>ENA-OQNO01001294-OQNO01001294.1-human-gut-metagenome-genome-assembly--contig:-NODE-1294-length-17364-cov-2.755294_pt1 | contig 17364 bp, 10 predicted proteins | sample MGYA00242629_ERZ504880 | MGnify/ENA primary metagenome ERZ504880 (study PRJEB26092, sample SAMD00036377) | human gut metagenome | host: Homo sapiens | study: EMG produced TPA metagenomics assembly of... | reverse complement strand
CCAGGAAATGGCTATTACTCTTCCAATCAGCAAAAACGCCGTTTTCGGACCATCCTCCGCTAAAATCACTCTGCTAACCGGAGCAAGAAAGAATCCGAACAGACCATTTGCCGTAACCACAACGCCTGATGCAAATCCAAGTTTGTGTGGAAACCACTTCTGTGCTGTGGAAAGAATCGTGGTATACATCATTCCCTGTCCAAATCCCTGCATCACACCATATGTAAAATACATGGGCAGCGGCGACGGTATAATCAAAAACGCCGACAGCAAAATGCCCGCCGCAAAAATACCTCCTCCAACTGCAATTGCTATTTTGGGACTATATCTGTCCTGAATACGTCCTCCAAAAATATTGCCAAACACAAAGGTTAACATAGACAGATAAAAACACATGGACGTCTGTCCCTCTGTCCATCCTGTCAGTTCCCGGATATACGGCTGATATACAGACCATATATGAGGATAACCGGTAAAAAATATCGCAAATGCTCCAAATATCATCATCAGCACCCGCTGCCTTTTCTGCCTGCTGTTTAAATACATCTTTTTCTCCTCCCATAAAGCCAAAATCGCAAATCATTAATTGTCAAATAATTATTAAAGAACTTCTTATTATCTTGAACCTGATTTTGGATATGTATTGATCATTTTTATGCATTTATCCTAGCATGTTTTGATATTGTTGTCAATTGTTTTTGGTTATATTTTAACTTCATCGTGATAATATTATGGTTTTCTTGATGGAGTTTTCAAAAAGATACTGGTCTTGTACTCTATAATTCATACAGATCAGGGGAATACACTTTGTATTTTCTGGCATACACATCCATAAAATTAAAAATATTACAAAATACACCTTTTCAACTTACCCAAAATATACTATAATATACTCATCATTTAGGAGAGGGAATGGACTATGCGTACAAAAAGAATTGACTCAATCGAACAATACATATTAGAACAAAAATCAGTTTCTCTGGATACGCTCTGCGAGCAGTTTGCGGTATCTAAGAATACCATACGAAGAGATATCGACACCCTGGTTAAAAAAGGGACGATCAAGAAAGTTTACGGCGGCGTAACTGTTGCAGAGGCTCCGCCAATCAGCGACGTCATACCGTTTGAAGAACGTCATACAAAATACGCTGCTGAAAAAGATACCATATGCAAGATGGCTGCGGGATTTGTCAACGATGGAGATATTATTTATATTGACACAGGCACAACCTGTATTAATATGATCGATTATATTTCCCACAAAGAATGTACCATCATCACCAACAGTGTTCAGGTCTGCCTGAAAGCAATTCCTTACCCGAATCTGACTCTTATCTCCCTTCCGGGTACCTTAAAACGGGAAACTCTGTCATTTGTGGGCAATGAAGTCATTGACTATCTGAAAACCTACAATATCACAAAAGCATTTATGGCATGCACCGGACTCACCATTGCAAACGGCCTCACAAATGCAACAAGAGAAGAATATACGGTTAAAAAGGCAGTCATAGAAAACAGCCATACGCATTTCCTTTTAGCTGATCATACGAAATTCGGACACTTCTCTCTTATGACCTACTGTCCTCTGAGTCAGGTTGACCATATTGTTACGGATGAAATGCCGCCACAGGAATATAGTGATTATTGTCGTGAAAACCATATTGAAATGCATTATTAAATTCATCTGTGAATAAGAAAAGCTCCCACCTGGCGGTGAGAGCTTTTCCTGACTATATTATTCTTACTTTGTAATTCTTGTTGTAAATCTTGTAATTATTCTCTGTGCTGTCTGCGTTTTGATCTAGTTCTTACAACCAATACCACGATCACTGCACCAGATACTACCAGTAAGATAACCATCAGCATAATCGGATTTACATCTCCGGTTTTAACTCCGGTTTTATTGGTTGTATTCTTGTTGGTAGATGATGTTGTGGTTGATGTTACAACCTTGTAGGAAACTGATTTAGTATCCTTAGTTGTTGTCTCATTTACCCAATTTGTTCCATCATATTTCTGTTTTTGGAAAGAAACTGACAACGTATAACTACCGGAACTATTCAGCTTAAAACTGCCGCTGTTGGATGATGCATTATTATCCCAAGTCCCATTTACATATGAAGTCCAACTTACCGGAATATATCTAATATCATCTAACGATGGTGACTGGGATGGAGATTTAATCTCTGACCCTGCTCCAGTAGCTGTAAATGTTAAAGTCGAACCTGTTTTGTAACTGGTTGTGGTCTGTACGCCTGTAACCTTATTATTCTGCGGATTGCTGATAATTGGGTTACGCAGTGTAGTTTGCTCTACCGATACAGATTTGGATGCTTCATAATTCGTTGATTCTTTGAATCTTGCTAAAATTGTATAAGAGGTCTTTTCTTTTAAGCTCTTAAAGGAACCGCTGCTCCAGTTATCACCATCATCGATGGAATATTCCACTCCGGAAGCGTTCTTCATTGTGATTGAATTGTAGGTAAAGGAAGAAACTTTAACATCTTCCGGCTTCTTGGTGTTTTTCGCTTTGTTGATCTTAGCAGAAGTTGTTTTATTCTTAATGGATGTTGAACTTAATACGTAATTCTTATCAAATCCACTACCCAGTTTAATATCGGAAACACTAACTTCTTTTTTCGATCCAGCGTCAGCACTGTCGAATACAAATTTTCCGGTTGCTGTAGGCTCGTCATTTCCAAAACTGTAACCGCTTGGAGGTGTGAGTTTCAGCTTTCCTTTTGCATCTTTACTCTTATCATATGTCTTTGATTCAACAGAAACAATTGATGGAGTAACTTTTAATGCTTTTACCGTAAAGGTAACATCTGCTGAAGCTGTCTTCCCAGTATTATAAGTAACAACTACTGTCGCTTTATAAGTACCTGCATTTAATCCTGATTTAAATTTAACAGTACTTACTACTGCCTCTTGTCCGCTCTTAACTGTCAGATTGGCGGTTGGATTAACAATTTCAAAAGCCTCTTTGCCTAGACCATTTAACATAATACCTGTTACTACTTCATCTTCAACTCCGAAATTAGTAACACTGATACCTAATTCTACTATTTTATTTGAATTTGGAGCATTATCAGGATATCTATAATATCTTTCAGAAAAAGCAATATTCTTAATAGATAATCCGTTTACATTTACCGCTGCTACCTTACTTGCAAATGCTGCATCCGTAGCTTTCTTACGAACTTCATAAGAACCTGCCGCTAAACCTGTAGCTTTACCAGCCGTCATATCTGCCCAAGTACCACCTGTAATATGATACTCATATACTGAACTTCCCGGGTTTGTTACTGTCAAAGTACCATCTTTCTTGTCTTTAGCTGACGCATTCGTTGGTGTTACAATCGGTGCATCAGCTTTTCTAGTTTTAAATTCTGTTCCATCAGCTTCTGTTTTCAATTTAATCCAAACATTACCTTTTAGAAACATATCTTCTGTAATCTTCATGCCCTGACCATCAACCACACAATCTTTCCAAGTGGCTTTATCATTAATACTATACTCCATATCCGCCGTAACATTCGTCAGCGTCTCATTCGCATAATCAATCTTAATATTATCAATTGCTGATGCTTTATGAGATCCATTCGTATCAGTCGTTTCTGATTCGCTTGGTGTCGTCTTATTGCTATCTGTCTGACCCGTAGTTTCAGTCGCTTTCTGGCTCTCTGTAGTAGCTGGCTGCGTATCCGGTGCTTTGCTTTCTTCCGTAGGCTTCGTATCCGTTACCGGCTCAGTTTCCGGGGATTTCTTATCTGTTGCTTCAGTAGCTTCTGTTGCTTCTGTTGCTTCTGTTGCAGCCTCTGTTCCCTTCGCTGTTTCTGATTCAGAATCTGCAGTTGTTTTTTCAGTAGCCTTTTCGGTTGCTTTTTCAGTTGCTTTATCTGTCGTCTTCTCAGATTCTGTCTTAGCCGGAGGTGCTGCAAATGCATTGTCATCATTCGCGTTTACTGTTCCGGAATAACTAACGTCATTTACGGTAATCGATGTTGTCTGGCCTTTGGCATTTGCCGGAAGCTTTAAATAAAGGACTCCTTTATCATCCGTCTTTAAGTCTTTGTAATCATATGTATAATCTTTTCCATTTTGTTTAACAGATAAAGATTTTACACTTGTTGCCGCTGTGATACCAGGTAATGTGAGTTTTACTTTGTAAAGCGTTGATGTATTACTTGTAGCTTTCTCTGTTGTAGCTTCGGTAGTAACTGTGGTCTGTGGCGTATTATCGGTACCAGCTGCTGTAACCGGTAATCCTGTTCCAGCTATCATGCTAATTGATAAGCAGATCGCCAACAGTTTATTTACGATCTTTCTCTTCATAACGACACCTTCTCTCCTTCATATTTTATTTTTCGATGACATTCGTCATAAAGCCTGAAAACAAATTGATGCAGCTGAATATATATCTGTTAATCAGATTCATAAATCCAGCCGACTCATGATTTTAACATTCGAGTCTTAACAAGTACCTATCTGCATACCTATCCCTCATCACAATTGTTTCTATATTCATATAATACCCGTTACTATCCTGTTTGTCAACAATTCCCAGACATTATAGGAAAAATTAAGAAAAGGCTTTCTTTAATTATAAAAAATTAAGAAAGAAGGGCCTGCATAGTCTGACAAAACATATAAATGTCACAACAGACCACGCAGTACCCTCCTGCAGTTTAATCTTCAAAAGTTTCTTTTAATTTATCCATAAAGCCCTTTTTCTTCGGCTTTTCCGCACCCGTATTTTTCTGGTTTAAAGAATTTCCGGTTGCTGTATCAAAGCTGCGAAGGGCTTCCTTTGCATCTTCGCTCAGCTTTGTCGGCACCTGCACCACCAGCGTTACATAGTGGTCTCCACGGACAGATTTGTTACGCAGTGAAGGCACACCTTTGCCTTTTAAACGTACTTTAGTGTCTGTCTGGGTACCTGGTTTTACATCGTATAAGATGTCTCCATCCACAGTGCTGATCCGAACCTCACCGCCCAGTGCTGCCTGTGCAAATGAAATCGGCGCAGTTGAGAAAATATTCATATCCTGTCTCTGGAAAATAGGATGTCTGGCAACTCTTACTTCTACCAGAAGATCCCCTCTTGGTCCGCCATTTGTTCCCGGCTCGCCCTTATCCCGGATACGGATGCTCTGACCGTCATCAATACCTGCCGGCACGCTGACTGCAATTTTCTTTCTGCTGGATGTGAAGCCGCTTCCGTGGCAATCGGTACATTTATCTTTTACAATCTTACCAGTTCCGCTGCAATCCGGACAAGTCTGCACATTCCGAACTGTGCCAAATAAAGACTGCTGTGTAAATACAACCTGGCCTTTACCACCGCATTTCGGACAAGTCTCAGGACTTGTTCCCGGTTTCGCCCCGGTACCGTGGCAGGTTTTACACTCATCTTTTAAATTTAAATCCAACTCCTTCTCACAGCCAAATACAGCCTCTTCGAAGGTTATACGTACGCTGGCACGAAGATTGGCACCTTTCATAGGACCGCTGTTCGCACTTCTTCTTCCGCCGCCAAATAAATCGCCAAAGATATCTCCGAAAATATCTCCCATATCGGCGCCATTGAAATCAAATCCACCGAAGCCGCCAGCTCCGCCGCCTCCCTGGTCAAAAGCTGCATGGCCAAACTGGTCGTACTGCCTCTTTTTGTCAGCATCACTCAGAACTGCATATGCTTCTGAAGCCTCTTTAAATTTCTTTTCCGCCTCTTTATCTCCGGGATTCATGTCAGGATGATACTTTTTGGCTAACTGTCTGTATGCTTTTTTAATCGTAGCATCATCAGCGCCTCTGTCTACGCCGAGGACCTCGTAATAATCACGTTTGCTCTCTGCCATTGTGTTCACCTTTCCTAATACAGATTCTGCCTGCTGTTATTTCAGACAGTTTCCCTGTTAATTCCATTCATATCAATGACTTCAGCAGCCAGATGGTGCTGAAGTCATTGTTTCAAGTATCTATTCTACACTTCTTTGTAATCGCCGTCAACTACATCATCTGCCTGGTAAGCTTCGCCGCCTTCCGGAGCCGGACCTGCACCTTCTGCTCCTGCAGCTCCCTGAGCCTGCTCATATACTTTTGCAAATAATTTCTGAGCGCTTTCCATTAATTTTTCTTTTCCGGCTTTGATTTCAGCAACCTGAGCTTCTGTCATTTCTTCCGGATTGGATTTTTCAATCAGTTCTTTTAATGCTGTAAGATCAGCTTCTACTGCTGTCTTGTCGTTCGCATCAATCTTATCGCCTACTTCTTCCATTGCTTTTTCTGTCTGGAATACCATAGAATCAGCATCGTTGCGGGCATCAATTGCTTCTTTACGTTTTTTATCCAGTGCTTCGAATTCAGCAGCTTCTTTTACAGCCTTATCGATTTCATTATCGGACATATTAGAACCGGAAGTAATGGTGATGTGCTGTTCTTTTCCTGTTCCAAGGTCTTTTGCAGATACGTTAACAATACCGTTTGCATCGATATCGAAAGTAACTTCGATCTGTGGAACACCTCTTCTTGCTGGCGGGATACCATCCAGTCTGAACTGTCCAAGAGATTTGTTATCTTTGGCGAACTGTCTTTCACCCTGTACTACATGGATGTCAACTGCTGTCTGGTTATCTGCTGCTGTAGAGAAGATCTGGCTCTTCTTTGTAGGAATTGTTGTATTTCTTTCGATTAATCTGGTAGCAACTCCGCCCATTGTTTCGATAGACAGTGACAATGGTGTAACATCTAATAATAAGATATCGCCTGCGCCTGCATCTCCTGCTAATTTACCACCCTGTACGGAAGCACCTAATGCAACACATTCATCCGGATTCAAAGTTTTACTTGGCTCTTTGCCTGTCAGGGATTTTACTTTATCCTGTACAGCCGGGATACGTGTAGATCCACCAACTAATAATACTTTAGAAACTTCGCTTGCTGTTAAACCTGCATCTTTTAATGCTGTTGTAACAGGTGTAGCTGTTCTTTCTACTAAGTCATGTGTCAGTTCATCAAATTTAGCTCTTGTCAGGTTCATATCAAAATGTTTTGGACCTTCTGCAGTAGCTGTGATGAATGGCAGGTTGATATTTGTCGTTGTAGCGCTGGAAAGTTCTTTTTTCGCTTTTTCAGCAGCTTCTTTTAATCTCTGAAGAGCCATCTTATCGTTAGATAAGTCAACACCTTCGTTTTTCTTGAATTCTGCTAACATATAATCTGTGATCTTCTGGTCAAAGTCATCTCCACCCAGTCTGTTATCACCTGCTGTGGATAATACTTCGATAACGCCTTCACCGATTTCAATTACGGAAACGTCAAATGTACCGCCTCCTAAGTCATATACCATGATCTTCTGCTCTTTTTCGTTGTCAAGTCCATAAGCAAGTGCTGCTGCTGTTGGCTCGTTGATGATACGTTTTACATCTAAGCCTGCGATTTTACCAGCATCTTTTGTTGCCTGACGCTGAGCATCGTTGAAGTAAGCAGGAACTGTGATAACAGCTTCGGTAACTTTTTCTCCAAGGTAAGCTTCTGCATCTGCTTTCATTTTCTGAAGAATCATAGCAGAAATTTCCTGTGGTGAATATTTCTTGTCATCAATTGCTACTCTGTAGTCTGTACCCATATGTCTTTTAATAGAAGAAATTGTTTTGTCAGCGTTTGTTACTGCCTGACGTTTTGCAGGTTCCCCTACCAGTCTTTCTCCCGTTTTTGTAAATGCAACTACAGATGGTGTTGTTCTTGCTCCTTCTGTATTGGCGATAACTACTGGTTTACCACCTTCCATAACTGCTACACAGCTATTTGTTGTCCCTAAGTCGATACCGATAATTTTTCCCATTGTTGTTTCCTCCTAATTTAATATACTATGATTTGAAATTGTTATTTACTATTTAAAAGAGGTGACTGTTACATCACACTATTTGCTTAATTTGCTACCTTTACCATGCTGTGTCTTACTACATTTTCTCGGTAGGTGTAACCTTTCTGGAATTCCTCGGCTACGATATTGTCGCCCAGCTCTTCATCTTCAATATGCATTACCGCATTGTGGAAATTCGGATCAAATTCCTGTCCCACAGCCTCAATTGCCTTTACTTCTAATTCTTCTAATGTTCCAATCAGTTGTTTGTAGATTTTTTCCATTCCTTCTACAAAAGGATCATCCTTTTTGTCATCTGGAACTGCTGCCAATCCACGTTCAAAATTATCTACAACCGGAAGCATTTTCTCAATTACACTTTTGGCTCCCACTTCGAACATTGCGCTCTTTTCTTTTTCCGTTCTCTTACGGAAATTATCAAATTCTGCCATCTGGCGTTTCAGCCTGTCTGTCAGCTCTTCGATCTGAACGTCTTTCTTATCTTTTTTGTCTTTCTTCTTGCCAAAAAACCCTTTTTTTACTTCTTTGCCGTCTCCCGAATCTTTGTCAGCATCATCTTTGTCTGCCTCTTCGTCAGCTTCATCACTTTCAGGAGTTTCGTTTGCAGATTCTGCGGTTTCCTCCGCAGTGTCTTCTACTGCTTCTTCTGTAGTCTCATCTGCCTGGTCTTCCACAGTTTCTTCCATTTCTTTTTTTAAATTTTCATCTGCCAATTTTGTTACCGCCTTTCCCTAGCTTTTATCAAATAATTCATCCAGCTGCGCCATTAATGTTTTCAATGTATTCACAACTTTCTCGTAATCCATTCGCTTTGGGCCGATAATACCTATCGTACCCTGCATTCCTTCACCTAATTCATAGGTAGCTGTTACTACACTGCAGTCTTTCATATTCTTGACCGGTGTTTCATCACCGATATAGACTTGTATGCCATTGTGCTCGCCCTCGGACATGGTTTCATGTACGAGACTTACCAGCTGCTGCTTCTCTTCCAATGCACTGATCAGCTCACTGGCCCTTTCACTGTCGCTAAGCTCCGGATATTTAAAAATATTGGTTGCGCCACTGGTATAGATCTCCAGATCGTCGTCATCCAGCCTTATTGCTTCTGCTACAGCGTCCAGAACACTGTTTACTACCTGGCTGTGAATGCCTGCCTGTTCCTTTAACTTCGCAATCATCCCCAGATTGATCTGTTCTATGGTCAATCCGTTTAAGCTTGTGTTTAGTAAAATATTCAGCTTCAGGATGGTCTCATTATCCAGGCAGTGTTCTATATGAAGCATCTTATTCTTGACTACATTACCTTCTGTCACAACGACGGCCAGTATCTGATCATCGCTTACCATGGACAGTTGAATGAACTTAAGCTTCGTCCGGTGATACTGAGGTGCAGTAATCATGGTAGCATAATTCGTATTTAATGCCAGAACCTTTGCCACCTGCTTTAACACCAGATCCATCTTATCCTGCTTTTGAATCATCAGTTCTTTCATTTCGGTAACTTCCCGCTCTTTTTCCTCCATCATCCGGTCAACATATAGCCGATAACCTTTATCCGAAGGAATCCTGCCAGCTGAAGTGTGAGGCTGAACGATATACCCCAGTTCTTCCAGGTCTGACATTTCATTGCGAATTGTTGCGGAACTCAGATTCAAATCTGCATACTTAGATATCGTTCTGGACCCTACCGGTTCTCCGGTCTCCAGATACGTTTTGATAATGGCGTGAAGAATTTTCGTCTTTCTTTCATCCAGCTGCATCCTTAAATCCTCCTTCCTTTTATGTTGTTGTTAGCACTCGTCTGAGTGGAGTGCTAACATCTATGTACATAAAATAGCACTCTGCCTTTTTTTTGTCAATAGTATTTATACTTTTTTTAGAAATTATTTTAATTTTTATATTTAACAAATATTCTTGTGGATTTAAAAAAGCTTGAACTATTTGACATTTATAGGTAAAATAGTAAAGGAAATTTCAACAATCTATAGGAAAGGATACTGCCTTCCCGGCAGCATGAACATTATGAAAAAAGGAAATACACTGATTGTGATTTTTGCATCCCTATCTATAGCAGCTCTGCTGGCGCTGTCCGCCATTCTGACGCTCTATATGATGGAAGATACAAATCCTCTGAAGAAATACCTCCCTTTTTATGAAAACGCCCTGAATGGAGGAAATAACGCTCTTAAAAGCGCAGACGGACAACTGGGGGATAACAATAATCCCGATCAGGCTAAGAACAACACGGCATCAAAAAGCAATACCTCTTTTATTCTGGTAGGGGATTCCCGAACCGTTGCCATGAAAGAGGCCATGAAATCTTCTGATGATTCTACTGTATATATTGCAAAAGAGGGAGAAGGTTACAAATGGTTCAGCGAAACAGGGCTGACGGAATTAAAAAGCGCACTTGCCGAATCCCCGTCTGAAACAGTAGTCTTCAATCTGGGGGTAAATGATGTGGAAAATATCAGTCTTTATCTGACCTTATATAAGGAACTGATTCAAACCTACCCCGATGCAGCTTTTTATTTTATGTCTGTGAATCCGGTAAATGAAGAAAAAACCAAAGGAATCACAAATGCACAGATCCAAAATTTTAACGGATCCCTGCAGGAAATATTCAGCACCCGTTACCTGGACTGCTACAACTACCTGATTCAAAAAGGGTTCGATACAGTGGATGGACTGCATTATACACAGGACACTTCAAAAGTCATACATCAATACATGACAGATCAGATTTTTCATTCATAACAAAATGCCTTAGCAAAAACCATTTGGTCTGTGCTAAGGCATTTTAAATTTAACTACTTATCTTATATTAAGTATATGTATCCTAAGATTCTTCTTCCTGCGCCCCATTCATACATATTTCCATAATGGAAAGATATATTGGAAGCTGTTGGTTTTTTGCTGCTCATACTGTACCCTGATTCGGATACGTATGGTACACCATTGATAATTGCCTCTACCATTGCGATATGTGCATCTCCTGAAGAGTTGTAATCAAAAACCACTAATGAACCAACCTTTGGAGTGGAACCATATGCATATACCTTGTCTTTCTTATTGGCATTCCAGATACCTACCGGATCCGGTCCGAAGATAGACATATTCGGAGACTTTCCTGCCTGCAGCATCACTTCTCTTGCTCTTCCGCATGCATACCAGGTACAATTCCCTCTGTTATAACCACCGCTTGTCTTCTTACCCGTTGGTGCCAGATAATCAAAATTAAAGTAAATATTGTAGAGTCCTGAATAGTAGCTTCCATTATTCAAATCCGGCGGAACCGTTCTCTGAACAAAATTAGCTGTGGATCCACTGGAACTTCCTCCTGAAGAACCTCCGTTTGAACCGTTATTCGGATTTGATGGTGTATTGCTTTTTACGGTCAGGGTCCTTTTCACTAATGTCTTGGATTTTCCTGATTTATCCTTTGCAGTTACAATATACTTATATGTACCTGCCGGGAGTGTATTAAATGACATCGCACCGTCAATTTCAAAACCAATCTTAAAGGTCTTGGTATTTGGCTTTACTGATCTGGAGAACTTAGTAGCCCCTCCTGCATCCGTAACCTTTGCTGTTACATTCGTAATCTTGTAATTCGAATTAATCGTTCCGCCTACCGCATAGTACCCACCTGCATTGATTGCAAAATCGGAACTTGGTACCGGACTTGAAATCTTAAGCTTCGAAGTCTTCGTAACCACATTGAATGTCTTTTTCACTAAAGTTCTGGACTTCCCAGACGCATCTTTTGCCGTAACCTTGTATAAGTATTTACCTTTTTTTAACCGGTCAAACTGTAAAGCATAATCAGCCGGTGAGTACGCCAGATTGTAGCTTAACGTATTCGGATAAATATTACTCTTATAATACGATTTCTTACCAGAAGAATTGTATATTCCAGCGGTTATCCTTTTGATCCTGTAATTAGATGAGATCCTTCCCTTTAGTGAATAGCTGGATCCCAACTTATGTGATACCGGATATTTATGTCCGCTAATCTTTAGTGTGGAGGCAGCCGCTGCTTCCGGCTTCATTGGTATTATCATGCCAATTACTAGACAACACATCAAAATTAAAACTTTAACCTTTTTGTTCATATAAATTCCCTTGTTTTCTTCATACTCCATTTCAAAGTTACGAGCTAATTATACACAATATATTACAACTTTTCAACCACTATTTAACATTTCTTTAAAATTTAATTAATTTCCTTCAGAAATTTGGTTATATTTTGCAGTCAAAAACCTGGTTTTACCCCTATTGCAAAAACTGCGCCAGTGTATAATTACTTAAATCAAATCCCTTTTCTGTTAAGAAGAGTCTCTCCTCTTCTGTCTGCACCAGCCCTTCATTTTTCAAATCGAGTACTGTCTTTCCATAGACAGCAGAAAATGGAGTATGGAAAACCTTTTCAAACGTTTCCATGGAGACCCCGTCTTTCATACGGAGTCCCAGGAACATGGTTTCTTCCATTTGTTCCTGTACAGACAGCACCTCTCTTTCTTCTTTTTCAAATATTCCCTGGCTGTATTGCTTCAAATCTGCTGTATTGCGAAAACGTACATTATCAATCAGTGATGAGGCACCAAGGCCAAACCCCAGATAATCCTGACGCAGCCAGTATGCCTGGTTGTGCCTGCATTCATATCCGGGTTTTGCATAATTGGAAATCTCATACTGTTCAAGCCCGTACTCCCCGGTTAAGCGCCGTGTCTCATAGTACATCCTGCGTTCATCCTCTTCAGTCGGAAGTATCCGGCAGTCTTCTCCCAGATCCCGCAGTCTTGCATCCTCGGCATACTTCTCGTAGAACAAAGTTCCCTCTTCTATAATAAGGCTGTAGGCTGAAACATGTTCCGCTTTCAGACGCAATATTTTGGTCAGGCTTTCCCTCCAGGAATCCACGGTCTGTCCTGGCAGTGCCGACATTAAATCCACATTTATATTTGAAAATCCTGCTTCTCTTGCCATGTGAAAACCTTTTAAAAAATCTTCATAAGTGTGTATTCTGCCAAGCAGTTTTAATTCCTGGTCGTGAACAGACTGAAGCCCCAGGCTTAGCCGGTTAATCCCCTGTTCCCGGTAGGCGTACAGCTTGTCCTTTGTAAGCGTACCGGGGTTGGCTTCCGTAGTAATTTCTGCATCATCATCCACCTGGAACTTGTTGTATACTGCCTCCAGTATTCCGGCGGTCTCCTCTTTCTTTAACACGGATGGTGTCCCTCCTCCTATAAAGATGGAGGTGATATGCCATCTTTCTACATCTTCCCACTGCCGGATTTCAGCGATCAGTGACTGGATGTATCCTTTTCTGGTATTCTCTTCGGATGCAAAAGACAGGAAATCACAATATGCACATTTACGGATGCAAAAAGGTATATGAATGTAGATGCCTAAATTTTTCGTCTGTTCCATTTTAATAATCCTCTGGGGTCTTTATTTTACTTTTACTGATTTTACTTTTGATATACTTCCATCGCTTGTTTTCGAATGATAAGCGCGGACTTTGTAATAATACGTTTTATCTGATTTTATTCTCTTTCTATCTTTATAGCTTATTTTTGTGGTTACTGCAACCTTTTTATATTTGCCTTTTTCTTTATCTGCACGGTAAACCACATATTTTTTTGCTCCGGCAACCTTCTTCCAGGATATTTTGACCTGTTTCTTTTTTGTTGATTCCAGGTTCATCCTGGGTGCGGAAAGAGGTTTTGTTTTTAGTTTTGTAACTGTGGAATATTTTCCAGAGCTTTTATTAACAGCCTGCACTTTATAATAGTAGGCTTTTTTCGGAACTACTTTTGTATCTTTGTAACTGGTCTTCTTCGTCTCAGCCAGCAATTTATAAGTTCCATTTTTCTTTTCTGAACGATAAACCTTATAAGAAACAGCATTTGAAGCCTTTTTCCAAGTCAGCTTCAGGCTGGATGCCTGAATGGAAGTACCTTTTAACCGGGCGGGTTTTGATACTGCCGGTTCTGGCTTTTGCTCCGGCTTTGGCTCTGGTTTGGGTTCGGGCTTTGGCTCCGGCTTGGGTTCCGGCTTTTGCTCCGGTTTTGGCTCCGGCTCTGGATCAGGCTTCGGCTGTGGATTGGGATCCGGATCGGGCTTTGGCTGCTCCTCCATCTTCCGGAACTCAGCCAATAATTTTCTGTCTGCCGATGCTGTAAAATGATAAGCCGCCTCTGAGGTTACTTTTTGTTCTTCACTTACCGTATCTTCATACCAGCCATTAAAATCATATCCCTCATCTGCAGCTGCCATTACCGTGACCTCACTGCCTTCCTGTACTTCTATTCCAGTCAGTTCCCCTTCTTCGGATTGAATATAAGCTCTGCCACCTTCTGTTGCTGTTACTGAGATCTGATAACTGGTAATTACAGGCTCTGCTTCTTTTGTAAAAGACTGATATTGATAGTATGTCTGATTATTCCTATCTTTTCCACAATAGACAACAATATTCTCAGCGTTGTCGCCAAGCTTCACGAAACTGTCATCAAAGCTGACCGTTATCTTGCCGTCTTTCACTTTCCCGCCGCCTGCATATATACCATTTACAGTCAATGACAATTCTGTAATCTCCTTTGGCACGGTAACAGACGCTGTGTTGTTGTTATTTTGTGAAATATCTAATACTCCCGTTATGCTGTTATTAAATCGATCTGTATTCCAGGAAGCCATCAGTGATTCTACACTAGCGAACTGCTCATCCAGCCAGGAGATTCTTGTTGTGAGAAATGTTTTCAGTTTATCAACCTGATAGTCAAATCCATCCCGTGGAAAACCTCCGCTGCCATTCCATCTCTCTGTATTTGCCTGGGCTGCACGGCTTAAATAACTGCTGTTTGCATCTATGATGCCATTCGTATTAATGAGATCCTGTAGATAAGTTTCTCGGAGTTCCAGATACAGTTCTCTTGCTTTTATGGCAAAGTAAGGATCCTTTGTTATATATTTATACCACTGGGTTTTCTGCCCCTCTATATTAAAATGAAAGGTCTGCCACTCTTTAGGAACATTGGTAGCGCTGACATCTGACGCCGAAGACCAGTCCATGTCCCAGATCGGTCCCATGTAAAAAAGACCATCTAAATCCTTATACATATAGGTACTTTTCTTCATGGCATCTTCGTTCATAAATAGTTCATTTACCAGCCAGAACTTTACAAGAGAATCCATATCGAATAACTGGGCGTAACTTACTTTGTTCTTGTTCCAGGTATCTGAAAAATCATAGGACTGAATTGCATTTTCAAAAGCATCCATATAATCACTGGTGTATCGCATCAAATTTTCATTTGTATTCACAAATTCAGGACTTTTAAACATTAATGGCTGCTGAAGCCTTGTTTTAAATTTGGATATCTCATCAAAATATGAATCCATTTCGATTAAAAATCCTCCTGTCAGCTCCGGAATTTTAATATCATATTTTTCATTATCCAGATCATAAGTAACACCATTGAAAAAAACCTTATGAGTAGATGCCCAAGTCATATCCACAAGCATTGTATTTTCCAAATCTGCTTTAGCCGTTTTGTCAAATCCTTCTGCCTTTGCAATTGCACCGGCAAAATCCTCGGATGCTTTCTCCCAATCATAAATATCAACACGGTTACCTTCCGACTTATAATCCACCCTGATCTGCTCACAGAACTGATAGATCCCGTCATATCTGCCGTTCATGATCAATACCACGTCTGTCGACTGCATATAAGGCATACCCAGGAATCCCGACAATTCATATGCCAGCTTATTACGCATCAGGGCACCGTCCAGATGGTTAGCTAGAAGTACCCAGTGTTTGTTCTTTCCAAATCCAAACATATCTGTCTTTTTATCCAGTTTAATTTTGTATGGCTTTTTGTCATATCCCATGGTACTGTTGCCACGGTACCTTATTTCAATATCTCCATTATAAACAGTTGCTTCCTGATTCATATATTCTTCATTCCGCTTCGTGGTCAGCGTGCCTGCAACATAATCCTCTTTGTTCTGAATCTCTGCCTCTGTGGTTATGTACATAACCGGAAGCTGGCTGCAATATAAATTGCAGGAAAAACTATTTTTTCCGTCATCCGTATAAACCGTCACTTCAATAAAAGATTCCAGATCTTCTTCTGACGGTATGTAGGTGTTTGTGTCATTATCGATTGCATTGCCATTCACAGACCACTTATACAGGAGCTCACCTGATACAGAATCCCCCTGCAGTTTCACCTCCAGCGGCATTCCGGGCTTCGCATATTCCGTTGTAAATTCTGCATATGTCTTAGATCCTTTGGCATTTGCTGTCAATGGCATCACCAACATTCCCAGCAGGAAAATCCCCAATGCAAAAATCATGTAAACAGAAACGGCGGCAGTTAACTTCTCCAGTAAATGCTCCCTTGATGAATACGTTCTTTCTAAACCCCTTTTCTTAAAAAACCTTCTCTCTAAAAACCTTCTCTCTAAATACCTTCTCTCTCCCATCTTTTTTCTCCTCTCACATTATTTTTTCTCCTTGCTTACCCCTTTTCCCCTGCATTTCCTTAGCTTTATTTCTGTTTGGAGTATAACATTTTTCCCTTTATTTTACAACGGAATACAGCCTCATATCAGGGAAGTATAACAATGCATAAAATATAAGACAATATTTCTAAAACTCATTTAAAATGTCTTGACTTTCAAACTATTTAGAGTTATCATAGTGATATCAAATTAATATCATTTTAATCATCTGAAGGAGGATGGGATTATGGAGATCAACAAACAGAAGATAACAGAAGAAAAAGACTTAAAAGCGGCAAACGGCATGGGGATGTTATTTCTGTGCATTATCGGTCTTTTAGGAAGTGTTGCCCTATTTATTGTAGGTGTATCCGTTTTTGAAGGTGCTTTAACAGGATTTGTGGTTACATTGTCAATTATTATTTTCACTGTTGCATGTATTGGCTTCGGCGGCTTGAAAGTTATTAACCCGAATGAAGCTCTGGTTCTTACACTTTTTGGTAATTACTACGGAACCTTAAAAAATGATGGGTATTTCTGGGTAAACCCATTTTGCACTGCAATTAACCCCACGGTCAAAAGATATGTAACTGCTTCAGCCGGAAACGGTGGAAACGTTAATATCGGAGGAGACGGAAGCAAAAAAGTATCACTTAAGACATTGACCTTAAATAATGAAAAGCAAAAGGTAAATGACGAACTCGGCAATCCCATCGAAATAGGAACTGTAGTGATCTGGAAAGTAGAAAATGCAACAAAGGCGGTATTAAATGTAGATAACTACAAAAAATACCTTTCTATCCAGTGTGATGCCATCACCCGAAATGCAGCCAGAAGATATCCTTATGATACCAGTGAAGGCGGGGATGAGAGATCACTTCGGGGCAGCAGCCAGGAAGTTGCTGATATTATGAAAGGTGAATTACAGGAAAAAGTAGCAGATGCCGGTATTAACATTA
>ENA-OQNO01001268-OQNO01001268.1-human-gut-metagenome-genome-assembly--contig:-NODE-1268-length-17645-cov-3.098984_pt1 | contig 17645 bp, 9 predicted proteins | sample MGYA00242629_ERZ504880 | MGnify/ENA primary metagenome ERZ504880 (study PRJEB26092, sample SAMD00036377) | human gut metagenome | host: Homo sapiens | study: EMG produced TPA metagenomics assembly of... | reverse complement strand
TGGAATTCTTTTCGGCAATATCCCCCGGAGGGCCCATGGGATGTATTATATTTTTTGCGATGCATATGGCTACACGCTCGTGCCGGACGAATCAAGGTGAGGCGCAATTGGGAACGCAGCTAACGGAAACGCCGCCGGGCCGAAGCAACGGGTGGTCTTCCCAAACCTCATCCCAAACAACGAAAAACCTTCTCGTCAGTATGGCCGGTAACAAGGATTCGATAAGCGAAAAAGTCTTTGAAGAGGGAGGGGGAGAGGTTTGGAGAGGGGGAGGGGGAAACTTTCTCCAGAAAGTTTCCCCCTCCCCCTCTCCAATATCCCTTTTGTCCCTAACTCCGCATGGCGAAGTTGATGACGAACATGGCGGTGATGATCCACATGAAGAGGCTCACTTCGCGGGCACGGCCGGAAAGGAGCTTCACGGCGGCGTAGCTGACGAAGCCGAACCCGAAACCGCTGGCGATGCTGTAGGTCAGCGGCATCATGATGATGGTCATGAAGGCCGGGAAGCCTTCGGTAAAGTCATTGAAGTCGATGTTCATCACTTCCATCATCATGAGCGCGCCCACGATGAGCAACGCCGGAGCCGTGGCGAAAGCGGGCACAAGGCCGATGAGCGGGGCGAACACCAGAGAGGCGGCGAACAGGACCGCCACGGTCAACGCGGTCAGGCCGGTGCGGCCGCCCTGCGAAATGCCCGCGGCGCTTTCCACATAGCTGGTGACGGTGGACGTACCGAGGAAGCTGCTGACCACCGTGCCGACGGAGTCGGTGACCAGCGCCTTGTCGAGGTTCTCGATGTGGCCCTTGTCATCCATCAGCCGGGCTTTGCGGGAGAGGCCGATGAGCGTCCCCATGTTGTCGAACAGCTCGACGATGGTGAAGGTGAAGATGATCGAAATGATACCGTACTTGAGCGCGCCCATGATGTCGAGCTGCATGAGCGTGGGGGCGAGGCTCGGGAGGGAGAAACTCATAACGCTGTCGATCCCGGAAGGGGCCGGAGATACGCCGAATACCATGCCGAGCACGGCGGTCACGAGGATGCCGATGAGCAGGCTCCCCTGGACGTTACGGGCCATGAGCCCCGCCGTGAGCATGAGGCCGCAACAGGCCAGCAGCGGGCCGGGTTGGGTGACATGGCCAAGGGCGACCACTGTAGCGTCGTTCTTTACCACGATGCCCGCGTTCTGGAGCCCGATGAAGGCGATGAACATGCCGATGCCGACGACGATGGCATACTTGAGGTTCATGGGCACAGCATCAATGAGCAGCTGGCGGACGTGCGTAACCGTCAGCAGCAGGAACACGATGCCGGAGAAGAACACCGCACCGAGGGCCACGGTCCAGTGCAGGCCGAGGACGCCGCAGACGTAGTAGGCGAAGAAGGCGTTCAACCCCATGCCGGGGGCCACGGCCACAGGGAAATTGGCCCAGAGGCCCATGGCGGCGCTGCCGATGACCGCAGACCAGACGGTTGCTGCAATGGCGGCTTCCTTGGGGATACCCGCGTCCGCGAGGATGCTCGGATTGACGAAAATGATGTAAGCCATAGCGACGAAAGTGGTCAGGCCGGCGAGGATTTCCGTTTTGACGGTCGTTCCTTTTTCGCTCAGCTTGAAAACCCGTTCCAGTATGCCTTTTGTCTGGGCCATGGGCGTTCCCCGGTGGTTGAATGGTTTCGGATGATTCCCCCTAAAACAGACAACCCCTGTACATGGGAATCATGGACAGGGCAAGTCTGCTGCAAAACACGGCTGATTTTGCTCAGCTTTGATGATGGTGGCATGGCCCGTCCGGCTTGCGGAGACAGGCACAGGTATTTTGCGGCGGTGTGTCGTTGAGGCAGCTTTCCACGGCGGCGATGATGGCGTCGTAGCCCGTGCAGCGGCAGAGGTTCCCGGCGTGCCCTCGGCGGATTTCCTCGCGGGTAACGGGCTGGCCCTTGTGTTTTTCGATGAAGGCCGTACTGCTCATGACGAGGCCGGGCGTGCAGAAGCCGCACTGGACGGCCCCGGCGTCCACATAGGCTTGCTGGACGCGGGAAAGCCGGTTGCCCTTGGCTTCACCCTCGGCGGTGCGGATCGTTTTTCCGTCCGCCCAGACGGCGAGAAAAATACAGGAATCCACGGGGATATTGTCGACGAGCACGGTGCACGCGCCGCATTCGCCCACGCCGCAGCCTTGTTTGGAGCTGGTCAGGCCTTCGGCGCGCAGGACTTCGAGCAGCGAGGCGCGGACGTCAAAGGAAAGTTCCCGCGCCTTGCCGTTGACGGTGCAGCGTATGGTTTTCAGCATGAGGCGGCCTCCTGAAGTTCGACGGCGCGGACGACGCACCGGGCAATGACGCGTTCCGCCAGCGTGCGGATGATGTGCATACGGAAATCCCGGTTGGCGCGCCACGAGGTTCTGGGCTGCACGTCCGCTTCCACGGCGGCACTGATTGCGGCGAGGGTGGCGGGCAGAGCTTCGGGCGTCGCGCAACGGCCCAGGGCGGCGGCTTCGGCGCTGGGGCAGCGCACCGGGATCGGCGCGGATACGGAATAGGCCAGCCGGATGCCCGAAATGACCGTCCCGTCAAGTCTGACGGCCGCCGCGCAGCCGATGGTGGCGATGTCCATGGCTTCGCGCATGGCGTATTTGTGGTAGGCTGCGCCCCAGCCCTGCCAGTCTTCAGGCCGGAACTCCACGGAAAGGAGCACTTCATCCCGCTTGAGGGCGACCCTGCCGGGCCCGGTATGGAAGCCGAGGGCGGGGATGGTCCGTTCTCCCTCCGCTCCTCTGATATTGAGGTAGCCGTTCAGGGCGAGGACGGGTGCGCAGGTGTCCGCCGAGACGGCCCCGTTGCAGAGGTTGCCGCCGATGGTGCCCATGTTGCGGATCTGCGGCCCGGCGACGCTGGCGGCGGATTCCCCGAGCATGGGGATGCATTCGCGGATGATGGGGGATTCCTCAAGATCGGTAAAGCTGGCCCCTGAACCCACGCGCACGGTGCCGTCCGCCTCGCGGGTGATGGGTTTCAGTTCGGGCAGGTCATGGATGTCCACGAGCCGGGAGAAACCTTCGAATTCCCGCAGCTTGATGAGCACGTCCGTGCCGCCCGCGATGAGGCGGGCTTCGGGATCTTCTCCGAGCAGCTGGATGGCGTCGCTCACGGACTCCGCTTTTTGGTAGGATTGTATATCGAACATGGGTGATCCTTTGGGTTGAGGATACCCGGGGGAGAGGGCTTTTTCAAAAAAGCCCTCTCCCCCGGACCCCCTCCCGCAAAACGCCGACTGGCTGGGAGGGGACACGGAAGGCGTTCAGGAAGGATATGCCGGGAAAAAGCCCTATCCTCTTTTTTCAAATGAACCGTCTTCGCTCAAATGTTGCTCGGGGTTTGTTTCCCGGTCGGCCCATCATTTCATACAGCGCCGCCCTGAAGCCCGCATACGAAAATTTTTGGTGGATGAGGGGAGGGGGCGGGGAGGGGAAAAGGCCCCTTTTTGCGGAATCCCCATAAAGGGGACAAGCGGGGCATTCTCCCCTCCCCGATAGTTTTCTATCCCTTAATCAATCCAGCCTTCACGAATTCCTCGAACAGCAGCTTCGGCGTCATGGGGATGGCGTTGACGGCGACGCCGGTCGCGTCGAGGACGGCGTTGCGGAGCGCCGGGGCCGGGCTGATGAGCGGCGGCTCGCCGAGCGACTTATTGCCGTATACGCCTGAGGGTTCCTGCGTTTCCACAAACGCACAGTCCAGATCCGGAATGTCGCAGGTTGTGGGGAACTTGTAGTCCAACAGATTGTTGTTGTGCACGCGCCCGGTGGCGGGATCGACGAGCAGTTCCTCATAGAGCGCCCAGCCGATGCCCATGCCCATGCCGCCGTGCACCTGCGCCGTGGCGAGCGCGGGATTGATGATCACCCCGGCGTCGTGCACGTTCAGGATGTGCGTGATGCGGACCTTGCACAGCTCGATGTCCACTTCCACTTCGGCAAAGCAGCCGCCGAAGGAGGGGGGATTCTGGCGCGTCTTAAAGGATGCCTCTGCGGAGAGCTGTCCGCCGCGATCCTTGTTGTAGAAAGAATCCATCGCCAAATCGTGCAGCGTGACCACGACGCTTTCGGGGTTGCGGACAAAGACCACGGCATCGCCCTGCGCGGTCGGCGCGATGGTCAGGGCGGCGGGCGTGTGCCCGGTCATTTCGGCGGCATAGCCGAGGAGCTTCCGGCGCAGCCCGTCCGCGACGGCGTGCACGGCGGGGGCGCAGGTGTAGGTCTGGCGGGAGGCGTAGGCCCCGGGATCCCACGGCGTGATGTCCGTGTCCTGCGTGGAGATGACGTGAATGTTTTCATAAGCGACGCCGAGCGTTTCCGAAACCATCTGGGCAAAGGCGGTGTCCGCGCCCTGTCCGATTTCCGTCGCCCCGGTCATGAGGTTCACCGTGCCGTCCTGATTCAGGATGAGGCGGGCGCTGCCCGGTTCCACATTGGCGGGATAGGTCCCCGAACCATAGCTGAACGCGGACACGCCGACCCCGCGCCGCAACGGGCTGCCCGTGCGGACGGCTTCTTCATTGAAGGCTTTACAGGCGGCCTTGCGTTCGTCCCACCGGAACTTTTTGCGGCCTTCCTCAAGGCAGTCGCTGATGCCGAGCGTGGCGACCGGCTTGCCGTTGAGCGGAGAGATGTCGCCGTTGCGCCCGGTGTTCTTCAGGCGGAAATCCAGCGGGTCCATGCCGAGCGCGCGGGCCGTATCGTCCATGAGGCATTCGATGGCATAGGCGGTCTGGGGAGAGCCGTAGCCCCGGCAGGCCCCGCCTACGGGGATATTGCTGTAAAAGGTCTTGGCTGAAAAACGGTACGTGGCGTGCGGGTAGACGTAGCAGACCTTGGAACCGCCCGCCGCCGCGATGGAGTGCCCGTGCGAGGCGTAGGCCCCGGTGTTGGAGAGCACGTCGAGGCCGTAGCCGAGGAGCTTGCCGTCCTTTGTGGCCCCGGCCCGCGCCGTCATGGCAAAGGCGTGGCGCACGCGGGTGCAGAGCATACATTCCTCACGGGTCAATTCCATGCTCACGGGCGCGCCGTCGAGCTTCATGGTCAGGAAGGCCACGATGGGCTCCAGCACCACATCCTGTTTGTTGCCGAACCCGCCGCCGATATAAGGCTTGATGACCCGGACGGACGACCACGGGATGCCGAGCGCCTGCCCGACCACGCGGCGGCAGATGTGCGGGATCTGCGTGGAGCTGACGATCACGATATGCCGCATGTCGTCCATGTAGGCGTAGGCCGTCTGGTTTTCCAGATGGCAATGCTGCATGGTCGGCGTGCGGTAGGCGCCCTCAACCACCACGTCGGCGGCCGCAAGGGCTTCGTCGAGCGTGCCGTTGCATTCGAGGGTGTGCTGCTTGAGCAGGTTGCCGTCGGGATTCACGGAGGGCTGGAGCACGGGCGCACCGGGAGCCAGCGCCGTTTCCGCCGAGGTCATGACCGGGAGGGGCTCATATTCGACTTTGACCAGATGGGCGGCCTTGCGGGCGGTGAGGCCGTCGCGGGCCACGACCACGGCCACTTCGTCGCCGTAATAGCGGACGTGCTTGGTCAGCAGAAGGCGGTCGGCCACGTCTCCGTGCGACGGGTCCATGGAGTAGGGATGTCCGGCTGTGGGAAAGAGGAAGCCCGGCACGTCATCGGCGGTGAAGACGGCCTCGACGCCGGGCAGGGCCAGCGCTTCCGAGGCATCGATGGAAAGGACCATGCCGTGGGCGATGGTGCTGTGCACATAGGCGGCGTGCCGCATACCCGGCAGGCCCATATCGTCGGTATACCGGGCCCGCCCCGTCACTTTGGCTTCGGCATCCAGCCGTTGTTTGGATTGTCCGATTGCCATGCCGCTTCTCCTGTTCTTCTGGTGTGAAATGGTTCGCTTGTGGCGTTGTTTACGCTGTGGGCACGTTCTTGTCCACAGGGCAGTGGAGGATGCCCCTGCGGATGTAGCAGGGGCGGTTGAAGCGTCCGAGGATGGCTTCCAGTATGCCGCCGCCGATGGCAAAGGCCTTGTCCGAGACGTGGTGGCAAGCCGTGTTGTCGCGCGGATCCACGTCGCCGACTTTGATCCGATCCGTAACGGGCGTTCCCGAGCGCAAAAGGCCACGGATAACGCCGCTGATAACAGTGCGGATTTCCTTGGATACGCCGTTGGCCTCAACGGTGGCGACGACATCGCCGGCCTTGACGTGGTCTCCGATGTCGTGGCGGCTGAGAAAGATGCCGGTCTGCGGAGCGCGCAGCACACGCTCGGTGGTCATGCCCACGATGTCGCCGGGAATGCCGGTATCGGGCTCCGCGCTGCCGGAGTAGAGGACCCGTCCGAGGTTGTGCCCCCGGTTGGTTTCGACGATGCAGTGGACATTTTCGCCCACGGTGAAGCCGGGCCCCACACCGATGACGAGAGGCGCGTCGGTGATGCCGACGCCGACGTTCCGTTTGGCGAGCGTGGCTTCAATGACGACTTCGGGGCGGAGGCGGGGGATGGTGACGCCCTGCGGATCGACCATGACCGGGATGCAGCCGGCGTCCCAGAGCGGGGCGATTTCTTCGGGCCGGGGAGCGAGGGCCGCCGTAATGCCTTCCACCGTGCAAAGGCCCTCATAGACGGCTTCGGAAAAGGCCACCCTGCGCCTTACGGCCATCGGATGCGCCGTTTCCAGAATGATCAGGCGCCGGAAGCCGGAACGATAGAGCCTGAGCGCGATGCCCGTGGCGATGTCCCCGCCGCCGCGGAGAAGAATGGCGAACTGTTGGTATTGGTACATGCTGCAACTCCTGCTGCCCGAAGAAGGGGTTTTCCCTGAACTATATACGCAGTGGCATGATGACACAACTATACCTTGGGTTCCGGTCGGCAGCGTTCGCGGCCATTTCATATCGTGTTCGTTGTAGAAACAAGAAGAATCAATAAAAACATATTGTTGAATCTATAAATTTTTCTTTGTGCCGGGTGGATTTTTTAGCCGATGCAGTGCCGGGGCAAGCGGTTTGCGGGTGACGGGGGCCATAATGCGGAAGAACCCGCGGCATCCGGGGGGAGGAGCGGATCCCCGGATGCCGCGGGCCTGTGGAGGAGCCTATTTGTGCTTCGGCCCGACGAAAGGCTGCTTGCGGGCCAACAGGCGGAAGAGGGTGGCGGCCTCCACCGCGCCGGACAGGGCGGCCTCGTTGACGTCGCCGTTCAGCGTAACCTTGGTGGCGCAGAGGGTTCCGCCGTCGAGATGGGCGATGAGGGCATCGCTTTCGAAGACGAAGCCGTCCTTTTCCGCAGCCAGCGAGAAGGCCTTGCCGCCGCGCTTGCCTTCCAGCCGCGACGGACTGGCGAGCCGGTAGCCGTCCGGGGCGTTGTCGAAGGATTCGCGGGACAGGTGGATACGGGGCTTGTCCCGGTACGGCGCACCCGCCGATGGGCAGAAGGTGGCGCAGTTGCCGCATTCGTTACAGGCGTCGGCAATGTTGACTATCTGGTAACTTTGTTCGAGCCGCCGGTTGGAGAGCGTTTCCACGCGCACGCCGTCGCCGTCGCGCACCGCAACCTGCACGGGGTGCGGCATGGGCAGGGATAGCAGGGCAACGTTGGCCCGGTTGGGGCAGACCGTGGTGCAGACGTTGCAGACCAGATCGCACTGGAGGCAACGGCGGGATTCGTCCATAGCCTCCTCTTCGGTGAGGGTACGGATGGCGGGATCGAAATCCAGCCTGTCTTCCGGGCTGCGTTCCGGCAGGGCCGGACCCATGACGCGGGTGGCCTGCCGGATGCGCAATCCGTCGAGATCCGGCCTCCGCTCGTCGGACGGCGTGGCTGTGGCCTGTGCGGACAGGCCGAGGCGGGCAAGGATGGTTTCGGCGGCGTGGCGTCCGTCGGCCACGGCGTTGATCAGGGTCGCCGCGCCGCGCACGGCGTCGCCGCCCGCGAACACGTTCGGCAGCGATGTCTGGCTGGTATGGGGATCGGCCTTGAGCGTCATTGCGTCGGGCAGGAAGCCGGCCTTCACCCGCTGCCCGATGGACACGATGAGCGTATCCGCGCCCAGCGTGAAGGTTTCATCCGTGGGAACGGGGCGGGGACGCCCGCCGTCGGGATCGGGGACCAGCCGCATCCGGCGGCAGCGCAGGCCGGAAACACGGCCTCCATCGGCAAGGACTTCCTCAGGGGCACACAGTTCCACGATGCGCACGCCTTCGTCCAGAGCGGCTTCGATTTCTTCGATGTCAGCGGGCATTTCCTTGCGGGTGCGGCGGTAGGCGATGGTCACGCTGCCGTTTTCCCCCACGAGGCGTCTGGCGGCACGGGCGCAGTCCATTGCGGAATTCCCCGCCCCGATGACGACGGCGTGGGAGCCGATGCCCGTGGGCTCGCACCGGCGTACGGCGGAGAGGAACGAAAGCTGATCCAGAACCCCGGCGGCATCTTCGCCGGGGATGCCGAGGGGCAGGCTTTCCTGCGCGCCCACCGCGATATAGACGGCGTCGTTTTCCTCGGCCAGCGTGTCGAACAGGGCGGCGTCCACGGGCGTATCCTTATGGAGCCGCACGCCCAGCTTGAGGATGGCGTCGATGTCGCGGCGCAGGCTGTCTCCGGTCAGGCGGAAGGCGGGGATCGCGTCGCCCGCCATGCCGCCGAGCACCGGCTTTTCTTCGTACAGGTGCACCTCCACGCCCTGTGCGGCGAGGAAGCGGGCGCAGGACAGCCCGGCCGGGCCCGCCCCGATGACGGCGGCGCGCTTCCCGGTTTGGGCGGCGGGAACGCCGGAAGCGGCTTCGGCCATTTTTTCGGCCACGAAGCGCTTGACCTCGCGGATCATGAGCGGCTTGTCGTAATTGATGCGGGTACACCGGCTCTGGCACTGATGGTTGCAGGCCATGCCCTGAACGTTCGGGAACGGATTGGTGGCGGTGATGACCCGCCGCGCCAGCTCGAAATCGCCCCGGGCCACGGCGTCGAGATACCGGGGAATGTCCTGTTCCGCCGGACAGCCCGACATGCAGGGTGCGGCGGCGCAGTCGAAGCGCGGGAGCGGGCGCTCTGTCTTGACCGAAACGTAGGGGAACCGTTCCTTGTGGTACCGGCTGCGCTTGCCGAGGACAGCCGCCGCATAGCTGACGAGGTTGGCGAAACCGGGATTGCCGGCGATCGGCGATCGGCTCTTCTCCCATTCGGCTATGGTGTGGGCCCCGGCCTTGCGCATCTCGGCACGCAGCGTGTCGAGGTACTGGTGCAGCCGCCCGTAACCGCCGGGCTTGAGGATGTCGGAGGACATGGTGATCGGACGGAGGCCGCAAGCCAACGTGTCCGCCACGTTGAACGTATCCACCCCGGCGGAGAAGGCGATGTCCAGCTTCCCGTCGAATTCCTGCTGGAGGCGTTCGGCGAGGTTGATGCTGATGGGGTGCAGGGATCTGCCGCTCATGTAAACCATGCCCTCGCTGCGGGGCAGGTTCTGCTTTTCGTTGGCGGTTTCGAGCGTGTTGGTCAGCTTGAGCCCGAAGGCTACGCCCGCCGTTTCGGCGGCTGCGGCGAGGTTGCGGATGATGGCCACGCCGTCGTTGTATTTGAGGTCGTGCCCGAAGGCTTCGTCGGGAACGCATACGTCATAGCCGAGCTGCGTATTCAGGATGTCGCGCAGGCGTTCTGGGCCGAGCAGGGTGGGGTTCAGCTTGATGGCCGTGTTGTACTTGCGTTCGGTGATGAAATAGCGGCCGATGCTTTCCACTTCGTCGGGCGGGCAGCCGTGCATGGTGGAGACCGTCAGGTTATCGGAGAGGCGGGCCGGAATGGGCATCTTCTCGATGGCGGGGTAGAGCGGGGCCAGCCCGGCCTTGATCCGCTTCACGTCTTCCTCCGCGTTTTCCATACGGTCGAGAAAACGCTGCAAGGCGGGGCTCTTGATGCCCTCAAGGTTGTATCCTGCGCTCATGTTGAAGATGAAGCCGGGCCCCTTGCCGGGTTCGGCCTCCACGGGCAGGTTGAGCATGTCGCGCAGCACATACAGCAGCACGAAAGCCTTGAGGTACTCCTCGAAGGACTGATCAAGCTTCAGCTCCTGCGACCATTCGCAGTTGTAGCCCTCGTCGGCCATGTCGATGCAGGGCTTGGCGACGTTCAGCTCGTCGAGCACCTGCACGGTCTTGAGTTCGATATACCGAGCGCCGCACAGCCACGCGGACAGGATGTTCTGGGCAAGCTGCGTATGCGGACCGGCGGCCACGCCGAGAGGGGTTTCCAGCACCTTGCCGTAACGTTCCATGCGGAACGGATCATCCGGCTTCGGCATAAAGAAAAGCTCCCGGTCGATGCCGAACAGTTGTTTGTTCGGCAGGTCGTGCTGCATCCAGCGGAGCAGCGTTGCGGCGTCCAGCGGTGTGAAGCGATCGGTATGCATATATGCGTCTCCTTGGAAGTATGTGGAAACTGGAGAGGAATGGGCATTGGGGAAGAAGGGCTTTTCGCGCGTCGCCCGCACCTGTGTGTGGCGGAGCCTTTTCATTTTGAAATGGCCCTAGAGCGTCCTCGGAACGAACCTTCCCTGTCCTGCATACCCGGAGAGCTGCCTGCCGAAAATGATAGGTTCGCCGCGCAGCCAGACATGGCGGGGCCAGCCGCGCACGACCATGCCCTCATACGGGGTGCAGTCCGCTTTTTGATGAAGATTCCGGGTTTTGATCAGCCGCTCATCCGTGGGATCGATGACCACAATGTCCGCGTCCGCGCCGGGTTCGAGGCGCCCCTTGGAGGCAAGCCCCATGATCCGGGCCGGAGACGTGGACACCACGTCCACGAAACGCGGCAACGTCAGACGCCCGTGCAGCACGCCTTCGCTGAACAGCAGAGGGATGCGCGTTTCGACTCCGGGAACGCCGCCGGGACAATCCAGCACGCTGTCCTTCCCGCGTTCCCGTTTCTGGGCCAGCGAGAAGGAACAGTGATCGGTAGCGGCAACCGAGATGCTGCCGTCCGCAAGGCCCTCCCAGAGCGCGGCGCGATCCGCTTCCGTCCGCAGGGGCGGGGCCATGATGTACTTGAGGCCGTCCCGTTCGGCATAGGCGGATTCGTCGAGCAGAAGGTACTGCGGGCAGGTTTCCGCAATGACCGGCTGTCCGGCCTTCTGCGCCTCGCGGACGCAGGCCAGGCCTTCCGCCGTGGACAGGTGCACGATGTACACGGGCGCTTCCGCCGTTTTCGCCAGTTTCAGAATCCGGTTGACGGCTTCAGCCTCGCACCGGGCCGGGCGGCTCCGGGGATGGCTCATGGGATCGCGCGGCGCTTCGCGGCGCAGTTTGTCCCCCAGAAAACGGGTGATGGCGTGGTTTTCGCAATGGACGGCGAGCAGGCCGCCCGCATCCCTGAGCGCGGCGAGAACCTGCAGCAGCCCTTCGTCATCCAGCCTGCCGTCATAGGTGGTGTAGGCCTTGAGCGTGGGAAATCCCTGCGCCACGACCTCGGGGATCCGGGCAAGGACGGCGTCGTCCACATGCTGGAACACGCCGTGCAAGGCGTAGTCCGTGTGGCAGCGGCCATCCGCCTGCTCCAGATACGCGGTGGGCTGATGGGGCAGATCGCATCCCTGCGGGCCGAAGCCCGGGTGCTCCACGATGGTCGTGGTGCCGCCCCATGCCGCCGCCAGCGTTCCGGCTTCGAAACCGTCGGAGACGTGCGCGTCGCCCACCGTCAGGTTGACGTGGGTATGGGCGTCGACTCCGCCGGGCATGACCACGCAGCCGGACACGTCCACGATTTCCGTTCCTTCAGGCTGCTGGGCCTCGTGCAGCCGTTCGCCGAGTTCCAGAATCCGGTCGCCTTCAATCAGGATGTCCGTGTTGAAGACGCCGTCCGCGCGTGCGACCAGCCCGCCGGTAATAAGCATACGCATGGTGAGCCTGTTTCCCTGTTGATGGTTTACAGCAGGGCCCAGAGGCGGCGGGCCTGCTCGTTGGCGTAGGCGAGGATGTCGGCCTCATCCATGCCGGCGAGCCTGCCGTGATCCACGATAAGCCTGCCTTGGCTGATGACGGACTCCACGTTGCGGGCGTCGAAGGCATAACAGAAGTGCCCGGGGAAGTTGTCCTGCGTCAGCGGCGTGGGGGAATCGTAGTTGAGGATGACCAGATTGTTCGCCCCGCCGCCCGCCGCATTGTGGCCTTGGATGTGCGCGTGTACGGCGCGGAGGCGCTGGTAGGCCGCCAGGGGGGACATGCCGCCTTCGGCGAGCCCGGCGATGAAGTAGGAGGACTGCGCGCTGCGGATCATGTCGCTGTGCATACCGTCCGTGCCGAGCATGACGCGGGGGAAATCGTTGTAGCGTCCGAGCCCGACGTTGTTGTTGAGGTTGCTTTCGGTGTTCTGCACGACCCAGCAGGGCGAAGTGCGGATAAGGTCGCGCTCTTCCGCATCGAGATGGACGCAATGCCCGAGGATGGACAGAGGCAGATCAAGCACGCCCGCGTCCGAGAGGCGGCGCACGACGCTCTTGCCGTAGGTACGGGCGCAGTGTTCCTGATCCTCGATGCCTTCGGCGACGTGGATGTGCACGCCCGTCTTGTGCTTGCGGGCGAGATCCACGGCGCGCCCGAGCAGGTCGTCGTCCACCGTGAAGGAAGCGTGCAGCCCGACGTGGCCCTTGCGCCCGGAGGACAGGAAGGCGTCGGTTTCATCGAGTCCCTTTTCCTTGATCTCCTCTCCATCGCGGCAGGAGATTTCATAGCAGAGCAGGTGTCCGAGGCCCACGCGATCCAGCGCCTTGGCGATGGTTTCGAGGCTGCCGTCCGGATGGAAGGGCGAGGCATGGTGATCGATGACGAAAGTTACGCCGTTCTTGGCACAATACAGGCCGGTAACAAGAGCGCTGGCCTCGATCATGTCGTGATCGAGCTTTTTGTCCATGCGCCACCAGACGTATTCGAGCACCTCAAGGAAGTTCGCCGGCGCCTTGGGTGCGGGAGGCATACCGCGTGCGAGGGCCGAGTAGATATGGTGGTGCCCGCAGCCGAAGGAGGGCGTGACGAGGCGGCCCGTGCAGTCCAGTACGGTGTCTTCCGGCGGACACTCCACAGGGGCGTGGGCGTCAAGCGCCATCCCGCCGGACGGGCCTTCTTCGACTTTGATCGTCGTGGTCGTCGCCTTGAATGTTTCTGGGTCGATCCATGTGGCGTTGCGCAGGTACAGGCTCATTGTCGGCTCCTTTGGGAGTAGGGGATATGATGGATAATCAAGGGAGGGGACGGCAGCCCCTTGCCCGTCGGAAGCGCTACCTCTTCTTGCGCACGGGCAGTTCCCGCCTTCTCACGCCGTCCACAAGATACAGGGCGTTGACGATGGCGGGCGCGGTGGGAATACAGGCGATTTCCCCGATGCCCTTGGCCCCGCACGGCCCCTCGGGATCGGGCACTTCCACGGCGATGACCTCTATTTCCGGCACGTCCACCGAGCGGAGAAGGCCGCAGGCGTTGAGCTTGCCGGAGGTCAGATAGCCGCCCTTGACCGGGATGCTTTCGGTCAGCGCATAGCCCATGCCCATGACCACGCCGCCCTGTACCTGCCCTTCGTAGAGCGGGCGGTTGACGACGCGGCCCGAGTCGTGCGCGGCGATGATCTTTTCGATCCCGCCTTCCTCGTCCATGAATACCACATGCGTGGCAAAGCTGTAGGAAACGTGGTTGCGGATTTCACCAGGCGCGCCTTGCCCGGCAGTCTGTCCCGCCGAGTCGTAGTGCCCCTTGTAGAAACGGCCCACGAGACGGTCGAGCCGTCCGCCGTACTTGTTCAGATCGCCGCGAAGCTGCCGGGCGGCGTTGACCACGGCGTGACCGAGCTGGAACGTGCCCCGGCTGGCGGTGGTGCTGCCCGCAAAGGCCCCGTATTCGGTGGACGCGGTAATGTCGATGGCAACATCAGGGCCGAGTTCCGCCACCTCGCACAGCATCTGCCGGGCTACCGTGTTGATGCCCTGTCCCATCTCCGTCCAGCCATGATGCAGGACAAGCCGCGCGCCCGCCGGTTGTTCCGGAGCCGGGTGTACTTCAAGGTAACAATCGCAGGGTTCGGGGATGCCGTTGCCGATGCCGGAATTCTTGATGGCGCAGGCGATGCCCGCCCGGGGGTGGCTGCGGAAGGCGTCGCTTACCGCGAGCAGGGTTTCGCGCAGGGCCGTGCCTTCGCCGAGCACCTGCCCGGTGGTGACCATGCGACCCGGGGCCACGGCGTTGTCATAGCGGAATTGCCAGCGGTCGAAGCCCCCCTTTTCGCACAGCTCGTCGATGAGGCATTCCATAGCGAAATTCGACTGGTTGACCCCGAACCCCCGGAACGCGCCCGCCGGAAGGTTATTCGTGAATACCGCCTTCACATGCACGTCCACGGAGGGGATGTGGTAGGCGCTGGTGGCATGGGTGCCGGTACGGGTGACGACCGGGCCGCCCGCCGAGGCGTACGCGCCGGTATCCGCGATGATACGGACCTTGGCGGCCTGCAGGATTCCCTTTTCGTCGCAGCCGATGACGTAATGGAGCTTCATGCCGTGGCGCTTGGGGTGCATACGGATGGATTCGGGCCGGGAGAGCCGGACCTTGACCGGACGCCCAAGCAGATACGCGGCGAGCGCGGCATGGGGCTGGCAGGTGAAGTCCTCCTTGCCGCCGAACGCGCCGCCGGAGTCGGCCAGCGTAACCGTGACCTTGGGCGTGGGGACATGGAGCAGGGCGGCTATGTCGGTCTTGTCGTGCCAGATACCTTGCGACTGGACATAGAGGCGTACCCCGCCCGCTTCGGGAACGGCCAGCGTCGCTTCGGGCTCGATGAAGGCGTGCTCGACCGCCTGGGTCCGATACGTGGCCTCGGCGGTGAAGGCGCAGCGGGCCAATGCCTCGTCCACGGGCTCACCGCGCCGGATGGTCTTGTCGAGCAGGATATTGCCGTTTTCGTGGATATGGATGGGCGAGGTTTCCGCCTCCTCCATGTCGAGGAGCGGCGTCAGAACCTCATAATCGACCTTGACGCAGGCCGCCGCAGCACGGGCTTCGGCCTCGGTTTCCGCGACCACGCAGGCCAACGCGTCGCCGATGTAACGGGTGACTTCGCCAACCTTGATATAGACGGGCCAGTCCTTGGCGTAAAGGCCGAGCACACGCTCGCCGGGGATGTCGTCGGCGGTCAGGATGCGGACGACGCCGGGCATGTCCGCCGCTTCATCCGTATGGATGGCAAGCACGCGGGCCCGGGGATGCTCGCTGAAGACGATGGCTCCGTGCGCCATGCCGGGCGCGTCAATGTCGTTGACGAAGGGGCGGGTTCCGACAGCCCGTTCGTAGCCGCCATACTTGGGCCAGCCCGATCCGAGGCGCGGGTTGTCGTCGGGTTCGGGAATGTTCCCTTCCGGTAATAATGTTGCGGCATCGAGGATGGCGTCCACAAGCTTGACGTAGCCGGTACAGCGGCACAGATGCGGGCGGACGGCCTTGACGACTTCTTCCCGGGTGGGGTTTGGATTGGTTTGCAGGAGTACCTTGGCCCGCATGAGGAAACCGGGAGTACAGAAACCGCACTGCACGGCTCCCCGGTTGACGAACGCCATGCCGAGCGTCCGCCTGAGCGTTTCCGGCAGGCCTTCGAGTGTGACAACGTCGCCGTCGGTTACCTTGCTCATGGGGGTGGAGCAGGCGAGGCACGCCTTGCCGTTCAGTTCCACAAGGCAGGCTCCGCAGGCCGCCTGACCGGAGCAGCCGTCCTTGGCCGCCGTGAGGTGGCGGTCATTGCGGAGATAGGAAAGGAGCGAAACGGCTGGATCGCCGTCATACGTCGTGGCCTGCCCGTTGAGTCTGAACGCGATCATGGCATCTCTCCTGCAAGGCACTGGATTGTGCGGGGGGGAACCTTCTGAAGAACGCTTCCCTTCCCGCGCCCCCTCCTCTCCAAAGGCTTTTGACTGGCGGGGAGGAGACACATCGGGAGTTTTCTTTCTACTTATGGTTTATACGGCTTTGTCCGCACTCCGCAAAGTGAAACTTTTCAGGGGCGGGTTGCGACGCCGTGACAGCTTGTTCATTGTTCTTTCCACGTTTCTTTCCATACAACGGAACTCCCGTTCGCGGCCTCCCTACCAGTCAAAGTTTTGCGGGAGGGGAGCGAGCCGCTCTGGCAGGTCCGGGGGAGGGGCTTTTTCAAGAAGTTCCCTCTCCCGTGCCTTCATTCTTCCCTTACAAGCAACGCTGGCCGCCCTTTTCGAGCAGATCGAGGAGCAGATCCGCAGGGTTGCGCTTGCGGGCGAGGGTGATCATCGCGGCGATGATATAGGGCTTGTAGCTGGCTTCCTTGTACAGCGGCACGCGGTAGCGGTCGAACACGCTGGCGGCTACTTCACCCTCGGCGCAGGATACGCCGGAAATATCGGCGGGCAGGCAGTGCATGTACAGCGCTTCGCCATTACGGGTGGAGGCCATCAGCGCCTCAGTGCACTCCCAATCCTTATGGTTGGCGTTCTGGGCCAGCAGTTCCTTTTCGAGCTTCTTGATGCCGTCCATGTCGCCCGCGCCGTAGAGATCGGTGCGCTGCTGCATGGCCGCGAAGGGCGCCCAGCTCTTGGGGTACACGATGTCCGCGCCCGCGAAGGCTTCGGCCATGTCGTTCGTCCTCGCGAACGAACCGCCGGTTGCGGCGGCGTTGCGGCGGGCCACCTCCTCGACGCCGCCCATGACTTCATAGCCTTCGGGATGCGCCAGCACGACGTCCATGCCGAAACGGGTCATCAGGCCGATGACGCCCTGCGGCACGGAGAGGGGTTTGCCGTAGGAGGGCGAATAGGCCCAGCTCATGGCGATCTTCTTGCCCTTGAGCTTTTCCACTCCTCCGAAATGGTTGATGATGTGCAGCATGTCAGCCATGCACTGGGTGGGGTGGTCGATGTCGCACTGGAGGTTGACCAGCGTGGGCCGCTGTTCCAGCACGCCATCGCGGTAGCCTTCCTGCACCGCTTCGGAAACCGTGTGCATGTAGGCGTTGCCCTTGCCGATGTACATGTCGTCGCGTATGCCGATGACGTCGGCCATAAAGGAAATCATGTTCGCGGTTTCGCGCACGGTTTCGCCGTGGGCAATCTGCGATTTGCCTTCGTCGAGATCCTGCACTTCAAGGCCGAGCAGGTTGCAGGCGCTGGCGAAGCTGAACCGGGTACGCGTGGAGTTGTCGCGGAACAGGGAGATACCGAGCCCGGAATCGAACATCCGGCAAGAGATGTTGGCTTCCCGCAGGCCGCGCAGGATTTCCGCCACAAGGAAGGTCGCGGCGATTTCGTCGTCGGTCTTCTCCCACGTCAGGAAGAAGTCGTTCATGTACATGCGGCGGTAATCGCGCTTGGCGAGGCTGCTGATCAGTTTGCGGATGCGGATCTTGTCCATGAGGTACTCCTGTCACTCTTTGGTAATATGTGTGCCCGCTCCCTTCGTGAGCGCGGCGTTGAGCTATTCGGGACTGGTGATGACGACTTCCGAGCCGCCGTTGCGAATGAAGTCCACGGCGGCCTTGATTTTGGGGCCCATGCTTCCGGCGGGGCAGTGCCCCTCGGAGAGATAGCGCTCCCTTTCGGAGACGGGGACGTTGTGAAGCGGGCGCTGCATAG
>ENA-OQNO01001267-OQNO01001267.1-human-gut-metagenome-genome-assembly--contig:-NODE-1267-length-17657-cov-5.508329_pt1 | contig 17657 bp, 14 predicted proteins | sample MGYA00242629_ERZ504880 | MGnify/ENA primary metagenome ERZ504880 (study PRJEB26092, sample SAMD00036377) | human gut metagenome | host: Homo sapiens | study: EMG produced TPA metagenomics assembly of... | reverse complement strand
TCTTCGAAGAAACTCTTGAAGTCTACTTTACGTAATAGCAAAACATTGCTTGGAGCACTCATGCTGAACTCGTATGGGCTGTCTTGCTTATTGTAATTGGTGAATGTCAGTTTCACTGCATTCAGTGTATCATTGGCTAACTTCTGGTAGATATCATCATAAGGTAATTCTGCCTCTGTGAAAATACCGGCGGGAGATTTGATATAAGTATGTTCATCTTCTGCAGCAAGTTTCTGGATTTTATCGGAATTGAGGAATTGATTAGCCTGAATTACCTCTTTAGTAGAAGCAAATTCAGTCCGCCATGTGTGGGCGGTAGAGTCCTCATTCTCGAAACCTGCTTGTTTCCGTTTATAAGGTACATTAGTTGCGGTATCTATTACATAGAATTGATATTTCATTTGTAAGTCTACACGATCTACGTAAAGTACTGTTCCATCACCATAATCGCTTTTAATATATACGCCCTTAAATACGTTCTCTATAAAAGCTTTAGAGTTCTTGAAATATTCAGGATGTTCTTTACTGAGTTTAAGCCACTTGTTTCCATAGGTTTCCTTGTCCAGCGTAAAAGTAACACTTGGATAATAAGTTTTATTACCATATGAATCTGTTGCGTTCCTTTCTTCATCTGTTACGCTTGTGTCGTAGGCTGTATAGGCTCTGCGACCTAATAAAATCGGATTCAGTTTATCGTAATACTTTGCAGGGTCAATATTGGTATAGCGGTTACGTTCCAACTCTTTTTGCAATTGGTATGCACTCATACGGCAAGCATTCAAAGAATCTCCGAACCAAGTGGAATAGAAAACAACTAAGCGTACACCTGCTACCGTGTCTTCTGTCAGAATTCCCGTCTTTTTATCAAAATCATATTTTTCAGGGAATTTGAAGTTATCTATACAGTTCAACTCAGTTAAGAAACTCGCTTCGTAGTATCCGAAAAGAGGATCTGTAAAACGCCCTACATAACCTGTACTGGTTTTGGCAAATACAGAGTCAGCGACAACGGAACGTGTAGTGACGGGAAATTCTGTGGTTAGTGCGGAAATACCGTCGGAACCGGGTAACATTCCTATTCCTAATGTACCGGTATTATCATCGCAACCAAAGAAAGTAAGGGTTGCTGTCAATAGCAGAGCGCCTAAAAACTTCACTTTCATAGTTTTCTTTGTTATCTTGTTTACTTTTGTTCTGTTTCCCATACTTTGTCGTAGAACTCATTACAAGCGTCGGCAAATGTTTCGGGAGTCTGATATTCTAAAATGGGTTTTCCAGATTGTCGAGCATATTCCATCACTTCTTCGTTGACTTTTTCGCTTTGCTGGATAATGCCATCTGCATAATCAATGGCCAGTTTGCACAACGTAGCATAGTCTACAGGAGCCTTCAGGTGAGCTACATCCTTCTTTGTAACACCTTTCAATACCAATCTGTTTACGAAATCAGCATTAAACGATTCTTTGAAGTCATCTTCGAAAACGGAGAATACTACTTTAGCGTCACGGAATGAAGGCTCGTCCTTATATGCTTTCTTTATATACAAAGGAGCTAAGGCAGTCATCCAGCCATGGCAGTGAATGATATCCGGGCACCAGCGTAACTTCTTAACTGTTTCCAATACACCGCGTGCATAAAAAATAGCACGACTGTCATTATCTTCATATTCCACACCATTCTCATCCGCTGTTTCCAGGCGGTTTTGGAAATAATCATCGTTGTCGATGAAATAAACCTGCATGCGGGCAGACTGAATAGAAGCAACTTTAATAATAAGGGGGTGGTCGGTATCGTCAATAATCAGATTCATACCGGAGAGACGTATCACTTCATGCAATTGGTTTCTGCGCTCATTGATATTCCCCCATTTAGGCATGAATGTTCTAATTTCTCTGCCTTTTTCCTGGATTGCTTGAGGTAGGTTTCTGCCTACAAGGGACATTTCGGATTCTGGTACGTAAGGAGTAATCTCTTGGGTAATAAATAAAACCTTGTTCGCCTTTGTCATAATAACAATGTTCTCAATTATTTTGCAAAGATATAAAAAAAATCGGGCACTTGAGCAAATAAGGCGACTCTATAATTCCTTATGAATTGTTAACTGCTTGTTTTTCAGTGCTACATTGCTTCAAAGCAGGTTGTTGTCCGAGTAGAACTTTTGCATTAATTTGCGATATTTCTTCTTTATATGCTAAATAATAGTTTATTTTGCACCGCTTTTGCGAACAACTAAGTTATTATATAACCTATAAAAATGGAAATAGTACATACTATCAAGGACTTGCAGGCCGGACTCTCGGCTTTACGGGCCCAAGGTAAAAAGGTAGGATTGGTACCTACAATGGGTGCCCTACATGCCGGTCATGCGTCATTGGTGAAGCGTTGTGTTGCAGAGAATGATGCTGCGGTAGTGAGTGTTTTTGTAAACCCGACACAGTTTAACGACAAGAATGATTTAGAGAAATATCCCCGTACGCTGGATGCCGATTGTGCTTTGTTGGAAGCTTGCGGTGCTGCGTTTGTGTTCGCTCCTTCGGTTGCGGAGATGTATCCTGAACCTGATACGCGCCAATTTAGTTATGCGCCGTTGGATACAGTGATGGAAGGTGCGTTTCGTCCGGGACACTTCAATGGTGTTTGCCAGATTGTGAGTAAGCTGTTTGATGCAGTGAAACCGGATCGCGCTTATTTCGGAGAGAAAGATTTCCAGCAACTGGCGATTATTCGGGAGATGGTTCGTCAGATGGATTATAAACTGGAAATTGTAGGTTGTCCTATCGTTCGTGAAGAGGACGGATTGGCTCTGAGCAGTCGGAATAAACGTTTATCAGCACGAGAACGTGAAAATGCTTTAAATATTTCTCAGACATTATTTAAAAGTCGTACCTTTGCAGCATCTCATACAGTGAGTGAGACGCAGAAGATGGTAGAAGAAGCGATAGAGGATGCTCCGGGATTGCGTTTGGAGTATTTTGAAATCGTTGACGGAAACACGCTGCAAAAGGTAAGCAGTTGGGAGGATTCTCTGTATGTAGTAGGCTGTATCACAGTGTTCTGCGGAGAGGTCAGACTGATTGATAATATCAAGTATAAAGAAATCTAAATTAAAAAAAGACGAAACCTTATGATGATTGAAGTGTTGAAGTCGAAAATTCATTGTGCACGTGTCACAGAGGCAAATTTGAACTACATGGGTAGTATCACGATTGACGAAGACCTGCTGGATGCTGCCAACATGATTCCGGGAGAAAAAGTGTACATCGCTGATAACAACAATGGCGAACGCTTTGAAACCTACATTATCAAAGGTGAACGCGGTTCCGGTAAGATTTGTCTGAACGGTGCTGCCGCCCGCAAGGTGCAACCGGATGATATTGTGATTATCATGTCGTACGCATTGATGGATTTTGAGGAAGCGAAGTCGTTTAAACCGACCGTGATTTTCCCGGACCCTGCGACGAATAGCGTAGTGAAGTAAGAAGTATCTTGTGATAAGAAAACCCCGTTTGCATTCAGCAGACGGGGCTTTCTGTTATAATAAGCTTGTCCTTTTACTTGCTTTGCAGTTGTTCATTCATGGCAGCGGCGGCTTTACGGCCATCTCCCATGGCAAGGATTACGGTAGCTCCTCCGCGCACAATGTCTCCGCCGGCATAGATCATCGGAATAGATGATTCCATGTTGTCATCTACGGCAATGGTTCCTTTGCGTCCTAATTCCAGTCCTTTAATGGAACTCGGAACAATCGGGTTCGGAGATACACCGACACTGACGATGGCCAGATCGATATCGATTGTTTCCGTAGCTCCCGGAATGGCTACAGGACTGCGACGTCCGGAAGCATCCGGCTCTCCTAATTCCATCTTCTGGAGAATGACCTGTTTCACGCAACCTTGTTCGTCGGCAATATATTCAATCGGATTGTGCAATGTCAGGAATTCGACTCCTTCTTCTTTGGCATGCTTCACTTCCTCGATACGTGCAGGCATTTCTTCTTCCGAACGGCGGTAGATGATCATAGCACGTTCAGCACCCAGGCGTTTGGCTGTACGGACAGAGTCCATAGCAGTATTACCACCACCGATGACAGCCACATTTTTGCCGAAAGCTACCGGAGTGTCAGAGTCTTCGCTCGCAGCATCCATTAGATTGACACGAGTGAGGTATTCGTTGGAAGACATGATATTGATCGAGTTTTCGCCCGGTATATTCATAAAGTTAGGCAAACCGGCACCGGAAGCGACAAATATTCCTTTAAAACCTTCTTCCTTCAAATCTTCCACACTGATTGTTTTTCCTACAATGCAGTCTTTGATGAAAGTAACGCCCATTTTAACGAGGTTGTCTATTTCTACATCTACAATCTTGTTTGGCAGACGGAATTCCGGAATACCATATTTTAATACACCGCCGATTTCGTGGAGTGCCTCGAATACTGTTACATCATAACCGTATTTTGCCATATCACCTGCGAATGATAATCCGGCAGGACCCGAACCGATCACCGCCACTTTGATGCCGTTCTTTTCGGCAATGACAGGTACTGAAATTTGTCCGCTTTCACGTTCGAAGTCAGCAGCGAAGCGTTCCAGATAACCGATAGCTACCGGTTTTTCATTCATCTTCAAGTGTATACATTTGGATTCGCATTGCTTTTCCTGTGGGCAGACACGACCGCATACAGCCGGAAGCGCACTTGTCTCTTTCAGTGTTTTGGCTGCTTCGAGGAATTCGCCACGCTCAATGTTCTTAATGAAGCGCGGAATGTCGATGCCTACCGGACACCCTTCCATACATCCAGGGTTAGCGCAGTCCAGACAACGCTTGGCTTCTGTAACAGCTTGCTCAGCGGTCAGACCCTGGTTTACTTCTTCCTTGCGGCTATGTGAACGGTATTCGGCATCGAGTTCGTTCATCTCGACACGTGGAATAGCTGTACGTTCTTTCGGTTTCATCGATTTGCGCAGTTCCTGTCTCCAGGCTGCGTTGCGGCTTTTCTCATCTATCTCTTTCGTTGCTTCACATTCGGGCTGGAGTTTGTTCATCTCTTCACGCTCTATTTTTTTGAACGCACCCATACGTTTCAGCATTTCATCAAAGTCCACCTGATGACCGTCGAATTCGGGACCGTCAACACAAACGAACTTCGTTTTTCCTCCTACCGTGATACGGCAAGCACCACACATGCCGGTTCCGTCTACCATGATGGTATTTAATGAAACGTCGGTAGGAATCTCATATTTCTTTGTCAGCAGACAAACGAACTTCATCATGATAGCAGGGCCGATGGCGAAGCATTTATCTACCTTTTCACGTTTGATGACTTCTTCCACGCCTTCGGTTACCAGACCTTTACGCCCGTAAGAGCCATCGTCCGTCATAATAATCACCTCATCGGAGCTTTCGCGCATTTCTTTTTCCAGAATGATAAGGTCTTTGTTACGTCCTGCCAATACAGTGATCACTCTGTTTCCGGCAGCTTTCAAAGCCTGTACGATAGGAAGCATCGGAGCAACACCTACACCACCACCAGCACAAACAACTGTTCCGAAATTCTCAATATGAGTAGCTTGTCCGAGCGGACCTACTACATCAGTGATATAATCACCTTCGTTCAATTCACAAAGACGGGTAGAGGAGAGCCCGACTTCCTGTATCACCAGAGTGATGGTGCCTTTCTTCAAATCAGAACCGGCAATCGTCAGAGGCATACGTTCTCCCTTGTCGCCTACACGTACAATGACGAAGTGGCCGGCTTTGCGGGATTTAGCAATTAAAGGAGCTTCAATTTCAAGTTTAAACACTTTCTCAGAAAAGCGTTCTTTGCTAATGATTTTGTTCATTATCTAATTAATTTGTTGGTATTATTACGTAACTGCTATCAGAATGTTATAAATTTCGGCAAAGATACGGCTTATTTACGAAATATAAAAAGAAAAGTCACTCTTTTGATGAGTGACTTTCCATATCCATGTGAATATCTTTATTTATTTCGTTCTGATTTTGTATCCGGCTACCCCATAATATAGAATAAACAGGAAGCAGGGAAGGCAAATCCAATATGCTTTCTGAATATCGGAAATGTCTTTCAGATAGCCAAATAAGGTCGGAATAACAGCACCGCCTGCCATTGCCATGATCAGAAGAGATGAACCGGATTTGGTGAACTTTCCTAAATCTGCCATAGCCAAAGGCCATAGGGCAGGCCACATTAAAGAACATCCCAATGCCATAAATGAGATGAAATAGATGGATATATCGGCAGGTGTAAGTACTACTAGTACGGAACCGATGATAGCCAGCACTGAACAAATCTTCAGTGCTGTAGCCTGGCTCATATATTTAGGGATGAAGATGATGCCGCAGATGTAACCGATCACAATGCCTATCGGGGCAATCCAGGCATACATTGCTGCATTTTCCAAATGAAGGCTGGTGGCATAATCTACTAATGTACCCAGTGATACGGTTTCTACACCTACATATAAGAAGAGAGCAAGACATCCTAATAATAAATGCGGGAATTGCCAGATGGAGGTTTTCTTTGCGGCGTACGGACAGGCTTCGGCTGCCTCTTCGCTGTCGTCTTCACCGACGGCTTTGACTTCCGGTAGGGGAGCCATGTATGCGATAATACCTAGTGCGATGAATGCGGCGATAATAACGTAGAATGGCAGAAACAGGTCAGCTACTGTAATATCGGTCACTTCTTTTCCGATTAGGAAAGCCAGGAATAAAGGAGGAATCGGCCATGCGAGTTTGTTGCATATACCCATAATGCTGATACGTTTGGCAGCACTGTCTATCGGTCCCAGAATCGTGATATACGGGTTTACAGCAGCTTGCAGATAAGCGTTGGCACTTCCGCTGATAAAGGAAGCCAATAAAAACAGAGGAAAACTTTCATAACTTGCCGATGGTATGAAAAGTCCGAAGGCTATGGCAAACATAAGGAATGAAAGGACCATTGTTCGTTTGTATCCGATTTTTTTGATTGTAAGGCCTGCCGGATAACCAAAAATAAGGAACGGGATGAAAGTGGCGGCAATGATCAGATATGATTCGGCCGAACTGATTTCCAGTGATCCCTTCAATACGGGGACTAATACTGAGTTGATACCAAGGGCGAAGCCCAGTGAAAAGAACATAACGCCAATGAATGCCAATGGCAATACGAAACTTTTTGTGTTTTTTGTCATGGGGGTAAATGTGTTAAAGGTTAATAAAGGAAACTCCTGTAAGGGGCAGAGATATCTCATCCTTACAGGAGTAGAAAGTTTCTTAGTCTATCATGTCGAAACCGCAGTATGGAACCAATGCTTTAGGAATTCTAATTCCTTCGGGGGTTTGATTGTTTTCCAATAAAGCGGCGACGATACGTGGTAGTGCCAGTGCTGATCCATTTAACGTATGGCAGAGTTCTGTTTTCTTTTCTGCACTACGGTAGCGGCATTTCAGCCGGTTGGCCTGGTAAGTGTCGAAGTTAGATACGGAACTTACTTCCAGCCAGCGTTTCTGTGCTTCGGAGTATACTTCGAAGTCGAAACAAAGCGCAGCAGTAAAGCTCATATCACCACCACAAAGGCGGAGTATACGGTATGGAAGTTCCAGTTTCTGCAACAGGCCTTCTACGTGGTCAAGCATTTGCTGGTGGGATTCTTTAGAATGTTCCGGCTTGTCGATACGCACTAATTCTACTTTGGAGAATTCGTGCAGACGGTTCAGCCCGCGTACGTCTTTACCGTAAGAACCGGCTTCGCGACGGAAACATTGTGTGTATGCACAGTTCATAATCGGCAACTGTTTTTCTTCCAGGATAACATCACGGTAGATGTTAGTGACAGGTACTTCGGCTGTCGGGATCAGATAGAGATCATCTACTTCGCAATGATACATCTGTCCTTCTTTGTCGGGAAGCTGGCCTGTACCATAACCTGAAGCGGCATTGACTACTGTCGGCGGCATGATTTCAGTATATCCGGATTTGCGTGCTTCGTCCAGGAAGAAGTTGATCAGGGCACGTTGCAGTTGGGCACCTTTTCCTTTGTATACGGGGAAGCCTGCACCTGTAATCTTTACACCTAGGTCGAAATCGATTAAATCGTATTTTTTAGCCAGTTCCCAGTGAGGCAGTGCATCTTTGGGAAGTTCTGTTTCCATGCCTCCCATCTTTTCTACGACATTGTCTTCGGCACCTACGCCTTCGGGTACGCTGTCATAAGGAATGTTGGGGATCGTATAAAGTACATTCTGCATGTCTGTAGCAGCCTGTGTCATGGTAGCGTCCAGCGCTTTGTTGCTTTCTTTCAGTTCGGCAACACGTGCACGTGCAGCTTCGGCTTCTTCTTTCTTTCCTTCTTTCATCAGCTGACCGATCGTGCGGGAAAGTGAATTAACCTCTGCCAGGTTCTTATCTAATAGGTTTTGCGTAGTACGTCTCTTGTCGTTGAGGGCGATGACTTCGTCAATCGTCTCTTTTGCATTCTTGAAATGCTTTTTTTCCAGTCCGCGGAGTACCGCTTCTGTATTTTCTGTAATTTGTTTAATGGTAAGCATATCTATACTTTTTATGAACTTTCTTTATTAAGGCTACAAAGATAAAGAAAAAACGAATAAGCGAGCAATGAAAATCTGCATAAAAAAAGAAAGGAGAAGCAATCCTTTGGATTACATCTCCTTTTCTTGAATATTTTCAGTTGTACAGGTTATGCTTCTGTTGCTTCAGCAGGGATGATAGAAACATATCTTCTGTCTTCTCTACCTACTTTAAATTTAACTGTACCATCTACTAAAGCGAAAAGAGTGTGGTCTTTACCCATTCCGATGTTTTCACCCGGATGGAATTCAGTACCTCTTTGACGAATGATAATATTACCTGCTTTGCAAGCTTCACCACCAAATATCTTAACGCCTAATCTTTTGCTATGTGATTCGCGGCCGTTCTTAGAACTACCGACACCTTTTTTATGTGCCATTTCTTCTTACTTTTTAAATGATTAAGCTACTACTTCTGTGATTGTTAACTCTGTGAACTGCTGACGGTGACCGTTCAGTTTTCTGTAACCTTTTCTTCTTTTCTTGTGGAATACAAGAACTTTGTCACCTTTAACCAAGTTTGAAATAACCTGGCAAACAACTTTAGCACCTTCTACAGTCGGAGCACCTACAGTTACGTTTCCGTCTTTGTCTACTAAAAGAACTTTTTCAAATTCTACAGTTGAACCGTTTTCTGCACCTTCAATGTGGTGAACGAACAGTTTCTGACCAGCTTCTGCTTTAAATTGCTGACCGTTAATTTCTACAATTGCGTACATCTTATATATAATGTATAAGTTAGCTCCGGCGGGTGGTCTTTAATCACTTAAAGAGCTCTTTATCGAACCCGTTGCGGAATAATCGGGCACAAAAGTACTTCTTTTATTTGTTTCAGACAAATATTTCCTTTATTTTTTTGCTGTTGTAACAGAAGATAATCAGATATATAGCAAACCGGATAAATTCTCCATAATAAACCGGTGCGGATATGCTCTGAGTTCGTCAGCGGTAGTCATTCCATTAAGGACACCTGCAAAATCTACTCCCGCATTTTGTGCTGTTTCGGCATCCACAGTACTGTCTCCGATGTATAAGGTTTCTTGCGGAGTCCTGCCCAAGTGTTCGAGAGCGAATTTTATTCCTTCCGGTGAAGGCTTGGCAGCTTGTACATCTTCTCCGCCTACCACTATGTCGAGAAAGTTTTCCGGCAGATACTCATCCAGAAAACTAAGTATACGGAAACGGTATTTAGTAGAGATAATGCCGATGCGGGCACCTCGCTCTTTTAGTTCTTTCAGAGTAGAGAGTGTATCAGGAAAAAGGCGGGTATTCACGTTCATGTGAACATCCGCTTCCAGTCTGTACTCTTGTCGAAAAGCGGTGAGCTGTTCCCAGTCGGTGACTCCGGTCAGTATGCTGAAAGATTCTTCCAATGTTTTACCAATGGTACGTTTGATCGCTTCGTCAGTGACATTCGTATATTGGTGACGATTAAGTACATTTCTGAAACAAGTAACGATACCCCGTGATGAATCGGCTAGTGTATAGTCGAAATCGAATAAATAAGTTTTATAATTCATTATTTTACTGCTTCTACTGTATATCCCTGTTTTTTCAGTAAGCTTAATAAGCCTTTATTACCCGGCAGGTGCAAAGCGCCGACTGCAACGAAGGTAGGAGCGGCTTTCATGATAGCCGGTAGTTTCTGTGCCCATGTTTTATTGCGGTCGTAAATTAGGGCATCTTCTTCTGTGGGAAGTGCATCACATTGATTTCCTTTACGCTCTTCGTTGATTTTCAACATGGTTTCCAAATCTTGTTTCATGTAGGCATCTGTCAGTCTTTTGAGGCTTTCCACCTCTTTGTCGATGTTATTGAGGGTACACATGAGCAGTTGGGCTTGGCGTTGCAGGGAAATTCCATTGTATAGCAGGTTAAACTGGAAATCCGGAGTTTCCAGTCCATCCACTTTTTTTCCTTTTTGTGTTGCCTGAGTCTGGAAATAAGTATCGAGCTGTTCTTGCGGATTATAGTTTCCGATGTGCTTGATGTACGCCACTACTGCTATGTTGTTCAGTAAGAAAGCCGGTTTGATTTTGGGTGCCATGTTGAGGTCCATCATCAGGTTCTCCTTGCAGAATTTATTAGCGGTTTCGTAATCTTCCGGTGAGAGGAGGGTAGTCAGAGTCGTATCGCTTTCTATCATCATCATTTTCTGCATCTTCTGGATGGTGGCCGGAGACTGGATATCCGACATTTTCAGTTCTCCATATACCTGTTGTGTTTCATCCATCGCTTTCTGTAGTCCGGTAATGCCGTCTTTGACACTCAACGGAGCGAGATGGTGAGTCCCCATAATGTATGAAGGGCTGCTAAGTCCGTTACCAGATACTTTCCATAAAAGCTGTGCGTTTGCGCTTAACGCTACGCAGATAAATATGACTGCTCCAATAAACGATTTCATGATTCTATATGTTTTTAAGTTGATAATCAGCGTATTCTTCCTCCGGATATCCAGTGTCTGGTGTAATAGTCTTCGCTCAGTCGACTGACAATCACTCCTTTGCTGGTACTGGCATGAATGAATTTCCCATTTTTGAGATAGATACCTACGTGAGCTACCTTTTTTCGGGAACGGCTACTGCTGAAGAATACCAGATCGCCTTCTCGCAAATTCCGTTTGGCGACTTTGGTACTTTCTTTTCTCAGGTCTTCGGTATTTCGCGGAACCTGAGTACGGTATACTTTCCGGTATATCTGGTAGGTGAGTCCCGAACAGTCGGTACCGCGTTTTGAATCACCGCCTCCACGATAAGGAACACCAATCCATTCGGCCGATTCCAGATAGAGTTTGTGGTTATCTTCCATATTGATGTCCACGCCCAGCAGGATGGAGGCGCGTGCCAGTGCCTGGTAATCCAGACGGGGAGCAGACGTGCGGCAGGAACTAAGGATAAAGATCAGTCCTGTCAGTATGAAGATTAGTTTGAAGTTCACTCCCATCGGCTATCTTTCTTTTCGTATATCGTAAAATTATAAGTAACTTTATTCTTCTACATTGAAGTAGTCTTCCAGTTCTTTTTCAGCTGAATTATTCTCATTCATAATATCCCGGATGATGACGCCATTCTCCAGCAGGGCAATACGCGGACATACATCTATCGTATGATTCAGATTGTGGCTGGAAATGATTACAGTTGCATTATGCTCTTCGCTGTACTTTTTGAGCATATGTTTGATAATGGATTGCGAACTGGGATCGAGGAAGTTGAACGGTTCGTCGAGTATCAGCAACTGAGGATAATGAAGCATGGCGGAGATGATGCCGATTTTCTGTTTATTACCGGCTGAGTAGTTACGGATCAGTTTCTTTTGTCCGATCACTTCTCCGCTCATCAGACGTTCGAACGGCAGAAGGCGTTCGTCCACCTCTTCTTTTTTCAGTCCGTACATTTTCCCGATAAAATAGAAATACTCTTCCGGGGTAAGGTAGTCTATCAGAAATCCATCGTCAATGAAAGCACCTGTGAAGTTTTTCCAGTCTTCACTTTGACTGACGTCAATTTCGTTAATGACGACATTCCCATTATCCGCTTTCAGTAAGTCGAGCATCAACCGGAAAAGTGTTGTTTTACCGGCACCGTTGTTTCCTACCAATCCGAGCATATCGCCTTGATTGATTTCATAGTGATCTATGTTCACGGCTAACTTTTCGCCGAATTTCTTTTGAAGATTATTGATGCTTATCATTGTCTTGGTATTTTTATCGTAAATGATTAATCGGTTCAATCGTAAATCTCTTATTGGCGACTGTCTCTGAAGCCTTCCATATTCTCGTATCTCCGTTTCATGAAACGCTTATAGACGTTTCTGATCCAAAGCGGAGAAGTCAGTGTGAATCCAAGCCCGATGGCGAACAGGATAGAGTAGGCGGCCGTTTCACCCAGAAACGCATTCAACACAGAATACAGGATCAACGGGATACCGAAAGCTCCGAAGTTGACAACCATTTGTATGGCGCTGTTGGTCTGGCGGCTTGTCACTTTCTCGTTCAGTGCTACGGTCTGCTTATTGTAAACAGCCAGTTGGAAGAAACAAAAATAGATAAAACCGGTGGTATAGAAGAACCAGGCAAAGATACCCAGTAAGGGAACTTTATCCATTACAATGGCGGGAATCATCAGGACAAATGGGACGATCTCGCCGATAGTATAGATATAATATTTTGCTTTCAGCAGACTCATGATGGATTCTTTGCGGGACATTAGTCCATCGATGTAATTGCCTTCGAAGGACATGAGTTGCGAAAGGATGATCATGCCGAATACGGCAAAGTTGTAAACACAGATAAAGGTAGTCATGGTGCTCGTGTCATAAAGGCTTGAAAAGCTCAACAGGCAGGAGAAGGCGATGACTACAAGGAGAACATTGCGCAATGCACCTTTGCAACGCCGGTTGCGCAAAAGCATTTTTAATTCCAACCGCATATATTCACCAACTTCTCCGTATCGCTCGAAGAATTTGTATTCTGAAACATGCTTGATGCGGGTATCATCTACTTTTGCCAATTCGGCGTAGATGAGGCCGGACATGATTTTGCGGTTAATCAGCCATAAGATGGCTATGACAAGAATGGTACCGAGGAAACAGAGAATATTCCCGTTGATATATCCGTCGCCCAGGTCCATAAAGAAGTAGAACAGGGGACTGTCTTCGGGAATAAAGGCAAGGCAGCCCAGTCCACCGTAGAAAGCGATGGGGAGCAGCACCCACCAAATACGTTCATTGATTAGTGTGCGACATAACAAGTACCAGTAATTGTTGGCAACGATCAAAAGCCAGATGCCTATGAGATAGGTGAGTACACCTGAGATACCGAAATATTTGGTAATGGTAATGAAGGAAAAGGGGACGAACATAAACAACCAGAACAGGTTGAACAGACTAAGTCCCGAACGGATAAGCAGGAAATCGATGATCCGATTTCGTTTAACCGGCAACAGGAGGTAAGGTTTTACCTCCTGCGTCGGTGTCTTTTGGAACGGAATACGCAAGAGGAAGTCAAGTGCCAGAATAAATATCAGGGCAACGGCATTCATTACATGATATGGTTCCCGGTTGGGAACCATATCTGCAAAACCGAATGCAAACGTCGTACCGAAGAATATCAGGTATCCTGCCCAAAAAGCAACCCCGATATATCCGAATATTTTGGCAACTTTGTTCTTTTCATACATCGGATGCCGTTTGGAGGCGAGCCGTCCATGTTTGCGTAATTCGTTAAATATCATCATACTGTTGGTATGCTATAAAAGTTTATTTAGCTTCTTCTTCAGGTACGGTCATGATGACTTGGATTTCGTTGTTCTGTTTCATCAGCTTGGCAAGGAATTCCTGTACATCTTTTGCTGTGATGCTGTTGACCAACGTTTCATAGTCTTTTGTATAATCGATACCTGTGTAGAAATACTCATCCAGATTGCCCAGCCAGTAGCCGTTTTCCTTTTGGGCGTCTTTGTATTTTTTCAGCATATACTCTTTGATCTTCTGCATGTGTTCGGCAGACGGACCTTCTTTGGCCATTTTTTCCAACTGTTCGATGACGATGCCCGATAGTTTGTCTTTCTTGGCCGGATCGGTCTGGAATACAATCTGAAGCACGAGTTGTTCTTTCGGATATTTGGTGAGGCTTCCGCTGCAGCTTACGCCATAAGTACCGCCTTCTTTCTCACGGATTTCTGCGGTGTAAACCATATCCAATGCCTGATCGAGGATGCTGAGAGTAAGGTTGTTGCGTAAATCATATTTGCAAGTACCGTTGAACAGGAACATGATGGTTGCCATCGGTGTTTCTTGTTTCTTGGCAAACTCGGCCAGCGGTTTGATGTGCTGTTGGTACAGAGGCCCGAAGATGATGTCCATGTCCTTCATCTCGCTTTTGCCCAGGATGGAGTTCAGCGAGGCACTTTCGGGACCAGAATTGTAAGTGTACAAGTCAATGGAAGTGCCAGTACGTTTCAAGCTGTCTACGGCCATCAGCAGGCCTTCGTAGTATTCCACCATACGGGAAGACTCGCTCTTTGATACCCCGTCCAGGAAGGGAAGGATGACGGCAGCCTTGATGGTGCTGAAGCGTTCTGTCTTTTTCCGGTTTTCACGGAACAGTTCGCTGTCGGTAGGTATTGCCTGCGACTGGATATTTTGCTCCGTCTGTGCTTTGGGGTAGGGAATGCAGAGGAAGGTTCCCTTCTTTATTTTGTTTTCGCCTTTTAATTCCGGGTTGGCGGCTATCAGTTCGGCTTCGCTGATGCCGTATTCACGGCTGATGCTGAATACGGTTTCTTTCCGCTTCACTTTATGCATGTCACGGCATCGTGACTCTACGGGGCCGAGAATATTGTTGTTGGCAACTACAGTGCTGCTTTGTGTCTCAGCCGGGACCATGGTTTGGGTCTCGGTTGTGGAAGGGATACGGATTACTTGTCCGATACGGAAATTCTCGGCGCTCAGTCCCGGGTTGGCGTCACAGATGGCTTTGGCAGATACATTGTATTTCACGGTCAGCCGGTAGAGGGTCTCACCGGTTTCGATGGTATGGTATGTTTCTTTTTGTATGTTGGCAGCGCTGCGTGGAATACGCAATGTGCGTCCGATGAATATTTTCTCGTCACTGCCGGGGTTCAGTTTGATGATGTCCGACTGGCTGACGCCGTACATGCTGGCGATGGAGTAGAGACTTTGTCCTTTTTCGATAGTATGCAGAAAATAAGATTGATTCTCTTGTGCTATTGCACCGATACTGCATGCACTGGCAAGCAGCAGGGAGCAGATAATGCGGTTAATCGTTTTCATTCAGTAATCGTTGGTTTATGTTTACAATTTCCCAAAGTAGCTGCAAAGGTACGAATATTGTGGCATTCAAACCAAAGGATTGCGTTAAGAAATAATATTGTGCATTTCAAAACTGAAAAATAGCGCTTTTCGGCTGATATTCGGGGGGAAACAGTTATTTTTGCAGTTAAAACGATAGGATAAATCAACATGCAAGAAGAAACAGAATATATCAATGTATATGGTGCGCGCGTGCACAACCTCAAGAATATCGATGCCGAGATTCCCCGTAACAGCCTGACTGTGATTACAGGCCTGAGCGGAAGCGGCAAGTCCTCTTTGGCATTCGATACTATTTTTGCCGAAGGGCAGCGCCGCTATATCGAGACTTTTTCGGCATACGCCCGTAACTTCCTGGGAAACCTGGAGCGTCCGGATGTGGACAAGATAACGGGACTGAGCCCGGTTATCTCCATCGAGCAGAAAACCACCAACAAGAATCCGCGCTCCACCGTGGGCACTACCACCGAGGTGTACGATTACCTGCGTCTGCTCTATGCCCGCGCCGGCGACGCCTACTCCTACCTCTCGGGCGAGAAGATGGTGAAGTACACCGAAGAGCAGATACTGGACCTCATCCTGAAAGACTATAAAGGAAAGCGCATCTACATCCTTGCCCCGCTGGTGCGGGGTCGTAAGGGACACTACAAGGAGCTTTTCGAGCAGGTGCGCAAGAAAGGCTACCTCTACGTGCGTGTGGACGGCGAGGTGCGCGAAGCCCTGCCCGGTATGAAGCTGGACCGCTACAAGAACCACGATGTGGAGGTAGTGATAGACAAGCTTGTGGTGGCAGATAAGGACGACACGCGCCTGAAGAACAGCGTAGCCACCGCCATGCGCCAGGGCGACGGGCTGCTGATGATACTCGATGCGCAGACCGACAGCGTGCGCCATTACAGCAAGCGGCTGATGTGTCCCGTGACGGGCTTGTCCTATCGGGAACCGGCACCGCACAACTTCTCCTTCAACTCCCCGCAGGGCGCATGCCCTAAGTGCAAAGGGCTGGGGGTGGTGAGCCAGATTGACATCGACAAGGTGATTCCCGACCGCGAGCTCTCCATCGCCGGAGGTGCCATCGCACCCTTGGGGAAAGCCAAGAACAGCATGATTTTCTGGCAGATTACCGCCTTGCTGGAGAAGTATGAGGCAACGCTGAAAACTCCGGTGAAGGAGCTGCCGGAGGATGCACTGGACGAGGTGCTCTACGGCTCGGACGAGCGCATCAAGATAAAGAGTTCGCTGATAGGCACCTCTTCCGACTACTTCGTGACGTTTGAGGGTGTCATCAAATACATTCAGATGTTGCAAGAGAAGGATGCTTCCGCCACGGCGCAGAAGTGGGCGGACCAGTTTGCCAAGACTGCCGTTTGTCCGGAGTGCCATGGCGCCAAGCTGAACAAGGAAGCGCTTTCGTTTCGCATCCACGACAAGAACATCTACGAACTGTCCACAATGGACATTAGCGAGCTGTATGACTGGCTATCTGCCGTAGACCCGCATCTCAGCAGCAAGCAGCAGCAGATTGCCGGTGAAATCCTGAAGGAAATCCGTACGCGGCTCAAGTTTTTGCTCGATGTCGGTCTGGATTATCTTTCGCTGAACCGTAGTTCCGTCAGCCTTTCCGGTGGTGAAAGCCAGCGTATCCGCCTGGCTACGCAGATAGGTTCACAGCTGGTGAATGTGCTGTATATATTGGATGAGCCGAGTATCGGCCTGCACCAACGCGACAACCAGCGCTTGATACACTCTTTGAAGGAACTGCGTGACATTGGCAACTCCGTCATTGTGGTGGAGCATGACAAGGATATGATGCTCGCCGCCGATTATGTCATTGATATGGGGCCGAAAGCCGGTAGGCTGGGAGGGGATGTTGTCTTTGCCGGTACTCCCCGTGAAATGCTACGGACGCATACGCTGACTTCCCAATACTTGAATGGTGAGCGTGCCATTGAGGTGCCTGCCAAGCGTCGCGAGGGCAATGGACACAGTCTGTGGCTGCGTGGCGCCAAGGGTAATAATCTGAAGAATGTGGATGTAGAGTTCCCGCTGGGCAAGCTGATTTGCGTTACCGGTGTTTCCGGCAGTGGCAAGTCCACGCTTATCAACGAGACGTTGCAGCCTATTCTTTCGCAGAAGTTCTATCGTTCACTGCAGGATCCTTTGGAGTATGACAGTATTGAAGGGCTGGAATATATAGCCAAGGTGGTGAATGTGGACCAGTCTCCTTTGGG
>ENA-OQNO01001262-OQNO01001262.1-human-gut-metagenome-genome-assembly--contig:-NODE-1262-length-17724-cov-2.505882_pt1 | contig 17724 bp, 12 predicted proteins | sample MGYA00242629_ERZ504880 | MGnify/ENA primary metagenome ERZ504880 (study PRJEB26092, sample SAMD00036377) | human gut metagenome | host: Homo sapiens | study: EMG produced TPA metagenomics assembly of... | reverse complement strand
GAGACCATTGCACTGGTGGGCCCCACAGGTTCTGGTAAGACGACGATTGTGAATCTGCTCAGCCGGTTCTATGAGACGACGTACGTGCGTGTTCTGAGCGACGGCCACGACATTAAAAAGGTGACGCTTAAGAGCCTGAGGAGTCAGATGGGTATCATGACACAGGATAATTTCCTGTTTTCCGGTACCATTAAATATAATATTAAATACGGACGCCTGGATGCCACGGACGAGGAGATGATGGAAGCGGCCAGGGCGGTAAACGCCCATGATTTTATTATGAAGCTGGAACACGGTTACGACACCGAAATCAGTGAGAGGGGCGCCAGGCTTTCGATCGGACAGCGGCAGCTGCTGGCATTTGCAAGGACCATGCTGTCAAAGCCTGGAATTCTGATCCTGGACGAGGCCACTTCCAGCATCGATACCCACACGGAGCTGCTGGTGCAGAAGGGAATCGAGGCGCTTCTTGAGGGGCGCACGTCCTTTGTGATTGCCCATCGCCTTTCTACGATAAGAAAGGCCGACCGCATTTTTGTGATTGACCAGGGAAATATCATGGAAGCGGGAAGTCATGAGGAGCTGATGGAAAGGAAGGGGGCTTATTATCAGTTGTATCAGAGTCAGTTTCTATAGAAGGGGACGCCGAAAAAACAGCGGGCGGCGGCGCCAGGGATCGTTCGTGTCCGTCTGGCTTCCTACTCGCCATAAAAAAGTCCGGGTCTGGCGTACGCACCAATGGCGGGTGTGTTCGCCAGACCCGGACTTTTTTATGACTCGTATCCAGATGCCGGCACACTGAACGATCCCTGGCACCGCCGCCCGCTGCTTTTTCGGCTGGGTACTGGCACCGCTGAGATGGAAATACGTTCTGGCGGGGGAACTCATATAGGAAGGATCAAGGGATTTTTATAAAGGGATTGACCGGGGGGAGGAAATGCAATAGAATAGGAGGCGAGGTGAATAAGATGACAGAAGGAGCTTTAGTACTGGAAGGAGGTTCCCTGAGAGGTGTATTTTCGGCCGGAGTGCTGGATGTATTTATGGAGCAGGGGATCGAGATGTCCTATGTAAACGGTGTTTCCGCGGGGTCTATGTGCGGAATGAGTTATATCAGCAAACAGATTGGAAGAACGATCCGGGTGGATTTGGACTACGTGAATGATAAGCGGTTTATGAGCTTTCGAAGTATGGTGAAGAACCGTTCGATTTTTAATTTTGATTTTCTGTTTGGAGAATTGAGTGAGACACTGATTCCGTTTGATTTTGAGACGTTTGAGGCGTCGAAGCAGCGGTTTGAGGTGGTTGCTACCCGCTGTAAGACGGGAAAACCGGAATATTTTGAAAAAGGGAAGTGTGAGGATTTCATAGAGGCGGTAAAGGCCTCCAGCAGCCTGCCCATTCTGTCACGGATGATTGATGTAGATGGGAAGAAATATTTAGATGGCGGCTGTTCCATGCCGATTGCTTATCAGAGAGCCATCGACGAGGGATATGAAAAGATCATTGTCATACTTACCAGGAATCAGGGATACAGGAAAAAGCCTGTGGATAAATGGACGAGGCGGGCGTATGAACACTACTTCAAACCGCTCCCGCGGCTGCTTAAATCTTTGGAGAAGGCGCCGGAACGCTATAACCGGATGCAGGAAGAGATTGACGAGCTGGAAAAGGCGGGAAGGATCTATGTGATCCGTCCGGATAAGCCGGTGACGGTGTCGAGGACGGAACAGGACAGAAAGAAGCTGGAAGCACTCTATGAAGACGGACGCCGTCTTGCGGTGGAACAGCTTGCAGATATTAAAAAATATCTGGGAATCGAAACAACAGGATACCCGGCTGAATCAAACCATTGATGAAAGGAAATGACGGTATACGTTTATGAGCATTTACGATACATTGAATGAAGTACAGAGAGAAGCGGTATTCCACACGGAAGGACCGCTTCTTGTGCTGGCTGGAGCCGGCTCGGGAAAAACCAGGGTTCTGACCCACCGGATCGCATATCTGATTGAGGAGAAGGGCGTAAACCCGTGGAATATTCTGGCGATTACATTTACGAATAAAGCGGCCGGAGAGATGAGGGAGCGTGTGGACAAGATTGTAGGCTTCGGAGCGGAGAGCATCTGGGTGAGTACCTTTCACTCTTCCTGCGTAAGAATCTTAAGACGCCATATCGAGAGCCTTGGCTACACGACGAATTTTACCATCTATGATTCCGATGATCAGAGAACGCTGATGCGCCAGGTTTTAAAGACGCTGGAGTTAGATCCGAAGCTTTATAAAGACCGGGCGATGCTGAGCCTCATATCCACGGCCAAGAACGAACTGGTAACGGCCGCTGAGTTTGAGTTGAACGCCGGCGGCGATTTCCGCCAGAAGAAAGCAGCGCAGATCTATAAAGAGTATCAGGGCCAGCTTAAGAAGAATAATGCGCTGGATTTCGATGATCTGATCATGAAGACGGTGGAGCTGTTTCAGAATAATCCGGAGGTACTGGATTACTATCAGGAGCGCTTCAAATATATTATGGTGGATGAGTATCAGGATACGAATACCGCCCAGTTTAAGCTGGTAAGCCTGCTGGCCGGCAAATACAGGAATCTCTGCGTGGTGGGCGACGATGACCAGTCCATCTATAAGTTCCGCGGCGCGAACATCGGCAATATCTTAAACTTTGAAAAATCGTATCCGGGGGCGGCGGTGATCAAGCTGGAACAGAATTACCGTTCCAGCCAGAACATCTTAAATGCGGCCAACGAGGTAATCCGTCACAACCGCGGAAGAAAGTCCAAGACGCTGTGGACGGCTAACGAGGAAGGGCCTCTGGTGCAGTATAAGCAGTTTGAGACGGCAGCGGAGGAAGCAGACGCCATCGTGCGCGATATTCAGAACAGCGAATGCGGCTATCAGGACTGCGCGGTTCTTTACCGGACTAATGCCCAGTCCCGTCTGATCGAGGAAAAATGTCTTCAGCGCAATGTGCCGTACCGCATGGTGGGAGGCGTAAACTTCTATCAGCGTAAGGAAATCAAGGACATTCTGGCCTATTTGAAGACGATTGACAACGGAAGGGACGATCTGTCGGCCCTTCGTATTATCAATGTTCCGAAGAGGGGGATCGGCGGCACCAGCGTGGGAAAGGTCCAGGCATTTGCATCGGAGCATGATTTCAGTATCTATGACGCATTTTGCCGTGCCCAGGCGGTTCCGGGGCTTGGAAAGGCTGCAGATAAGATTCTTAAATTTACGGCGCTGATCGAGGATTTCAGAGAGAGGATCCGTTATGAGGACTACTCGATCCGGGAGCTGATTGAGGATGTACTGGATGAGTCGGGATACCAGAAAGAGCTGGAAGCGGAAGGCGAGATCGAGTATCAGACACGTTTAGAGAATATTGAGGAGTTGATCAACAAAGCGGTCAGTTTTGAGCGGGAGCACGACGAGGGAACACTCTCCGAATTCCTGGAGGAGGTTGCATTGGTCGCGGATGTGGACCGGATGGATGATTCGGAAAACAGGGTGACGCTGATGACCTTACATAGTGCAAAAGGACTGGAGTTCCCGCGGGTGTATCTAAGTGGTATGGAGGATGGACTGTTCCCGAGTATGATGTCGATCTCCTCGGATGACAAGGAGGAGATCGAGGAAGAGCGGCGTCTCTGCTACGTTGGAATTACCAGGGCGCAGGATTTCCTGATGCTGACGGGAGCTAAACAGCGAATGATCAACGGGGAAACCCGTTACTCCAAGACCAGCCGGTTCGTCGAAGAGATTCCGGCCGATTTGCTGGAATGTGATAAGCTGGAACCGAGGCTTTCCCCGTTCCGGAAATCTTCGGACTTTGACGACAGCGACCTGCCCTGGGGCCAGGGTGGCGGAAATGCCAGAGGCGGCAGCTCCTGGGGCAGTTCCGGAAGCGGTGGTACGGGTAACGGAGGCGGTGCTTCCGGCGGCCAGAGACCGACGACCTGGGGAAATAAGGCTGCGGGTGTCAGCAGCTTCGGGCCGGGCAGCAATGCCTATGCGTCAAAGACTGCGTCACCGGTTCAGAAACCGGCGTTTGGCAAGGCATTTACCGTAGAGAAATCAGGCGCTCTTGATTATAAGGAAGGCGACCGTGTCCACCATGTAAAGTTCGGCGAGGGAAATGTGGTGGAGATCAAGGATGGCGGAAAAGACTACGAGGTAACCGTCTGTTTTGACAAGGCGGGGATCAAGAAGATGTTTGCGTCCTTTGCGAAGCTGAAACCGATCTGATCAGATGATCGTGGGAATGTGGCTTCTCAACTGGCCTTTCCGGCCAAGAAGGTGAGCCATCTGAAGCATTACGGTTAAAAATCGAAATAAATAAAAATAATCAAAAAAGATAGTAAAAGCATAAAGATGATGGTATAATAAGAACGACAGACAGAAAGATTTCGTTTCTGCCGCATATTTTTTATGGAATAGGCTCTCAGAAAGGACGTGGATGATATGAACAGATTCGATACGATGAGCAAAGAAGCTATGAACAGAGTAGAGGAACTCGTGAATTCAAGCAGACTGAACGAGTTGCTGCACAAGAGAGAAGAAGACGAAAAGAAGAAAAACTGTATTCTATGGATACTTGCCATCATTGGTGCTGTAGCGGCAGTCGCCGGCATTGCGTATGCGGTTTACCGTTTCTTCACACCGGATTATTTAGAGGATTTTGAAGATGATTTCGACGATGATTTCGATGATGATTTCTTCGAAGACGATACACCGGGCGAGGGTTCTGAACAGTAAGAAGGACATTTAGAAAAAAGAAGCGTGCCTCAGCGATTGAGACACGCTTTTTGACGCTGTCGGGGCGGGAGTGGTGGGGAGTGAGAGTGGAGACGAGTGAAGAGTGGTGGGGAATGAAGAGTGGAGACGAATGAGAGTGGTGAGGAATGAGGGCAGTGAGGAACGTGTTGGATGATTGGCTCGTTGCTTGCGGGAATAAACGAGAACAGGAGCAGATGACGTGAAAAAAGGCGAGATATATGAAGGTATTATAGAGAAATTCGATTTTCCGGATAAAGGGACACTGGTGACGGAATCCGGAAAGATTACAGTGAAGCATGCACTTCCGGGACAGAAGGTGTCCGTGATGATTACGAAGAAGCGGGGCGGACGGCTGGAAGGAAAGATCGTGGAGGTGGTGGAAAAGTCACCTCTGGAGACCGCGGAAAAGCCGTGTGTCCATTTCGGCGCCTGCGGCGGCTGTATTTACCAGACGATCCCTTATGAGAAGCAGCTGGAGATAAAGGAAAAGCAGGTTAAGAGCCTGCTGGACAGCGTCTGTGATTCCTATGAGTTTGAGGGGATTCTGGGAAGTCCGCAGTCCGGCGGATACCGCAATAAGATGGAGTTCTCATTCGGCGATGAGTTTAAGGACGGTCCGATGGCACTGGGGATGCACCGGCGCGGAAGCTTTTATGATGTGGTGACTACCACAGAGTGTCAGATCGTGAATCCGGATTTTTGTGAGATTTTAAAGGCCTCCAAAGAGTATTTTGAGAAGCTGGGGCTGGGATTTTATAAAAAGATGCAGCATACGGGTTATTTACGCCACCTTCTGGTGCGCCGCGCGGTTAAGACAGGGGAGATTCTGGTGGATTTAGTGACGACGAGCCAGGAGGATCCGGATTTGAAGCCATTTGCGGAGCTACTGCTTTCCCTTCCGTTAAGCGGCCGGATCGTTGGTATTCTTCATACGTGGAATGATAGTCTGTCCGATGCGGTGAAGAATTACAGGAACGATATTCTGTATGGACAGGACTATTTCTAGGAGGAGCTGCTGGGGTTAAAGTTTAAGATATCTCCGTTTTCCTTCTTCCAGACGAATTCGCTGGGGGCCGAGGTACTGTACGATAAGGCGAGAAGCTATGTCGGTGATACGAAAGACATGGTCGTGTTCGACTTATACAGTGGGACGGGTACCATCGCTCAGATGATCGCGCCGGTCGCCAAAAAGGTGGTCGGAGTAGAGATCGTGGAAGAAGCCGTGGAGGCCGCGAAGGAGAATGCGAGGATGAACGGGCTGGATAACTGCGAGTTTATCGCAGGAGACGTTTTGAAGGTAATCGATGATATCGGTGAAAAACCGGATTTGATTATTCTTGACCCGCCGAGAGACGGAATCCATCCGAAGGCGCTGGGAAAGATCATCGACTATGGAGTGAAGAGAATTGTATATATTTCTTGTAAGCCTACGAGCCTGGTGAGGGATCTGGCGGTGTTCCAGGAGAGAGGGTATCAGGTGGAGAAGGTTTGTGCGGTGGATATGTTTCCGGGGACGGGGAATGTCGAAGTGTGCTGTCGGATGTCACTTGTGGATGAAGAGGGGAAATAGAGAAAAAACCACAAGATATAGTGGTTCGGGAGGAAAAAACGGCCGAAATTCGGGCGGAAATGAGGTGTGTTTTTAGGACTGGAAAATGGCTTTTAATAGATATCAGGCGGAAGAGGGGCTGGTTTCGGGGGGGTTGGAAGGGATTTTTAACTGAGTATGGTTGGGGAGCGGAGAAAATAGAAGGTAATTTATGGAAACAGGACAGATTTTAACTGGCTGGGTACTGGGGTGATAACCATAAAAATAAAATTTTTGAAGAAGATCAGGTGGAAATATTTCGCTTGGTCTTTTTATGTTGGTGATTATGTAAAAACATTAATATATGTTGATTGAAGGAGAGTGATTATAAAGGTGATAATATGATAGGGGTTGGTGATAGGTGATTTATTGATTATTGGAGTGATAACTAAAAAATGTGAAAGTTTAGAAAAAGAACAGGTGCAGATATTTTGCTTGGCCCTTTTTTGTGTAGATTGTTAAAGCATATGTCGATACTGGAGTGTAATCATCAATATCAAGCATAGGAAATGGATAAAGAAAGGTAATTAGTAGGTTATCACCCCGATAACCAACCAATTAAATATTGCTAGAAGAAAGGTATAAATTCTCGTTTATCCCGATCTCTCCAAACTATAATGATAAATGTTTTTTTCGGTAATATCGTCATACTGGTCAGAGGCGATGGTATCGCCAATAAAAATATGTTCCTGTAATTTGTTGAAAACATCAAAGAGCGCACCGTGCGAAAAGTCGCCGTTATGTTTAGTAGAAAATCGTATTCCCAGCACCGTAAGATCAGCCAGGTGTGATAGAAAGGGTGCATCAAAGGATCAAGAGAAAGGAAATTTTGCTCTTAGGGCCTTTCTTTTGAGGTGTATACAGAAGGAAAAGATAAAACAGACAGATACAGAATGGGATAAATGTTTTTAAAAAGAGTAATTTTGTTTAACGGATTAAAAAAATGCAGACAAAATCACCCGTTTTAAAAGCTGATGTCTGTGTTAATTCATCCGAAACAATTCTATACTTAATAATTAGAGATTTACTAAAATAATCGGAAAAGGAGAAATTATGTATTATCTGAATTTAAGCGAAAGTAAAAAGAAAGACATTTATCCGCTGGGTGAGAATTTTTCAGGGAAGTCTCCAGCTGGAGAATCTGTCGATTTTACTAATTATTACCTGCGCAAAAACGGGAGACCGATGTTTGGGATCAGCGGTGAATTCCATTTTTCCAGATGCAGGGAAGAGTGCTGGGAGGATGAGCTGGAGAAGATGAGGCTATGCGGAATTAATATCATAGCTACGTACACATTCTGGAATCATCACGAAGAAAAGGAAGGAGAGTTCTGTTTTGAGGGCAGAAGGAATTTGAGAAGATTCATAACACTCTGCCAGGAAAAGGGATTTTATGTTATAGTCCGAATCGGTCCCTTTGTGCACGGAGAGGTGCGAAATGGCGGTCTGCCGGACTGGCTCTATGGAAAACCTTTTGAAGTCCGTGAGAATAATGAGGGATTTTTAAGCTGCACAAGGCGTCTGTACCGGAAGCTGGCGGAGCAGTTGTCCGGGCTTTTCTATCAGGAGGGCGGCCCCGTCATAGGCGTCCAGATTGATAACGAATACCAGCATTCGGCGGCTCCCTGGGAGATGACCGCAGGCGTGACCAATGAATGGATTTCACCCGGACACAGCGGAGAGGATTATATGTACCGGCTCCGCGATATAGCCAGAGAAGAGGGGATCGTGGCTCCGTTTTACACGTGTACCGCCTGGGGCGGGGCGGTGACACCAGAGGAGATGATGCCGCTGTGGGGAGGATACTCCTACCGTCCGTGGATATATCCTGTATATCAAGGCGAACATCCGGCGACAGATGAATATATTTATGCGGATTACCATAATAACGATTTAAGAGAATGCGGAGAGTTTAAACCCCATTATTCTCCGGAAAACAGACCGTATGCCTGCTGTGAAATGGGAGGCGGGATGCTCAGTACCTACTACTGCCGTTTTCAGTTTGCATATAAGAGCGTTGATGCCATGGCGAATATCAAGATGGCATCGGGGTGTAATTTTCTGGGCTATTATGTGTTCAGGGGCGGTACAAATCCGAAAGGAAATGGTCCTGAATTTTTAAATGAGGGACAGGCGCCAAAGCTTTCTTACGACTATCAGGCAGCGGTCGGAGAGTTTGGACAGTTGAGGGAGTCCTATAAGAGGCTGAAGCCTCTGCACAGCTTTGCAAACGAATTCTCAAAGGAGCTGTGTGCGACGTCTACGTATCTTCCGGAAGGGGCAAGGAAGATAAGCCCATTGGATCAGAAAACACTTCGCTATGCGGTCAGGATGAAGGACGACAGGGGCTTTTTGTTTATCAATAATTTTCAGGACCATGCGCAGACCCGGCTCAAAAAGGATGAGACAATTGTCCTTGAGTTGTCCGGCGAGACAATTGAGGTGGGACCCGTATCACTGGCTCCCGATGAAAACTGCATTCTTCCATTCAATATGGACTTAAATGGAATTCTGCTGAAATATGCGCTGGCCCAGCCGGTGACCAGATGGACTGAAGGTGGAACAGTTTGCTATCTGTTTATGGTACCGGATGGAATGGAAGAGGGGTTTGTCTTTGAGGAGGGGACGGTGGTGACGGAAAGCAATCATGGATACGGCAGAGTGTATTCCGTTGCCAGGGAGGACAAATGCTGCAGCATTTATACCATTCCACGGAATAAAATGGGGGACTTATACCAGTTGGAGAGAGGCGGCAGAAGAATATTTGTCATGACGGACGCGGCTGTACTAGGTGACAAGGACGAAATACGGCTGGAAACGATGGAAGAGGAGACACTGGTTTCTGTGTATCCCTGCGATGCGTTTAAGGAGAGCAGCCAGGTGATACGCAGGAAAACGGATAAGGGTATGTGGGGAATTTATCAGATTTCGGTAGAGAAGAAGGAAATTGACGTATCGGTAAAGCAGACCGGCCCATCAAGATATGTGATCAACATTCCAACTGATAACATGAAAGGGTTAAAAGAAGGACTTTTACAGATTCAGTACGAAGGAGACATCGGTCAGGCGTTTATCGATGGTGAGATGATTCATGACAATTTTAATAATGGAGCCATATGGGAACTGGGGCTGAAAAATTTTGTGGACCGTTTGGAAAAACAGCCGCTTACCATCTACATTACACCTCTTAAAAAGGGCGCGAGAGTTAATGCACAATCTGCAATGGCAGCCCGGACAGAGGAAGTGGATGAAACGGTAGCAAGCCTGATCAGTGCAGCCGTAAGACCAGTGTATGAGGTGAAACTACTCTATGCTTAGAGAAAATTTGTTATACAGAGGTGGAAAATTGTTGGATGCGCGTGCAGAGGGAAAAACAAAAGACTACCTTTCTAAAACATTACGCGGTTCCTGTTTTATCATAAAACCATTATAATCAGAGTAAAGAAAAACAAACCAGGAGGGAAAAAAGTGAGAAAAAAATTAATTTGTATGGCATTGACAACGGCGGCGCTTTCCGCAGCTATTTTGGCAGGCTGCGGAAAACAGGGGGAGAAGACAGAAAATACTGCGCCATCCGGTACGGTTCAGTCAGACAATTTGCCGGTAAATGAGAATGGGGAGCCAGATCCACTTGGAATCTATCAGGAACCGGTTAAGCTGAAGATCGCCCAGGTGGTAAATCCATCGGATACATTTCCGGAGGGACAGTCGGCTACTAAAAACGCATTTTTTGACTACTTCAAAGAAAACCTGAATATTGATGTTGAGGTGCTGTGGCAGTCGGGGAGCGGAGAGGATTATAACGAAAAACTGAATCTGGCGATCTCCAGCGGTGAGCTGCCGGATATCATCTCGGTAAACGCGGCACAGCTGGAAATGCTGATCAAGGCCGAAATGATCGAGGATCTGACTCCGTATTATGAGAAATATGCAGGCGAGACCATGAAAAATGCCATTAATTCCACGGGGGGAAAGTCGCTTGAGGCGGTTACATATGACGATAAAATCATGGCGCTTCCTAATGTAAAGTCGTTTAAGGATGGGTATGATCTTCTCTGGATTCGCCAGGATTGGCTGGACAAGCTAAATCTTGAGGCACCGAAGAATATAGAAGAGCTGCGCAGTGTGGCGAAGGCGTTTATCGAAAATAACATGGGCGGCGCCAATACCGTAGGCCTTTTAGGGCCGTCCTCCAGCAATCTGTTGTACGCAAATTTTCAGCAGTCCAGCGGAACCATGTGCGGTCTCGACGGTATTTTCCAGGGGTGCGGCGCGCTTCCGGGATATTGGGTGAAGGACAATGAGGGAGAGGTGGTTTACGGCTCCCTGACACCAGAGACGAAAGAGGCATTGTCTGTTCTGGCCGAAATGTACCGGGAGGGAACTTTGGATCAGGAACTCGGTATGAGAAAGGATGCGGATGAAGCCTGGAAATCAGGCCAGGCGGGAATGTTCTTCGGTCCGTGGTGGGTAGGCTATAACCTGGCAGATGCGCTGGCCGTTGATCCGGGGGCAGAGTGGCTGGCATACCCATATCCGCTGACAGATGAGGGGAGATGGGCGCCTCACATGCCCAATCCTTCCGATAGCTTTTATGTGGTGCGCAAAGGTTATGAGCATCCGGAAATCATTTTTATGATCAACAATCAGCTTCTGGTTCCTGAAGTGGGCAATAAATTAGACGGAATGGGAATCTTAAGCGGTTATATTCCGGGCCGTCTCGTGATCAATACGACGAAGCCTGCGGAAAGTGATGCTCAGATTCTCTTCAAATATTTAGAGACAGGCACCGTTCCGGAATACGATGTGTCAGAACATACGAAAATGGAGATTGATATCAACACTGTAAAAGATTTTAAGCTGGAGCCGTATGACGATTTGGGTATTGAGACATGGAATGTGAGCAAAGATGGCAATTTTGGCCGGATTTACTCCACGCTGGTGGGGGTCGGAGCCATTGACAAGGGATACGAAATCGGGTGTGATGAAGGCTATAGCCTGCTCTATGGCCAGACGGAGAGTATGCAGAAAAAATGGTCGAATTTAAAGAAAATCGAGGATGAAACGTTCCTGAAAATCATCCTGGGGACCATCCCGGTGGATGAATTCGATACATTTGCAGAAGAATGGCATGCCCAGGGAGGCACGGAGATTACCGGGGAAGTTGCTGAGGCTGCGAACAAATAGAACATAGGGTGACAGACAGGAAAAGGGGAGAATGTATCTTCCCTTTTCCCGTAACAGGCTGAGACTGTCGAAATGGAAGGAGTATCGAATGAAAAGAAAACAGAAACAGATCCATTACTGGATTATGGTCATACCGGCGTTACTGTGGTTGGTCCTGATTAATATTGTCCCTATGGGAGGCATTGTTATGGCATTCCAGGATTTTAATCCGGGAAAGGGCGTTTTCCATTCTCCCTGGGTAGGACTTGAGAATTTTCAGTATATGATGCAGTTAAAGGATGTAAAAACAATTCTGGGTAATACATTTATCATTGCTGTATTTAAAATTATTGGCAATCTGGTGGTTCCGGTGGCATTTGCACTTCTGCTCAATGAAATTAACCATGCGCTGTTTAAAAGGACGGCTCAGACGCTGGTATATATCCCGCATTTCTTATCCTGGGTAGCCTTAAGCGGGATGCTCCTGGAGATATTTGGCCACAGCGGTCCCATCAATTCGATTCTGATGGGGCTGGGATTTGACCGCCTCTCTTTCTTCCAGAACGGCGGCCTGTTCCGAGGACTGATTATCGGAAGCGATATCTGGAAGGAATTTGGCTTTAAAACGGTGGTCTACTTAGCGGCCTTGACCGGCGTGAGCCCCAGCCTTTACGAGGCGGCAGCTATTGATGGGGCAAACCGGTGGGACAGAATGCGTCACATTACGCTTCCGAGTATTAAGGGTACAATCATCCTGATGATGGTGCTTTCCCTGGGCAACATCTTAAATGCAGGTTTTGACCAGATCTATAATCTTTATAATCCGGCCGTCTACTCTGCGGCGGATATCATCGATACGTGGGTATACCGGGCCGGCCTTGTGGACATGCAGTTTTCACTGGCCTCTGCGGTGGGCCTCCTAAAATCGGTGGTGGGCTTTACTGCAATTTCCGTATCGTACCTGATTGCAAACAAAGTAGCCGATTACAAGATTTTCTAAAGGAGATTACCATGATTGAAAGAAAAACAGCAGCATCGAAAGTGTTTTACCTATTGATTATCTGCATCGTAGTTCTGTTTTCACTCTCCTGTCTGCTGCCGCTTATCTATACCTTGTCGCTATCCTTCAGCAGCAAGGAGGCGGTAGCCGCCGGACTGGTGGGATTTTGGCCGGTAGGCTTTACGACGGTCAACTATAAGGAGATTATGAAAGACGTACAGTTTTTCCGCTCATTTATCACGGCGGTCACCCGTGTGGTACTGGCTACGGCGATTTCATTGGGAGTTATGATTCCGGCCTCCTATGCGCTGGCAAAACCGAAGAAAGAGTTTGCACCGCGCAATATCATCATGTGGATTTGTATTTTCTGCATGATGTTTTCCGGCGGCCTGATTCCGTGGTATATGACCATGAAAAATTACGGCCTGATCAACAGTGTGTTCGGTCTGGCGGTCTGCGGCGGCCTTCCGATTTACAACATGATCCTCATGATTAATTTTTTTGAGTCCATATCAAAGGAACTTGAGGAAGCGGCCATTGTAGATGGAGCCGGCCCGTGGCGTATTCTGTTTTCTATCGTGCTGCCGATTTCCAAGCCCATTCTGGCCACAATTGCATTGTTTACCATCGTCAGTCACTGGAATGAATTTTTCCAGGGCTATGTGCTCTCCACGAAGATTGATTATTATCCGCTGCAGTCGTATATCAAGCAGATGGTGGTACAGATCGACTATAGCTCTATTACAGAGGATCAGCTGGCAAATCTGGCAAACCTTTCCAACACGGCGTTGAACTCGGCCAAGATATTTGTTTCCATGCTGCCCATTCTGGCCATCTATCCATTTCTGCAGAAATACTTTGTGTCCGGCATCATGCTGGGTGGTGTGAAGGAATAGGAGGAGAAAAATGAAGGACTTTTTATTAACTGGAAATGTGCGGATTTTTGGCGAGATGGAAAGCCGCCCGGTCTATCGGGCTGCCGAACGGTTTTACCGGGATGTCAAAAAGACGCTTGAGGCGGGAACCGCCGGGGTGAGCAAGATTTATTTTGACTGCAGCCACTGTATGGAGGAGGAAGCCTGGGAAATTCGGGTGAGTGAGTCCGATATCCAGATCCATACTTCCTCAGACTTAGGCTTGGTCTACGCGTTCCACTATCTGAGTGAGAAATATTTGGGAATCCGGCCATTCTGGTTCTGGCTGGACCAGAAGATCGGGATGAAAAAAACGGTTTCCATTCCTGTGGGAACGTATCGTTCGAGGCGGGCAGCCGTGTCATATCGCGGCTGGTTTATTAACGATGAAACCTTTCTGGGACGGTGGAATCCGGGTGATGACGAAGCGTATGCCTGGGAAATGGCTTTCGAGGCACTGCTGCGCTGCGGCGGAAATATGGTGATTCCGGGAGGTCTGGAAAACTTCGATAAGTATTGTACCATGGCTTCGGATATGGGACTGAAGCTGACACACCACCATGTGGAACCGTTGGGGGCAGAGATGTTCTCATCAGCATATCCCGATCGGCAGCCGTCGTACCGTATGTATCCGGAACTGTATGAAGCATTATGGCAGAGGGCCATTGAGAAAAGAAAAGGCCAGCAGGCGGTCTGGGCCGTCGGTTTCCGGGGGCAGGGGGACTGTCCGTATTGGGAGAGCGATGGAGAGAGCGCTGAAAAGAGCGAGGAGGAGAAAGGCCGTTTCCTAAGCGGCGTCATAAAGAAGCAGTATGACATGATCCGGAAGGAGATTCCGGAGGCCGTGATCTGCACAAACCTGTATGGAGAGATGATGGAGCTGTACCGGGAAGGTGTTCTAAGCCTGCCGGATGATGTCATAAGGGTATGGGGAGACAATGGATACGGGAAAATGGTGACAAGGAGGAGGGGAAACCATAACCCCAGGACAGAAGCGCTTCCTGTGAACGAGAGGGAGGCAGAGGGAAGACACGGCCTGTATTACCATATCTCCTTTTATGATCTTCAGGCTGCCAGTCATACCACGATGCCGCCCTTTGAACCGGAATACTACCGGGGGGAACTTTTAAAATCGTATAAGCGGGGACTGTCGGACTACTGGATTATTAACTGCTCCAATATCCGTCCCCACGCGCCACTACTGGCCTTACTGGCGAAGCTATGGCAGGATCCGGCCTGCAGAACAGAGGATTTTTACGAGGAGTTTGCCGGGCAGTATTATGGGGAAAACGCGGCTGCGGCTGCCGGGCTGTACCGACGTTATGCGGCTGCTGCGATTCGTTTTGGAGACCGGGAGGATGAGACCGCAGGAGAACAGTTCTATACCCACAGTGTAAAGATCCTGGCACGTCAGTGGATGGCCGATACAGAGAAGGCCGCAGAGCATTTTCAGTGGGCAATTCCGGCAAAGACTCTCCATGAACAGATTTGATGGCTGGATGAAAGACTTGTGGGAAAGGCTTACGGGTATGAGAAGTATCTGGAGGACTGCGAAAGGGAAGCGCCGGAACTGTCTGATACCCTGACGCTGCAGGTGTGGCTGCATTATCTGGGCTGCCTCGGCGTCACACATTTCTGCAGAGCCTGGAGACTGCGGGAGGAGAATCATGGTCTGGAGGCATTTTATGAGTGCGGCCTGGCGGCTGAGGCATTCGCGGAGGTGGATCAGAAGCTGCGGGAGGCTGAGAGGGGAATCTGGAAGAATTTTTATCAGTATGAATGCTTTGCTGATTATAAATTTACGGCTCATATATTGAAACGGTTAATGGGGCGTATTCGCGATGAGGGAGAGGGGCCGGACTATTACCGGTGGCAGATGTGGCTCTATAATCAGGAGACTGGAAAAGGGGAAATAATAACGAATCTGGATAATCACATGACCGAGGCAGAATTTTTCCTGCGATTGAAGAAATTGCACCATACGGAGGAAATTTTTGGGTAAGGAGTTCGGCATTGTTGCCTTTGTTGAGAATAATCGATAAAGAAGGTATAAGCTTCTTTCCAAGGGAACCACTAGCTCTTGACGGAACCGTTCTCCATGCACTTGAACGAATTTACCCGGAAATCAATCGTAAGGAAGGCTTCTTTACTGCAGTAGCTTCGCCTAACTCCTATGTCTCTGCCTATTTTGATAACCTGCATTATTTAGCTAGGTTGTACAGCAACCAATGTCTTAATTTGAGTAAAGAACTAGCAAAAATCCCATCAACTAGGAGCTTTGTTGTTCAAAAGTTAAAACAAAAATTAGAGCCATATCCTTTGATTTATAAAATCGCAAAAAATCTTAAGTTGCTATTAACAGCCAAGAGGAGCATTTGAGAGGAACTATAGAAATTTTTACTAGTGAAGCCTTTCTTGCAGAAGCAAGTTATAACTTATAGTTATCATGATTGCTTCTGCTTTTTTCTATTTCAAATTTTTCAATCTTCCAGCTTAGTTTTTTAAAACTTGATTCAATATAATTACCATAAATTTCTTCATTTTTTCCTCCCCAAATTGTTGAGGATAATGAATTGTTCTGGGATATTAAAAAGGGGATGCAGGTTATAAATTTGTTTAACCTTCTGGCCATAAATCTATCAATAGTATTTTCTTTAACATTTAGGTTTAAAGACCATTCTTTAAGCTGCATTTGTGCATCGGATGAAAAAATGCTAAAAACCAATCCTACTGATTTAGTTACGTAGACGAATTTTACTCCGTCATAATTGCAAACTTCAGTTACATCTAGATTTTCAGGTACGTCTGAAATTAAACCAGAAAAGACTTGCCATTTCCCTTCATTCGCTTTTAAATAGTTTTTAACAATAGTTAGCTTATTATTAATATCAGAAGGAAATGCAACATCGTCTTCACAAATGCATAGCTGTTTTATTTTTTGATAGCTTGATAAATAGAAAATAAATTTATAGCTGTAACAACAACCAATCCACCCAAGAGTGTGCCTAAGTCCTGGAAAAATTTCAAAAGACGAAGAAAACGGTTGCTTAACAAAGCTTTTTTGACGTTCATATGTTTCTGGCAATGATAGGCACAGATTACTATTTAGGTGGTGGAATTTAGTCAGAAAATAATCAGAAAAACTTTCAAAACTAATAAGTTCTTGAGCAAGAAGGAATCTTAAAAAATAAAAATCAAACCATGAGAAGCCCTTTTTCTCTCTTACTTTGTCAAACGCAACTTTATTCTGTTGATAAAGCATTAAATCAATTTTAGAGATTAGGTCTTCGATGTCTCCAAGTTTTGCAAACGTAACAAAATCTGAGTATTCAGAGTCAATAGAATCAGAAATAGAACTCTCAGAGATGACGGGAATGCCCACTGCTTTAGCTTCAGTAAGGCGTGTGGTTTCTAGGACCGCGTTTTCGTAGAAGTGAATATTTATTAAAAGTTTTGCTCGGTTAAGTTGACGATAAAGATCCTCTCCAAAAAGTTCAGATAGGATTAAAACTTTGTATTTCGCAGAAAGGTGACTTAGTATCTTCTTTCTTCTATCATTTAAGGCTCCGTAAAACACAAGATCGTATTCTTTATTAGTTGTCTTTTCATAAGCCTCAGGAAAAGAATATGAGTTTGGGTAGATTGGAGAATAATAAAGCTTTTCAAAAGGTATTCCCAATTGTTGCAGATAACTTAAATTTTCTTGTGAATATTCCAATACAAAAGTGGCTTTTTTTAAAATAGAGATGTATTCATTATTAAACCAATGAGAACCTTTTTGTTCTAGTTGGAAAGCAATAAATTTATTAGGGAGCTTCGAGAACATTTGAGGTGCCAATATAATAGGTATGCTCTCAGAAGAAAGAGAAGATAACTCATTTTCATTTTGAGTGACTCGGCACTCAAAACCTACTTTCTCAAGAAGAAATTTAAGTTGTAATGCTATTATTTGGCAATGAGGAGTGGTGAGGACCGTGAAACTTTTAGAGGACAAATTGAATTTGTTCTCATACTCAGTAAAAGAATTACCGAAAAATTTTTTAAGAGTTTTATAGAGACCTTGACGCCAACATTTTTGGATAAAACGATAAAGTTTAGAGGGATCAGAAACAGCTGTTCTGATTCCGTAACTGACTTTAGAGAAAATCAAATTGAAGTGTTTCATGGTTATTGGAAATAACTGTTGCAAACTTCTACTGCGTTGCCGTCCATAATAATTTTGCCATGTTCGAGCCAAATAGCCCGTTCACAGCATTTTTCAACTA
>ENA-OQNO01001261-OQNO01001261.1-human-gut-metagenome-genome-assembly--contig:-NODE-1261-length-17733-cov-26.079234_pt1 | contig 17733 bp, 17 predicted proteins | sample MGYA00242629_ERZ504880 | MGnify/ENA primary metagenome ERZ504880 (study PRJEB26092, sample SAMD00036377) | human gut metagenome | host: Homo sapiens | study: EMG produced TPA metagenomics assembly of... | reverse complement strand
CAGCTGCAACTTCCTTCACGTAGTTGTAAGCCTCGTCCAGCTTCTTCACGGTCTTCTGCAGATCGATGATGTAGATGCCGTTGCGCTCGGTGAAGATATACTTCTTCATCTTGGGGTTCCAGCGGCGGGTCTGGTGACCGAAGTGCACACCTGCCTCGAGAAGCTGCTTCATAGAAACGACTGCCATAGTAAAATACCTCCAGATATTTGTTTTGCCTCCGCACACCGTGATCCGGCACCGTATCGGACGGCTCCGGACTGCCCTCCACTCCCGTGGGAGCACAAAAGGGCATAGTGATGCGTGTGTAATGCCTTGTTATCATAGCACAAAAAGTGCACGGTTGCAAGAGTTTTTCTCTGTTTTGTCCAAAAAAGTTTCCGGTTTTTTGCTTATTTGCCTTTGGCGGGCTCTGCCACGCTTTCCAGCCCCATGCGGGTGAGGGCATAGCCCTTGCCGAACATCAGGTCATATTGCAGCATCCAGTGCTCCTGGGTCCAGCGCTGCTGGAACTCGGTGGGTTCCAGCGTGGTGGTGCCGTCCAGATTCATGGTCACGCCGCGGGTGCAGGCGCGGCTGGCCACCCGGAGCTGCCGGTTCAGGAACTGGAAGTACAGCGGCTGCTGCAGGCCGTAGAGGTTCATCATCACCGGCGAGATGTCGTAGGCGGCAATGGTGCCCAGGTCCACCTGCGCGTCACTGTAGTTGGACCACAGGAGCAGCGTGGTCTGGTGCAGGCGGGGGTCCGCACTGGAATCGCTGGCATAGCCGGTGGTGGTGTACACGTCGTAGTTGGAGTCGATGGGGTTGTAGTGGTCGCCCCAGAACACCAGAATGACCGGCTCATCCACCTGCGAGAAGTACGCCGTCAGCTTGCCCAGCATGGCGTCGGCGTCCCGGATGCCGGTGGCAAAGTCCTCCAGCGCGCCCACCGTGCTGGCCTTCATGCCCGCCGGGTGTTCCAGCACCTTCACGCGCTGGTCGTCGGGGTAGTTGTCCTTATTATAATTGGTATGATTCTGCATGGTGACTGCGTGCAGGAACACCGGCTCGTCGGAGGATGCCTTCATCTTCTCATACTGGCCGATGATCTGGTCTGCCATGGAATCATCCGTGACCAGGCCGTTCGTCCAATAGTGTTTGCGCACCTTGGTCACACCATGCATGTCTTCCAGACTGATAAAATCATCCAGGCCCAGGTTGGGGTAAGCCGTGTCGCGGCTCCAGTACCTGGCCCAGAAGCAGTGCACGGCGGCCGTCTGGTAGCCCTGCGTCTTGAGGTAGCTGGGCAGGGCGAACATGGGCTTGGTGACGTGCTGCTGATAGGGCTTGGAGCCGCTGGGCAGGAAGGACGCCGAATAGCCGGTCAGAGCCTCGAACTCCACATCACAGGTGCCACCGCCAAAGCTGGGGCTGTAGGCCCGGCCATAGGCGCTGGTCTGCTGCAGGGCGTGCAAGTTGGCCGACACATCCGTGTCGAACTTGATGCCGTACTGTTCCAGCTCCGACACATCCCAGTAGGACTCGTTCATCACATAAATAATGGTAGGCTTTTTTACCTGCTCGTCCTTGGCGGTGGTGGCCGCGTAGCTGGTGGGGTACAGTGGGCTGGTGGAGAACTTCCGGCTCTCGTCCACATTGTCCAGAATGGCATCCACCGTCTCTTCTGAGTAGTTGTCCGGCTTGTCGATCTCCAGATTGGACAGGTTGGTCATAAAGCCGGTGACAACACCATAGTAGCGGTAATAGCGGTCCTGCATCCAGGGGTCTGCCACGATGCCCACCGCCTGGCAGACGGCCGGCTGCAAATACACGCCAAAAATCAGCAGGCACAGGGCCGCTGCGGTGGCCGCACTGCCCGCCACACGGGGCAGCCAGCGCTGTTTATGCCGCCCACGGTACAGGAAAAAGCTGCCCGCCATCAGCGCCAGTTCCACCACGACCGTGACGATCATGCTGGTCTGGATCTTGATGCCGGCAGCGGACGCCACACCGGCGGCCTCCGACACCTGTGCCAGGTCCCAGGGCAGGAAGGGTTCACCGCGCAGCTGCAGGGTATAGAAATTCACCGCGCAGGGTACGCAGCCCAGTACCGCCATGCCCAGCGTAGACAGCGGCGGCAGCCGGAAGATCCAGTCCAGCAGCAGCCAGACCAGAAACAGGAACAGCCATGCCAGCAGATAGGCCTCGGCATGGGGGAAAATAAAGCTTGTAACGGTGTCCGCCGTCAGCGCACCGCGGGCGATCCACTCGCCCAGCAGCACCGTGATCAGCGATGCCGCCAGCGGGAACGCCATGCGGGCCGCCAGAAGCGGCTTGGGAGTTTTCAACGAATTCATGGGTCCGATCCTTTCCACATCTACCAGCAGAATCTCCTCGGTTCGTGCTTTTGCACAAGCCTTCTGCGATTATTATAGTCATTCCTCCGAAAATGTCCACCCCTGTTTTACAAAAAAATTACCCGTTTTTTGTAAAACCTGCTCAGAGCCCCAGCCTTGCGCGCAGGCTCTGCCACAGCCCGGGCTTCGAGGGCGCAGCCGAGGGCAGCTGGGTATGCACCAGCACTGCGTCGGTGCCGATGGTCTCGATCTCCTGCCACGGAATGGTCAGGTTCTCTTCCCTGCCCAGCAGGCCGAACAGACGGGGCCGCCCCAGCAGGATCAGGCTCTGCAGACGGGCGGTGGCGGGATCAAAGGCCAGATCATCGGCCCGGCCCAGGCACACCCCCTGCTCCAGCTGCACAACTTCCTTTTCGCAAAGTTCCCGGATGGTCACAGCACCTCTCCCCTCTCTGCCACCAGCCTATGCGGCCCGGGCCGCGTCCATGCAAAAAGCGGTGGAAAAGCACCGCCGGGTTGTGGTATACTGGAGCTGTTCCCCAACAACTCTGAATAAAGCGAGGCAGCTTGTATGTATAAAAGTATCGTGTTTGACCTGGGCGGCGTGATGATCGACTTTGACCCCAGGGGCTATCTGGTGGACCGCCTGTGCAACGCCGAGACCGAGGAAGAGGTCTACGACCTGACCTTTGGCAGCGAGGAATGGAAGCTGCTGGATGCCGGGCTCATCTCCCGCTTTGACGGCAACCACCGGATGCTGGAAAAGGCCCGGGCTGCGGGTCGTGCCTTTGAGGTGCAGGGCGTGCTGGACGACTGGCTGCACATCCTGCGGCCCCGGCACCGGATGGAAGAGCTGGTGCGCCGCCTGAAGAGCCACGGCTACTGCGTGTACTACCTGAGCAACATCCCGCAGGATGTGCTGGACCTGCTCCGGGACCGGGGCGTGCTGGACGGCTTTGACGGTGGTGTGGCTTCCTGTGAGGTGCACGTCAACAAGCCGGACCCGAAGATCTACAAGGCCCTGCTGGACAAGTATTCTCTCAAGGCCGAGGAGTGCGTGTTCATCGACGACCGGCTGGAGAATGTGCAGGCCGCCTTTGCGCTGGGCTTTGCCGGCATCCAGATGAAGGACAGCGTCGGCACCCTGGTGCGCAGCCTTGCCACCTGCAACGTGATGCTGCGGTAACCTTTCTACAGACAAACAGCCCCCGCCGGGCATTCTCGTCCCGGCGGGGGCTGTTCTTTGTGTGCAGAATTACTTTTCCTCGTAGTTCTGGCAGTAGTGCGGGGTGCCTTCCTGCTGCGTATTGCAGGTGCACTGCTCGGTCACTTTGATCTGCGGCAGGTCACATTTGCAGCCGGCCACATTGTGGCAGCATGCGCAGACATCACAGGTAACACCGATGTTTTCCATATTGATCACCTCTCTGCAGACAGGATGCCCCGTCTGCCGGGCGATTATGCATCTGTTTTTTGCGCTTCCCGTTTTGCCTTGAGGGTCACCGCCACATGTTTCACGGACAGCACCGGGTGCACCGGCAGCATCCGGGGACCGGCCCAACGCATCACCGCGCGGATCTGCTCCCGCATGGCGGGCTTGTAGCAGTGCACTTTGCAGGCCGAACAGAAGGTCTTGGTCTCCATGAACGGGCATTTGTCAATACGGGCCAGTGCGTAGTCCTGCAGTTCCTGACAGGCCGGGCACAGCTGCCCTTTGGGTGTTTTGTGCTGTTTGCGGCAGTAAAGCGCGATCATCTCGCTCACCAGCAATTTTTCGTCGGCACGTTTTTTGTCTAAGTTCTTCGGAGTCTCCTGCATGAGATCCATTCCTCCTGCTGTTTTTACTCCCGCTTCCGGCCTGAGCGCACCGCTGCACGGCGCACTGCATGACGCAGCACCGCAAAGCAGGCTGTCACTCCAACTGCCACCACCACTGCCATACACACCGTCCTTCAAAAAGCCAAACGGCAGGGGCCGAGAGCGCTGTACCGCGCCCATCTTATCCCCTGCCGCATGTATTTACGTTCTTCTGTGCAGGGCTGTCCACAGCAAAACTGCCGAAACCGGCCCTATTAGTTTAGACGAACAAACCTCATTTGTCAAGAGACGCCCGGTCTGTGGTTACCAGGCAGCCAGGTCAGCGCCCAGCTTGCGGCAGGCGGCCTGCACGTCATCGTCCGGAGCCTCGTTGCAGATCAGGCCCTCGCCGCCGAACACCTGTGCACCGTCGCCCTGGGCACGCTCCACCCAGTCGCGCATCCACTGGCCGTCGCCCCAGCCGTAGGAGCCGAACATCGCCACCTTCTTGCCGTTCAGCGAGCCCTCCAGATCCGAGAACATCGGCTCAAACTCGCTCTCCTCCAGCTGCTCGGCACCCATTGCAGGGCAGCCAAAGGCGACCACATCATACTCGCCCAGCTTGGCGGCGTTCATCTCGCTGCAGGGGATGATGGTGGCGTTGGCACCTGCGCCCTCTGCGATGCAGTTTGCCATGGTCTCGGTGTTGCCGGTCTGGCTCCAGAATACGATTGCTACTTTGCTCATTTGAATCGACCTCTCTCAATCAATCTTTCGTTAGTTTATACTAACTTTCAGCTCCAGAAAAATGCGGCCGGACAATGCCGACGCATTTCTCGTGGTTAGTTTGTTCTAACCATCAACAGAATACCACAGGTTGGCAGCCTTGTCAAGGTTTACTGCTCAAAAACATGGAACAGAAGCAGCAATCCCCCATAAATCACCGGCTGATGCAGCAGATAGATCCCCAGCGAATGTCGGCCCAGCCAGCCCAGCGGCGCACAGACCGATCGGTGCAGCGGCTCCATGCGGGCCCGCCCCATGCAGAAATGCAGGAAGTACCCTGCCCAGAACAAAAACAGCCAGGGCAGCAGCGGAAAGTAATCCGTGGAGAAAAAGCCCCGCGGGAAAAAGCCGAAGAACGCCGTGAAGAGGTTGGCATACCAGACACCCGGCAGCAGCATCTGCCACGGGCCCAGCTGCCAGAAGCCATCCTGTGTGTGGTAGGTTGCCGCGAAGAGCAGCAGCGACACCACCAGCCCGGCCCAGGCCGGGATCTTTTGCAGCAGCGGCTGCAGAAGGCCGGTGATGAGCATGGCCGCCCCCAGCAGGGTGAGCACCCCGAACACGACCCGGTCCTCCGGCATGAACAGCAGGGTGACCGCCGTGACCAGCGCCCCTGCCCCGGAAACGATCAGCCCGCGCCGCAGCGGGCGATGCCCCAGCGGCAGGCAGAAGCCAGACAGCAGAATGAACACCCAGCAGATGCTCTGCTGCCACAGGTGCCCCTGCCAGCCCGTATACCATGTGGCAGACATGCCAAACAAAAAGATCAGATCCCAGCAGGCATGATAGCCGATCATGCTGAGCAGGTCCAGCCCGCGCAGCTCATCCAGCAGCGCATAGCGGCCCGCTGTCGGTTTGTTTTTGGAAGGTATGTCCATTCCCGTCCCCTCTTTTCGTGCAGTTGGTTCCAGTATAAGCCGCTGGGCCGGGGTGTGTCAAGGCGCAAAAAGCCCGCTGCACGGCGGGACGCACTGTGCAGCGGGCAGAATGGATGACTGGGGAAACCCGATCAGACTTCGGTGTTGAAGTAGCGCTTCAGCAGGCCCTCGAAGCCGCGGCCATGGCGAGCCTCATCCTTCGCCATCTCATGGACGGTGTCATGGATGGCATCCAGATTCAGGGCCTTTGCCTTCTTGGCCAGGTCCATCTTGCCGGAGCAGGCACCGCACTCGGCCTCGGCACGCATCATCAGGTTCTTCTTGGTGCTGTCGGTCACGACCTCGCCCAGCAGCTCGGCAAAGCGGGATGCATGGTCAGCTTCCTCATAAGCGTAGCGCTTGTAAGCCTCGGCGATCTCGGGGTAACCCTCACGCTCTGCCACACGGGCCATGGCCAGGTACATGCCGACCTCGCTGCACTCACCCTCAAAGTTGGCGCGCAAACCGTCCACGATCTCCTGGGGCACGCCCTCTGCCTTGCCGATGCCTACAACGTGCTCGGTGACATAGGTGTTGCCCTTCTTCTCAACAAAAGCGGAAGCAGGAGCCTTGCAAACGGGGCACTGAGCGGGGATCTCGCCCTCAGCAATATAACCACAGACGGTGCAAACATATTTCTTCATAAGAACAGACCTCCATCATTCTCTGATTGATTCATTTTGAAATCGAAGTGCAGGTGTTGGTACTCACCAGCCCTTCTCATGGCTCTATTATAGCGAATAATTCCTAGTTAGTCAAGCATAATTTTAAGAATTATTCTCAATTATAAAAAACTGGCAAGGTCACTAAAAACCTTGCCAGAAAACTATGCGCTTTGCCGGGTTTCCTCGGACGCACCTATTTTATTGTAGGGAGATCAGACCTGCAGGTTGCTGCTGGAAGCAGCCTCGGAGCCGTCGGCAGCGTCAAACTCGTAGTCGTTGCCGGGCAGGATGGCGTTGAGCAGAATGCCGGCAATGGCAGCGATGGCCAGACCGGACAGGTTGATGTTAACGCCTGCGATGGCAAAGCTGACGCCGCCCACCGAGTTGAAGCCCAGGGCGCACACCAGAATGACAGCGGCCACGATCAGGTTGCGGCTGTTGGTAAAGTCCACATGGTTTTCCACCACGTTGCGCACACCGATGGCGGAGATCATGCCGTACAGCACAAAGCTGATGCCGCCGATAATGCCGGTGGGGATGGTGTTGATGACGGCCTCAAACTTGGGGCTGAAGCTCAGGATGATGGCCAGCACAGCGGCAATGCGGATGACCAGCGGGTCGTAAATCTTGCTCAGGGCCAGCACGCCGGTATTCTCGCCGTAGGTGGTGTTGGCCGGGCCGCCCAGCAGGCCGGCCATGGTGGTGGCCAGACCGTCGCCCAGCAGGGTGCGGTTCAGGCCGGGGTCATTGATATAGTTGTGGCCGACGGTAGCGCTGATGGCGGCGATATCGCCCACATGCTCCATCATGGTAGCCAGTGCGATGGGGATGATGGTGAACAGAGCGCTGATGAATTCCGGGCTGCCGTCGATGGCGAACAGACCCATGGCCTCCTTGTGCAGGGGGATGCCGAACCAGGCCGCGTCGGCGATCTTCTGGAAGTCCACGGCACCGGTGACCAGAGCCACCGCGTAGGACACCAGCACACCGATCAGGATGGGCAGGATCTTGACCATGCCCTTACCCCAGATGTTGCAGATAATGACCACGCCCAGCGCCACAAAGGCCAGCAGCCAGTTGGTCTGGCAGTTTTTGATGGCAGAGGGAGCCAGGATCAGACCGATGGAGATGATGATGGGGCCGGTGACCACCGGGGGGAAGAACCGCATGATGCGGCGGATGCCGAAGGTGGAGATCAGCAGGCTGGCCACCAGGTACACCAGGCCGGAGAAGGCAACGGCGGCGCAGGCGTAGGGCAGCATCTTGGTGTTGACCACGGTCAGGTTGCCGTCAGCGTCTGCCAGCATGGGGGCCACGATGGAAAAGCCGCCCAGGTAAGCAAAGGAGGAGCCCAGGAAAGCCGGGACCTTCTTTTTGGTGATCAGATGGAACAGCAGCGTGCCCAGACCAGCGCACAGCAGCGTGGTGGAAACGCTCAGGCCGGTGAGCAGCGGCACCAGCACCGTGGCACCAAACATAGCAAACATGTGCTGCACACCCAGGATCAGCATCCGTCCGGTGCCCAGCTGTCGAGCGTCGTATACGCCCTTGGAGTAATCGATCTTTTCACTCATGGATTTGTATACCTCCTGCGTCAGCCCAAAAAAAGAGGCATTGCCGTGGTCAACGGCAGTGCCTCCTGAATTGGGAACGATGATTGTGCCCGGAAGAAATGGAAACGGAACAGCGCAGTCGAAGGATCTCCGGCATACTGTTCTCCCCTTTCGTCCGAGTTTTTCCAAACCGCCGGAACCGCTCCGGCCAAAAGCCTGCCCGCCCGCACCGCAGAAACCGGGCCGCCGGGCAGGCTTTACTGGATAGTATAGCAGACTTTTGCCTGCCCCGCAACCTTTTTTGCCAATTTTCTTGCATTCCGGTCCAAGGCGCACTATAATATTACCTACTATTATAATCTGTATACCGAGCAAGATCAGGAGGATCTATGATCTATCTGGACTATTCTGCCAACACGCCGGTGGACGAGGCCGTGCTGGAACGCTTCTGTGCGGTGGAGCGCAGCTGCCCCGGCAACGCGAACTCCCGCCATCAGGCCGGTGCCGCCGCCAAAGCCGCCATCGACGAGGCCACGCAGAGCATTGCCCGCAGCCTTAATGTGCAGCCGGCGGAGATCATTTATACATCCGGTGCCAGCGAGGCCAACAATTTTGCGCTGAAGAGCATCGCCCGGCTGGAGCGTCACTACGGCAAACACATTATTTCCACCCCGCTGGAGCACTCCTCGGTCAGCGGCACGCTGACTGCCCTGCAGGAGCAGGGGTACGAGATCGACCTTGTGGACATCAAACAGGACGGCACGGTGGACCTTGCCCACCTGCGGGAGCTGCTGCGGCCGGACACCATTCTGGTGGCCGTCACCGCCGTGGACAGCGAACTGGGCGTGGTGCAGCCGGTGACCGAGATCGCCGCACTTTTAAAGGACTATCCCCACTGCCACCTGCATGTAGACGCCACCCAAGCCGTGGGCAAACTGCCGCTTCCCTCTTTTGAGGGCATCGACACCCTGAGCCTGACCGCCCACAAATTCTACGGGCTGAACGGCATCGGTGTGCTGGTCAAGCGGCGGGGCCTCGCGCTGGAACCGCTCATCCACGGCGGCGAGAGCACCACCATCTACCGCAGCGGCACCCCCACCGTGGCGCTGGCCTGCTCGCTGGCACTTGCACTGGACAAGGCCATGACCGAGCTGCCGGAGCGGGTGGAGCGGGTGCGCAGCCTGAACGCCCGCCTGCGCACCGAACTGGCAAACTACCCCAAAGTGCGCATCAACAGCCCAGAAGCCGCCGTGCCGCAGATTTTGAACCTGAGCGTGAAGGACGTAAAGGGCACCGTGTTCCAGCGGGAGCTGGACGCGCATGGCGTGTGCGTCTCGGTCAAGTCGGCCTGCTCGTCCGACGGCCTGCCCTCCCGGGCCGTGTTCGCCGTGAGCCGTGACCGCCGCAACGCTCTTTCCTCCTGGCGCATCAGCCTGAGCCACCGGACCACCGATGAGGAGATCACCGGATTTTTACAGGCTTTCGATGCCTGCTACCGCACTCTGACCCAACCGTAAAACGAGGTGACCCATGAAAAAAACTCTGGAACCCTATCAGCTGATCGAACGCAGCATCATCAAAAAATACCGCAAAGAACTGTGGACCCCCTTCATCGTGGCGGTCAAGCGCTACGAGTTGGTGCAGGCCGGTGACCGCATTGCCGTGTGCATTTCCGGCGGCAAGGACTCCATGCTGATGGCCAAGCTCATGCAGGAGCTGCAGCGCCACAGCGACGTGCCCTTTGAGCTGGTGTTTCTGGTCATGGACCCCGGCTACAACGAGATCAATCGCCAGAAGATCGAATCCAACGCCGCGCTGCTGCACATCCCGGTGACCATTTTCGAGAGCAACATCTTTTCCGTGGCCAACAACACCGACAAGAACCCCTGCTACCTCTGCGCCCGGATGCGCCGCGGCCACCTGTACAGCAAGGCCAAGGAGCTGGGCTGCAACAAGATCGCGCTGGGGCATCACTTCAACGATGTGATCGAGACCACCGTCATGAGCATGTTCTACGGTTCTCAGCTGCAGGCCATGCCGCCCAAGCTGCACAGCACCAGCTTCCCCGGCATGACCCTCATCCGGCCCATGTACTGCATCCATGAAGAGGATATTCTGGCCTGGAAGCGCTACAATGAGCTGGAGTTCATCCAGTGTGCCTGCCGCTTTACCGAGAACTGCACCATGTGCGACAACGGCGGCGGTGGTTCCAAGCGGCAGGAGGTCAAGACCCTGCTGCGCCGCCTCAAGCGCGACAACCCCAACATCGAGAACAGCATCTTCCGCAGCATCCATGCGGTGGCGCTGGACACCATGCCCGGCTACAAATCCGAGGGCGTGGAGCACAGCTTCCTGGAGCGGTTCAACGCCATGGAAGCCGCATCCGACGAGAACGAATAAAGCTCTTTTCATAGAAAAACGGCACGGTGCATCGCTGCATCGTGCCGTTTGTTTTTTGTTTATCTGCGCAGAACTGAGACTTCCGTCACGCCATAGCGCTGCATCAATTCCAGTGCCGCCGGGGTGATCTCTTCCCCGCTCACCGCGATGGGGATGGCCGGCGGGCAGGACACCGTGGGCATCGCGCAAATGCGGCCCAGCGCCTGCTGCACCGGGATGCGCTCCTGCGGAGCAAACACTGCCTGCCGGATGGTGCAATGGGCCCGCGCCTGCTGCGCCAGTGCCATGAACTCCCCAGCCAGCTCTTCCGGCTGCAGGAGCCCGCCCGCTGCGGGCAGGCCGTGCAGACACTGCCGGAGCACCGTGCGCAGGCGCGCGTAGTCCTGCAGTGGGTTGCAGGGGGTGAACATCAGCACCACATAACGCGGGTCGGCATATTCACACTCGAGCTGCCCGCCGCGCAAGGCATCCGCCAGCGCGGTGCCGGTCATGCCAAGGGCCGCAGCGTCCAACGTCAGCTTCAGCGGTTCCCGGCCCGGACCGTCCAATGCCAGCGGCACCGGGCAGCCCGCCGCCTGCGCCGCCGCGTTCAGCTCCCCGCGCAGAGCAGAAAGCCGAGAACAGCACCGCTGCAGCCCGGCGGGATAGCTTTCCGTCAACTGCCGGTTGCAGGCATCCAGCGACTGCAGGATCAGGTAGGACGGGCTGGTGGAGCCGAACAGTGCCAGTGCACCGCGCACTGCAGCCTCCTCCTGCACCGGGGCGTTCTCCCCCAGATGCAGATATGCTCCGCCGGTGACCACCGGCAGGGTCTTGTGGGCCGAGTCGCAGCACATGGCAGCCCCCAGTGCGATGGGGTGCAGCGGCTCTCCGGGCAGAAAGCGCAGGTAGGCTCCGTGGGCGTTGTCCACCAGCAGCGGCATCCCAAAGGTGTCGCACACAGCCGACAAGGCCCGGATGTCCTGCATGCCGCCCAGATAATCCGGACTGGTGACGTAGACCCCAAAGGGGGTACTCCCCTGCCCGGTCAGCTCCTGCAGCGCTGTTGTCAGCATCTGTGCGGAGATGGGGCAGCTGCACAGCGCCCCGGCGTTCTCTGCCGCAGGCCATAGCCACCGGATGTCGAAGTCCAGCAGCGCGGCAGCGTACAGCAGGGCTTTGTGCGCGTTGCGGGCCGCCAGCAGTACCGGACGTTTTCCAGTCCGGGGCGCGGCCTGCAGTGCCAGACACAGCATGGCCCGGATGCACTGGGACGAGCCCTCGGTGCTGTAATAGGTGTGCTGTGTGCCGAACAGCCGGGTAGCGTTTGCTTCGCTTTGGGCAATGATGCCCTCCGGCTCGTACAGCTCGTCGGCGCCCCGGATCTCGGTCAGGTCCAGCGGCTCAAAGCCTAACAGGCTCTGGCCCTTGTGGCCGGGCATATGCAGGCGGGAGGTGCCGGACTGTGCATAACCGCGCACAAAATCCACGATGGGGGTGTCCATGCTTATTCGCAGGCTTCGCCGTCTGCGCAGGCGTTGCAGGTGGAACCCAGCTCAATGGGCACCTCGATGCCCTGAGCAGCCAGTTCCTGGTTCTCCGCCACCTTGATCATGATGGCGCACTCCATGCGCTTCTTGAACAGCTCACAGCCGTACTCGTACACACCGGTAATGCTGCCGGTGGCATGATAAGAGTTGGCAGCGCAGCCGCCGGAGCAATACAGCTTGGCCCAGCAGTCCTTGCACTCCTTGCGGGCGTAGGCGTTGCAGTGCTTGAACTCATCCCGCACGGCCGTGTTGGTGACGCCCTTCCAGATGTCGCCCATCAGGTACTTGGGGTCGCCCACGAACTGGTGGCAGGGGTACAGGTCGCCCCAGGGGGTCACGGCCATGTACTCGGTGCCAGAACCGCAGCCCGAAATGCGCTTGTAGATGCAGGGGCCGCCGGTCAGGTCGATCATGTAGTGGTAGAAGGTGAAGCCACGGCCCTCGCGGTCGCGCTTGATCATCTCCTTGGCCAGGATCTCGTACTGCTCCTTCAGGATGGGCAGATCTTCTGCGGTCAGGGCGCTGGGATCACCGGGCTTGGACACCACCGGCTCCATGCTCAGCTCGGTAAAGCCGAGGTCCGCCATGTGGAAGATGTCGTTGGTAAAATCGGTGTTGTAGTGAGTGTAGGTGCCGCGCATGTAGTAGTTCTTGTCGCCGCGCTTCTTCACGAACTCCTGGAACTTGGGCACGATGGTGTCGTAACTGCCGCGGCCGGCATAGTCCTTGCGGAAGCGGTCGTTCACTTCCTTGCGGCCATCCAGGCTCAGCACCACGTTGTGGCACTCCTTGTTGCAGAAGTCGATGACATCGTCGTCGATCAGCACACCGTTGGTGGTCATGGTAAAGCGGAAGTTCTTGTTGTGGATCTTCTCCTGCTCACGGCAGTAGGCCACCAGCTTTTTGACCATGTCAAAGTTCATCAGAGGTTCGCCGCCGAAGAAGTCCACTTCCAGATTGCGGCGGGTGCCGCTGTTCTCGATCAGGAAATCCATGGCGCGCTTGCCCACCTCGAAGCTCATAAGGGCGCGGTCGCCGTGGTAGCGGCCCTGGGAGGCAAAGCAGTAGGAGCAGCTCAGGTTGCAGGTGTGCGCCACATGCAGGCACAGCGCCTTGACCACGGTGCTGCGGTTCTTGAAGTCGAACGCCATGTTTTCGTAGACATCCGGGCTCCACAGCTTGCCGGCTTCCTTCAGGCTGGTCACGTCGTCGATGCACTGGCGCAGATCCTCTTCGGTGACGTCCGGGCGGCTGCCGTATTTGTCCATCATAGCCGAGACGATCTGGTCGGCAGTGTGATCCTGATACATGGCAATGACGTCATAGGCCACGTCATCCACCACATGCACCGAACCGCTGCAGGTGTCCAGCACGATGTTATAACCGTTCAATTGATACTGATGTACCATGTTTTACTCCATTCCAGTTTGATACACAAAAAAATGCCGCCCGGCAAAGGCGGCATAGGGTTTGCAGAAATTACTTGTTGCTGTTCTCGCACTGCTGGTTAGCCACGCCGCAGGAGGTCTTGCAAGCGGACTGGCAGGAAGTCTGGCACTCGCCGCAGCCGCCGGTCTTCACGCTCTTGGTCAGGTCACGAGTAGCAATCGTCTTAATACGTTCCATAGTAGAAACCTCTCTAACTCTCAAAATTTCCTCATGCCGGGGGACTGCCCCACCATGCATTTATCTTGAACTAGGATAACACATCCGACGCCTTCTGTCAAGATTTTTGTTCCGATAAATCGCCCCGTCATATCTGCGGCTGATATTTCGTCAGCACGGTGTGCAGCCCCAGCTCCCGTGCACGGGCCAGTAAGTACCGGTAGCGGCACAGCAGTGCCTGCCGCTCATAAATGCGCTGCTCGATCAGGTCGGTGTCCACCTCCAGATCAAACATCATTTCGTTGCGCTTGAGGCAGAACAGGCATTCCTTCAGCTCCTCTTCCAGTTCCGGGTGGTAGCGCTCGTGTTCCGTATCCCGCGGGATGCGCGGCGACAGCAGGGTGTGGTCGTTTTGCATCGGTCGAAGTTGTTCCAGCATAGGCAGCATCCTCCTCTTTGTGCGTCTTTGCATTGTTCTGATTTCCAGTATATGCAAAGACCACGCAAAGGATGCCGGTTTGTGGGGTCAGGCAGGCAGCTGTTTTATGAATCGTTACAGTACCGCCACACACAGAAGCCGATCGCCCTGCTGTGCGATTCCAAACGAAATCAAGTCTCCCCGATGAACACCAAAATCAGAATCCGGTTCATTATCGGATTCTGCCATTTTCCACCAAAAAACAAAGCCCCAGGAAAGCTACGTTTTTTCGTTTCTTTCCTGGGATTCTTAACAATTTTTCAATTACTCGAGCTCGATCGTGGCCGGCGGCTTACCGGTGCAGTCGTAGAACACACGGTTGACGTGCTTGACCTCATTGACGATGCGGCTGGTGACGGTGCCCAGGACGCTCCAGGGCATATCGTAGCTCTCGGCGGTCATGAAGTCGGTGGTGGTGACGGCACGGAGGGCCACGGCGTAGTCATAGGTGCGCTCGTCGCCCATGACGCCCACGCTCTGCATATTGGTCAGGGCAGCGTAATACTGGCTGATCTCCTTATCCAGACCGGCCTTGGCGATTTCCTCACGCCAGATGGCATCAGCGTCCTGCACGATAGCCACCTTCTCGGGGGTCACTTCGCCGATGATACGGATGCCCAGACCCGGGCCGGGGAACGGCTGACGGCTGACCAGATACTCGGGCAGGCCCAGCTCACGGCCGGCCTGACGCACCTCGTCCTTGAACAGGTTCCGCAGGGGCTCCACCAGTTCCTTGAAGTCCACGGTGTCGGGGAGGCCGCCTACGTTGTGGTGGCTCTTGATGACGGTGGACTCGCCGCCCAGGCCGCTTTCCACCACGTCGGGGTAGATGGTGCCCTGTGCCAGGAAGTCTACCTTGCCGATCTGCTTTGCCTGCTCCTCAAAGACCCGGATGAACTCCTCGCCGATGATCTTGCGCTTGCGCTCCGGCTCGGTGACGCCCTTCAGCTTGCTGAAGTAGCGGTCCCGGGCGTCCACGCAGATGAAGTTGATGTCAAAACCGTTGGCGTTGCCGGGGCCAAAGACAGAGCAGACCTCCTCTTTTTCGTTCTTCCGCAACAGGCCGTGGTCCACGAACACGCAGGTGAGCTGCTTGCCAATGGCCTTGGCCAGCATGGCAGCCAGCACCGAGGAGTCCACGCCGCCGGACAGGGCGCACAGCACCTTGCCATCGCCGATGCGCTCCCGGAGAGCCTGGACGTTGTTCTCCACAAAGGAGTCCATCTTCCAGTCACCGGAGCAGCCGCAGACGTTGTACACAAAGTTGCGCAGCATCTTTTTGCCCTCAGCGGTGTGCAGCACTTCCGGATGGAACTGCACGGCATACAGACCTTTTTCGGCATTTTCGGCCGCGGCCACTGGGCAGTTGACCGTATGGGCGGTGATCTTGAAACCAGGTGCTGCCTGCTCAATATAGTCGTTGTGGCTCATCCAGCAGATGGTGGAGGGCTGCACATCAGTGAACAGCTTGCTCTCAGTGTCCACGAACACTTCGGTCTTGCCGTACTCGCGCTCCGGTGCGCGGCAGACATGGCCGCCCAGCAGGTGCATCATCAGCTGGCTGCCGTAGCAGATGCCCAGCACGGGCACGCCCCAGCTGAAGATCTCCGGGTCGATCGTGGGGGAATCCTCCAGGTAGACGCTGTTGGGGCCGCCGGTAAAGATGATGCCCTTGGGGTTCTTCGCCTTGATCACCGACAGGTCGGTTTTATAGGAATAGATTTCACAGTAGACATTGTTCTCGCGGACGCGGCGCGCGATCAGCTGATTGTACTGGCCGCCAAAGTCCAGCACGATGACAGTTTCATGCTGCATGATGTTCTCCTCCTGTTCCGTTCATGGATGTGTTACAGATATTGTAAGTATAGCACATCTTACAAACAAAAGCGACATCCTTTGTGGATTTTCCTGTTTTTATTTTTTCCGTACCGGATGCCGCAGCACGGTTTTAAGTTTTTCTGGGGCTGTGCGGCGCGGGTCTCCCAAATAGATCTCATGATGCAGGCGCCCTGCCGTAAAATCCGGCACATATCCCTGCTCTGCCGCAAACGCATCCATCTGCCGCAGAGTCTCCGGCTCTGTGTCGTAAGGGCCAATATGCATGCACTGTACGCATAATCCCTCGTCATAGGTCCGGAATTCCGCCGTAGAAAAGTCCCGTTTCTTTTTGGCCGTGGCTTCCTGCACGGCCCAGTCGAACTCTTCCCGGGTCACAAACTCCGGCAGGCGGATCATGGAGATCCATTCAAAAGTCTCCTTGTGGGCATAGTCCACACCGTCCACACCCTGCTGATGCCACAATCCTTCCAGCGGAGGCACCACATACTCAAAAAAACCTTCCATCCGGTGGCTGCCCTTATAGCTCATTTTGATGGTATAAGCAAGGCCGTACAGCACTTCCATAGCGGCCTGGTATTCCCCTGCCGGGTCGTTCGGGTCACCCTTCCCCTGCACTGTCACAAAGTTCATGGGCGGGACCGTGATGAGATGCGGTTTCCTGGATGGCAGATAGAATTCCTTGTATTCTTTCTTGTAATCAAATGCCATTACATCGTCCTCCGTTCCACAGTGGCTTATCCTTCTGATTTCCAGTATAGCAGAACAACTATAGTTTGTAAACCATAAAGTTGTTCTGTCGGTGCAAAAAATCCTCTGCCCTTTCAGACAGAGGATTTCTGAACACAAAAAGAGCCTTCCCACTCTCCGGAATGGGAAGGCTCTTCGTAAAGTTAACCTTTAGCCACAGGAATGGCGCGAAGGGTCAAAATCACTCAATGATCTTGCCAACAACGCCGGAACCAACGGTACGGCCACCCTCACGGATAGCGAAACGCAGGCCCTCTTCCATAGCAACCGGGGTCAGCAGCTCAACGTGCATCAGGACGTTATCGCCAGGCATGCACATCTCGGTGCCCTCGGGCAGGGTGATGATGCCGGTCACGTCGGTGGTGCGGAAGTAGAACTGAGGACGATAGTTGGAGAAGAACGGGGTGTGACGGCCGCCTTCGTCCTTGGTCAGGACGTAGACCTGAGCCTCAAAGACGTTGTGGGGGTGCACAGTGCCGGGCTTAGCCAGAACCTGGCCACGCTCGATCTGGGTACGATCAACACCACGCAGCAGAGCGCCGATGTTATCGCCAGCCTCAGCGAAGTCCAGAGACTTACGGAACATCTCCAGACCGGTGATGGTGGTGTTCAGACGATCGGGCTTGATGCCGACGATCTCCATAGCGTCGCCAACCTTGGCGATACCACGCTCAACACGACCGGTAGCAACGGTACCACGGCCAGAAATGGTCATGACATCCTCGATGGGCATCAGGAAGGGCTTATCCTCCTCACGATCGGGGTTGGGGATATAGGTGTCAACAGCGTCCATCAGCTCCTTGATGCAAGCATACTCGGGAGCATCGGGATCGGTGGAGGTAGACTCCAGAGCCTTCAGAGCGGAACCACGAATGATCGGGGTGTCGTCGCCGGGGAAGTCGTACTCGGTCAGCAGTTCACGGATCTCCATCTCGACCAGATCCAGCAGCTCTTCGTCGTCGACCATATCGCACTTGTTCATGAACACGACGATATAGGGCACGCCGACCTGACGAGCCAGCAGGATGTGCTCACGGGTCTGGGGCATGGGACCATCGGTAGCAGCAACGACCAGGATAG
>ENA-OQNO01001252-OQNO01001252.1-human-gut-metagenome-genome-assembly--contig:-NODE-1252-length-17823-cov-3.433544_pt1 | contig 17823 bp, 16 predicted proteins | sample MGYA00242629_ERZ504880 | MGnify/ENA primary metagenome ERZ504880 (study PRJEB26092, sample SAMD00036377) | human gut metagenome | host: Homo sapiens | study: EMG produced TPA metagenomics assembly of... | reverse complement strand
GGTCAAAAGTCTTTGGGAGGGGTGGGGGAGGTTGGAGGGGGCGGGGAGGACTTTCTGAAGAAAGTCCTCCCCGCCCCCTCCAATCTTATCTCTCCCTCTTTCTCCTTTCCCTTTCCGCAAAAGCGTTCCTGTTCCCCTGCGTGCGGGGGCGCTGGCCGGAGGGCCTGCCGAGCAGGATTTCGTGCTGGCGGCGGCGCTCTTCATCTGTCCGGGCCACATAAATGGGCGCACCGCCCGGGGTACAGCGGGCGTAATACATGGCCGTCGCCACCGTGCCCGGCGTGGGGATGAAGCACTGCACCTGACGGGGCGACCAGTTCCGGGCCGCGAGCCAGTCCCCGAGCTGGCGCATGTGCGCGTCGGTACAGCCGGGAAAGGCGCTCATGAGGTAGGGGATGACGTACTGTTCCTTGCCGTGGGCTTCGGAGTAGCGGACAAAGGCTTCGAGGAAGGCTTCAAAGGGCTTCATGCCGGGCTTGCGCATGAGGTCGAGGACATCGGGCACGCAATGCTCGGGCGCGATTTTGAGCTGCCCGCCGGTGAACTCGCCGGTATAGGCCGCAAGCGCGGTGGCATCCTTGAGCGCGAGATCGAAGCGCACGCCGCTGGCAACCCGGACATGCTTCACGCCGGGCGTGGCCTGCACGTCGCGGAGGAGATCGATGCAGGCGCGCTGATCCACGGAAAAGCCTTTGCAGATGGACGGATACATGCAGCTGTCGCGTCGGCACTTGGAAGGATCGAGGCGGCAGGCCGCGCCCCACATATTCGCGCTTGGGCCGCCCACGTCGGAAATGGAACCGCCGCGCGGCATGGCGGCAATGCGTTTTGCCTCGTCGAGGATGGACGCTTCGGAACGGGAGGCGATGCGGCGGCCCTGATGGAGGGCCAGCGAGCAGAACGAGCACCCGCCCCCGCAGCCGCGATGGGTGGTGATGCTCGTGGCGATCATTTCCACCGCCGGGATCGGTTCCTTGTAGGAAGGATGCGGACGCCGCGAGAACGGCAGGGCGTACAGGCCGTCCAGTTCTTCGGTGGTCAGGGGCGCGGCGGGAGGCATGAGGAGGACCGTGCGGTCGCCGTTGGGCTGCGCGAGGATGCGGCGGGACTGGTGGGTCTCGCGCTCAAGCCGGACGGTCCCGTCCAGATAGGCGCGGGGCACGGCAAGCATCTCGTCGTGCGAGGGCAGGCGGACAAGCTCAAGGCCGTTCAGCTCCTCGGCATCGGAGGGGATGGAGGCTGTTTTGACGAGCCGCGCCGTACCGGGAATCCCGGCCCAGAGGTCCGGCCACAGCTCCCCATCCACGGGCTCCAGCACGGACAGATCGCCCACGAGTTCGGCCACGGCGTCGAGCCGCCGGGCGACGTCGAGGAGGGCGCGCTCGCCCATGCCGCAGGAAAGGATGTCCAGCCGGGCGTCGAACAGGATGGAACGGCGCAGGCTGTCGGCCCAAAAATCGTAATGGGTGATGCGGCGGAGCGAGGCTTCGATGCCTCCGGCGAGCAGGGGCAGGCCGGGGAATGCCTTGCGGATCAGCCCCGCGTAGACGATGACGGCGCGGTTGGGGCGCGATCCGGCTTCGCCGCCGGGCGTGTAGGCGTCATCGTGGCGTTTTTTGCGGAACGCCGTGTAGTGCGCCAGCATGGAATCCAGCGCCCCGGCGCTCACCCCGGCGAACAGGCGGGGGCGGCCCATGCGGGCGAGGTCGGCGATGCCCTGCCCCTCGTCCTTCCAGCGCGGCTGGGCCACGATGCCCACGCGGTAGCCGTGTCCGACCAGCCAGCGGCCGAGCAGGGGCACGCCGAAGGAAGGATGATCCACGTAGGCGTCGCCCGTGACAAGAAGAATATCAAGGGAATCCCACCCGATGGCGTCCATTTCGGCGCGGGTGGTGGGCAAGAACGGCGGTTGCGGCAGCGGCGTGCGCGCGGGGAGTGTAAGATCGAACATGCCCGGTAGTATAAGGCAGGGAAAACCGGAAGGAAAGGCTGATTCTCGGCCCCAGCGGGGGCGGCATGAAAACCTTGTGCGCTCCCTTTGCTTTTCCCGGCTTGAAGGGTACAACGGGACGGTCCCGCCAACCCTTTTTCCCGCGCCCTCGCGCTCAGAACATCATGGCACGAATCGCCCTCATCCTGCCCCGTCTCAGCCGTTACGGAGGCGTCGAACAGTTTGCCTTCCGCCTTGCCGAAGCGCTGGCGGAAACCCGCAACAGCGAACACGAGGTGGAATTCATCTGCGCCCGTTCCGAGTGTCTGCCGCCGGTCGGCGTGCGGACGCATATCGTCGGACGCCCCGGCGGATTGAAGTTCATCAAGATGCTCTGGTTTCTTATCCGGGCCGAACAGGTGCGCAAGCGCGGCAACTACGATCTGGTTATCAGCCTCGGCAAGACGTGGAATCAGGACATGATGCGCGTGGGCGGCGGCCCGCAGAAAACTTTCTGGGAGCTTTCCGAGAAGGCATGGTCCGCCGGTTTTTCCCGTTGGTTCAAGCACCTGCGCCGTCGCCTGCTGCCCTCCAACTGGCTGACCCGGATCATCGACAACCACCAGTACCGCAGCGGCTGCCGGATCATCTGCGTGTCCGACGCGGTGCGCCACTGGACGCAAAAGGCGTATCCCGGGATCCCCGTGCCGGAGGTCATCTACAATCTGCCGGATCTTTCCCGCTTCACGCCGCCGACGCCCGAGCAGAAGCTGCTTTCGCGCATCGCCCTGAACATCGACAACAATCATGTCGCCATCGCCACCGCGACCAGCAATTTCGCCCTCAAGGGCACGGGGATCCTTATCCGTTCCGTGGCGATGCTTCCCGAGAATGTGCATCTGTTCATCGCCGGGGGGCGGGATTCCGAGCCCTACCAGCGGCTTGCGAAAAAGCTCGGCGTGGCCGGGCGTATCCATTTTCTCGGCAAGGTGGAGGACATGCCCGCGTTGTACCGGGCAATGGATCTGTTCGTCCTGCCTTCGTTTTATGACGCCTGTTCCAACGCGGTGCTTGAGGCGTTGGCCTGCGGGCTCAAGGTGTTGTCCACAACCGCCAACGGTTCCAGCGTGTTTCTGCCGCAGGAGCACGTCACCCCCGATCCCGGCGACGCCGAGGATCTCGCCGCGCGCATCAGGGCGCTGATCGACGAGCCCGCGCCCGGGCCGTTCCGTATTCCCGATCACATTCAGGCCGGGCTCGACACATGGGTGCAGGTCGTCAACGAGGAGTGCGATCAGCGTACGGGAAAGAGCGGCGAGGTGAGAGAAAGGAAGGCGGACGGGACAGAGGAAAATGAGGGAAACGGGAAGAAACCCCATCCTTCACCTTCCCAAGATTTCTGATTGGCGGGGAGGCCGCGCGGAGGGAGCCCCTTCCGGGGGGAAGCGGCGGATCTTGAAAAAAGAGCCTGAACGGTGTTTCGTTCAGGCTCTTTTCTTTGCCGTTCATTATGGGATGTTTTTTTCTATTCGCCCCATCCGATGCTTTGGGAAATCAGGATATGCTTGGATTTGGGGAGGCCGAGGGCGGAAGCGAGGCCTTCGGCGTCGTAGGAAGCGCGGACGACGTTGTGCAACCCCACGGAGGCGCAGAACAAGCCCACGTTCTGGTAGGCGGAACCCGTATGCATGGCCGCGAAAAGCTCTTTGCTGTTTTTCTGGGTGTCGGTGACGTAAACCAGCCCTACCGGGGCTTCGCGGACAAAGCCCTGCCCGGCGAGGAAGTTGCGCAGGTCGGAGGAGCTGACCTGTTCGAGGCTGTGTTTCGGGGCGTCGTAGAGCCATGCTCCGTCGCTGCGGAGGACGTAGATTTCAAGATCCTGCCGATTCTGGGCCGTGGGGATGGTCCGTTTTCCGTTGGGGCGGTTCACGCCGTACGCGGCCCAGAGCAAATCGCCGAGCAGTTTGTCGGAAAGCGGCTTGGCGGTGAACGAGCGGTTTGTCGCCCGTCCGCTGAGCGTTTGCATGAGCGGCTTTCCCCCCTTGGTATCGGGAGGGGGGAATGCAAGGGAGGTGGCGGCCTGCGCCGTGCCCACCATGAGGAAGAGACAGGCGGCCAATACCGGAATGAACCGTTTTGTCATAGCGTGGACTCCTTGGAAAAGAGGCGGGCCTCGGAGGGATGGCCTCCGTTCGGCGGAAGGATGCGGGTTATCATGGGGTGGTTACAGACTGGAAATACGCGTAGCCTGCCCTGAAAAAGGAGGATAACCATGAAATGGGGACTGTCCATATTGGCGCTGTGCGCGTTGCTTGCCGCAACCGCGCCGGAGGGCGGAGCGGCGGAGCAGGGTGGCGGTGATGCAAAACTTTTGAAGATGGTGGTGTTGTCGCGGCATGGGGTCCGCTCGCCCACGCAATCTTCCGAAACGCTTGGGAGCTGGAGCCGCAAGGACTGGCCCGAGTGGCCCGTGAAGCGCGGCGAGCTGACCCCGCGCGGGGCCAAGCTGGTCACCGCGATGTGGGAACAGGAGGCGGCATTTTTACGCGAGGCCGGTTTACTGCCCTCAAAAGGTTGCCCGGAGGCCGGGACGATAGCCGTCCGTACCGATCGGGATCAGCGTACGCGGGTCACGGGAGAGGCCGTGCTCGAGGGGCTGGCTCCGGGGTGCGGGTTCAAGCCTATCGTGAACGAGACGGACCATCCCGATCCGCTGTTCCATCCGTTGGAGGCCGGATATTGCGCGCTCGATCCCGCCGTTGTTCGCAAGGAAATTCCCGTCGGCGCGATTGAGGGGCTTGAGCAGTCGCTCTCGGGCCCCATAGGTGAATTGGCGGCCATCCTTGGCCCCGCGTCTCCCGAATTTTGCCGCAAGCATCAACTGCCCGAAGGGTGTACGGTAGCGGACGTGCCCACGCGCCTGACGCTTGCCAAGGACAACCGCACGGTCCACCTCGACGGCAAGCTGGGGACGGCTTCAAGCGCCGCGGAAATCATGCTGCTGGAGTATGGCCAGTGGGATCATCCCACCGGATGGGGAGCCGTGGACAAGGGGGCGCTGCAACGCCTGCTCCCGGTGCACAGCACGGTCTTCGACGCCGTGAACCGCGCGCCTTCCGTTGCCGCCGGGCGCGGCAGCGAATTGCTGCTGGATATGGCGAACGCGCTTACGGGCCGGTATGCCGATCCCGCCGTCAACAAGGCGAAGGTTGTGGTGTTCGTTGGGCACGATACGAATATTGCGAACATCGGTGGTATGCTCGGCCTGCATTGGCAGCTCCCCGGCTATGCGCCCGATGAAATTCCCCCGGCAAGCGCGCTGGTGCTGACGCTGTGGCTGCAAAACGACGTCTATCAGCTCCGGGCCCGGATGATCGGGCAGTCGCTGGATACGCTGCACGATCCCGCCATGAAGGGCGAGGTCTTGAGGCAGGATATTGAGGTGCCGTGGTGCGGCCCGTATGAGGACGGCAAGAACTGTACGCTGACCGATTTCGAATTGCGCGTCCGCGATGTGCTCCGCCCCGAGTGCGTCCGGGAACGTTAGGAGAAGAAGGCGTCAAAGAGACCGCCCGCCTCGTTTCGCCGTCTGACGGCATGAAGCTCTCGGTTCCCTTCAAAACATGATGAAGCGGCCCCATGTCCGGTACAAGCCGGATATGGAGCCGCTTCTTTGTACCGAAGGCAGCCGTCCTTCTCCTGTTTTCCCGACAAAAAAATGGCGATTGATTCTCGCCATGTCTCTTGAAGGGAACGCACCAGATACTGATGCAATTTACAGGTTCAGCCTGTACCCGCACGGGAAAGCCGACAGAAGGGATTCGATAAGGCCGAAAGTCTTGGGAGGGAGAGGGATGGGGTTTGGGGAGGGGGAGGGAACCTTTCTGAAGAAAGGTTCCCTCCCCCTCCCCGATTATTCTATCCCAACCCGTTAACGGGCTTCATACTTCCCGTCGGGGAGCAGGGTGATCTGGCCGGCCTTGTTCAGAGGCACGCCGATCCACGTCATGGTTTCGCCGGCCTTGTTGGTGACTTTGACGTCCCAGGCTTCGGCCTTTTCGGTACGGCTGACTTCAACGTCCACCTTGTCGCCGTTGGGGAGGGTTTCCTGCTTCAGCAGGTTTTCTTCCCAGTCGTTGGCATTGGTGGGAGAGAGGTACAGCGTATAAATATCATACTGAGCACCGTTGAAAATGTTGATCTTCTTGTCCATGGCAAGAGCATGCCCGGCCATGCCGAGCGAAGCGACGAGCGCAAGAGCGACGATGAGACGTTTCATGGCGTTTCTCCTCTTCCTCCGGGCAGGTTGTACCGACCGCTTCCTGAAAAGGCCCGCAGTCCCGGACTCTGCTGCGGCCCTCGGACACAGGAACGTAATCTATACGTTCAGGGTACGATGAGGAGAAAATGATGCCATGATAATCAATAGGTTGCCGGAATGATTCTACTCCACGCCTACTTTGGGGCAAAACGGAGCCATCTCGCATTCGTCGCACAGGGGCTTCCGCGCATCACAGACATGGCGGCCGAACCAGACCATCCGGTGGTTGACCTTGCCCCATTCGGATTGCGGGAACAGTTTGACCAGATCCTTTTCGATGTCCACGGGATCGGTATGCTTGGTGAGCCCGAGGCGCCCGGAGATGCGCTTGACGTGCGTGTCCACGGCAAGGCCCTCGTTGATGCCGAATCCGCCCCACAGGACCACGTTGGCCGTCTTGCGGGCCACGCCGGGCAGTTTGATGAGGTCCTTCATGGTGTTGGGCGTTTCGCCGTTGAATTCCTTCACGACGAGCTGCGCGGCGGCGATGAGGTGTTTCGCTTTGCTGTGATAGAACCCGACGGAGTGGATGACTTCCTCGAGCTCGGGGATGGTGGCTTGGGCGAGGGCCGCCGGATCGGGCCAGCGGCGGAAGAGTTCGGGCGTGACCTGGTTCACGCGCTTGTCCGTGCATTGGGCGGCGAGCACCGTAGCGACGAGCAGTTCCCACGGGCTTTCGGCCATAAGATGGGTTTCGAGATCGGGATAGCGTTCGGCGAGCAGTTCAAGGACTTTTGCAGCCCGTTGTTTGTCTGTCTTGGTCGGTTCCTTCATTCGGGGTGGCGCGCCGTGGAGCGCGGCAACGCGTCCCGGACGGATATTCCGCCCGAAACGCCGGAAACAAACCATAAGATCGGGAGGCCGAAAAGCCAAGCGGTGGGGCCGATGCCGGGGCCGGTGAGTGAAGAGACCTCCCGCCCATGCGGAAGCGCTGTTCACTCACCGGATGCTTACATAAGCGTTTCGATTTCGTCGAATTCGGGAGAGACGAAAATGACCGGCTCCGGGCCCTGTTCCACAGGGGCCTGCATGGTGGGCTTTTCGGTTTCACAAAGGGGTTCGCACACTTCCACGACGGTTTCCAGTTCGTCGAATTAGGGCGAAGTGTAGGTAACGGTATCCAGCCTGCACCGCGTGCCGCCCTTGACCATGACATCGGAAACAGTGCTTCCATAGGCAGACATGGCTCTCCTCCAGAGAAAAGGGTTATAAAACAGTTACCTCTATGTTTTTGATAGTCCCCCGCACCGGGGGCGTCAACCTGTTCTGTTCAACCAAACAACAAAAAAAAGCCCTTTTTCTCAAAAAGGCCCGTGCTTGGGGCTGGGCGGCTCGATTGCCAGAACGGTACGAAACGGCTATCGTTTCGACCCAACGCACTGTGAAGGGAGGGAATATGGCGCTTCTCGTCTACATGACGGCGGCTTCGGCGGACGAGGCGGAACGCATCGCCGGGGATTTGGTGGAAAGCCGCCTTGCGGCCTGCGTGAACGTCATGGCCCCGATCCGCTCGATATACTCGTGGAAGGGAGAGCTTTGCCGTTCCGAAGAGATCCCCTTCATCGCCAAGACGGACGACGATCGTTTTGAAGCGCTGGCCGCCCGTGTGCGTGCCTTGCACAGTTATGAAACCCCCTGCATCGTAGCCCTGCCCGTGGCCCGGGGGGATGCGGATTTTCTCGCTTGGATCACCGAATCAACACATCCGGAGGAATGATGTCCATTTATGTCGCCGGCTCGCTGGCTTTCGACCGTATCATGTCCTTTAACGGCGCGTTCGCCGACCACATCCTCGCCGACAAGCTGCATATTTTGAATGTAAGCTTCCTCATCGACGGGCTGGTGGAAAAGCGCGGCGGCTGCGCGGGGAACATCGCCTATACGCTGGCGTTGATGGGCGAAAAGCCGCTTATCCTCGCCACGGCGGGCAAGAATTTTTCCGAATACGGCACGTTCCTCGAATCGAAGGGGATTTCTCTTGAAGGCGTCCGCGTCATGAAGGACGAATTCACCGCGAGCTGCACGCTGATCACCGACAAGAACAACAACCAGATCAACGGATTCCACCCCGCCGCGATGGGGTTCCCGTGCGAGTACGCGTTTCCGCATCCCGACGCTTCCGCCGACTGGGGCATCGTATCCCCCGGCAACCTCGACGACATGAAGGCGCTTCCCCGCTTGTTCCGCGAAAAGGGCATCCGGTACATCTACGACCCCGGCCAGCAGATCCCGGCGCTTTCCGGGGACGATCTGCTCGACGCCATCACCGGTTCGGCCCTGCTTGTGACCAACGACTATGAGCTGGAGATGATCAGCAAGGCCACGCAGCGCACCCGCGCCGAACTGCGCGCCCTGACCGGCGGCGTGATCACCACGCTCGGCGAACAGGGCTCGGTCATCGACAACGGCGAGCGGGGGAGCGTGGGCATCGCCGCGCCCAAAACCGTGGCCGACCCCACCGGCGCGGGCGATTCGTTCCGCTCCGGCCTGCTCAAGGGCCTCCTGCACGGCCTTGACGTGCCCGCTTCCGCCCGGCTCGGCGCGACGTGCGCCAGCTACTGCATCGAGCATCAGGGCACGCAGGAGCATGTGTTTACCTATGAGGATTTCGCCGCCCGCCATCGCGCCGCGTTCCACGAGGAACCGGGCGTGAAGTGGTAAGGCAGCAGAGGGAAGAGCCTTTCCGAACGGCGGAGAGGCTTGCTCCCGTGTGTCCCGCAACGCCTTCCCCTGACGCTTTTGGCGTGAGTGGCAATACCGCACCGGCTGGGCCCTCTGCGGCGTTTGGAAACAGGCGGCTTGCCTGACGGCGAAGCGGCATGATCCGTTTCGGCATTTCTGAGTGGAGACAGCAGATGTTCAAAATCATCATTCCCATTTTGGTCATCGCGTTGGCGGCCTTTGTCGGCATGAACGCCAAAAGCGGGCTTATCCGGGGCGTGGCCGACGGTATGCTGGTATCGCCCGCCCGTCCCGCCGTGGCCGTGAAGCCCGCCGCCGATTTTGCCTCCGTCGACGCCCGGCGCGTGGATCTTTCGCCTTCGGTGCAGAACAGTATGCTCCAGGCGACATCGGTACAGGCCGTGTATGCCCTGTACAACCATGAGGGCCCGCAGGCCGCTCCGGCGCATCTTGCAGCGCTCCTGGCGGTTTCCCAGAACGACGAGACGTGGCCCGTGGAACCGGAGCTCGGTTTCCCCGCGATCAGGCACAAGAAGCAGGATATCGACGGTTTTTCCGGATTCGCGGACACCTATGTTTTGGACGCGAAGGATGACCCGTGGGCTTCCGACGAGCCGGCACAGTGGGAGAACGGCAGCCTTGTCCGCCGCTTTACCTTTATACTCTGGTTCTACAAGGCCAAGCTCATCGTCGAGTACCGCGAGCCCCTCCCCGCGCCTTCCGATATGCCGCTTGAGGACAATATCCCCCTGCTGACGGCCTTTGAGGCCCGGGCGCTGGAATCCTTCCGCCTGCTGAACGGCGATCCCAAAAACGGCGGCGTGGAGCTCCCACGGCCCAAGGAAAAGCTCCCTTATCCGCCCGCGGGCATCAACCGGCAGGCGCTCACCGATTTTATCGGCACGCTCTGGGATATGAAGAAATAGGAGGCCGCCTCATGCCTTACGTCAATATCAGGGTGACGCGGGAAAACGGCACGCCGACCGCCGAGCAGAAAGCGGAACTCATCAAGGGGGCGACGGAACTGCTTGTGCGCGTCTTGGGGAAAAATCCGGCTACCACGGTCGTCGGACAACTGGGGCGTGGGCGGCGAAACGGTTACCCGGAGGCGTCGGCAAGGGAAGTAGCCTGCCTCCCACAGGGGCTGGAACTGGATGATTCCTGACAAGTAGCCCAAGCATAGTGGGCCGACGGGCAGGGCGTGGAAAAGCGGCAGTGTTCGATCTGGAAGATCTGGAATGACCGAGATACAAAAAAAGACTCTTATTGGATGCGTATGTGCCGTGTCATGCGAAATCCTTTTTGGCCTTAGTTATTTATTTACAAAGAAAATAACATCAGACGTCGATGCCGTAACATTATTGGGGTGGCGCTTTTTATTGGCGTTCATCATGATGAATATTTTATTGATTGCAGGATATATAAATATAAACATAAAGAAAAAACACTTGCCATCTTTGCTAAAGATAGCCGTTCTCCAACCAATAGCCTATTTTACATGTGAGACGTTTGGGATACAGATGACGACGGCTTCAGAGAGTGGATCTATAATTGCTTGTATTCCAATAGCATCGCTCGTTGCATCAATTCTTTTTTTACAGAAAAAACCAACAAGGTTTCAAACTTCCGGTATTTGCTTAACAGTAGTTGGAGTGATTGTTTGTGTAACGGCAAAAGGATTCGAGTCTTCTTTCAGCGGGATTGGCTATATAATGCTATGCATGGCCGTATTATCTTATAGTTTATACTGCGTTTCTGCTGAAAAAGCGGACAAAACAACAAGTATTGAAAAGACATACGTCATGCTCGCGTGTGGAGCCTGCTTTTTTGCTACTATGGCGATAGCAAGAAGTATAGCTGCAGGTACTGTCGTTGATTTGTTTATGTTGCCATTTCAAAATACGGTTTTCCTGTTTTCCATTCTTTATCTTGGGATCGCATCTTCTGTTCTATCTTTTGTATTGTTTAATATATCAATATCGTCTATTGGAACGAACAAAGCCTCATCGTTTGTAGGCATATCAACAGCTGTATCTGTATTGGCTGGAGTTTTTATACTCGATGAAAAATTTTCAGCTATGCAATGTTATGGAACGCTCATAATACTACTCGGCGTCTATATAGCAAATATGAAAAGCAGATTTTTTTGGCGTTAGCGTTTTTTACCTTTGTGAAGGCATACACGCGAGAAAACGGTTTCGCATCGGGCACGTCCGGTGCGAAACCGTTTTTTACAAGGAACAGCGTTTCTTGTGAAGCGCTCCTACCAGCGGCGGAACCGGCGCGGTTCGGGCGGGAACGCACGGGAGCCGCAGCCTTGGCGAAGCGTTTTTTCGGCGATGGCGGGGGCGTTGCGGACAGGCCCGCTGTCGAACCCGTGGGTCCGGGCCGCGGTAAAAAGCCCTTCAAGCAGCAGGCAATAGGTATCGGCAAGCTGGTCGGGGTCGGAAGCTTCCGCCTTGACCAGCTGGTTCCGCACGTCCGCCCGCAAGGAAGCCCGCTGTTCGCGCACGCGCACGCAGATGTGATGCTCCGGGTCGGTATAATCGGTCATCAGGTGCATGAACACGTTGCCGCTGTATCCGGGCTGGGAAACCAGTTCGTAAATGGACTGGAAAAACGCCAGAAGCTGCCGGGCGGATTCATTGGGATATTGATCCTGCGCCTGATCCCAAATCCGCCGGAATGCGGCTTCCCACTGGTCCATGCAGGCCATGACCAGTTCTTCCTTGGAAGGGAAGCAGCGGTAAAGTGTCATTTTTTTGATGCCTGCGGCCTGTGCGATGGCGTCGACGCTTACGGCCTGAACACCGCTTTGGCGGAACATCTGTTCCGCGATGCCGAGAACCCGTTCGCGGGTAACGGCGAGAGGCGTGCGCTGGCGGCGTTCTGTGGCGGGAGTGGCGGGGGCAATCCCTTTTGTTTCCATGACTTCTCCTATACGACGACTCCGGCGGAAGGCTTGCCGGTGTTGCAGAGGACGTCGCCGGACGCGGCCCGGAAACGTTGTTTTCCGGGCCGCGTCATGGGCGGTTACAGGACTTTTTTCTTTGTCCAGCCATGTTCCGTGGCCGCGTTTTCGGCTGCGGAGCCGCCGAGGACGCATACCGTCCCGGCTTTGGCCGCTTCAGCCATGACGTCGGCGAATTCCGTGAAGTGGCGGCGGGTCGTGCCGAGTATTTCCTCACGCATCTGCTGGCGCAGATCGTCGCGGTCGTCCGTCAGGTGGCGGGACAGCGACGCGGCTCCCCGTGCGTCGGGCAGGAGATAGGTGTCGAGATCTCCGATGGCCCCCACGATGGCAAGCGTCAGGTCGCGGTCGGAAAGATCCAGCTTCCGCAGGTAATCGGCGGTCGCGTCGTAGGTGGCGAGGGTCTTTTCGACATTGGGATCGCGGTAGGAGACCAGCGCCAATGAGCCGCTCATGCGATCGAGCGCGCAGAACGCGCCGTATGCGCCGCCCTGCACGCGGACCTGATCCCACAGCCAGCCCATGCGCAGATGCCGGGTGATGACGTGCGCGGAACCGTGCCACGTATAGCCGAGATCATAGATGTTGCAACCCTTCCCGACGTAGTTGACCTGTGCGGGCACGATAAGGGCTTCGTTGGTCGCGGCCCTGAGCGGCTCGCGCTCCAGCGGCACGGAGAAAGCCGTGGGCAGGGCGCGGCCGAGCGCGGCGGCGTAAGGCTGCACGGCGGCGAGGGTGCCCGCGTCGGCGGTGAGGTTGAGGATGGCGTCCTGACGGTTCAGGATGAGGCCGCGCAGGATTTCGAGATCCGCGCGCACGCTGTCCCAGTCGCTGACCACGCGCTCGGACAGGGCCCGGATGGCTTCAAGGTAGGTGATGCCGCCTATGGCTTCGCTGATCTGCCCGGCAAGGCTGTAGGCCGCGCGCAGGCGGGCGATGACCGTGCCGTGCCCGGCGGGGATGAGCGACTGCTCGAGGCGGGCGCGTTCCTCCAGCACCATCTGGGTGAAACGCTGCGGGTTGTCGAAGTTGGTGTCGGTGAGGACTTCGGCCATGAGCGAGAACAGGTCGTCGGCCTTGTCCGCCGTTGCCTTGCCGCCGAGGCAGAGCTTGGCGACGGGCATCCGGGTGCCGCGCATGGTGGCGACGAGGGGCGCGGCGTCCATGCCGCCGGTCTTGGAGGCCAGCAGGGTGCCGAGTTCCACGAAATCGCGCTTGGAGGTGCCCATTTCCGTGAGGCTGCGGCCCATGAGCGGGACGAGGGGCAGGAGTTCGGTGGGCACGGCGTCCAGCGGGAAGAGGATTTCCGCATATAGGATGCCGGACGTGTCGATGTCATGGGCGAGGATGGCCAGATCGCCCGCCTTGCCTTCTTCCTTGGGCAGGATCACATTTTCGCGGGGCAGATCCGCGAGGGTCAGGCTCGGGATGGCGGCGAGGGCTTCGGGGCTGTCCGGGGCCTGCTGGCTGGCGCGCAGGGCTTCGGTGCAGGCCACGATTTCCTTGTGGTCTTCGTCGGAAAGGGCGTCGTAGATGCGCTGGAGCTTGGCGGCTTCGGCGGCTTCGCGCTCGGCGGCGAGGCCGGAGTCCGGGGTCAGGATGACCGTGGGGCGGTGCTCGTTGCCGAGGAACCAGCGCTTGATGGCGCCTTCAAAGACCTTTTCGCCGGAAGCGAGGCGGGCCTTGAGGGCGGCGAGGGGCTTCTCCCAGGCCAGCGGGGCGATGGGGTCGCCGTCGTACAGCCACGTGGCGAGGCTGCGGATCATGGCGGCGAGGCCGCGCGGGAACCGGCCCGAATTGTTTTCGCGCAGGTCGAATTCCACGCTGTTCACGGCGGCTTCCACGGCTGCGGCGGGGATGCCGTTCTCCGCGAGCTCGGCCAGCGTTTCCATGATCAGCATTTCCACGTCCTCGGCGGTGCCGGGCGTGATGGAGCGCAGGCCCACGGAGAAGAACGTCTGGCGCAGATCCGTTTCAAGGCCGCCGCCGGTGAGGTCTTCGCCGAGGCCGGATTCGATCAGCGCCTTGCGCAGGGGCGAACCGGGCAGGCCGAGGAGGATGTGCTCCAGCATTTCCAGCACGAGGAGTTCGCCCGTGTCGGCGGTTTCGCACGTCAGCCAGTTGAGGGTCACATGCCCCTTGTCGCCGTCTTCGCCGGAGGCATAGGGGAATTCAAGCTGGCGGGGCACGTCGAGGCGCGGCTGGAGCGGCACGGCGCTGTCGGTCTCGCGGGCCGTGAAGCGCGACAGGTACGGCTCAAGCAGCGCGAAACGCTGTTCTTCGGGGTCGTCGCCCCAGAAGAAGAAGCGGGTGTTGGACGGGTGGTAGTGCGACTCGTGGAACGACTTGAAGGCCTTGTAGGTAAGCTGGGGGATGACTTCGGGGTTGCCGCCGGAGTCGAGGCCGTAGGTCATGTCCGGGAACAGGGACTGCTGCGAGTGCTCCGCCAGCACGGAATCCGGCGAGGAGTACACGCCCTTCATTTCGTTGAAGACCACGCCTTTGTAGCGGAGCGGGCCCGCCGGGCTGTCGGCTTCGATGTGCCAGCCTTCCTGCTGGAAGCAGTTCTCGTCGATGCGGGGGAAGAACACGGCGTCGAGGTAGACGTCGACGAGGTTGTAGAAATCCTGAAGGTTGGCGCTGGCGACCGGGTAGCAGGTCTTGTCCGGGAAGGTAAAGGCGTTGAGGAAGGTCTGGAGCGACCCCTTGAGCAGTTCGACGAAGGGTTCTTTCACCGGGTATTTTTCCGAGCCGCAGAGGACGGAGTGTTCAAGGATATGGGCTACGCCGGTGGAGTCTTTCGGGGGGGTGCGGAACGTCGCGCCGAAGCACTTGTTCTCGTCGTTGTTGACTATGGAGAGCAGTTCCGCTCCGGTGGCGTCGTGCCGCCACAGTTTGACGGTGCCGGAAACTTCGGAAAGCCTTTCCTCGCGCACGAGGCTAAAGCCGCGGGTATTCATTTGGGTCTCCTTATATTGCATGAAAGGCTCGGGGAAAGGGCTCGCCGCGCGGGCGCGCATTTTCCTTCCGGGCCTCCCTTCTCCGGCGGTTTTACCCCGGAGCGTTACAGTCCGTTCACATGGGCGTCCATAGCCGCCCGCCGCCATTACGAGAAAGAATAACGCAATGGTATTTCCCTGAATGACATCGACCCGTGGACTGGTCAAGAGGGGATTATCAATGTTCTCACTCAAAGAACCTTTATTCTTTTTAGCACAAGTCGGAGAAACTGTTACCGGATGGCAGGGGGGGCCCAAGAACGGGTACCCCTTGGAACCATAAGGTATGTCCTTTTCCCTTGCTATCATTTCTTATCTCCAGCGCTCTTGATCGGATGGAAAGATGGTCGGCCGGCCCTGCGGGGATACGAGAAGCGGGCCGGAAATGCTTTCCCGGCCCGCTACGGAGAGACTGTCATCAATATGAATTGAAAAAGTAAGGATGGCTTGCCCTTTTGCCCGCCGTCCCTTCGATTGGCGCTCTATCCCTTTCCCATGAGCTTTTGGGCCAGACGTTCGGCGAGTTCGGCGTCTTCCTGCGGTTTTCTGCCGCTGATGCCGACGCCGCCGATGCAGCGCCCGGTTTCGTCGAATACGGGCACGCCTCCGGGCAGCGTGGAGAAGCCCGGATCGCAGAAGTCCGCGATGGAGAGGTTTTCCCGGACGAGGCGATCGTGGAACGCCTGCGTGGTCAATTCCATGCGCATGGCGGTGTATGCCTTGCTCTGGGCGATGGCTCCGGCGCGCTCGGGGGTGCCGTCCAGGCTGAGGAAGGCGGCGAGCTTGCCCGTGCGGTTGACGATGGCGACGCAGACGGGGGCGCCTCCGGCTGCTTCGGATTCGAGCCGATCCAGCACGTCCATCACGGCGCGGAACGGAATGGCGTTGTTCATGGGAACGTTTCCTTGGTTAGTGTTCCATGTACTCGATCAAGTCCCGTACCTGGAGGACGGGCATATCGTGCAGTTGGGAGAAGGCCATGATCTCGGGGAGCCGGGCCATCGTGCCGTCGGGATTGGTCAGTTCGCACAGGACGCCGTAGGGCGGCAGCCCCGCAAGGCGCATGAGATCCACGCTGGCTTCGGTGTGCCCGGCGCGCTCGCGCACGCCGCCGGATCTCGCGCACAGGGGGAACACGTGGCCGGGGTGGTTCAAGTCGCCGGGGACGGCATCGTCGGCGATGGCTGTGCGGATGGTCTTCACGCGGTCGGCGGCGGAGACGCCGGTGGTGACGCCCTCGGCGGCCTCAATGGAAATGGTGAAGGCCGTGCGGTTCTTGCATGTGTTGTTTGCGACCATTTGAGGCAGGTCGAGCTGGCGGACCTTGTCTTCCGGCAGGCAGAGGCAGACGATGCCGCTGCATTCGCGGATGAGCAGGGCCATCTGCTCGTGGGTGATGGAGGCGGCGGAGAAGATGATGTCGCCTTCGTTTTCTCGGTCCTCGTCGTCCACGACAAGGACGCCCCGGCCTTTGCGGACGGCGGCGACGGCGGCTTCTACGCGCTCATTGCGGGTGGTGGTGAACTGATGCTGGCTCATGGTGCTCTCCAACGTGTCGGATGTGCAGCATCAGGGCGACAGACAGGAGCGCCACGGCATAACGCCGCAGCCCGGGAGCTGTGCATGTTGAGGCTCTCGCGGCGCGTGAATGCGCCGGCTGTCCATTTCTCTTTCATCCGGACTGTTACCGTCGGCTCCGGCTTCCCACCGGATCTGCTGACCCCTCCACGCGGAGGGCGCTCGCGGGCTCTCCCCGAATCGGGGAATACCGCCGGTGGGGACTTTCACCCCGCCCTGAGAATAGCCGGAGTGTAGGCAGGTCGACCGGGCCTGTCAATCATCTCCGGCGGCGGATGCTGGCAGGGACAGTTTTCCGGAAACGTCATTATTTTTGTACACAGGAATTGACACGAATGAATACAGCATTATCTTTTGGTTACAAAAGTTATCCACAGGAGGTTGTTGTTATGGAAACTACTCGTAATGCTGGTTCGTGTTGCGGTCATCATGGCGCCACTTCCGCCCCTGCTCACCGCACAGCCGCCCCCGCCCCGCAGGGCTATACCCCGGTGGATCAGCTCCACAATGAAATCGACAGGCTTTTTGGCGACTTTTTCGGCGGATTCTTCTCGCCGTGGAGGGCGTTCTCCGGCATGGCCCCCCGGTCCGCCGAAAATGCTCCCGATATGCTGATCCCCCATATGGATTTGTCCGTGACCGATACGGCGTACAAAGCCACGGTTGAACTCCCCGGCGTGGCGCAGGATCAGGTCAATATCGAAGTCCGCGACAACATGCTGATTGTCGAGGGCGAAAAGAAAAACGAAACCGAAGACAAGGACGAAAAGAAGGGCTATTACCGGATGGAGCGCTCATACGGCTCGTTCCGCCGCGTGCTCTCCCTGCCCGAGGACGTCGAAACCGACAAGATCACCGCGACCCATAAGGATGGCGTGTTGAGCATCGAGATTCCCCGCAAGGAACCCGAAAAGCCCGCCGCCCGCAAGATTGAGGTCGTGAAAGGCGAATAGCTGATGCGCTTGGGGAGGGCCTCCTTCCGGATGCTCCCTCCCCAAACCTTCCCCCGTGAACCTCTTGAGAAAACGTGTGAGGAGGCATTTCGGAGCCGTTTTTTCCAGATTTTGCGTCCGCTGGCACTTGCCATCCGAACGTGAAAACGGCCCACGATGTCATGTTGCGGTTCACCTCGCCCTTGCGTTCCTCCGCCGGGGCAATTGCGGAAACCGGGAATGCTGGTCATTCCCGGTTTTTCGTTGCCCGGCTTTTTCCTACATCCGGCGGATTGCCCCTCCCTTCGCCACCGGGGAAGGCCGCAAGCGGGGATTCGATAAGCGTGAAAGTCTTGGGAGGGAGAGGGGGAGGTTTGGAGGGGGAGAGGGAACCTTTCTTCAGAAAGGTT
>ENA-OQNO01001234-OQNO01001234.1-human-gut-metagenome-genome-assembly--contig:-NODE-1234-length-18055-cov-3.060966_pt1 | contig 18055 bp, 19 predicted proteins | sample MGYA00242629_ERZ504880 | MGnify/ENA primary metagenome ERZ504880 (study PRJEB26092, sample SAMD00036377) | human gut metagenome | host: Homo sapiens | study: EMG produced TPA metagenomics assembly of... | reverse complement strand
TTTACAAAACTAATATCATATGCCAGAAATCCTGTAATTGTATCATCCTCTTCTTTAACATTGGCGTTTAACAGGCTCTCTACTTTATCTAATTCCTCTTTTTCCACAACCGGCATAACTTTCAGTTCAACTCCTCTTGGAAGAATCCCTGCTTCGCTTAAAACTGCCTTCACCGTTACCTGGTCATCATCGTATGTATATTCAGTTGTTGTATCCTCACCATTCCATGCAATTGCGAACTGGCTTACATGATCTGATTCAAATGCTACCGCGCCAACCGCTAAATCTGTATCGCAATTTAAAACAGTCGTTTTATCTTTCAGGTCTGTTACATTTGTCTTTCCGGCTTCATTTTCATCTGCTGTGAACTGTAATACCTGTGCCTGAATTGCTTTTATATTCATTCCTTCGGTTTTGAAGATTTCAGGAAGGACTGCATTTTTAAAATTGATGGAAACTTTCATTTCATCATTTACCTGATAGATCACACCATCTTTTTCAAAATGAATTTCATAAGCGTTAAATCCATCAATTGGTGCCGCATCTTTTTCTGCTTTTTCATTTATCAGGGTATCAATCTTGTCAAATGCTGCTTTTTCCGCTTTATCTGTTTCCGGGCTGTTATCTGAAATTGTTTTATTTAAGATAGGTTTAACCACTAACGCTGCGTCTGCCGGAATGGTATCCACATTCTTTAATGAAACTTCAACTGTCATCTCTTCATTTTCAAATAGATATTGTGACTGCATTTCTTCCGAATTGCTTTCTGTCTCTGTCAAAGCCGTTTCGCTTGTCTCTGATGTCATTTCGGTCTGCATTTCTTCCTGACTTTCGCTCTGTACTTCGCTGACAGCCTCTGTCTCAGGAATATTTTCTGTAGCTGGCTCCGTATTTGTTTCTGTTTCCGGTAATGCAGCAGCTTCTGTTTGTACCTCAGTCATTACAACTGGTTCTGTCTGTGCATCAGCCGTTTCACTTTCCACTGGAGCTGCTGCCTCAGCCTGGCTCGCGTCATTGAGCATTTCAGCCTCTGCTGCCGTCCCCGGGATTTCTGTGTTATCCGATTTATCCGCCGCCAATACTACTCCATTGGAACCTAAAGCAGACACGATCATGGCCATACATAAAAGGATTGCGGTTAATCTTTTTTTCATTCTTATTTTCATGTGGATCCTCCTCTGATATACTATCTATTCTCTTTCAGATATCAACTTATCCCGTTAATTCTTCGTTTTATAGATTTACTATACCAAAAGCAAGTCACAGACTGGTCACAGCAAAAAAATTAATCAAAAAAATATGGCGATATCATTAATCTGATATCACCACATGGTCTGTTACTATTTGTATCATCTGAATGGCACCTTCAAAGCTGTCCAACTTTTGTCCCTGCAGGTTATGTACCTCACCCTGCCAGGTAGAATGCCTTCTGCTGGTTACGATAACGTCAAAGGTTGCCATCGTGCCTTTTTGCTTTAAAATTTCCTCAATATCCTTTTCACTGTTGGGATTCATAGAAAAAAAAGAACGTGAATGCTCTTTTAGAAAACTCCTTTTTTCCTGAAATGCCTGGGGATAACCCGCTGCGTCAAAAATCTTATCCACCTCAATTAAGAGACTGGAGAGATCCTGAAACTTTATTTCATCCTTTGACAACCTGGTGTAAGCCCTTCCCTGAAAATAAATATCTTTCTTTTCGTCTATGCAGATTCTAAGAGCATTCATCAAGTAATAAGACTGTATCTTTTCCACAAATGCTCCTCCTATTCGTTACTTATATCCCCAAAATTGATTTCTTCCAGACTGCTTCTTATGCTAAACTTCTTCCACTTTCCTGAATTATAAAAATTGTCTTCAATTCTCTTTAATACCATCTTGCCGGATTCATATGTACATGTAGGCAGCAGCACCACATATTGTGACCCGCTGTACCTGGCTGCTACATCTCCTGCCCGAAGACATCCAAAAGCATCTTTTACATGGTCCATAGCCCGTTTCAACATGGAAAGATAAGTCTCCGTCCCTTTTTCAATATACTGAGGCGGGTTAATTGTGATCAACGCCACATGAACCGCCATTCCAAACCGCTGTGCCTGCCTCGCCTGCAGCCTGTATATTTCGCGGAATATCCCGTACTTGCAGAGAAATACCCCCTGGGGTTTAGCCGCTTCACACAGATCCGCCTGTATTCTCTTAATATCCAGTTCCTGACTGTTCATTTCATTTAACAGCGATTGATAGATTTCTTCCAGCTGACTGGAGGGTTTTACCCCCAGATTTTCATACAAATGTTCAACAGCCCTGGTATAGTACTCCTGGGCAATCTTCTCTTTGTGCTGGCCAATAAAAGACTTTATCAGCAGATAGTACAGATATTCATCCAGTGAATCCATAGAAATTGCTTTGCTGCAGACATTTTCCATCTCTTCATAACTGCCGGCTTCTTCATATAATTCCGCAAGGCTTTTTGCTGCCGATAAAAACATTGAATGATAATATGCCGACAGTGAAATCACCCAGTGCTCCGATGAGATCTTCGGCAGATACATGCCGGTGTACAGATCAACCGCACGCCTGTACTGAATCATTTGTGCTTCTGCATCGTCTTTTATGCTTTTCGCATTTTTACAGCACAATTCAAATTCTTCACAATCAACCTTAACCGTCACATCCGGATTCCAGTAGTAGGATCCCCGTCCCGTCAGAATATAATCAGAACTGCCCAGAACCTTTTTCATAATATTCCTGAGGCGGTACATCAGATTTTTTAATGCCCCCACCTGATTATCGGTCTCATCTTCATTCCAAAGCAGATCCCCTAGTTCCTGAACCTGGATCATTCTGTTTCTGTTATTTAAAAAATAAGTTAAAAGCCTTGTTACCATAACAGAACGAATATTATCATCATTTAGAATATTCTTTCCATCGGTCACCTGAAAATCGCCAAACATCTTCACATGTAATTTGTTCAATTTATTCTCCATATTAGCCATAAGACATTATTCCTGTCATTGTGATTATTTTATGCCAATGCCCCATATCATCAGAACAATGATATGGGGTATCTGCAAGTTATCTATGCCTATCATAGCACTAATATTCTCATCATGCAATCTTCACGGCCCAATATATTTACATCTTTCATAAATCTTAATAATTTACTTCCATTATCTGCGCCTTCTGGAAACTACTGTCTTTATTCCAAATGCTGCCGCTGCTGCAAGCAGGATTCCAAGTATAACATATACAACCGTATAATCATTTTTTACCTCAGGAGCCTTTGCAAGCGGTACATCTTCGTCTTCTATGCTAACCGTTTCCTGTTCCGAATCAGTCTCAGGAGAATCTGCCAGCGGAACCTGTTCATCCGGAATATTTACCGTATTCTCATCTGCTCCCGGCTGAGTATTGTTATCAGGAGCTGCCTGCTGATTGTTGTCGGCATTATTCGGCGTGTTGTTGGCATTATTATCCGCGTTATTATTTGGTGTCGTATTATTTGGTGTTGTATTTGCCGGTGTATTGGCTGGTGTCGTTGCCGGCGTATTATTTGCAGCCGGGGTTGACGGTGTAGTCGGTGTATTATTATCCGGCGTGTTATTCGGCGCTTCTGTAGCCGGCGGGTTTGTCTGCGGCTCCGTCTGCTGTACGTCGGATTGGTTTGCGGTATAGATAAACTGAATCTCAGAACTGGAGTCTGACAATACAACCGATTTCGACTTCTGGTCTACGGTGTAGCCGCTGATCAGCAATGCAGACTCTGTTATTTTATTTCCGCTCTCGCCCATTGTAACTTTAGTTGTGACAAGCTGATTTCCATTTGTATCTACATATTTTACTGCATACTCTAATCCGTTTACTACGGGAACATATTTGGCAACATATATTTTTTTCCCGGTTACCTCAGTTCCGGCTTCCTGGGGTTCCTCACTCCATTCCTTAAAGATATATCCGCTTTCCGGTATCGCATAAGGACTATTGGGAAATCCCTCACCATACGGGATATTATAAACCACTTTCTTACCGTCACCCTCGCTTAAAGTTCCATGGGAGCCTCCGCGAAACACGATCTCATAACTTTTTGCCGCTTCTGCAGAAAGTACAGGTACTGCCAAAAAAATCATCAAGAAGCATATCATCAGCATACTTATTTTTTTCATTTATGACTCCTCTCCCTTCTGTTTTCTTTTACGACCTGCCGCTATAAATATGACTACGCATACGCAGGCACCCATCATGCCGGCAAGAAGCAGAATCGGCGAATTATCACCTGTTTTTACTTTACTTGTTGTCTGATTTGTACCGCTGCCGCCATTGGTATTTCCATTGTTATTATTGTTGTTATTGTTGTTAGAATTGTTATTATTTGTGTTGCCCTGATTTTTATTTGTGTCCGGCTCCGTCTGGTCTGCATCATCATCATGAGCCACACGGAACGTAAACTGGATTATACCTTCTGTTTCCTGATAGCTGTTATCCATAGAGTCGCCGTCTACATAGACTTCCATATCAATGTCAGTGGAATCCCCTTTTCCCAGGCTTTCCAGCAGGAAATTTTCTCCCATATAGCCTTCTCCAAAGCTTTCCAGTCCACCGATCTTTCCTTTATAAAACTGTTCCCCGTCTCTTTTCAGGGTAATTTCAAATACTGCACCGCCTGCGCCCATTTCACGAAGAACCTGGGCACTCATGTAGAATTTCATCTGCTCATAGTCATCATTCGTCAATGTAATCTTCTGGGTTCTTGTTTCCCCAGGCATCATATTTTTAAAATTATCAAAAAGATCATTGCTTCCGTTTAAAAAAATAAATTCCTTGGCATCACCATCAAAGGTAACATTGGTATCACTATCAGCAAATACCACCATATTCATTTGTAAAAGCAAGGTCAATATTATGCAAAAACTAATTATTTTCTTCTTCATATTTATTCTTCCTCAACTTCCTGAAGAACTCCGTTAGCATCGATTTTGACTTCCAGTCCCCATTCCGAAAGCATGGCATCTTCTGCGCCGATTACCTGGATCGCATCTGCTTCTACATCAAAAGCGATGGAAAGTCCTGTATATAGATTTTGTTCTTTACTCGGGATGTTCCCAATTTGTATAAAATCCATTATTTTTGAGGTAGACTCCTTTGCATTCAGGGGCTTGCGGTAGTAAAAATACATTTCTTCACCATTTTCGTCATCATCCTGGATAATCCAGTCTGACTTCTGATCGGTTAAAATGGAGATATAATTTGCGTCGGCTTCCGGATTTTTCTCACCATTGCGGTCCTCCCAGCTCTTATGCAGTGTTACTCTTAAATACAAAGGATTGTCTTTTATATTATTTACATAAATCGCTTCCGGTATTTTATCGCCCGGCATTCCGGTAATGCTCTTAATATCGCCCTCTTTTATTTCTTTTCCGCCCTTTGCCGTTTCTTCCATAAGCTGAATTCCTATATTTCCGGCACTGATTTTATTTTTAGAAGTTGTTTCCGCCTGAAAGGATGCCACCGTCCCGCTTATCAAAGTCGCCGCTAAAAGCACTGCTGCCGCGCCTATTATTATGAAATTTTTCTTTTTCATAGCTTTTTTCCTTCCTCGTATCGATCAGGACTGCCGTGCATAAAACTGTGAATTAACAGCTGTAATCCACAGTAATTAAGGCAAAGCAGTACTGGCATTTAATAATACTGATGCACTTTATAATTTGATTATAATGGTTTTATGTCACACTCTAGTCACACGGAATCATTTTCATAAAATATATTGTATTTACTTCAGAGCATTGCTATAATAAGCATTATTACAGCAAACTAAAGGGTGTTTGAAAATGCTCAGAGAGGGAGGTATCACTATGTATCCCTGCAAACTTCATAAATATGCCTTTCTCATGATACTGCTTTTATTCAGTATCATTTTATCAGGCTGCGGCAATTCGGACGATCCGGCACCTGTCCTATCAGAAAATACTTCCGGGACAAGTACAGGTACCGGCTCCCGTCCCAATACGCCTAAGGTTCTGACTCCCGAGGCTGGGGGAACAGTGGTTCAGACAGATGAGTATGCTTCCATAGATACCTCCTACCTTTCAGAAGGCTATTTTATGGTAAAGTACCTGGGCAATGCATCGAAAGTGAAGCTCCGCGTAAAAGCTTCTGATAATTCTATAAATGACTATAATATTAAAAATACCGGAAACTATGAAGTATTTCCCCTTTCACAGGGCAGCGGAAACTATGAAATTATGGTCTGTGAACAACTTGCCAACGATAAATACGCTATCGTAAGTTCTTTATCAGCAGAGGTGAAGCTGACAAATGAATTTGGTCCTTTCCTGTACCCGAACCAGTATGTCAATTTTACAGCTGATTCCCAGTCTGTAAAAAAAGCAGAAGAACTTGTGAAGGGAGCTTCTACAGACCTGGATGCCATTACCTCTGTATATAATTTTGTCATCGATAACATTACTTATGATACGGATAAGGCGGAAAACGTGCAATTTGATTATATTCCCAATGTGGATGATACTTTGAAGACCAAAAAGGGAATCTGCTTTGACTATGCCTCTCTTATGGGCAGTATGCTGCGGTCCCAGGGCATTCCCACCAAGATCGAAACCGGATATTCCGGGGAAGTGGTCCACGCCTGGATCAGCGTCTATACGAAAGAGGAAGGCTGGATAGATGACCTGATTCAGTTCGATGGTAAGAACTGGGCACTGATGAACCCCACCTTCGCAGCAAGTGGAAAAGACAGCAAGAAAATCCAAAAATACATTGGAGACGCAAAGAACTATACCACTAAACATACCTATTAACCGTTCAGTACAAATTTGCGTTTCGAAAGGAGTTCTTATGGCAAAACAAGCCAATAAACCGTTATCCAATACTGAAATATCCTTTTTCTGTAATCAAATGGCAATGATCCTCCAATCCGGTATTTCTTCTATTGAAGGGATCTCTATTATGATGGAAGACAACGTCAGTTCCGATGGAAAAGCTGTTCTGGAATCTATTTATCACACCCTGGAAGAAACGGGAAATTTTCACGCTGCTGTAACTGACTGCGGCGTGTTTCCCAAATATTTTATAGATATGGTTGAAATCGGTGAACAATCCGGCCGTCTGGACGATGTAATGTCTTCTTTGGCTGAATATTATGAGCGGGAAGAAAACATTGCAAAAGGGATCAAAGGCGCCATTACATACCCCTGTATTATGATTGGTCTTCTCCTTTTTATCGTTGTGATCCTGATTGTCAAAGTACTTCCTATCTTTAATCAGGTTTATATTGAACTGGGCAGCCAGCTTACAGGATTTTCTAAAAGCCTGTTAAATCTGGGCAGCGCCCTGAGCCGTTATGCGGTTCCGGTAATCGTTATTTTTGTAGCTTTTGCTGCGTTTTTATTCTTCAACGGTTCCAAGCTGCGTTTTTCAAAAACTCTGCAGCATAAGATTGCCCTGGGACGGTTTGCCAGCGGTATGTTCCTTACGCTGAGCAGCGGTCTGGACATCGACCAGAGTCTGACCATGACCTCCAAGCTGGTTGATAACCAGGAATTGCAGGAAAAGATCAAAAAGTGCCAGACTGCCCTGGAAGAAGGGGAAAGCTTTTCCCACGCTGTGACACGTTCCGAACTTTTCTCAGGAGTCTATGCACGTATGATTGCGGTGGGCTTTAAAACCGGTAATGTAGATGAAGTAATGAGAAAAGTAGCTGACCAGTATGAAGAAGAGGTTGACAACCGGATCGAAAAACTGATTGCTGTCCTGGAGCCTTCTCTGGTAGTTGCCCTTTCTATCATAGTAGGTGTGATCCTGCTCTCTGTTATGCTGCCGCTTATGGGTATCATGTCCAGCATCGGACCGTTTTAGGAGGTATTTCTATGAACCGTTTTCACCAGTTACCTTTTCACCGCAGAATAAGAGCCGGTTTCCTGGTACCGATTTGTACCTTTGGACTTGTTATGATTTTATTTTTATATGGAATTGGCAATATCTCCACTACAACTGATGCCGAGCAGCAGAGAACCCTTGCCGATGCCCTGAGGCGCTGTGCCGTACAGAACTACGCGCTCACAGGTTCTTATCCGGATACCCTGGAAGACCTGCTGGCACATTATGCTGTGGCATATGATGAGAATAAATTTATTATCCATTACGAGCCTTTTGGTTCTAATATTATGCCCGACATAACCATTATCAAAAAATAGGAGGCTGCCTTATGAAGAATTTCCGGTCAAAGGAACACGTTATTGATATTGTATTTACTCTATCCCTGTTCTGCGTTTTCGCAGCTTCAGCGCTATTTGTGGTTCTGATCGGTTCTAACGTTTATCGCTCTACCGCCGGGCAGATGGCAGAAAATAATTCTTCCCATACCGCTTTATCCTATATTTCAGAAAAGATCCGTCAGGCTGACGGTACCGGAGATATATCCATTACAAGTCTGTCCGGCACCGATGCCCTTGCTCTTAAGACCCAATATGAGGGGCAGGACTATATTACTTATATATATGAGGATCAGAGTGAATTGAAGGAGCTGTTTGCCAAGGCGGACTCTGCCGTATCCGTTTCCTCCGGCCAGTCCATTACGGATATTACCTCACTTAATATGGAAGAAGTACGGGATGGACTTTATCATTTTGCTGTTTCTACGGAGGATGGTGATCGCATCGACCTCTATATCCACCCCCGAGCAGAATCGCAAATTCAATCCTGACAGCTGCCGGAAAGCAATTTATTAGCACGCTTCGGAAGTGACTCGGAAGACATCGAATAAGAAAGAAGGACCCATATGAAAAAAAATACTCCTTCCAAATCCAGTTTATTTTTAATCGAATTAATTATTGCCATATTGTTTTTTACAATAGCAAGCGGCATCTGCATTCAGCTATTTTCAAAATCTTTTTTGCTCAGTCAGAGTTCTAAAAATTTGAGTACGGCATCCCGGCTGGTATCAAATACGGCTGAGGTGCTGGAAAGCTGCGGCGGTTCCCTGGAAGAAACGCAGTCTCTTTTCCCCGAAAGTGTGACTGACGGAGATTCCATACTCTTCTATTATAATGCCTCCTGGGAGAAATGCAGTGAAGCAGATGGCAAGTTTACGCTGATCGCTACCGTGACGGGGGATGATTCAGCGAAAAGCGTCTCCATCTCATCCTATGAAACAAAAAAACCGGAAAAACTGCTGTATTCTCTAGCAACCCAAATAAATATTCCTCATACACTTGAGTGACAGAAAGGCCGTTTATGATGAAAAAGAAAAAGAAACACACTTTTTTAAATATCGGAACTTCTTCCATCCTGCTTGTATTCGTACTTTTATGTCTGGTTACCTTTGCCATTCTTTCTATTGTAAATGCTAACATGGATTATCAATTGAGCAAGAAGAATGCCGAACATACCAGTGCCTATTATCAGGCGGACCTAAAAGCCAAGCAGGAACTGGCTGAAATTGATGACATTTTATACAGTGAATATAAATCGCAGTCTTTTTCCGACGCCGAATCTTATTATACTCACGTTATAAAAGCGCTGTCAGATGCGGGGACCTATACCTTTGACCGGGATCTCTCATCCCCCAGAATGTACTATGAGGTGCCAATTACGGAAAATCAGATATTGAACGTCACTCTCGAACTGCATTTCCCAACACAAACCGGAGAACACTTCTATCGTATTATCACCTGGAACAGCCAGTCAGACAGCAGCTGGGAACCGGAAAGTAACGTACCTGTATTCAACGGAGCTTTTGAATCTGAATTTTAGGAGGATTTTTCATGGAAATAAATGAATTATTGGATCATGCGGTTAAAGCCCTGGCATCGGATGTTTTTATTGTAGCCGGACTTCCGCTGTCCTATAAAGTCAACGGCACTATGGTACACGACGACTCAGACAGGCTTATGCCAAACGACACGGAAAACATTATAACAGAAATATACCAGCTGGCCGGAAACAGATCTATGCAGATTCTACTGGAAAAAGGGGATGATGATTTTTCATTTTCCATCACCGGTCTGTCCAGATTCCGAATTAATGCATACCGCCAGCGTGGTTCCCTGTCTGCGGTAATCAGAATCGTTCGTTTTAACCTGCCTGATCCAAAGGAATTCGGCATTGGTGATAATATTCTGCGGCTTGCAGACTTTAACAAAGGGCTTGTTTTAGTAACCGGTCCTGCAGGAAGCGGAAAGTCCACAACCCTCGCCTGCCTGATCGATGCTATTAATTCCACCAAAGAACGGCATATCATCACACTGGAAGACCCGCTGGAGCATTTGCACCGCCATAAAAAAAGTATCGTCAGCCAGCGTGAGATTAATACGGATACGGAAAGCTATCTCATCGCTCTGCGCGCAGCCCTCCGGCAAAGCCCGGATGTCATTCTGCTTGGTGAAATGCGTGACTTTGAGACAATCCAGGTCGCAATGACCGCTGCTGAAACAGGCCATCTGGTGTTCTCCACCCTCCACACCATCGGGGCTGTGAATACCGTAGGGAGGATAATCGATGTCTTCCCTCCAAGCCAGCAGACTCAGATCACCGTCCAGTTGTCCATGGCATTACAGGCAGTCGTTTCCCAGCAATTGGTACCCTCCGTTGACGGAAAACTGATTCCAGCCTTTGAAGTATTGACACTGACCCCTGCAATCCGGAATATGATCCGGGAGAACAAAATCCCACAGATAGACGGGACCTTATACTCCTCCTCTTCGGATACCATGTTCTCCATGGATGCCAGTCTGGTAAGCCTTTGCAAAAAAGGCCTGATAACAGCTAAGACCGCCATGGAATACGCAGTGAAGCCAGATATGATACAGCGGAAACTTTAGCCCTTTACAGCCTACCTGACACTATTCTGATATCGCTGATACTGTTTCGGCGTCATATCTGTAAACTTCTTAAAATGATTGCAAAATGAGGCTGCGTCCTTAAATCCACAGGAATACGCAGTCTCTGTGATGCTGTACTTCCTCGTTTCCAGCATATTCATCGCTGTTTTTAAGCGAAATTGAATTAAAAACTGCTTTGGCGCACACTGCTCCACATCCATAAAGATTTTATACAGATACGTCCTGTCAATTCCCACATATTTTGCGATATCGCTGATTTTAATAGGGTATCCATAGTTATGGCAGATATAGTCAACCGCCTTTTGGAAATACTGCTGTTCATAACTTTCTTTTGGTTCATCCGATTCTCTTACCATAAGTGCCATGACCTGATAGAACATTCCGGTCAGTTCAAATTCATCTTCTTCATGCTCCAAAAATATCTGAGCAAGTTTTTCCATTCTTTTTATAAACAAATCTGTCTGTTCCGGGCGGTAAGTCAGTTTATGTTCCCGAAACCCGGTTCGTTTTAATATCCGCTTTGCCTCATAACCGTCAAAAGCAACCCAGGCATACTCCCAGGGTTCCTGATCATCTGCTCTGTACAGGGTCATCTCATTTGGATAAATTAAAAAAGCCTCTCCCTGCTGCAAATAAATTTTTTGGCCTCCTGTTTCATAGGTCCCTTTCCCTTTCAATACCACATGCATCAGGTAATGAGGACGCAGTGCCGGTCCAAAAAAATGACCGGATTCACATTTCTCCCTCCCCGCATAGTACACCGACAGAGACTTTGAATACCTGCTTTCCATAGTACCTCCTTTCCATTACTTTTCAACAAATCAACAATTTTTACGAAACAATTTGGATAGTCTCTCCATTGGATATATTATATAATAATTTACAACAGATAACAAATATAATCCACTTAAAACCAGGAGGTCCTATATGATTAAAATAACATTTATGGGTGCCGGAAGCACTATATTTGCAAGAAATGTACTGGGTGACTGTATGTGCACCCCAGCTTTATGCGAAAGTGAAATCGCACTCTACGATATTGACAGGCAGCGCCTTGAAGATTCTGAAATTATTTTACAGGCAATCAACAAAAACGTAAATGAAGGACGAGCTACCATTAAGACTTATTTAGGAGTAGAAAATCGTAAAGATGCACTCCGTAATGCGAATTTTGTTGTTAATGCAATTCAGGTGGGCGGCTATGATCCCTGCACGATTACTGATTTTGAAATCCCTAAAAAATATGGCTTAAGACAGACAATTGCAGATACCCTGGGAATCGGCGGTATTATGAGAGCCCTGCGTACCATACCGGTTATGGCTGATTTTGCAAAAGACATGGAAGAAGTATGCCCAGACACTCTTTTTATGAATTATACCAACCCTATGGCTATGTTAACCGGTTATATGCAGCGCTATACCAAAATTAAAACCGTAGGTCTGTGCCACAGCGTTCAGAAATGTTCTGAAGATCTGATGAAAGCCCTTGGCATGGAAGATAAACTGGATGGCAGACGGGAACTCATCGCCGGAATCAATCATATGGGATGGCTTCTGGATCTCCGTGATCTGGACGGAAATGATTTATATCCCGAAATCCGGGAACGTGCTGCAAAGAAAAATGCGGAAGAAAAACATGACGACATGGTTCGTTACGAATATGTTAATACCTTGGGATATTACTGTACAGAATCCAGTGAACATAATTCCGAATATAATTCTTTCTTCATTAAATCCAAATATCCGGAACTGATTGAAGCATACAATATTCCTTTAGATGAATATCCAAGAAGATGTATCAAACAGATCGCTGAGTGGGAAAGTGAAAAGGCCTCTATTCTGAAGGATGGCAAGATCACCCATGAACGTTCCCTGGAATACGCTTCTTACATTATGGAAGCCGTAGTTACCAATAAACCTTATAAAATAGGCGGTAACGTATTGAATACAGGTTTGATTGACAACCTGCCTGCAGATGCCTGTGTAGAAGTTCCATGCCTTGTAGACGGCAGCGGAGTTACGCCATGCCACGTAGGACGTCTTCCGGTACAGTTAGCTGCTATGAATATGACCAATATTAATCCTCAGCTGCTGACCATAGAAGCGGCCGTTACCAAGGACCGCAGCCATATCTACCAGGCAGCTATGATGGATCCTCATACCGGAGCTGAACTTAATATCACTGACATCAAAAAAATGTGTGATGAATTAATCGAAGCACATGGGGATTACATGAAAGATTTCCAATAATAATTCAGTAAACATGTTATAGCAGGGGCGCCCTAAATGCAGTAATTAGGGCGCCCCCTTTTTTATCCTTCAACTCTTAATGCTTTATATTTATCCAGTACATAAATAAATAAAAATAAACGCAGTTGCAGATTTTCTACATCAATTTCTGAAAGTCATCAACTGAATTAGAAGCTGCCGCTATTCTTATCCACCCCGACAATTTGTCCACATCCTTTTCAGATATAATTTTCTGCCTCAAATCCTCTGATACAGTACCTTTCATACCCAGAAATTCTACGATAGCTTCTGCCTTTCCCTGAGATAGCCCCTGAGATAATCCCTGAACTATTCCCTGCGAAATCCCATCATCTACCAGCATTTGACCTAATCTTGTCATATTCATTACCTCCTTTACTTCATTCATTTCTTCATATTTTAAAAACTTTTCTGCAAGCGCGTAAATTACGGCTTGTATCTTTTGGGCTTCTTCTGCTTTTAAACAAATTTCTCTGCCGACAATCTGAAGTGCATTCTTTATCCTGTCTTTCATTGGTATTTTTCCCTGCATCAGCGGAGTCAGTGCCAGGGCAACCATTTCCTGCCTTTCAATGGATTTTCCGCGTGCCTGCTTTTTCAAAAGTTTGTTTATGATACGGTCTGCATTTTTATCCTGCATAATGATAGGGATTACCCGATATGTATTAATTCCTTCTGTAAATTGATATTGCTGATTCTTAATCTTCCCGTAAAATCCTCCATAATTAAATTCATATCCTCATACACTCTCTTGATTTCCATATGAATCTCTTCCGTCGGGGCAATCATCTTTACCTTCCCTTTGATCCCTAAATAAGGGAGCATCTCATCTGCAAAAAAACGTACCATAGTTTTCATGACCGAATCTTCAATCTGATTAGCTCCGGTCTGCTTTTGTTTCACTTCCTGCATATAACCTCACTTTCCATATACTAATGCAGAAATTTACCTATTTCAAAAACAGAGCAAATCAGAAATTGCTCCACATATAAGATAATGGCTGAATTTATATTTTTATTTTTAATTGAATTTCGCTTTGAAATAAAGCGTAGAATAAAATCAGAAATTAGAATTTAGTGCTTAATGCTTATAAATAGATAAATTTTCGCATCTAACCACTATCTTATTAAAAATAATAGCAAACTAATTCTTTGCTGTCAATATGTATTCAGAATATACTTTTCTATAGAGTCAGTAAATGCCAGTTTCTCTGCAATCCCTACACGCTCTTTAAGTTGACGCATTTCCCCCGCTATATTATAATAAACATACAGTTATATAGAGGAGGGGATTACATGGAATTACAGGTTGGTTATACCGACTCTGCCAACTACAAGTGTCTGGAAGACCTGCAGCGTGACTATGTGGATTTGTACCTGAGCTATTGTGGGATTGAAAATTGTGAAGCCGGATTTGGCTTTGGGCCCCAGACCAGGACGGAATATGTGATACATGTCATAACGAAAGGCAGAGGCTTTTTTCAAGTAGGCAAAGAAATATATCCTCTGGAAAAGGATCAGGCTTTTTTAATTACACCTGGCGTAGAGAGCTATTACGAGGCTGATAAAGAAGATCCCTGGTCATATGTTTGGATAGGATTTAATGGTCTGAAGTCCTATGAATGCATTTCAAATGCCGGTTTTTCAAAAGAAGAACCTACTATTTCACTTAATTGTACGGACAAGCTGATTTCCTGTATTTCTCAAATGCTGGAGGCACGACAGCTTACTTACGCAAATGAACTAAAGCGTGGCAGTTTATTAATGCAATTTATGGCTTTCATCATTGAAGACTATTCCCTTCGGGATCAGGAGCATATTAACTACGATTATTCCGGAGCAATCTATGTAAAGCATGCAATTAATTTTATGTCCCACAACTACTCGAAAAAGATAAAAATTAATGACCTTGCTAATTATATCGGCATTAACCGAAGCTATCTTACCAATAGCTTTAAAAAAGCAATGGGTGTCTCACCACAGGAATTCCTGGTAAATCTTCGTATGAATAAAGCGGCTTCTCTCCTACAAAAAACGGCTTTACCAATCAGTACGATTGCGATCCAGGTTGGCTATGACGACCCATTGGCTTTTTCCAAGATATTTAAACAAAAATACAGTGTCAGTCCAAAAGGATTCCGGGAAATACCGGAACAGCTTGTGACACTGGGGAAAAAAAATGATTACGTAAATATACGCTCATTGTAAGCTGTTAAGCTTAAAGCTTCTGAGTGTAAAAGGGGGCGTTTTAAGCGTCCCCTTTTGTAATTCTCATTATAATTTACCACCTGAGGTAGCAATACCTTCGATGAATTGTTTTTGAAAGATTACATAAATAATGATCATCGGAAGACAGGCGATCAGAGAAGCAGCCATCAGTTCCGGGAACTTCGTTACATACTGCCCCTGCATTTTAGCCAGTGCCGCTGACAGGGTAAGCATATTCTTGTCTGTATTTACAATCATGGGCCACATCAGGTCTTTAAATGCGAATACCGCTGTAAAGATACCCAGTGCCACCATTGCTGATCTTGTGAGCGGTGCCATAATAAACAGGAATGTCTGTCCGATATTACAGCCGTCCAGTCTCGCTGCCTCTTCCAGATCATTTGGCAGTCCCATGTATCCCTGTCTCAGCAGGAAGGTTCCAAATGCTGTAACAAGACCCGGGAAGACCAGCGCAAAAATGGTATTCATCATACCCATTTTACTGATCATTAAGTACTGAGGAATGATAAAAATCTGTGCCGGTATCATCATCTGAAATAACACCAGTGAAAACATCAGGTTTTTTCCTTTGAAATTCAGACGTCCAAAGGCATAACCTGCCATGGTAGCTGTGATAACCGCACACAAAACTCTTCCAACAATTAACAATAATGTATTTTTATAAAGCAGCAGGAAGTTCATATTACTCCAAACCGCTTTAAACGCGTCTGTTCTCCACACCTGGGGAAAAATTACAAACGGGTCTACCTGCGTCGCTTCTGTTACCGATTTAAATGCCGTTAATATCATCCAGAGGAAAGGCACAAGCATGGTAATAGAAATTAAAATCAATATGACATGAATCAATACTGAAACAGCTTTTCTCTTTGTTTCCATAGCTTTCCCTCCTTCTAATTATAGTGAACCCATTTTTTCTGCCCGATCATCTGGAATACGGTAATAATCATGATTACTACCAGAAGCAGCACAACGATTGTTGAACCGTAACCGAGATTTTTCTCCGTAAAGGAATAACGGTAGAACAAATATACCAGAGACTGCGTCTTTTCCAGCGCCGGATTGGATTTATCCATCACCATGAAGATCAAGTCAAATACCTGTAAGGCACCGATCACTCTTGTAACTAATACAAAGAAAATCGTAGGGGAGATCAGCGGAATGGTAATGTGGAAAAACTGCTTGATTCCGGTGGCTCCGTCAATTTCCGCAGCTTCATAATAATCATGCGGAACCTCCTGTAACCCAGACAGGAACAATACCATATTGTAACCGATAATTGAACATACACCGATAACTGCAATGGCGAATACTGCAATCTTTGGATTGGAAATCCAGTTTGTTTTTGTATGGAGCAGATTATTGATCAAACCAAAATCAGAGTTATACAACCATCTCCAGACCATGGCAATCGCTGCAGGAGCGGCAACCATTGGCAGGAAAAAAATCGTTCTGTATATGCCGCGTCCCTTCATCTTGCGATTCAGAAGAACGGCTAATACTAGTGCAATTACGATTGAAAAAGGTACTTCCACAATTGCGTATTTAAAGGTATTTAAAAGCGCCTGCCATACCTGGCCATCATTGAATAACTTGGTATAATTAGCTGCGCCAACAAAAATATTTCCTTTGCCAAAATCTCCGGTCTTGAAAAAACTCTGGTAAATCGTCTGAATGATCGGGATAATATTCAAGACAATCAAACCTATCATAGTCGGTAATATAAACGCCCAGCCCCAGAGAAACTCGTTGCGGGCACGTGCAGTTCCTTTTGCTCTTGGTTTTGCCATATTCTCACTCCTCTTTTTATGTATTGCAAATCATTGGAAGAAACGTAAAGGTACCAATCTTCACCATTACGCCAGAGCATGTCTGAAATAGCTTTTTGGCTTACATTTCAAACAGACTCTGGCACCTTTTCTAAGCTGTTAATTCATTTATTAGAAGCATTACTCTTCTGCAAGAATTGCATTCATTTCTGTTGCTGCTTCTTTACAAGCATCTTCCATGCTCTTATCACCGGTCCATGCATTCTTTAAAACTTCGTTAACCTTGTTTTCCCAGGTAACTGTCTTTGTAGAATATGGTCTGATCACCATGTTTTCCGGTTTCATAACATCCAGGAAAGACTGGAGATTAAATTCCGGTACTGACTGTGCCCATGCATCTGAGGTTCCGTTATAAGCTGACATGGTAACACCTAACTGTGCCTGTTTTTCCTGTGCTTCTTTTGAACCTAAATATTCGATTAACTGCCATGCTTCATCCGTATGGGAACCATTTGCTGCAGCTGCCCAGCCCAGTCCGTTATAGATCGTTTTTCTTGTTCCGTCCGGTGCGCTTGGAATTACTGCAAAGCTTGCGTTTTCTTTGGAATATTCATTGTCACGATAGTAAGCAACCATCCAGGAACCCTGGGGAATCATTGCAACTTTTCCTGAAGTAAATAATGCTTCCGGATTTGTCTCAGACATTGTCTCCTGGCTTGGCATGGAGCCGTCTTTAATCATCTGCTCGATAATCTGCATTCCTTTGATTGTATTTGGATCGTCATAGCCAGAAGTTTTCTTATCATCGCTGATAACCTTCCCGCCCATATCATAAATCATATTGTAATAACCATCCTGGTTATTGGTATTGCGGATTGCGCTTCCATACTGGCTGCCATCCTCTTTTGTCAGTTTCTTAGCAGTTTCCACAAAGGTATCCCAT
>ENA-OQNO01001224-OQNO01001224.1-human-gut-metagenome-genome-assembly--contig:-NODE-1224-length-18214-cov-3.154641_pt1 | contig 18214 bp, 18 predicted proteins | sample MGYA00242629_ERZ504880 | MGnify/ENA primary metagenome ERZ504880 (study PRJEB26092, sample SAMD00036377) | human gut metagenome | host: Homo sapiens | study: EMG produced TPA metagenomics assembly of... | reverse complement strand
CTCCCTCTGCTCAAACCCACGCTGCTGCTGGGTGCGGTGCTCCTTTCCGTCGCCTACCTGCAGTTCTTTGAGGAATCTTTCGTGATGACCCAAGGAGGACCGCTCGACTCGACGCTCTCCGCCGCGTACTACGTGTACCAGAAGTTCGGTTTCGGACAGTACGGTATCGCCTCCGCGGCCAGCTGGGTGCTGTTCATCATCATCGCACTGGTCAGTATGCTCCAGTTCCGCATTCTCAGGGAGGACTGAAATGGCAGTCATGACAGTCGTAGCCTCGAAGCCGCGAAGCAACAAGCAGTCGCTCTGGCATCGATTCGTCAAAGGGCGCGGTCTTTCCTACTGCATCTTGGCGGTGATCGGGGTCTTCTGGATCTTTCCGTTCCTATGGATGGCGCTGGGCTCCCTGAAGACCCAGAGGGAGATCCTCGCCAAACCACCGAAGCTCCTGCCCGAGCACGCCTCGCTCGCCAACTTCGCGAAATGGTTCGGGGAACTGAATTTCGGCATCTATTTCACCAACAGCATGGTCGTCGCCGTGATTACCGTCCTCGGGAACATGGTGTTCTGCTCCATGGTCGGATACGCCCTGGCGAAGATGGACTTCGCCGGCAAGAATATCCTGTTCGGCGCCGTCATGGTGACGCTCATGGTTCCGAGCGTGGCCACGTTCGTCCCCCTGTTCGTGATCATCTCGAACATGGGACTTGCGAACTCTTATGCGGCGCTCATCCTCCCGTTCCTATGCCAGCCCATCGGCGTCTTCCTGATGCGCCAGTTCATCTCGGGCATTCCCGACGCACTGATGGAAGCTGCGAGAGTTGACGGCGCCGGTGAGCTGCGCATATTCTTCCAGATCGTCCTTCCCCAGTGCGGGCCGCCGCTGGCGACGCTGTCCATCCTCACGTTCCTGTCCTCCTGGAATAACTTCCTGTGGCCATTGGTCGCGGCCCAGACCGAGGAGAAGTACACGCTGCCCGTGGCCCTGTCCCTTTATTCCACCGGCCAGAACGCCACGAACTACAGCGTCCTGCTCGCCGGAGCCGTGCTGGTGGTCACCCCGATCCTTCTCCTGTTCGTCTTCCTGCAGCGCTACTTCATCCAGGGCGTCGCCGGAACGGGCATCAAATAGAAAGACATGATATGAGAGAAACATACGAGTTCCCGCAGGAATTCATCTGGGGCGCATCCACGGCCGCGCACCAGATCGAGGGGAACAACGTCGCGAGTGACTGGTGGGCCAGGGAGCACGCCGAATGCACGGACCTCAGCGAACCGTCGGGAGACGCGGCCGACAGCTACCACCGTTACGGCGAGGACATCAGAATGCTCGCCGACGCCGGATTGGGCATGTACCGCTTCTCTATCGAATGGGCCCGCATCGAGCCCGCGGAGGGCTGCTTCTCCAAGGCACAGCTCCTGCACTATCGTCACATGATCGATGCGTGCCATGAGAACGGCATCGAGCCCATGGTCACGCTGAACCACATGACATTGCCACTATGGCTCGCAGTCAAGGGCGGATGGCTCAATGATGGGGCAGTTGACTATTTCGACAGATACGTACGATACTTGATGCCGATACTCCACGACGTCACTTGGGTGTGTACCATCAATGAGCCGAACATGGTCGCATTGACCCGTGGCGGGACCGAAGGCAGCGACTTCGTGTCTGCCTCGCTGCCCGCACCCGATCTGGACATCTCCGCCGCGCTTGTCGAGGCGCACAGGGAGGCCCGAGGAATACTGTCCGAGAATCCGCGTATCAAGTCCGGATGGACCATCGCTTGCCAGGCGTTCCACGCTATGCCCGGATGCGAACAGGAGATGGAGGAATACCAGTATCCACGAGAGGACTACTTCACCAAGGCCGCAGCCGGGGACGACTTCATCGGGGTGCAGGCCTATCTAAGGACCTTCATCGGCAAGGACGGACCTGTGCCAGTCCCCGAGGACGCGGAACGCACCCTCACCGGCTGGGAGTACTTCCCGCCGGCGTTGGGCATCGCAATCCGACACACGTGGAATGTCGCCGGACACACGCCGATAATCGTCACTGAGAACGGCATCGCCACCGCCGACGACCGCCGGAGGATCGACTACACCTTCGGCGCCATAGCTGGCATGCACGATGCGATGGCTGACGGTATCGATGTGAGAGGATACCTCCACTGGTCCTTGCTTGACAACTATGAATGGGGCTCGTTTGCCCCGACATTTGGATTGGCCTGTTGGGATAAGGACACATTCGAACGGCATCCGAAACCGTCCCTGAATTGGCTGGGAATGATTGCGAAGACAGGTGTCATGTCACGATAGAAGGCCTTTCCCATTTCCGGAAAGGATGTGCAGCCGTGGAGTCTACGGCCATTGATCAGCTTCCTGTCTGCCTCGCCAGGTTCGTCCTCGCGTTCCGCATCGATTCCTCCCGGAATCTTGTCAGCCGTCGGGTTCCGCTCAACCCCGGCACCGTCATCGTTTTCATCAAGTTCTTCATCGTCCACGACTCCTCCGGCCATCTTCAATTTATTTCATGCAAGCTACCGCGGAGGAATGATGATCGCTCGGTATGTGGCACTGTGGGCGAATGTACAGCCACTTGTTTCGTCGAGGGAATAGGACTGGAGGCACTCGGTAGGGATGGATAAGCCGAGATAATGTGGGCGACATGTTGGCGCGCGGCGCATCAAACTAGCACAACGTTTATTTCCGGTGATTTTGACGTCGCATGACCACCTTGAACTCATACATCGAATCGGTCCGTCGAAATGACATGCAGGGCGTATCACTTGTCACCTTGGAGATCTTCTCGTCGATGTCTCGGACGCTTTCCACAATCTTTTGCTGGGAATCGTCCAGAGAGTTTTGGACCTTCACGCACAAGTCATCCAACTTCCTATCGATTTCATTCTCAGTATTCCGGGAATCGTTCTTCCTCCCGTCATTTTCTATGGCATTCCAGAAGATGTTGAGAATTTCCAACGGATATGAGATGACGAGCAGAGCTATCATCGCTTTTCCGACATCCTCTTTTTGGATGAGTTCCGTCATTCCCGGTATGACATTCATCAAACCGCCCAGAAGAAAGAAAACAAGGCGATAGGAGAGCATTCTCCAAGCGTTTATCTCGAACTCATTATTCCTGACGGGCTTACGCCTGTTCAACCACGCGATTATCTCCAGCACCAGCAGTGCGATGACAAACATGAGTTCCATCAAGCAAAAGAGCGCGTTCGCCATCTCCTGCTCTTCACTCCAATCGTATTGGAGTTCGATGATCCTGAGTGAGCAAATCACGAAAAGGAAATATATGATTTGCCAGGCAAAAGATTCGCGATGCGTACGAAAGCCCCTAACCCATAGGCCCCAAAGCATGACCGTGAGCAAAGAAGGCCATGACCAAATGAGTTGAAGCAAGTTCTTCTGATCAAAAGCATGACCTAGGATATACAGGGGAAAAGCCACGAATACGGCAAACCCGGAGAGAAAAAGCATGACGTAAGACAACAATTGTTTGAGCAGGTTCCCCACGGTTTTAATGTGCATGGATGCATTCCTCCTTCTGGCTTTCGGAGACATGGCCAATCCTACCCGGACGATCAGCCGGACGACTGCCTGTCCCCTATGAGCCTCCTGAAACGTCCATTTGCGGGACGCCACCATGCAATTCGGCCAAAACTAGAACAGTGGCACTTCCGACATCTCGGCGTTCTCACCGTGATGCTCCTCGTTGCTCTGGTCGAAGCGGCAGTACCGGCATTCCCCGCACGGGACGAGGCCGTCCCTGTGTTCACGGGCCGTGTTCACATCGAACAGGTCGGATGTGGTGAACACCTGCCAGGAGGCGTCGAACGTCTGCCAGTGACCCGTATCCTCCGGACCGGCCGCCTTCACCGACGCCGAGCGCGAATCACGCACTCGCTCCAACCTCGCCTGCTTCTCTGCATTGCGGGTCTGTGCGACGGTCGGGACGCTGGTCTGGCTCGGGAAGACAGTCACGCGTTGAGGGCCGACCGTGATCTTGCATTGATAGACTTCCAGCACATCCCCTAAAGCCCTTTTGAATTTCCGTTTGAAGTCCTTGAGCTCGGAATCGGAGCCGAACTGTTGGTAGAGCTGCTGCCAGCTGATCGTGGCCGGCTCGTGCAGGTTGTAGACGCGCTTGGTCAACCACCAGTAGATGTCAATAGCCATCGGCTTTTTCAGCGCCGAGACCACCTTGAGATCGACCGGTACCGGATTATCCCGCAGCATATCCACATATTCGGAACTGAGCCGCACCCAATTGTCCACTATCTTGCCTTTTCCGTGAGGGAAGATTCGGGTTCGACCAGTCGATCGGGTACTTTTCGGGAACGGTGAAGTTCACGCCCTAGCTCGTTGATTCAGTGTTGTTGCTAATGATGTATACGCAATTTGCACAATCGCTCCATTTGCGGCTTGATGCTCTTCAGCTGGCGTCTGCCAATGTGTTTGAACAGTGCGGTTCATGCCATGCTCTATGCGTCCCGAAACAGGGGCAAATGACGTGAACATATGTGCATTCACTCGGATCACGATGCAATCCGGCATGCCCGGGAAATCTGGAACCCCATGGTCGGCCGAGGCTTTTTAACGGTCGCAGGCAAGCCCGACGGTCCCCTCCATAAAAAAGAAATCAAATAAGATTTATATAATGATTTATTATATCGATTATATATAGAGATTATGGAGGTAAGGTTAGGATCGCGGCCATGGGGGTATGTTTGCCGTCAAATCGCTAACACACGCTAATCGAATTGATGACACAATCCTGACCATTTATAACTGAGGTAAGGCATTAATCTGGTCAGTATTAAAGAAGGGGGTGCCAATAGTGAACATATGGTGGCGCAGAGCAGTAGCTTATATTCTCCGTATAATATTACCTGCCTCGTTGCTATCGCAGTTGGTGGGTAGTGTTTTTTGCGGAAGATCTTCCCCCGGTGGGGCCATAGGGTTCTGGATTGATTGCTCTTCTGCGGTCGTTGTCCGTGTGATTTCTTCCTGGTCTACACGCAATGGACAGTCTTGGGCACACCGCCTCTTGAGGATACAAGTACTCGATCAGGATTCCAATCTGTTCATATCCGGCATGAGAATGGGTATACGAGAGGTAGCGCACTTGGCCGATTTCGTGTCACCTTTCATCGGATTCCTTTGGCCTTTATGGGACGACGGGGGACGGACCTTTGCAGATAAGATCGTTAGGACTATCGTAATCGCTGAAAAATAGGTATACTTGAAGTGACACAAAGACGCGTTGCTAATTAAAACATAAAAAGTGGATTTAGCCTAATAAACATTATCACTTGACCACTACCGGAAATTCTGTTATCTACACTAACCAGTAGGTGTTACAGGGGCACCTAATGCCCTCAAGGTGGATGGCCTGAACGAAAGAAGAACATATGAAAAAGCAGATTCTGTCCGCTTTTGCAGTAGTAACAGCTATTAGTATCGTAGTCATCACTCCAACCACGGCATTGGCCGATGACATAAAATACAGTCAGTCGATATATGAAAAAATAGGAATGGACAGATCGGAAATAGTCTCTTGGGTTCAAGATTCGAGGCAAAACGTATACGGGAGGACGGAAGATGAGGTGATGCAATATCTGATTGCATCGGCAGAGGAAGAGCGATCTTCTAACATCCAAACAGATAACGCAATTACACGCGGTTCTTGGTCAAATCAATGGTTTTCTAGAGGAGTTTGGATCGCACGCGATGGCATGTGGTCGCTATCTCTGCAACCTACTTGGTGGGCTGCTGCAGCCACTCCAACGCGCTATTATTATGCTGAATCGGCATGGGCAACGATTCCTCCACAATTTAGTTCGAGTCGCCATTGGACAGCCTATCCGACTGCATCAAAAATGATGAAAGAACAATTTGATTGCCACGTCAGGTATGGCACTCTCAAAACACCATACAATCTTGAACCTTCTAGGACATCAATAAGCCAGATCACCTGTAACTGAAGTGAGGTGGTGCCATGTATGACAAGATTCCTGGCCTGCTTTATTCGACAGGCGCCTTATTCACCATTGTTTCTTGGGTCTTCATCTTATTCTCGAGAAACATCCATCCAAAGAACAAAAAGATTCTCATACTGCGGTTATCCATCATTTGGATGCTGTTCTTTGCAAGCTCCGTACTGATGCTTGTATCGAACCTATTTTTCGATGTGTGCGCGGGCTTCCTGGATCCCGATGTCCTCGATTTCTACAACCAGAGGTTTATACGGCTGGCGCCAGCAGCGACCTGTGTGATGAACTTCTGTGTATCCACGTATTGTTCCATGAACCTTGTCAAGGAGTACACGAGGATCAAGTAACGTTACATCATATTCGATTCGCTTGTCGGATCAGTCGGTGTCGCTCCGAATCGAGACGCTGACCGATGCCGATGCAGTTCACGCTGTTCGCAGACAACGGGTAGAAGCCGTCCAACACACCGGCACCATCCATGGCCACGTAGGTGACGGTGGTGACCCTGTCTAACGTGTTGAGTACATGACGGACCAGCCACGAGTCGAGCGAGGTTCCCTGCCTCAATGGAAGTCCGAGAGTTCGTCGCCGGGCTTGATGTGCCTAGATCTGGTGAAGACTACAGACATTGCGGATCCTAGTCGAGCAATTCTCTCAACTGGCGCGACATAGCCCTCTCTAGGGCGTCCCGGAACTCGTCGGACGCCTCGCCCATGGATTCATGCCCACGGGAAGATCTCATCGGCCCGGCCCGGCAGTGGTCGGGGCGTCTTTTCCGCGCCGTCGCCTTCCTGACGGCTACCGTGCCGGCGATGGGCTCGCCGGCCTCGCGTTCGCCTTCGAAACGCATGTCGTCGTGCCCGCCCCTCCTACATGTCGAGGCCGGGACCGTCGGACCTGTCGAGTCCGGGACCGTCGATGGGATCGGGCAGCGGCAGCGTACCGGATCCGATGCCGGCCCACGGGTCGACGCCGGAGGTCTGGATGGCGTCGGATGCGACCGGCTCCAAGGATCGGCTCAGGTTATCGGCCCACGGGTCGCCCTCCCATGGATCACGGCCCTGCAGGCCGGCCTCGTAGATTCTCACGTCGATGAGGTCCACGGTCTCCTTCTCATCGAGCCGCATATCGTCGAGAGGTTCCGCTTTCGTCGTTTCGCCGCCGTCAAGGCGCATGAGGCTCTGATGCGTACGCCCGTTCGGATCCATGTCGACCCCCGCGGTGAAGACGGTGCCGTTGTCGATGTCGATCAGGACCTCCACACGGGCGGGGTCCGTGGTTCCCACCGGGTTTCCGGTGTCGTTCATGCTGATGGTGACGTGCGGGTTGTCGGCGTATCGGCGTTCGAGCATGTCCGCGAGATCCATGGTCTGCCGTACCGCGTCTCGTGCCGGCCACGCATACCAGCCGAGGCTTTCTCCCGTCGCCGCGGCCTGCGTTTCGCAGAGCCTTGAGGCTTCCTTCCGCTCGTCGAACGGGCCTTCGATGCCCCGTGCGTGCGCGGGCGGGTCATCGACGGAATGGTATCGTGCGATCAGACGGAACAGGTTTTCGAACGCGTCGCTTTCGGAGTCGTATGGGCCGGCATACCAGGCCTGCGTGTCTTCGAGTCGCGCGATGTAGCCGCCGTCCGGAAGGGTCATGACGTATCCGAGCGGTGTTCCGTCGGGCATGTCGTAATAGAATCTGGGCCGTTCGTTCCGATATTTGGCGCGCATGTTCCCGCGCAGGTCGTCGAGGGTGAACCGGATGCCGTGATATTCGAGCCTGCCATCCATGTCGGGCTCCTTGGGTCGGGTCGCCGTCATGGACCGGTTTTTCGCCACGTCGATGACGTCGCTGATGTCTTCGGCGTCCAGACCGGGCATGTAGTCGGCGGGGTCGAGACCGCATGTGGCGCAGAACCTGGCGAACGTGTCGAGGGTGATGGTCGCACCGGCGTTGAGCCGGCTGAACATGGCGGGGCTGACGCCGGCGAACCCGGCGAACGTGTTCCAACTGACGCCGAACGCCTGTCTTTTGGCGTCGAGGTCCGCGCGCAGACGGTTAAGGTCGATGAGCGTGTCCATTCCCGCCCCTCCTATATGCCGAGCCCGCCATCGGCGGGAGCGGACACGGGGTGGATCATGGGATCGGCCGGCGGCAAAGACCCATTCAAGGCTTCGATGGTCATGTTGGCCGGCGCGTCGCGTATGGGATCGTCGTCCGGGTACGCCATTCGTTCGATCCGATCGATGCGGGACATGCCGATGGGGGTCCAGGACGCTGCGGCGATGATGTCTTCCCGATGGTTCCAGACGAGTCGGTCCGCACCCGTCTGGTCGAGTCCCTCGAAGTCGCCGTCCTCGTTGATCCTCATGTATGTGTCGCGTTCGGGGTCCCAGCCGCCGTATCGCGTCTTGTCTTTCACGTCCTCGCCGGTCAGGTTCCATCCGGCGGTGAGACGGTTGACCTGGCCGGACGGCCATATCCTGTAGTGTCCGATCACGCTTTCTGGCCTGAGCTCGTTGATTTCGTCGACCAGGTCATGCAGGAGCTGGATGTTCCGTGGCGTCCGCCGTATCCGGCCCATGCTCTCGATGGCGGTCCTGCAGGCCTCCTTGCGACGGATCTCGATGGCGATATCGGTATCCGGATCGTCGGTGTCGTTCATGTGTCCGTTCCTTCCATGACGGGATCATTCGTCCCGTCATGGGGTTCACGAGCCCCTCGAACGTTTCGTCCCCGATATGGATGCGTCAGAGGGCTTGCACTTCGCATCCCGCCGCCGTGGGCCTTTCCGCCGTCCGCGTTCCTTTCGCGTCCGAAACGAAAGCCGGTGCCGATATCGGCGTGTCCGCGCGTGGGTCGTCGGATCGTCGGCTTTTGCGGAGGCGTGCGCATGTGGTCAGTCGGGCGGAGAAACGTTCGGTCGGTCCCGTCGGATGAACCTATGCAATCACCGTCGGTGGTTCGTGTCGAAGCATGTTTCGTATCAGGATGCCCATGTCACAGACCGGCAGATAGCGGGTGACGATGGTCCAGATGATCGCAACCTCGATCAGTCCGACGACGACGGTCACGGTCCCCCACACGAGTTGCATCCACAGTCGTGGAACCATAGCCGCCCGACCGGTCACGCCGGCGATCACGATGAGGACGATGAGCGCCGATGCCAGTAGTGTGATATCCCAATCGTGGAACCATTGGCTTGCCAGGACGAGCCAATGCGTGAGTGATCCGCGCAATCCGGTGATGGTTGCCATGTCCGCCGTCCTTTCCGGTTTTCGAGGTCCTTTTCCTCCTCCACATGCTTTGCGGCCGATGCTGGCCGATTCGCACCTGCACGATCCGCTCGACAAGGAGACTGGCGGCTGGGGGTGTCGCGGCATGGACGACGTGGACATCCCCGGATCATCGGCTTATATCCACAACCCGTTACGCGGCTTGTCGGAAGGCTCCCGTGATGGCTGCCATGCCGTTGTCTCTTCCGGTCTCGTCGACGTTTCCTCCGCATGATTGATGGCCGACATGTCCCGGTTCGCCGATGGCCGGTGCCGTCTGCCGGGGTTGACGACGCCGTCGGTGTGGTTGATCCGCCCGTCGAGGTTGGCCCAATGCTGTTCCTGCCGTCCGCTTGACGCGGGCGGTCGCTCCCCCAGCGGATCATCTTCCTCGTCGACCTGCCACATGGCCCGGTAGACGACGACGTCGCGGAACAGGGTCGGGTCGTCGGCCGATGCTTCGAGTATCCGTCCGGTCCATGGCTGGTTTGAGGCTTGTGCGTCGCGGACGAGTTCGTCCACTTTCAGTTCGATGAGTCGTTCGTTCTGTCTTACGATGTCGAGTTCGCTGCCGTGTCGGCTGGCCCGGATGCGCGGGATGACGCCGGCGCACCATTCCTCGTGGACGGTGCCGTTCACCCGGTCGAGCAGTCCGGCGTTGAGCCGTCCCGCGATGGTGGCGGCCCAGTCGGGTTCCACGGGTCGGCTTTGCCGTCTCATGTCGGGATTCTCCTTGAGGATCCTTCCCTCTTCCCTGCGTAGTTCACGCCATCGGGGGAACAGGCTCTGGTCGAAGCCCTTGACCGTCTGGCACAGGCCGTCGAGTATGGTCTTGACCGCAGGGATGCAGGAATGGTCCACGTCGATGGTGATCGCCTTGCCGTCGAGCGTGTCGGCGAGAGTGTAGGGGATGTCGCTGCGTTCGAGGATCTCCGTGACGTATCGTGCCTGTTCGGCGTCCCTGCTGACGTCCATGTCGATACGGTATGTGGTATCGTCCATCCGGTCGGGATGCAGAACCCTGGCGGTTCGCGCTATCTTCCCGACGAGCTGGTCGCGGTCGGGCCGACGGCCTTTGAGACGGTCGGGGTCGAGCGGCTGGCCGATGATCGCGAGGGCGCGTTTCGCGTCGGTCATGTAGGCGCGTGACCAGACGCCGCGGAGCCATTCGTAGCTTGGGCTTCGGGTGATTTTGTCGACGGTTTTGGGATCGTGGCGTCTGGCGAGCATGGCGTTGAGGTGCGGGCCGGAGATGAGGCCGGCGGCGGAGTCGTGTTCGCGCATGAGACGTTTGAGGTCCATGCGGTCCGTCCGTTCACGTTCCAGGGTTTCGGTGGCGGTCGCGGCGTCGGGATGGTTGAGCAGGCTTGCTTTCATACGCGACATGGCGATGGCTTTGGGGTCCGTCTCGACGCCGGAGAGTTGGTGTCTGATCTTGCGTTGCTCCTCGTCCGGGCAGGCGTAGTAGAAGTGGTTCTCCTCCTTGCCTCTGCTGCCGGCGACGTATTGCAGGTTGCATGGGGTGTTCGCGTCGGACGGGAACAGTACCGCGCAACGGTCCACGGTCATGCCCTGGCAGCGGTGTACGGTGCAGGCGTATCCGGCTTCGCATCCCGTTTCGAGGAATTCCCGCGGGATCTCCCAACGGCTGCCGTCGGCCAGGCTTACGCATGAGACGTCCCGCCGTCCGACGTTTTCGATGCGGAACGTCATGCCGTTTTCTATCGTCCGGCCGTCATGGGATGTGACGTCGTCTTCGTTCTTCCTGCACACTATCTGGTCTCCTCGGCCGACGTCCAGGCCGTCGCGGAGCGCGACGGTTTTGGCGGGGTCGGCTTCGCTTTGCCCTTTGGAACGTCGTTCGAGGATGAACCGTCTGTTGATGTCCCTGACCTGATCCCTGGTGCCGGCGATGAGCAGGGTGCTTTTGCCCTGGTCCTGCCATTCGATGCACTGGACGTAGGACTCCTCCTCCAATTGCACGTCCTCTCCCCAGTGGAGCCGGTCGTGGTCCACGTACCGTTGCACGAGCCGTTCGCATGCGGCGACGCTTTCGGGATCGGCACGGTCGCCGCCTTTCCTGAGTTCGAGCGTCGCCCGTCCCTCGCCTTCCCATCTGCGGATGGAGTCCCTTCCGCCGTGGGGGTCCCCGTCCCATTTGTCGGCCTTGGAGGTGAACCGCCACAGGCTTGAGAGCATCTGATACATGCCGTGCCGTTCCATCCAGCCGAGCCTGCCGCCGGCTCCGGAGACGCTGTCGAGTTGGAGCGGGTCTCCTGTCAGGGTGACCTTGGCTCCCATGGGGTCGGCCATTCTTGATACCTGGGCCATGTGCCTGGTGTCGACCATGCCGGCCTCGTCGATGATCACGAGCTGGTTCGGCCGGATGGAGTAGGTGCTTTCCTCGGCGAGGATCCGGCTCAGCCGCATACGGCAGGCGAGTCTTTGGACCGGGTCGGGCGTCGACCGGATCTGCTGGTCGAGCACGGCGATGTCGCGTCGGTGTCGCTCGATCTGGTCGATGTCGTTGTGGTAGAGGAGTTTGGCGATGGTGATGCTGTTGCATCCGATGCTGTTCCTCAGTTCGCCGACGGCCCTGCGGCTGGTCGCCAATCCCAGGACGCTGTCGGGACCGTATTTGGCGCGCCATGCGTCCGCCACCGCGCGCATGGTGGTCGTCTTTCCCGTGCCTGCCGGTCCGATGACCGCGCCGACCATTCTGGGGTTGGACAATGCGTAGACGGCGGCTTCGAACTGGTCGGCGGCCAGCGGGTATCCTCCGTTCCGCCCGGCCTGCTCGTTCCATCCTTGCAGCCATATGCGGGCCTCGTCCGCGGTGAATCCGGTGACGGCCGGCTTCCCGGCCTGTCCGATCATATAATGTTCGGCATCGAGGATCTCCCGGCTGGTGTATAGGTCGAGCTTGTCGTCGTCGAACACGCTTACGCCGTTGCCGTTGGTGAGGGTGGGACTGTCCTTGACGTCCTGCGGGATCCGGTATCTGCCGGGTGTGAGTTTGACGCATCGTGCGAGGGCGAGGTCCGCGATCCGGTTGGCGACGATGATCCGCTGTTCGGGGTCGATGCGGACGCTTCTGAGGAGTCGTTCGGCTTCGGCCCTCACGTTGGTCTTCTTCCATGTGGTCCGGCCTTTGGATACGTTGCGGTAGGACAGGTCGACGAGTTCCCGTTCGAGTTGGCGGCCGTTCTTGCCCGTTCGGCTCATGTCGGCGCTCTGGTCGAGCAGGAGCCGGCTGCTGTCCTCCTGGCAGGTGGAGTCGATGTGCAGCATGCTGGTCTTGCGGGAGTTGACGGTGTCCCACACGTGCCGGATGTCGATGTCGGGCGCCGTCTGCCCGCGTTTCTTCCACCAGTGCCGTTGTTTTTCCGCGAGGCTGGGTTGGATTTCCGGTTTCGCCTTCCTGGTGGCCTGCCATACTTCCAGGTCGATCTGCGCGCGTCGTTGGAAGCTGACGGGCCGTCCGGTCTGGGCCTCTTCCTGTTGGACCCGCTGCTCGACCTGTTTCGCGATCTCGCTGTGACGGCCGCTGAATGCCTCGATGAGTTCGGCGGGTACCCCGTCCACCTCGTTGATGACGGATTTGGTTCCCTGTTCGTTGACCTTGGTGGTCCAGGTCCATCCGAATCGTTGGGTGAGCAGGTCCTGGAGGAGGTTCTCGTGGATTTCGGAGATCTCGACCATGCTGGAGTACAGTTTCCTGCCGTCGAGCGCGGTCCATACCCCGTCGGAGCTTCTGCGCACGCGGTTGGATATGGTGATGTGCTTGTGTGGTTGCGGGTCGCCGTCACGGGTGTCGAAATGGTCGAACACGAATCCGGCGACGCCGTCGCATGCCACGGATGCGACCCCGCCTTGCCCCGCCCGCGTCGAAGCGTATTCGTCCTCGAGGTAGGCGATGGTCATGTCCGTGGCTTTCTGGAGGCATTCGTCGATGCCCCTGCGTGTTTCCGCGTCGCCGAACGCCCATAGGATGCTGACGCTTTTCGGCTGTCTGGTGGTGTAGTCCCAGCCGGCGACCGGCGGTTCGCCATCGTCGCCCTTGGTGAGTTTCACGTCGCCCAGGAACCTTCCCGTTGACGGGTCACGGCTGTCGTTGATGAGGCTGCGGACCGTTTTCGACGATGCCGTCCGTCCGACGGAGCCTCCCAGGAGTTCGGCGCCGGAGCCTATCCACCGTCCGGGCGGGTTGCCCTTCGCGGTGTAGTATCCGCTTGGTCCCGTGCCGACCGTAGCCCCGTCCGCGTCGAGTGCCTCCATGATGTCGTGCAGCGTGTATTCCGCGTTCGCGAGTTTGGTGAGGTTCATTGCCATGTCGTTTCCTCTTTGCGCAGTTCGTCGATGTAGCCTCCCTGGGGCGCGTCGTCGATCAGATCCCTGTCCGACGTTGCGGCCAGTCTGAGCAGGAGGTCCGCATTGTCGCGGAACGTCTGTTTGAGCCTGTCGGCCTGTTCGCCCAGGATCCTTTCGTGTTCCTTGCATGCCCTGATGCGTGTCCTGAGGTCCTCCGTCTCCTTCTTCAGCCGTTGGAGATGCTCCATGCCGGCCCGCTGCCGGCCGGCCTCCCGCACGTTCCTTTTCTCACGGTACCGTCGCTGCTGGCATCGGCGGCTGCAGTATCGCGGCACGGGTCCCCTCCTGGGCTTGCACACGGGCCTGCCGCACACCTCGCATACGCCCGCGACAGTCCTGTCGCCGGCACGCCACGCGCCGCGACGGCATTTGCCCGAACAGTATCCGTCCTCCCATACCTGCGTATGCTTCCCGCAATGCCTGCAGATCCCGTCTATCCGATGTACCGCCATCTGTCCTCCTTTCGAATCCGGGTCCTTGCCGTGTCGTCACTTGAACCGCCACGGGCCCGGATCCCATTGGCCGCCGACATGATCCTCGGCCCATAGCCGCTGCAGCGCCTTGACGTCCGAGAACGTCCGCCGGCCCCGACCGTCCTCATGATCCAGATCGTCGCGGTACTCGTCCTCCATGCCCTCCATCGGCAGGGCCCATTCCCCGGCGCCCACGCGGGTCAGCGTGCCGTCCTCGCCGCATTCGGGATCATGCTCCCAGAATGCGGTGTGGGTCCAGCCGTCACGTCGGGCGATGAGCGCCACCGTCCGTCGGCCCAGCATCCGGGTCAGGTCCACGGCCCATGGCTCCCGATATTGGATGAGCGCGGACGGCATGACGTTCATGGCGGCGATCATGCACCGGTACGACACGAGCAGCGTGGCGGCCAGGACCCGGTCGTGCTCGTCCGCGAGCTCGTTGCGGTTCTCGATCTGCCACCGCCACTGGTTCGCGGCCCGTTTGCGGTCCTCCAACGCTTCGAGGAACATGGCCTCGAGACGCTCCTCGTTCTCCTCGGCCGCACGCCTGCGCCTGATGGTCCGGATCCGGTCCTTGCACCCTCGATGGCTCTTCAGCCATGCCCCGTTCACCTTGCTGCGCTCCGTCACGGGCCTGCCGCAGGCCTCGCACACGGGCGGTTTTTCACTGCCATCCATGCCCATCCCACGCGGATTCCCATACGGTTTGTCGCGATATCGGGCGAAAACCCATCTAAACACGTCACACGACCTACGAATGACGCCGTTCTCGGCGTCCCCCAACGGGGTGGGTGCAAGACGCGCATGGTTGTCGTTTGGTGATGTTGGGTTTTCTGGTTTGTTGGTTTCGGGGTCTTTTTCTGGTCTTCTGGTTTTTCTGGCTTGGTTGTGGTGTGGGTGCTTGTTTTTCTGGTTCTTTCTGCTTGGTCTGTCTTTCTGTGTTTTCCTTGTCCTGGTTTCGTTGGGTCTGGTTTTTTCGGTTCTGCTGGTTTCGGGATGGTCTGGTTCCGGGTTCCGGGAGGAAGGGGCACCCTGAGTGCATGGTTTCGGCGCGGATCATATCCGGTCCCGGTCCGCGGGTTTTGACCCATGTGAAGGATCGCCGTCCCGCCGATATCGGGTCAGGGGCCGGTATCGGTACCCGTGTGGCCCGGACCGGTCCGGAAGGCCCATGAACGGATCGGGCCCCTCTCGTCTTTCGCCCGTTCCGGATGCGGCACACGAGAGGGGCCAAAACATCATTGCCTCGAGATGAGGCGGTAATCCTCTGCGTGGCGTGCGGCGACGTTTTGACCCTCGCCCGGCTGTCGGGTCGATTCTGATCCGGCTTTTTGACCCGGCCGTCTGCGGACCATTTGACCCTGCCATGAGCCGATATCGGCGTCACGGGATCCGGGGCCGGATCGGCTTGGATCGCCGGAGGGTCATTTGACCCGTCGGACTGAATCGTTGGAATTGGGCCGTTTCCTCCGGGTCCATCTGTCTTTTTGACCCTCCCCGGTCGTACCGGGTCAAATTCTGACCCGGGTCTTTTGACCCGTGGTTTTGACCCTATCGGACATCGATATCGATCGGTCCGGGGAGGACGGGTCACGTTCGACCGGTCCGATATCGGTTCGGTTCACATTGCTTCGCTGGTTTAGCCCACGATCCGCATGGCCCGGGTCGCATGGGTCCATTGATTCGATATCGGTCAGATCCACCAAGGGCCCGCAGACGGTCGGTGTCTCCGCGATGAGTCCACGGACGATTCGAGCCCATGACGTTTCGGGACACGTCATGGGCTCGATTCTCGGCTTCCTGATTCAGAGGCTCGGTTCCTGCGGTTCCGCGAACCGATCCTGGGTCGTGGCCGGCCACGGATCCGTCTGCATCGGCTGTTGTTGGACCGGTACGGACCGCTGTGCGTTTCCGTTGACCTTGGTGATCCGGACGGTCGCGTATCGTACCGACGCCCCGATATCGTCCGCAACGAGTTCGTAGACGCTGCGTCTCTCCCCCGCCTCGGTCTGATAGTCACGCTGCACGTATCGTCCCGTGACGACGACCCTTGTGCCCTTGCCCATCCCGGACTCGGTCATGTGCTCGGCGATCGGACCGTACGCCACGCATCGGATGAACGTGGTCGCGCCATCCTCCCATTTGCCGTTCCTCTCGGTGCTGCTGGTCTGCGCGACCCGGAAGTTGACGACGGTTTTGCCGCCCGACGTGCGCTTGGGTTCGAGGCCGGATACGAGATTGCCCATGATGGTCATGGGAATCTGGTTGATGGTTGCCATGATGGATCCTTTCCTCGTGGATGGCCCGTCTCTTTTGACGGGCTCATTCACTCCACTTCAATCCTCGCTGATATCATCGTCCGCAAGCTGTTTCCGGTCGGGATGCCGTGGCTTGCGGGTCTTGATCCTTTGATCCTTCCTGCGATCGGCCGTTTGAGGTTGCCTCTTCGCTCCCCTCGGCAATGGACCAGTATCGGGATGGGGCCCGTGAAAAACATTTCAGGGGAGGTTGGAATCCTCCCCTGAAACAACCCCATATTCAAAGGACCCGGGCGGGGACCCCGATGAATACATGTCTTCAGCCTATCAGGTTCGCTGCGCCGCCACGCATGACGCCAACCATTTGAGGCAACCCGTCATGGGACTCGTTCCCGTCCCCATCTCCCTCGCATGCTCGCTTCCCGGCATAGGGCCCGGTAGATCATCTGCTCCTGGATCGCGTCGGACAGCGCGCGATGTTCCTCGACGTCCCCGATGTGGTAGTCGGCGATCAGGTCGCTGACGCGGTGATGGCGTTTCTGCGGGTTGAGTTCCCAGCTCATCTCCTTCGTGCACAGCCAACGGCAGTCGAACTCGTTCGCGTCTGGATTATAGGCGCGTTCGGCCGCGTCAAGGAAGCCGATGTCGAATTCGGCGTTGTGGGCGATGACGGTCAACGGCCTGCCGGCCGGCCAGACGTCGTCGAGCCATTGGTGGAAGCGCAGCATCGCGGCATCGGCGGTGGGCTTGTTCCGAAGCATGCCGTCGCTGATGCCGGTGAGTCGGCTGATGAATTCCGGCAATGGACGTTGCGGGTCGACCAGCTGCTCGAACCTCGGCCTTGCGTTCTCGTTGCCCGGCGTCACGAGCAATGCGCCGATCTCGATGATCGTGGCTCCTTCCTCGGGATGGAGTCCCGTGGTTTCCGTGTCAAGCATCACGTACGTGTCGAGCGGCTTGTCGAGTGGTTCGATGCGACGTGGATTATTTCGGTTGATGTAGCGATCCCAATACATGTGTTGTTTCCTTTCACTGGTTCCGTCTTGTCTGCAGGGTCCGTTGGCTTGTCCCGCCGGTTTCCGTCAGGCCGATCGCCTGGCGTGATCCGTCCTCGCGGCCATGCCGGTAGGCGGCGCGGCTGGCCCGGGTGATCCTGGCCAGTTTCGGATGCTTGGCGGCGAATGTGACGTTGGCTTCGATCCACGCGTCGACCTGGTCGGAGCGGACGGCGACCAGTTCCCTGCCTGTGTCGTCCGATTCCATTTCCCGGCGGAGGATCTCGTACCGGTGGGCGATCTCCTCCTGGAAGCCCTGGTAGTAGCCGTTCCTCCAGGCGGCGTTCGCTTTCGCGTTGCGTGTCGTCCTGGCGCGTTCCCGCCACATGACGGCGCGGCTGGTTTCCATGGCGGTCCAGATCGCTTCGGTCTTGTCGACGTCGGAGCGGACGCCGTAGAGCGTGATTCCGGTGATGACGCTCCGGCCGTTTCCGGCCTTGCGGAACCAGTAGGTGGCACGGCAGCGGTTCCCTTGGGCCACGATGTACGCGAGGCTGGCCATGAAACGGTTGCATGGATTCGTTTCCAGGTCGATCTTCTTGCGGATGATCTCGATGTCGTGGTGGTCCTTTTCGAGCTGCCATTGCTCGATGGCGTGCCTGTCCATGAGCCGTTGTGCCTGTTCGAGGGCGATACGCTGTTCGTTGTCGGACGCGGCCGGATCGTTGGCGAGGGCGAGCAGCCTGCGCACGCGTTCCATGATGCGTTCGGTTTCCAAAGGATCTTTCCTTTCCGATGATGGTGATTTCGAAGGTATTCGTCAGGTTTCGATGCCGAACTGGCTCA
>ENA-OQNO01001221-OQNO01001221.1-human-gut-metagenome-genome-assembly--contig:-NODE-1221-length-18250-cov-3.061524_pt1 | contig 18250 bp, 14 predicted proteins | sample MGYA00242629_ERZ504880 | MGnify/ENA primary metagenome ERZ504880 (study PRJEB26092, sample SAMD00036377) | human gut metagenome | host: Homo sapiens | study: EMG produced TPA metagenomics assembly of... | reverse complement strand
AAGAAAAGATTCATGTGTGTCTTGAGACGAATGGAGTAATATCGGAACCGCATCTGGACCTTCTTGCTGCCGATGTTGATTTATTTCTGCTGGATTATAAGGCTACAGGCGCAAAGCATAAGGAACTGACGGGGATAGAAGAAGAACGCGTTCTGTCAACGATACACCGGCTGAATGATATGGGGAAAGATATGATATTACGATGTCCCATCATTCCGGGAATTAATGATGAGGAAGAGCATTTTTCTGCAATCAGAAAACTGAAAAGAGATAACTCCTTTATTCAGGACGTAGAAATAATGGCATACCACTCGACTGGAAAACAGAAATGGGATGCCATTGGCCTGGATTACAGCTTAAAAGAAATGGAAAGTGTCAGTAAAAAACAGAAAAGGATATGGGAAGAAAAGATCCATATCCAGTCCTGACAGATCATGTATGAAGTCTTCGGAACTCTCCAGGAGGGATTCCGAAGGCTTTTTTAAATGCAGTATTAAACGCACGGATGGTAGAAAAACCGCTCTTTTCTGCTATTTCTGTAATAGAAAGATCTGTTTTCTTTAAGTACTCTTTTGCAAGATGCATCTTATATTCCAGTGCGTATTGATAAAAACTTTTATGGAAAATCCGCCGGAATACCTTGCATAAGTGATTGGGGCTGTATCCAAGTAAATCTGCAAGCTTATCCAAATGATAATCCATAGGGCTGACAGTGGAAAAGAAATCCATAATAATCCTGCAGACGTCGGTTTCTCGTGACTGATGATCTGAGAGTGCCAGCGGAATGCTGTCATTGAGGCAGCGGAGGCAGTGATATAAAAGAAGCTGGAGGTTCAGACGAAGAAGCTCTTCAGACCAGGTCTTTTTGTCATGCTCATATTCATCGTAGAGTTCCAGAAGCGTAGGATAAATTTTGGCATAATCGGGATTCTGCGCAATGGTCTTTTTTGTAAAAAGTGCTGTGTTAAAGAGTCGGGCGTCAAAGGTATGATTGAGAAATTCCCGGCTTATAACCAGCATGAAGACCTCACCATCACCTACGTTATTTTGAAGCCAGTGGATATCACCGGGAGTGACGATAATAAAGTCACCTTCTTCCAGCTTCAGTAGCTGCTGATTGACACCGTAGAGAATCGTCCCTTTTGTGACGAACATAAATTCGAGCTCATGATGCCAGTGAAGAAAATAAGAGCCGGGGCTGAGCCAATACATGTTTAGCAGACTATTTTTTTCATAGGGAAGAGTTTCTTTTAAATCCATGCAAAATCACCTCCTTTTGTAATGATTGTACCATAGATGATAAGTTTTTTCTAGTCACTGATTATTAAATGTATAGACATGTCAAAATAAAAGGATATAATTATATACATAATAAACAAAAAGAACATCGGAGGTGAATAATGGAGCAGAATGAAAATAGGCTCGGACGGTGGCAGGTGGATGAAGATCATTTACCAGTTTTTGATTATTACGGCGAAGATGCTTTAAGATATAAAAACGGAAACGGACATTGGCTGGATATTCCGGCTGAACCCTGGTTTTTACTGGGAAATTATCGTATGACTATGTTTGTACATACAAATGGCAGGTATCAGTTCCTCACCGGAGAACGAACATGGGCCAGGATTAATTATGATGAGCAGAAGTTAGGGGCGAATGGGGCAGAAATCAGTGTGGATGGAAAAACTGTAATATTAGCTGGTGACCAAGCCAGGGCAGAACAGCGAAGATTTGGCACTGGTTATGCAGAATTCATTTATGCTCCGAATAAAGACGTTCGTGTCAAAAGAGTACTGGCCGTAAAGCCTTCCGAAAAGAACAATCAGGGAATTCCTGCATTTCTCGCAGAGATACAGATGGAAAACAATGGTACAGAACCTGTGGCTGTCAAATATATGGAATGGATTGGAATTCGATATCAGCCTATGGGGCAGAACCAGTGCGAAGTTTGCTATAGAAACTGGTTTGAACAGAGAGAAGGTTTGGCTCTGGTCTCTATAGAAGCAGAGCAGATGACTGCTTCTTTCCGGACAGGAGATCGAGAAGAAAGCCGTTGGGATTATTTCCCACCATCAGTATATATTCAAACTGATAAAATGAGGATAACCTGGCAGCAGGATCGTGTAGAGTTAAAAAAAGAATTCAGGCTGGAACCGGGACAAACAGTAAATCTTGAGTATATTATCGGCGTCAGTTATACTCCGGGTTACGAAGAAATAATGAAAGAATGCCGTATGCTTATGGAAGTACCGAAGGGAGATAAAATTAAGTACCGGAGGGAGTGGAGACAGGCGTTATCAGAGGTTCCATCAGGGGAGTCAGAAGAAATGTATCAGGAAATGCTTTGGAACTGCTATAATCTGGAAGCTATGGCTACATATCGTGAATATTATGGTGAGACCTTTATCCCTCAGGGAATGACCTATGACTACCAATATGGAAGACCGTGTGCAGCGAGGGACCATCTGCAGCATGCACTGCCGATAATGTATACCAATCCGGAACTGGCAAAGTCGTGTATCCGATATGTTTTGAAGAAGATGACCGCGGATGGCGAATTAAAGTATATGGAATACGGTTATGGAAAGACTTCGAACGGCGGCTGGAGTGTCAGTGACCAGCAGCTATACCTTTTTTATACTGTGGCAGAATACTTAAGGGTTACGGGAGACTACGATTTTCTTGCTGAGACAACAGCGTATTACCCGCCTCATGCCAGCTATATGGGCAGTACACTGGATAAGCTGAAGGATGCAATGATTTATTTGATCGAAGAAGTGGGAACAGGAGCCAGAGGGCTGGTACGGCTGCTGAATTCAGATTGGAACGATATGGTATATCATAATTACCCGATGCTTCCTTATTATGGATCCGCTGAGTCTAACATGAATACGACTATGGTATTGAAAGTTTTCCCAGATTTGCTTGTCCAACTGGATAAGGCTTCCTTATATTTTAGCGGCAGATTCTCTGAATGTCTGACTGAATTGAAAATAGTTATGAAACGATATTTATCAGAAATAGAGACGGCTTTCTATCAAGATTTAGGAGACAGAAACTTTCCAATCAGGCTCTATTTGAAACATGATACCTGTATCGGTAGAAATACCATGCATCTGGAAGCTCAGATTTTCCTTCTGCAGGCAGAATCCTTTTCGATAGATAAGAAAAAGATTTTATATCAGGAGATAAAAAGAAGACTATGTGATAATGAAATTCTGGGTGCGCGTCAAAGTGAGGCTGCAGTGAAAGGAGAATTTGAAGTCGGACAGGGAGAAAATGGAGGATTCTGGTATTCCCTGAATGGTCCGCTTATTCTGGGAATTGCAAAATTTGATAAGATGGAAGCCTGGAAATGCTTAAGGAATATGGGATTCCGCCATTTTGCGGAGACTTTTCCCGAGTACTATGTTGGACAGTGGACGGGACCGGATTGTTTTTTCTCATCAATATCCTCATCGCCTTATTTGCCATCAACCCCGTGCCCGCTGTACTGTGCCCATGCCCATGCATGGCCGCTCTATTGTTATATGAGATTAACCGAAGAGGAAGAAGGAGTGTGAGTTTATGAAAAATATGTTGTTCCAGTCACTGCACAGTGCACCGGGAGCTAATGCGTCTTTTGCTCTTGGATACAGAAACCATGGGGGTGGATTCGGGATCGAGATAGATCGTGTACCGGATCAGGATGTCTATATCGGCGTGAGAAAAAACGGGACCATTACCTGTTTCCCATTTTTTAAAGATACGAGTCGTTCAGCGGAAAAGGCGTTTACCCAGAAAGAAGACAGCGGTAGGTTCGGTTTGGCAGTTTTTCCTGAAGAATTGATTGATCGTAAGTTTCGATATGGGACGGACAAATTTGAAAGTGGCTGTGTGAGCTTTGAAGTGATCAGCCCGGTCAGAATGCTGCCTGATCCGGATCTGGAGAACTATGATACCTGTAAATATGCATACTGTCCCGGAATCATTGCCAGAATGACGGTTGACAACCGAACCGGAACAGAAGATGCAGAAGCGGTCTTTGCGGTGTCTCCGATGGAGGGAAAACAGGCATTATCAAGGCTAACCGGAGGTATGCTGAAAGGATTTACCAGCAGAACCGGTTATGGATTTGCCGTTGCAGGAACGGCTGAGGTGACGGAATTCAGTGATTTTGGCTTGTCAAAGGCATATGGACGAACGAAGAAAGTGATTTCTCATATTGCACCTCTTGCTGGAATTTCAGTTCTGGTTCACGCCGGAGAAAAAAAGGAAATGATACTGGCGTTGGGCTGGTATAAGAAGGGAATAGCGACAGATGGACTTAGAACATGTCGGTATTATTATACCAATTACTATCCTGATTTAGTAAGCGTTCTGGCTTATGTTCTGGATCATCAAAAGGAAATGATTGCAGATGGAGAGAAGGCTGACAAGCTGCTGGAACAGAAAGAATTATCGCAGGAGAGAAAGTTATTGCTGTGTCAGTCAGTAAAATCATATTATTATAGTACAATGCTGTTGGATGATGCAGGAAAACCAAGATGGGTAACGAATGAAGGGGCGTTTCGGATGATGAATACGCTGGATCTGGCGATCGATCATGCTTTTTTCGAACTGTATTATCAGCCATGGTCGGTTAGAAATCAGTTGGAAGGTTTTCTGGAGGATTACAGTTATTACGATCAATGTGGTATTTCCTTTACCCACGATCAGGGAACACACAATGTATTTACTGCGAAGGGTACCTCGAGTTATGAGCTTCCTGATTTAACAGACTGCTTTTCGTTTATGTCACAGGAGCAGCTGTGCAATTGGATATTACTTGCAGCACTCTATGTTGAGAATACGGGTGATATAAAATGGGCAGAAGAACACGCTGCAGCCATCGGAGAGTGTTTGAAATCCATGAAAAACAGAGATTCCATGGAAGATAATTACAGTGGTATTATGTCGGTTGACTCGAGCTGCTGCTGCACCGGAAGTGAGATTACTACATACGATTCTCTCGACAGCAGTCTTGGACAGGCCTCGGAGAGCCTTTATCTGGCAGTAAAATGCTGGGCTTCCTATCTTGCTCTCGGTAAACTTTCCAGTCATGCCAAACTCGAAGAAGTGGCTGCAGAGGCAGAATGTCATGCCGTGATTACCGCCAGGACCATCGTCTCTTTTTATAGGGAAGATTTGGGATTTATTCCAGCGATTCTTAACGGTACAGACGCATCGCCGATCATACCGGCAATAGAGGGCGTCATCTATCCGTATCTGTTCGGGCGAAAAGACGTACTGGCTGAGACAGGAAGGTATGGGGAGTTGATTAAGATTCTGAAAAAACATACAGAAACTGTTCTTCAGGTAGGCGTGTGCCTTTTCCCGGATAAAGGCTGGAAACTTTCGGCAGGCAGTGAGAACTCGTGGATGAGCAAGATTTTTCTTTGTGAGTACATTGCACAGGATCTGCTGGAGTGCGAGTTTGATTATGATACAAGTGACGCGGCTCACTGGAGCTGGTGGGCAGATGGCTGCCCTTCCAATCCTGGTATTGACCAGATCATCAGGGGAACTCAGGAGGAACAGAATTTTCATTATCCCAGAGCGGTGACGAGTTATTTATGGATTCAGGATTAAAGCAAATAAGGAGGCGTGTCTGATTGAAAAAAAGAAAACGAAGCGGTAATCTGACAAGAAACTATTATGGCTATATTTTCATAGCCCCATTTTTCCTGACATTTTTTATTTTTGGCCTATATCCACTCATGTATACGATCTATTTAAGTTTTACTTCTTTCGATGGATTCGGTACACCAGCCTGGAACGGAGGGGGAAATTATGCTCGCCTGTTCCGTGATAGAGTTTTTTATCTTTCACTCTGGAACACTATGAAAATCTGGGTAACCAATTTTATTCCTCAGTTATCCTCTGCATTGGTATTGGCAGCAGTATTCACCTATACAAAAGTTCGAGGCTATAAAATCATGAGAGCGGTTTATTATGTGCCTAATCTTGTTACAGCAGCTACCATTGGTGTGTTCTTTAAATCGTTTCTTGATTACCCTAAGGGAGGATTGAACCAGCTGCTGATGCAGATCGGATTTTTGGATAAACCAATGAATTTTACGAGCAGTCCGGTTTTTATGCAGAACATGGTTTCACTCATCATGTGGTGGATGTTCTTTGGAAACAGTATGATTATGCTCATCGCCTCCATGACTTCCGTATCCAGTGAATATTATGAGGCAGCGAGAATCGACGGGGCAAGCTGGGTACAGGTATTTTTGAAAATTACGCTGCCGCTGATTAAACCGATCATGTTTTACGTCTGCATGACGGCAGCAATCGGGGGATTGCAGCTGTTTGATGTTCCACAGATTTTGTCAAACGGTACCGGAGCGCCGCAGAATGCATTGACAACAACCGTTTTTTACCTGTTTAACCAGGGATTTAAAAACTATAATTACGGTTATGCCGCAACGATTTCAATGGGATTGTTTTTTATTACAATTATTTTTTCTGTTATCATGTACTTCGGATACTATCGTAAAAAATCTTAAGGGAGGAAAAACATGTTTAAAAAAATTAAGTGGAAACGGGTCATTATGTATTTTTTGCTGATTTTGCTGGTTATCGTCTGTTTCTTTCCTTTCTACGTTATGATTATTAATGCAACGAGAAGCAATACCGAAATCGTGAAGGGATTTGGTATTGTACCAGGAAACTTCCTGATTGAAAATTACAAGTCTATGGTAGCGAAGTATGATGTGATCGCTTCCTTTTGCAACAGTGTTTTCGTAGCTGTATTCGCAACCGGATTGTCGCTTTATTTCTCTGCTTTTACCGCATTTGGTTTTTTTAACTACCAGTTCAAGGGAAAAAATATTCTGTTTATCATACTGTTGGCGACAATGATGATTCCAAGCCAGGTAAGTATTATTGGTTTTTATGAATTGAATCGTAAATTAAAGCTTTTAAATTCTTTTGTGCCGCTCATTATACCAGGAATAGCCAGTGCAGGCTCGGTATTTTTCATCAGGCAGTACACGGAGTCAGCGTTGTCAACAAGCCTCCTGGAGGCTGCCCGAATTGATGGATGCGGTGAATTTAAAATATTCCATAAGATTGCATTGCCAATTATGATGCCATCTATTGCGACCATGGGTATCTTCTCGTTTGTCGGTAACTGGAATAATTACATCACGCCCCTGATCCTTCTGAATAAACCGGAAAAATTTACACTGCCTTTGGCAATTGCCAGTCTTGCGGGTACCACATATAAACCTGACCTTGGCGCACAATATCTGGCGGTCTGTATTTCGATTGTACCAATCATGGTGGCATTTTTCTGTTGCTCCAACTTCATTATTGGTGGGCTGTCAACAGGAGCAGTAAAAGAATAAACAAAAAAATATAATATATTATGGAGGTTTTGGTTATGAAACATTTTTCAAAGAAAGTTACAGCATGTGCAGTGAGTCTGGCCGTATTATCCGGCCTTATGACGGGGTGCAGCGGTTCGGATTCCGGCAGCGTCAGTACAGAGAAACAGGCATCTTCTGAGGAATCGCTGCTCTTATGGACATTCTCTCCCGATGATTTAAAGCAGGATGTGATTGACTATGAAGCGAAAACGGGCGTTAAAGTCGAAGTAGTGGGACTGCCATGGAACGATTACCAGACGAAACTGATGCAGGCAGCAAGAAGCGGAGAGGGTATGCCGGATATCTTTGTTGTCGATAATTCTTTTGCTAAAAAGTGGATAGAAAATGATAACATTGGAATGAATTTCAGTAAAGAATACCCGGATTTTGTTAAAAAGTATGAAGAAGATTATTACGATGTCATGGTTGAGGTTGGACGGGACAGCGCCGGAGATCTGCGTGGGGTGACTCTGCAGTATCCGATCGGAATGTTGTATTACCAGCGTGACATTGCCAAAGAAGTACTTGGCAGCGATGATCCTGAGGTAGTGGCAGAAGCTACAAACTCCGTAGAAAAGCTGATTGCGCTGGGGGATAAAATTACAGAGACCTATGGCGGTGAAAGAAAATTGGCGGGTAATGAGACAGAATTTACAACTACATACCTGTCAGTCCGTCCGGAACCGTATGTAAAGGATGGAAAGATTATTATCAATGATTATATTACCGGTCTGTTTGACATTGACAAGGAAATGTATGAGAAGGGGATGTTTGCTTCTGAAAATGGCGGTGATGCATGTATTACAAGTATGACTGCCGGAACACACTTCCTCGATTTTTCTCCAACATGGGGATATGCGCTGAATTTAAAGAATGCGATCGCAGGGACCGAGATGGAAGGCAGATGGGGCGTAACCAGCCCGACGTGGTCCAATTATCGGGGCGGCAGCTGGTTCCAGGTATATAAAAACAGTGCTAAAAAGGATCAGGCCATTGCGTTCATGGAATTCCTGCTTTTTGATGAAGATACCATTTATAAGAATATCCTGGACCGCGGAGACTTTACTTCTAACAAAAAGGTAGCGAAGCGTCTGGTTGAATCCGGTTACGAAGATCCGGTGCTTGGAAATCAACAGTTATATGCAGCTTTTCAGAAAGAAGCGGAGCGGACAGAAGTAAATAATGTAGATACAGTCTATGATGACGAGGCGAAGAACCGTTTGACCGATGCACTTAAATCTTATAAAACTGGGGCGCTGACGCTTGAAGAGGCGCTTGAAGAGTACAAGGCGGCATTAAAGAATGCCTATCCAGAGCTGACAGAGTAAGGAAGGACTGGGCTGGAAGAATGAAACTGGAATTAAAAGATGGACAGACGCTGCTGTTTTTCGGAGACAGTATAACTGATGCTGAAAGGCTCAGAGACAATGGGGCAGACCTTGGAAAGGGATTCGTAAGACTGTTGGCATCCTATATTGGCTATCGGTATCCCGATCGCTTTATAAAGATAATAAACCGTGGGATTGGCGGAGACAATATTATGAACCTGTGGGAGAGGCTGGAAACAGACTGCATCAATTTTTCGCCAGATATTGTTTCCATTCTGGTCGGCTTAAACGATACCACATTTCGGTTATGGGATAAGGTGAATAATACGCCGATCTCTCCAGACGAGTTTGAAGATACTTATATCAGAATCGTAAAAAGAATAAGAGAAGCAAATAGTGACTGTAAAATCATTCTGGCAACACCATATCTGGTGGAGATGAGTGCGGAACATCGGATTAATAAGCAGTTGCTGAGAAAATACGTTCCGATTATTGAGAAAATTGCAGAGCTTTATGACTGTACGTTGATTCCGTTGTATCAGGAGTTTGAAAAAAAAATTCAGGACGGATATGGACGTTACTACACATGTGATGGAGTCCATCCGACAGAGAGCGGAGCATTCTTTATTGCGGATACATGGTGTAAATACGTGCTCGGAGAAAGGATTGTCAGCAGTTTAGACATTTAAAGTATATAAGAAATGCGGCTGCATCAGGCGGCCGCATTTCTTATATTTCATATAAAGCTATTTTTTGACGATTACAGAAGAAAACTCGAAGAGATCTGATTTATGGGTAGAAAAGGAATATTCGAAAGGCGCCCCATTATTTAAAAAAGCTATCTGTTCCACAACGGCGACTGGAGCGCCAGGGTCAATCTGAAGATGACCGGCAATAAAGTCAGTGGCTCCTCTGGCTCTAATATGCACATGTGCACTCTGAATTTCATAGTGAAGACCATCGCGAATATAAGAATAGATCGATGATTCCACATGGGTCAGTTTCAATCCGGGAATTAAATCAATTGGCATGTAAGTTTCTTCAATCACACTTGGAACTTCATTCCTTTTACGCACCCGGATAATTTTATAGACAAAATCATTTTCTGAAATGTGTAAATTTGCCGCGATTCTTGGCGTGGGAGGGATGACACAGAATTCAAGAACCTCAGAAGAAATATTTTCATTTGCATACTGTTTTGTAAATCCATTCAGGGTATCCTGAGAGTGACAGAGATTTTCTTCCATTGTACTGAGCTGCTGCTGTGACAGACCTTTTACAAATGTTCCGTGTCCCCTTTTTTTATAGATGAGGCCTTCATCAACAAGAATATCCAGTGCCTTCTTAACTGTCATTTTACTGGCATCATACTGTGCTGACAACTCCCTCTCACAGGGGAGCTGATCGTTAGGATGATACGTATTGTTTTTTAAAATTTGTTTTCTTAAGTCATTGCTTATCTCTATATATTTGTTCATGTTAACATGACGCCTCCTTGTTAAATAATATCTTATCATAAATGTAACGGGAAAGCAATTATATTTAATGATTAAAGTATTGTTATAATGAACGAAAAGTATATACTAATTTTGTGGACTATAACAAAAATGATAAAAGTATATACTTTGACACGTAAACACATTGACAATGAGAGACGAAATGATTATATTTATATCATAAACAATCAATCTCAAAAGGAGAAGGCTATGAAAAAAATAATCAAAAAAGCAACAGTAACATTGGCTCTGGCCCTGGCTGTCACGTCATTAGCGGCATGCGGAGGGAAAAAGACAGAGGAGGCTCAGGGGGAGGTTCAGGAGGCAGGTAAAACAGCAGAAGGCGACAAGATTACTTTATCACTTGCATTTAATGTAGAACCTACGCAGGAACAGTTTGAAAAGAATGTAAAGCCTGTTCTGGATAAATTTCAGGGTCTTCATCCAGAAGTAGACTTTGAATATGTAAGCGCTTCAAAAAGGACCGAAGAACAAACAGTTACCATGATGAAAAGTGGAAAATTTGAAGATGTCATGGTATCACCAATGGCAGTTTCGATTAAAGAATATCCGAATTATTTTGCCTCGCTTGGAGATTCAGAAGAGTTAAATCAGAAGTATTTCTATGGCGGCTATATGGCGTATGAGGGGCAGACCTATGCTTTGCCTATCGGGGTAGTTTACGAAGGAATTCTTTATAATAAAAATGTGCTGGATCAGTATTATAACGGAAAGGTTCCCAAAACCTTAGATGAACTAAAAGAATGCTGTAAGATATTGAAAGACAATGGTGTGATTCCGTTCTATACCAATGCGGGTGCAAAATGGACGATGCGGTTCTGGGATAATCTGGCTGTTACATGGTCGGAAGATCCGGATTATGCAAATAAGATTGTTGAAACGAAAGAACCATGGGCAGAGGGAACACCACTGAATGAAGTTCTTTCTTTTGTAGGAGATCTCGCGAAGAACGGAGAGGTCGAACCGGATACAGTGACAGAACAGTGGGATAAGTCAAAAGTCGCGATTGCTTCCGGAGATGCTGCATTCATGCTGACCGGTTCGTGGGCAATTCCTCAGATCAAGGATACCGCAGAAGAACTGGGCGGCAGCCGGGATGATATCGGATTTGCTCCATTTCCTTACAAGAATGACGTTGGTCCAGATAACAAGTTAAATGTAAGAGTTTCTGAAGATATCTTTATGGTAGTAAATAAGAATAGCCAACATGTAGAACTTGCTACTGAATTTGTAAAATTTTTCTGTGAGAACATTTCCCTGTATCGTGGAATGAATGAGATTATTCGGGATGGCGGAAAGGTAGTCGATGATTTGAAAGAGTTTGAAACAATGGACTATATTAATTTATACAGCGTTCCGACGAAGGATATCCGTATTTCAGAGATGGCATCTAATTCACAGATTGACGTATTCTCCGTTGGTTCCTACATAACAAAATACGTTCTGGAACCGTGCCTGGCAGGAAAAGAACCGGATTTTGATGCGATCAATACAGAATGGGGTAAGAATTTTAATTAGCCGCAATCAAAAGCGTTGCCGCAGTCGTATGTACGGCTGCGGCAGTTATAAAACAGGAGGGGCTTATGAAATCAATAAAAAGGTATAAAAGGGAAAAAGCGATTTTGATTGTTGGATTCCTGGCAATTCCACTTTTCCTTCTTTTTCTGTTTACATTTTATCCAATCGTAGTCATGTTGATGAACAGTTTTACTGAATGGAATGGATTGTCTAAACCAGAAGCTTTTGTGGGTTTTGATAATTATGTGAGGATATTCACAACAGAGAAATACCGTACTGTTTTTAGTAATGTTATTTACTATCTGGCGGCGGGGTTGATCCAACAGGTGTTGGCGCTTTATTTCGCTACCTTACTTAGCAGAAAAATAGCGGGAGGTGGTTTCTTTAAAGGAGTCATATTTTTCCCCTTTATCATGAATGCGGTAGCGGTTACCTTTATTTTTCAGATGTTTTTTGAAATAGATGGTGGTTTTGATTCGATTATGGCTTCTCTGGGGGTGGCACAGGGAATTAAGTGGATTGCCGATCCTAAAATGGTGAAATTTACACTGGCATTTATCTATTTATGGAAAAATATAGGATACAGCTTCGTTATTTATTTAGGTTCCATGCAGTCTATTCCCAGTGATTATTACGAGGCGGCATCAATAGATGGAGCTAATGCATGGCAGGCATTCTGGGCCATTACCTTTCCCGGCATGAAATCTATCATTGGACTGCTTACAACGTTTTCCATCGTAGGTTCTGTGGCAGTTTTTGATATTCCCTATATTCTTACGAGAGGTACAAATGGAACAAATACATTTACAACAACACTGATAGAGACTGCATTCCAATATAATCTGTATGGGGTAGCCTGTGCTATGGCGGTGCTGCTGATGATCTTTGTGACGATAGTCATGGTTGTAAAAAATATTGTATTTAAGGAGGAAGCGTAAATGACGGCAAAAATTAAAAAATACAGTATAACTGCCATAAAATACCTTTCTCTGGCTGTAATGGCTGTTATAGTCTTTGTACCGATTATCAGTGTTATCTTTTCATCATTTAAAACAAAGATTGAATATATAAAATCGCCCAGGTTTACACCTCCGGAAAGCTTTTTTAACTTTGAAAATTATATAAAAATTTTTACAGAAGGTAATTTGCTGACAGGAATGATGAATACGGTTATTATCATTGGCGGTTCTCTTGTTTTAAGTCTGCTGTTTGGAACAATGACGGCTTATATTCTCAGGAGATTTGATTTTCCGGGAAGAAAAATAATCGAAGGTGCTTACCTGATTGCTTCTTTTATTCCATCAGTAATTGTTCATTTGATTGTATTTACCGTTTTTTCAAAGGTGGGCCTGGTGGATACGCTGGCGGCGCCCATCGTTATCTATGCGGGTGTTGATGTAGTAAGCCTCTATATGTTTATGCAGTTTATCAGTCAGATTCCGTATGATCTGGATGAGGCGGCGCTTTTGGAAGGCTGTTCCTATTTGGGAATTTATAAAAGGATTATTCTTCCGTTATTAAAACCTGCTATGATGACGGTGGCAATATTGAAGATAACGTCCATTTACAATGATTTTTATATTGCTTTCCTATATCTTCCGGGCGAAAAAAATAATGTTATGAGCACGATGCTGTATCGGTTCATGGGGCCCTACTCCTCTCAGTGGAATGTGATTGCGGCCGGTATCCTGATTGTAATACTGCCAATATTTATCATTTTCCTGTTTGCACAGAAACATATCTATAAGGGATTTGTCGATGGCGCAGTGAAATCATGAGAAAGGAAAGCAAATGAATCATTATATTGTATTTGATTTTGGCGGTACCTCCGTAAAATATGCCTGTTCAGATGAAAACGGAAGTTTAAGTAAGGTTGGTTCATTTCCGACACCGGCAGATGGAATAGAAGCAATGATCTGTGAGATGAGGCAGGTATTCGAATCATTTGGCGGCAGCCAGGGCGTCAACGGTATTGCAGTCAGCTCACCGGGAGCGGTGGACAGTGAAAAGGGATGTGTCGGCGGGATCAGTGCAATCCCGTATATACATGAAATTCCCTTGCGGGATATGATCAGTGAAGAACTGGGGGGGCTGCCTGTTTCCATCGAGAATGATGCGAATTGTGCAGCGCTTGGTGAACTGTGGCAGGGAGCCGCCCGTGGAAAGAAAAACATGGTATCCGTTGTGTGCGGAACAGGAATAGGCGGTGCGGTAGTCGTTGGGGGCCGTTTATATAAGGGCGTGACAAACAACGGTGGTGAATTCGGAAATTACATTATAAAAAGCGAAGATGGCAGATATCGGACCTGGAGTTCCTGTACGCTGGTCAAACAGGCTGTTAAATATGAGGAAAAGACAGGGGAGAGGATATGCGGAAAAGAACTGCTTGAACGCTCAGAGAATGGAGACGATGCCGCACGGTCTTTTATGAAAGAATTCTATGAAGCCATGGCAGTCGGATTCTACAATATTCAGTTTACACTCGACACAGAAATCATTGTGTTGGGCGGTGGTGTCAGCGAGTCACCAGTCATTTTCTCACATATTGACGCAAAAATGAATGAAATAGCTAAAAAAGACCGGTTTGGATTTCTAAAACCCAGAATCGTTCCATGTCAATTTGGAAACAGGGCAAATCTTTATGGTGCGTTATATCACCATATTCATAAATAAAAGAAAGGGATAGGCAGGTAAGCATATGGAATACAGATTTAACGATGATTTTTTATGGGGAGCGGCGAGCTCCGGGGCACAGTCCGAGGGGACTTTTCCAGGAGATGGAAAGATGCCGACAGAATGGGATTACTGGTTTGGCAAAGAACCGGAACAGTTTTTTGATGGCGTTGGGCCATCGGTAACTTCAGACTTTTATCATAAATATAAGGAATATATTGCATTAATGAAAGAGGTTGGATTAAATTCTTTCCGTACCTCCTTTCAATGGAGCCGTATTTTTTCCGATTGTGAGGGAACTGTTAATGAAACTGGAGTGAGGTTCTATCAGGAAGTGCTGGATGAACTGCTGCGTCAGGGAATTGAACCGATCATCTGCCTTCATCATTTTGACATGCCGATGTATTGGATGGAAAAAGGTGGATTTGAAAACAGGGAAACTGTAGACGGATTTGCAAAATTTGCTGCAAAATGTTTCGAACTGTTTGGTGATAAGGTCAAACGCTGGATAACATTTAATGAACCGATTGTCATTGCAGAAGGGGGATACATTTATAAACGCCATTATCCTGCTCTTTGTGACTGCAAAAAGGCTGTTCTTGTAGGCTATCATATCCAGCTTGCCAGCAGTATGGCGGTGCGTGAATTCAGAAAAAGCGGGAAAGAGGGTACGATTGGGATTGTTTTGAATCTGACTCCAACTTATTGCAAGGATGAGACCAATCCAGAGGATCAGAAGAGCGCGGAGATCGCCGACCTCCTGTTTAACCGTTCGTTTCTGGATCCGTCAATCAGAGGAACGTATCCGGAAAAACTCGTAAGTCTTTTAAAAGATGAGGGAATATGCCCGGAAGCATCTGGCAGCGATTTGGAAATAATAAGGGAGAATACAGTCGATTATCTTGGCGTAAATTATTACCACCCAAGGAGAGTAACTAGAAAAAGCACTCCGTTTGAGGGGCCTTTCATGCCAGAAAAGTACTTTGAGGAGTATACCTTTGAGGGGCAGAAGATGAACAAATCGAGGGGCTGGGAGATTTACGAAAAAGCGATTTACGATATAGGCATCAATATTCGTGATAATTATGGAAATGTTCCGTGGTATGTTTCTGAAAATGGCATGGGCATTATGGATGAAGAACAGTTTATGGATGAAGAGGGAATTGTTATAGATGATTATCGGATTTCATTCATAAAAGATCATTTAATGTGGCTGCATAAGGCAATACAGGAAGGCTGTCAGTGTTTCGGATATCATATGTGGACGCCGTTTGACTGTTGGTCATGGAGAAATGCATACAAAAACAGATATGGTTTTATAAGAGTGGATATTAAGGATAACTGTAAAACCTCGGTGAAAAAATCGGGAAGATGGTTTAAGACGGTTGCTGCGAATCATGGATTTGTAGAATAGCAGAATATGAAATAATAACATTGAAAATGCTGCCTGAACGAGGCAGCATTTTTATTATGCTTATCGGGTAAACAGATCAAAGAAATGAAAAAAGCAATCAAAAATAATGAAAAAATACATTGCAAATCCCTGAAAAAAGTGGTACTATATGGATATGAAAAAAACATTCATAAAAAATGAAAGGAGATTTACAAAATGGGAGCAATACTAAATGTGAGGGTGGTTTTAATTCTTTTGTTCTTTGTCGTATTCATCGGATTGATGATTGCCAAAAAACTGCCTACAATTCTGGCACTGCCGCTTCTTGGGGTATTGGTAGCGGCCATAGCGGGGGTACCTTTCCTGACATCGGCAGAAGAGGGGGGCCAGACAATTATGGGATTCGTCATTGGCCAGGGGGCTTCCCGTCTGGCAGGAACCATCATTGCCACGATCTTCGGCGGTATGTTTGCAAAGGTCATTCAGAAACAGGGGATATCGGATGCAATTATCCGAAAGGCCGCAGAACTGGCAGGTGATAAGCCATATGCGATTGCGTTCGTATTAACCGCAGCGACAGCGCTGATCTTTTCCGCCATCGGCGGAGCAGGACCGGTCATTATGGTGTCAACAATCGTCATTCCACTGATGCTTTCGGCAGGAATCCCGGATGTAACGGCGGCTGGTCTTGTACTTCTGGGAATCAGCACAGGAGGGCTCTTCAATGTCTCGAACTACCAGTTCTATGTCGATACAATCGGTATGGATATGGAGATCGTGAAGAGCGGGTCTCTCGTTATCGGCCTGTTAAGCGCATTGATGATCATTGTATACATAATATTGAACGTCAACCGGAAAAACACGAGAAGTTCCTGGGCAATGCCCGCCAAGAAGGCGGAAAAAGAAGTTGGTATTCCGGCATTGCTGGCGCCTGTCGTACCGATTCTTTTGGTATTCCTCTTCAAATTTTCAGCGGAATTAAGTCTTTTAACTGCGATCGTTTATACGATACTGGTAACGAAGCCAAAACAGATTATTCAGATTTCTTCCGCGGCATTTGTAGAGGGAATACAGGACGTATCAGGCGTTATCGCCCTGATGATCGGAATCGGTATTCTGCTTAACGGTGTTTCCGCCAAGGAGACGACGACTCTCATGCAGCCTCTGATCCAGGCAGTGATGCCTTCTTCACCAGTTGCCTATGTGCTGCTGTTTACGATTCTCTCTCCGTTGGCATTGTACCGGGGACCTTTAAATATGTATGGCCTCGGTTCCGGCCTGGCCAACATTATGATGGCAGCGGGAACACTGAGCCCGGCAGCCATCGGTATGGCACTTCGTGCTACGGGAGTGGTACAGGGGGTTTCGGATCCTACCAATACGCAGAATGTCATCGTGGCCGACTTTGCGAAGGTGGACGTGAACATCATTTTAAAATCAACGCTGCCTTATACAGTACTGATCACATTGGGAACACTGATTTATACCGCCTTCTTCATCTTCTGACGGGAAACGAGACTGCCGCTGGCGATCAATGCGGCAGTCTTTTGAGCACAGTCTTTTAAGCAATGAATGATTCAAGCAAAATGAGAAAGGAATTGTCTGATGAGCAGAAAAGTGAGAATAGGGATTGACGTAGGAGGAACCTTTACGGATGCGGTTGTCATTGATGATGCGACGTATGAGATTATCGGAAAGGCCAAAATCCCAACCACCCATCATGCAGAGAAAGGTGTGGCGGCCGGAATTGTTACCGTGATAAAAAAAGTAATGGAGGAGAATGGGATACAGCCTGAAGAGGTGGCTTTCATTGCACACGGCACGACCCAGGCGACCAATGCCCTGCTGGAAGGGGATGTGGCGAAAGTGGGAATTATCGGTATGGGTACAGGGCTGGAAGGGGAGCGTGCTAAGTCTGAAACCAGAATTGGTGATATCGAACTGGCTCCTGGCAAATTCCTTCATACGGCTCATACATTTTTGGATGCGGCCCGGCTTGATGAAGCTGCAATCGATGGCGCTGTTGATGCCCTGCTCAAAGAAGGGGCGGAGGTATTTGTGGCTTCAGAATCGTATTCGGTCGATGATCCGTCCCATGAGATGGCTGTGATTGACAAGGCCGCAAATCGCGGCATTCTGGCAACAGGTGGATATGAGATTTCCCAGCTATATGGATTGAAGGCGAGAACCAGAACGGCAGTAGTAAATGCGGCTCTGATTCCAAAGATGGTGGAAACCGCAGATATGACAGAGAAATCCGTGAGAGAAGCGGCCATCAGAAAGCCTCTGATGATCATGCGTTGTGATGGTGGCGTCATGGATGTAGATGAAATCAGAAAACGGCCGATTCTAACCATGCTTTCCGGTCTGGCGGCAGGAGTGGCCGGTGCCCTGATGTACGAAAAGGTCACAGATGGTATCTTT
>ENA-OQNO01001213-OQNO01001213.1-human-gut-metagenome-genome-assembly--contig:-NODE-1213-length-18271-cov-3.214947_pt1 | contig 18271 bp, 16 predicted proteins | sample MGYA00242629_ERZ504880 | MGnify/ENA primary metagenome ERZ504880 (study PRJEB26092, sample SAMD00036377) | human gut metagenome | host: Homo sapiens | study: EMG produced TPA metagenomics assembly of... | reverse complement strand
AAGGTGGGGATCGTGCGCCGCTGACTCCAGGCGGCCGTCGAAGCGCGCCGCACCGGCGGCGGACAGGAGGACGTGGAGAAGTTGGAGCTCCTGATGAACCAGGCCGGCGTGAACGCAAGCTTCTCGCCGGCGCGATCGGCCGCGCTTCTGAAGGAGGAGACCACCGGCGGTCCGGTGGGCGCAATGGTGCTGCCCGACGGCACCGTGGTGACGGGCAAGACGTCGCCGTTGCTGGGAGCCGCATCGTCGCTGCTCATGAACGCGCTCAAGGGCGTGGCCGGCGTCGAGGACATCAACGTGATCAGCGATGCGGTCATCGAGCCCATCTGCCGTCTGAAGACCGAGCAGCTGCACAGCCGCAACCCGCGCCTGCACTCCGACGAGACGTTGCTTGCCCTGTCCATCAGCTCCGCAACCGACGAGCTTGCAGCCAAACTGATCGACCATATCGACGACCTGCGCGGCTGCGATGCGTACTTCAGCGTGATCATCTCGGCCACCGACGAGAAGCTGTACCGCACGCTCGGCATCAACGTATGCTGCGAACCGAAATACGAGCAGCACCGGTACTACCATAAGTAAGCAATATCGAAGGGGCCCGCGGGCCCCTTCGATATGCGAGCGCCTTGCAGCAGCCGCCACCTTCTACCGTTTGCGGCCGCAAGGCGCTCGCCTCCTCATTGTCGATCCAAAAACACGTTTTCATGGCCGAAAACGTGTTTTTGGATCGACAATGCACCTTACAAGCATTATTGACTTTCTTATATTTTGTTGCACGGATCGTGAGACAATGGGCAAGCAACACTCGGTGCAAGGAGGGTGCTCATGACCGGAGTACACGATGTCGAACTGGCTCGCCTCTTCCTGTGCTCACTGACGAGCGGCATCGGGAATCGCACCCTGCAAGACGTCCTTAGCCGCCGAGCCACGCACTTCGAACGGCGGCGCAACCGACGACCATTCCGGCCTCCACCCCCTAGAAAAACACCTTCGCTGCATGCTCGTAGAAGCCCTCGTGCTGATGACGCAGCAAAACAGTGGGGGCTTCGCCTCGGCTGACGTAGATGCGACGCACCGGACGGTCGAACGACAACAGCTCCCCATCGGCAAACAGGGTGGCGTCGCGTCGAGCCGCCTCGCGCGGCAAGCCCATTTCCACCACGTCGTTCGATGCCGTGACTATGGCGCGCGAATGCAGCGTATGCGGCGCGAGCGGCACCACCACCAGCCCCGTGAACCCGGGCGCCACCAAGGGGCCTCCCGCCGACAGAGCGTAAGCCGTCGATCCCGTTGCCGTGGCAACCACCAAGCCGTCGCCGCGCATTTCGGCAACGTGCGAACCGGAAACGCCCAGCGTGAAATCGATGACGCGACCGTTCGCGCCGCGCGTCACCGCAAGTTCGTTGAGCGCGAAGAAACTACGGGCGCCCGCCTCGCACGGCGACGTCGGCTCGTCGACCGCCCCATCCGCAGCGTCATCGTCGGCCCACGGATCGGCCTCCCCCTCGCATACAACGTCGATGCGCAGGTTCGCACGCTGCTCGGCCACCACGTCGCCCGCCAAAGCCGCGGCCACGATGGCGACCACGCCGGCATCGCTCGAATTCGCCAAAAAGCCCAAGCGACCGAAGTTGATGCCCAGGATAGGCACCCCGGTCGTACCGATCTGGCGCGCGGTGCGCAGGATGGTGCCATCGCCGCCAAGCACCACCGTCATCTCCACGCCCGCCGCCAACGCGGCGTTCAAGCCGTCATGGTCGCATGCGCACGACAGCTCGGTGGAATCGACCAGCGTGTAGTCGACCCCCTGCGTGGCCAGGTACGTTGCCAATAGCAAGGAAGCATCCACGGCTTTCGAGTTGGAATTATTGCGTACGATGAGGATGTGCATGAGGCTCTTCTTTCCGGGTTTGCTATGATGGGCCATTATATCCGAAGCATAAGGAAGCGTCCCTCCATGTCCGACAAGCTCGCACGAGCTCAACATATGCGTCCCGCCGACCCCGGTTCCACCTCGGAGATATTCGTAGGAGGACGACATGCCGGACTCGACCGCACCGCAATCGCAGCCGCCGTTGCGCAAACGGTCGTGCCCAAGCCGGAGCCCCGGCACGACCCCGCAAGCGCAAAAGCACGACTGCGCTCGGCGGCTCCAGGAGAGACGTCCGAGATATTCATAGGAGGGCGCCACGCCGGCGCCGATCGCACGACGCCCCCGCTCGACCCCTTCGAACCGCAGACCCCCGACCCGCGCGAAGCCGCGAAAACAGCCGCGCGAAACACGCGCAAAGAGCGCGCGGCCTTCCCGGGGTCAACCTCGGAGCTGCCCATCATCAGCAAGCATGGCGGAGCGGACAAGACGGTCTCGAACGTTGCTGAGCCCGAAGATGCCCAGGCAACCGTCGGCTCGTCGGCCGCGCTCATCAGCGCGTGCACGCTGATCTCGCGCGTACTGGGATTCGTTCGCACTTGGGTTATGGCGTTCGCGCTGGGCTCTACGCTTCTGTCGAGCTCCTATCAAGTGGCGAACAACCTTCCTGCTCAGCTGTACGAGCTGGTAATAGGCGGCATGATCGTGACCGCCTTCCTGCCCGTGTACCTGTCGGTGAAAAAACGCCTGGGGCGCGAGGCCGGCAACGAGTACGCCTCGAACCTGCTCACCATCGTCGTGCTGCTGCTGGGCGTGGTGTCGGCGCTGTGCATCGCGTTTCCGGGAGTTGCCATTTACACGCAAAGCTTCTTCTCGGAGCAATCCGAGATGGCGCTCTCCGTGTTCTTCTTCCAGTTCTTCGCCATCCAAATCGTGTTCTCGGGTGCGACGGCTATCGTATCGGGCCTGCTCAACGCCAATAGGGACTACCTTTGGTCGTCGATCGCGCCAGCGGCCCAAAGCGTCGTCGTCATCGTCTCGTTTCTGCTGTACGCTGCGGTTGCGCCGCAGGACCCCGAACTTGCGCTCTACATCATAGCCATCGGCAACCCGCTGGGAGTGTTCATCGCGCTGGCCATGCAGCTGCCCGCCCTCAAGCGCAACGGCATCCACATCAGGCCGCGCATCAACCTGCGCGATCCCGCGCTGCGCGAAACGCTGAGCATCGGCGTGCCCGCTGTGTTCGTCATGCTGTGCTCGTTCGTAGTGGTCTCGGTCCAGAATGCGGCTGCCTACAGCTTCGCGTCCAACGGCCCGTCCATTCTGCTGTACGCGCGCCAATGGTTCACGCTGCCCTACGCGTTTTTAGCGGTGCCCATCACCACCGCCATGTTCACCGAGCTGGCCGATATGCAGGCCGAGGGCAACATGGAAGGCGTAAAGCGCGGCATTATCGGGGGCACGAACCAGATCCTGTTCTTCATGATCCCCTTCGCCATGTATTTGATGGTGTTCTCGCTGCCGCTGATCACGCTGTACAATGCGGGAGCGTTCACTTCGGAAAGCGTTGCATCCATCGCGTCGTACATGGCAGTTCTGGCGCTTGCGCTGCCCGTGTACGGAGTTAACACCTACCTGCAGAAAACCTTCAGCAGTCTGCGGAAAATGGGGGTGTTCGCAGCATTCAACTTCGTAGCCGGCGCTGCCCAGATCGCGCTCACGATTTACGGGGCCTCGAACGCCGATCGCTTCTCCATCGAGATCATCGCAGTGGCCGAGGTGCTGTTCTACGTGGTGGCCGACGTATGCCTGTTCGCTTATCTGCGCAGTCGCCTGGGAGCGTTCGGCCTGCGATCGGTGGCGAAGGCATGCTTCTCCGGCCTGGTGTTCGGCGGCTTGGGCGCCCTTGCCGGCGGCGGCGTGCTGTTCGGCTTGCAGGCGTTCGTCGCCCCTATCGCCGGATCGATTCCGCTTGCCTTGACCTACGTGCTCGCTGGCGGCTCCGTTGCTCTGCTGGTGACGTTCGGCCTGTCCATCAAGTTGCACGTGCCCGAAGCCGCGTTCGTAGGATCGCTCATCGGCAAGGTGAAGGGTAAGCTGGGGCGCGGGTAGGACCGATCTCCCGCGTCGTCCTTCCTTGGAAAACCCGCACTAGTCCGCTTCGGACGAGTATGCAAAAAAGCCGCGACGCCCATCGGGTGCCGCGGCTTTTCACGTGCGAAATCCTGAAGCGTTACGCCACGTTCGTCTTCGGAGCCAACTTCTCGCTCGATGCGCCGAAGAACACCTCGTACCAGCATAAGAAGCAGTAGATGTTCCAGATGCGCATCATCTTGAGCTTGCCGCGGCCCTCGACCGTGGTGAAGTCCGCCGACTTGTGGTCATCGAGCATCTGCACCAGATAATCCACGTTGAAGAACTCCTGCGCGGCCTCCCCCGTGAACGCCTCCTTGATGCGGTTGTAGTACTCGTCCGTTTGCAACCACACGGTCAGCGGCGTGATGAACGGCTGCTTGGGCATGTGCGCGACCTTTTTCTGGAAGCCCAGCTTGCTCGCAGCCACGCGCAGGGCGTACTTCGCGTGCTCGTCGTCCACGCGGCACGCGGTGGGCAGCTGCAGCGCCACGTCGAGCACCTTCTTGTCCAAGAACGGAACGCGCAGCTCAAGCGACTGGGACATGGACATCTTGTCGGCCTTCAGGCAGATGTCGAACGGCATGTAGCTCACCATGTCCACGTACTGCGTCTGCGTGATGATATCCAGGCCCTGGTCCGCCACAGCATCGAAATGCGGCTTGCACCACTCCCACGGCTTGCAAGGACCCTCGTAGTTGCGCAGCACATTGGGGATCTCGTCCCACATGTAGTTCATGCTCGCGCGCTGGTAGCTCTTCTCCGGCCCGCCCGAGCCGCGCATGGCGAAGCGGCGGCCATGAAACGTCGGCAGCTTCTCGGCCACGGCGCCGGCAGCGGCGCGCAAAGGACGCGGCACCTTGAAGTACTTCTCGAATTCGTACTGGTCGTGATAGATCCAGTAACCGCCGAACAGCTCGTCGGCGCCCTCGCCCGACTGCACCACCTTCACCTGCTCGCGCGCCAGCTTGCTCACAAAGAACAGCGGGATAGCGCTGGGCGCTCCCAACGGCTCGTCCATGTGGTACTGCTCGGTGGGCACGATGTCCAAAAATTCCTGGGCACTCACCTGGGTTTGGAAGTTCGGCAGGTTCGCCCACTCGGCGAACGCCGTCGCGTCGTCAAGCTCGTTGAGCTTGATCTCGAAATCGGACTGGGCGGCGATCTCGGCCATCTTGTCCTCGCAGCCGATGTCGTAGCCCACCGAGAACGTCTTGATGTCGGGCGCGTGCTGCCCCATGCAGTACGCCGCCAGAGAGCTGTCGATGCCGCCGGACAGGCAGCTGCCGATCTCCACGTCGGCTATCTCGTGCGCGGCAACCGATTCGTCGAACACGCGGTTGATCTCGACGGCCCATTCCTCCAGGCTCTTCGAATCGTCGATCTTGTACGTGATCTTGTAGTAGCACTCCGTGCGCAGCTGGCCGTTCTCGAGCACCATGAAATGGCCGGGCAGAAGCTTGTGCACGCCCTTGAACATGGTTTGGGAATCGTTCATGTACTCGAAGCACAGATACTGCGGCAGCATCTCGCGGTTGAGCTCCTTCTTGAACGCCGGATGCGCCAAGAACGCCTTGATCTCGCTTCCGTAGATCAGGCGGTCGCCCGCATGCTGGTAGTAGAACGGCTTGATGCCGAAGATGTCGCGCGCACACACCAGGCGCTTGTTCGGCGCATCCCAGATGGCGATGGCAAACATCCCGCGCAGCTTCTCGAACACATCGGTGCCCCATGCCTCAAAGCCGTGCACGATGGTCTCGGTGTCTCCGTTGGTCTTGAAAACGTAGCCGAGCGCCTCAAGCTCTGCGCGCAGCTCTTGGAAGTTGTAGATCTCGCCGTTGAACGTCACGGTCACGGTGCCGTCGGCGTTCTGCATGGGCTGGCGACTGCCCTCAAGATCGATGATGGACAGGCGGCGAAAGCCCATCGCAATGTCATCGGTGACGAAGAAGCCCTCGTCGTCGGGCCCGCGGTGGGCGATGCGATCCGCCATGTCCTTGACCACGGCCTTGTTCGTTTCCTGGTCGTAGTCGACCGCGGTGAATCCCACGAATCCGCACATGTAGCTGGTTCTCCTCCTGCGTACGCGCCGCCTTGTTTGCGCAGCGCGGGTTTTAGTCGTTAACGTCGATATGATACGCCACCCGTTCCCCTCCTGCTTGCATTTCACGAAACCCGCAGGGAGTGCAGGAACAAGAGGCATATCGTAAACTAGAGGAGCAAGATCGGCCGACCCTGAGTCCAAGCATCCCGCTCAAGAGTCAGCTTCAAAGCCCGCATGCAACAAAGGACAGCGATGAAACGCTCTGGACTGATCGCAATGATCGCACTTGCCGCCCTCCCCCTCGTCACGACGGGACTCGCCGTCCTGTTCGCCATGCCCGACACCGTTCCGCTTCATATAGGCGCAAACGGCATCGACCGCATCGGCTCCAAATACGAAGCGTTTGAAATAGGCTTTCTCATGACAGGCTGCTGCGCACTGTTCGCCGTCATGTACGCGTTTATGGACAAGCTAGCCGCAATGGGCCTTGTGCACGGTACCGACGCACACGGCGGACGCACCCTCCTCCTCTTTGCCCAAATAAGCATGAACGCCATCCAAATCTTTCTTCTTTTCTTGATGTCTTTTGACACGCAATGAGGGAGCCGACACGGGGCAAGCACGGGCGCGCAAGGGTCGAACCCGCCTTCAAACGGACCGCGCACGTCATGGCCGAGCGCGGCCCGCTTGAAGGGTGCGAGTTTGTCAAAACGGAAGAGTTTTGTTGATCCTCAACCCAGGATAAACTCAACCTACAAGCCTACGACCAGGCATGATGAAAAACGCTCATAGCCACATTGCCTCAACAGGGCGAAAAATCGCCGCAAAACTCGCTCGTTTTGGCAGAGCCCCGGCCCCACCGTCGAAACACGTGGGGCCGAAAGCGGCGAGAACGCGATATGGGCACTTTCGCGAAACGCAGCCGCCGCCGCGCGCACTGTGGGATAATGGGCAGGATTTCGACTCACAAGGAGATTCAGGACATGACCGAGCAGAGCCCCCTCATCAAGAACCCCGCCGACGTGCAGCGTCGGCTGCAGCCCGTCGTTGTCGGCGGCGACATCCTAGCGTACAGCTACGTGCGCGAGCTGCACCGCGCATACGGCATCACACGCACCATCGTGCTGGCAACGCAGGACATCAAGATGCTGTCGAGCAGCCGGTTCACCGATTATCGCCTGGAGCCGCTCATCCACGATCCGGAAGGTCTGTACGACGCGCTCGAGCGCGTGGCCGCGCAAACGCACGCCGAAGACCCCGAGCGCGTGCTGCTGGTTCTGGGCTGCGACGACTGCCACGCGCGCATGCTGTCCGCCGGAAAGGCGCGCCTGGAGGCCACAGGCTACACGGTCCCCTACATCGATTTCGAGCTGCTTGACGAGATCACCCAGAAGCGCCGCTTCTACGAACTGTGCGAAGAGCTGGACATCCCCTACCCGCGCACCTGGTACTTCGACTGCGGCGAAAACGGCCCCGACGAGCTGCCCGTGCACGACTTCCCCTATCCGCTCATCGCGAAGCCGTCGAACTCGGCGCAGTTCCAAGACGCCACCATCGAAGGATGGCGCAAGATCTACGAGATCGAGACGCCGGAAGAGCTTGCCCAGGTGTGGCGCAGCATCCGCACGTCCAATTACAACAACGAACTGGTGCTGCAAGACTTCATCCCCGGCGGCGACGACGCGATCCGCACGCTCACCACGTTCTCGGACGCGTCGGGAGACATGCGCGTAGTGTCGGGCGGCGTCGTGTGCCTTCAAGACCACGATCCCACCGCGCTCGGCAATCCGCTGTGCATCATGGGAGAACGCGAAGAAGCCATCATCGAAGCCGCGAAAAGGATGCTCGCCCGCATCGGGTACCGCGGATTCGCGAACTTCGACATCAAGTACGACGAACGGGACGGGTCCTTCCGATTCTTCGAGGTGAACACGCGCTGCGGGCGCAACACCTACTACATGAGCCTGGGCGGCGTGAACTTCACCACGCTCATCGTGCGCGAATTCATCCTGGGAGAGCGCATCGACTACCGCGAAGCATACGACCCTTATCTGTACAGCTGCGTACCCCGCTACGTGCTCGACCGCAGCATGGAGAACCGCGCGCGCCTGCAACAAGCCCTTGACGTGCTGCGTCGCACAGCCGAGCCCTACCCGCTGCATTACGGGCCGGACTCGTTCATACACAACATGTGGGCGCGCATCATGCACGTAAACCAAATCCCGAAGTTCAAGCGCTTCTACTGGGACACCGACGGCAAGCAGCTGAAGTAACATGAACGCCGACGTCCCCTCAAGCACGGGAAGCTGCAATGCTCGCCACGACCTTCGCAGCCTGATCACGGTCTCTGCAGGCTATGGCATCGTGTGTGGGCTCACGTTCCCGCTCATGATCTCGAGCACGTTTCTTCAGGAAATGAGCCTCTCCCACGGAGCCGGGAACTCGTTCGGCGCGCTCTTCTTCATCGCGTACACGGCTACTATGCTGATCACGGCGGCCCTTCACGTGTTTCGCCGCAAAGCAGAGCACCGCCTGCGCATGGCCACGGCATTCGGCGCGGCGTTTCTTGGCAACGCGCTCATGCTTGCACGGCTTCTTGGGGCAATCGAGGGCGGATGGCTTTACGCCATCGTGGTGTCGGGCAGCATCGGATACGGCCTCGCAACCGCGGAACTGGGATGGATGGCGCGAATATCCGCACTCTCGCGAGAAGGCGGCCCCTCCCTGGCGCGCGCGATTCCCCTAGCCTACCTGATAGGCGGAATCGCGGCGACCATCATCTTCTCGGCAAGCGGAATCGTGGAGCTTGCATTCGCGCTTACCATAATCATCGTGTCAGCGGTGCCTTTGGTCGCTCGACAGGAGCTTGAAGCGGCGGGAAGGCGCATCAGCATCTCAGAAGCAGGCATCATCAATTTCGTGAAAGCCGTTTCGTATCTGGCGGTGTTCTCGTTCGCGTTCGGAGCCGTCAGCCAGGTGGCTGCCACCGCCGAAACCGACATCATTCCCATCCAGGCGCAAGCCATGCTGGGCATCGTGGTGGCCTCGATGATCATGCTGGGCGCTTCGTTTCTGCGCAAACGCGCCGTTCAGGTGTCTGACCTGTATGGCATGCTGTTCCCCATCGTGGCCATCGCCCTTGTCGCGCTGCCCTTCGTCACCTCGCCTGCGGCGCACATCGCCGCGACCGTGCTAGTGTTCGTGGCTTTCTATCTTTCCTGCATGAACGTGCGCATCATCGTGTGCCAGCTCAGCGAGCGCGACAACGTGTCGCTTTGGGTGTATTTGGGAACCGCGCTGGGCATCGGCGGGCTGCTTATTCTTGCCGGCGTAGCCCTGGGGGCACGAGTCTTGGCTCAGGGAAGCCCTGCGACCGGACTTGCCCTCATATCGCTTACTTCCCTTTTCGTGCTGGCCATGAACCCCATCTTGTCCACGCGACTCGAACGCAGAATCCAGAAGCAGACAGACAGCTCCGAGCGCGCAAGCAAAACCAGCTCGCCCGCGCCCGAAAACCGCGAGGACCCCGCCTTGCTTCTTCGGACCTTCGCGGAAGAGCATGCTATGACCGCGCGCGAGAGCGAAGTTCTAGCTTTACTCTGCCAGGGACGAACGCGCACCTACATCGCAGCCGAGCTTGGCCTGTCTCCCAACACCATCAAGGGATACATCCACAACGTCTATCAAAAAACAGGATCGTTCGACAAGCAAGACCTCATCGATCGCGTTGAGCTTTATCGCGACCGCGCGGCACTATAGACGTCTTGCTGTATCGATTTTCGCAGTTCAAAGCATTAAAAAAGAAGCAAAGCCGCCCACCCTCCATTATGGAGGGTGGGCGGCTTTGCTTGACAATTTCACCTTCCCCACCCCTTTTGGTGCTGGTTCGAGATCCCTCTGTTCGTATGATGAGCCCAGAGCGAACAGGGAGGTTCGCGAAACCACAAGGATTGGGAGGACATCATGCACGACAAGGGTATCGAAGCTGCCGAGGCCGCATCGCAAGGGTTCACGCGTCGGTCGTTTCTGCTCGGCTTGGGCGCAACGGCTGCCGTAGTTGCCGGCAGCGGACTTGCTGGCTGCGCACCGCAGGCAAGCACCGGCTCCGCTGCGCAGGAATCCGACGGCGCTTCGAACGGAAGCGGCAACACGGCCAAAGCGGATACCGTGCAAGCGGTTGCCGAGACGCCGGCCAAATCCCAAGAATCGAAGGATGCCGACATCGTAGTCATCGGCAGCGGCATCGCCGGCATGAGCGCCGCCGTCGAGGCTTCGCTTGCCGGAGCGCGCGTCATCATCCTTGAGAAGCACACCGTCACGGGCGGAGATTCGTCCATCTGCACGGGCAACTTCTACTGCTGCGGATCCAAGAAGCAAGACAGCATGGGCCTCACCAACTATGGCACGCCGGATGAGATCGCCCAATTCCTGTTCGATCAGTCCGACGGGGACGCGAACATGGACATCTGCCGCATGGTGGCGGAAAACGGCGGCGCAGCCATGGACTGGCTGGTCGGCTTCGGCTGCGACTTCAAGAAGAAGGCGGGCGACGGCGTATCCGACCGATCCATGGTGGCCGCCGACGGCGGTAAGGGCATCATCGACACGCTCATCGCCAAAGCGGAAGAGAACGGCGCCGAGCTCATGATGGAAACGCGCGCCATTAAAATAACCACGGACAATGGCAAAGTATCCGGAGTCATCGCTCGAAAGGGCGACGTCGAGTACACGATTTCCGCCAAAGCGGTCATGCTGGCATCCGGCGGCTTCGACGGCCAAGACTGGTCGAAGGAACTGTACGCACCCGGCACGGTAGGCTGGCACACCTTCTCAAGCCCCAGCAACACGGGCGACGGCATCGAACTGGGCAAAGACGCCGGAGCCCTCACGCTGCTCAAGGGCGGCCTTTCGCAAATCCACCTGGTAGGCAAAGAACCCCTGCCGCTCAACGACGAGCTGTCGCAGCTGCGCATGATCAACACGGGCGTGTTCGTGACCGACCTTGGCTACCGTTGCGCGAACGAATCCATGACCAGCCAGTTCGACTACTTCACGCCGTTCATCCAGAGCGGTCGCAAAGAGTTCTTCATCATCTGCGACTCGCAGCAGACCGACAAGCGCATGGAGCTGCTGAAGAAGGGTGTCGAAAAGGGCGTCGTCAACACCGCCGACACCATCGAAGAGCTGGCCGAGCAAGCAGGTCTGCCCGGCTATCCCCTGACGAAGACGATCGAGCAGTACAACAAGCTCTGCGAAGCTGGCGAGGACCCGGCCTTCCATAAGAAGCCCGAAGATCTTCAGCCCGTCGTGCAGGCGCCGTTCTACGCCGTCCAGATCACGCCGAACACCAACGACTCGTTCGGCCAGCTCGTCATCAGCACGAAAGCGGAAGTGCTCGACAAAGATCGCAAGCCCGTTCCCGGCCTGTACGGTGGCGGAACCATCGCCAATGCCGAGCTGTTCTACATGCGCTACGCCGTAAGCGGCGCCTCCATGTGCATGGGCACCGTAACGGGCCGCATAGCAGCTCAAGAAGCCATGAAGTACTACAGCGCCTAGCCTGGCACCCCCTCCAAACGGAAGGCCCTCACAACGAGGGCCTTCCGTTTTGCATAGAGTCTTTAGGTGATCACACCGGGCGCTCGCGCCCTTCTTCCGTGGTCAGGATAAGCGGACCGTCCTCGGTGATGGCCACCGTCTTCTCAAAGTGAGCCGAAGGCAGGCCGTCGCGCGTGCACACCAGCCATCCGTCGGGCATCACGCGCGTCTTGTACGTTCCCACGTTCACCATAGGCTCGATAGCCAGCACCATGCCCGCCTCAAGCTTGACGCCCGTGTGCTTCCGGCCGAAGTTCGGCACGTTGGGATCCTCGTGCATGTCGCGCCCAATGCCGTGCCCCACGTATTCGCGCACCACGCCGAAACCAGCCGCTTCGGCGATCGATTGAACGGCATGCCCGATATCCCCCAGGCGATTGCCCGGTCGCGCAGCGTCGAGCCCCGCCCACATGCACTGCTCGGTCACCTCGAGCAGGCGCTGCTTTTCGGCCGAGATCTTCCCCACGGGGTAGGTCCAGGCGTTGTCCCCCACCCATCCGTCAACCGTGGCACCCGTATCGACGGACAGGATGTCTCCGTCTTTGAGCACCACGTTCGCGGAGGGGATACCGTGCACGATCTGGTCGTTCACCGACGCGCAGATCGAGCCGGGGAATCCGCCGTAGCCCTTGAACGCAGGTATACCGCCCTCTGCACGGATGATGGTTTCCGCCAGCTCGTCCAGCTCAAGCGTGGACACGCCCGCTCGAACATGGGATCCCACCTCGCGCAACACCAAAGCCGAAATGCGACCGGCTTCCTTCATGGCCTCGATCTCGGCCTTCGACTTCTTTATGATCATGCTTTCAACGCACCTTGCCTCTAACGCGCCCGTTCTTTTGTCGCCGACCAGTATAGCACCCCTGCCAAATCCTACGGCTCCCGACTCCCCCCGCAGCTTGCCGCCGCAAGCCGATCAGGCCGCAGCTCGCACAACGGCCGTGCACAAGGTCGGGCTATACGGCTTCAAGCGGCGGAAGCTTCCAGTCGAAAGAAAGGACGCGCTCGTCCGGAAGGTAGATGCGCATCGTCAGCGAGAATATGCCTTCGCACAAAGGCAGCCAGAAGCGCACGCGATCATCTGCGGGCCTTTCAGCCTGAAGATACAGGTCGAGCGATCCATCCTCGTTGAAGGGTAGATCGTCCACCTCGCCGATGTTGTAACGGTTCAGCTCGTTAGGTATCAACCTGCCCGCTTCGGTATAGGCCGTAAGCGACCACCAGCCCTCGCTTGCATGGGGCGGGGTTTCGCCTGCGGCGAAATGCAGGCGGTACGACTTATCGCCGCGCAAGGGATTTCCCGCAGCGTCCATGACCATCGATGGATACACCGCCATGGTCACAGGATTGGCGAACCCGCCGAACGCCACCACGGCACGGTACGCGTAATCAGTGCCGAACGTGCCTACGCGGTTGTCCATGAACATCCAGCCGTTCGAAACGGTGGTGCCGGCATGAGCCGACGAGAAATCGCGATCCAAAAGCGTCGGCAGATACGTTGCCGCTTCGGCAACGCCCTCCCCTAAGGATGCGATATCGAACGTCAGCCCCGCGCCGACGCCCACGGTTTCGAACTGGGCTATCGCCGAAGCGTCCTCGGGGGCTCCCGGGTTGCCCGAAGCCAGCCCATTGAAGCGCGTGAAGAAATCCTGGACGGAAAGCCGCTGCATGAACTCCAAGGGAACGTAGTCGTACGCAGGGTCGTAGGACCCCTTCGGGCACTCGTACCCCACGCCCTCGTCCAGCGCATGGGCTGAAAGCGGGTACATTCTCATGCCCTGCTGAACCTCTCGAACACCCGGCAGGTCGTCAACGCCAAAGCACTTGGTGCGAAGCAGCAGCCAAACGAAATTCGTGGGCATGGAGACCTTAGTCACGCCCTCCGGAAGCTCGCCCGACCAGAACGGCCCGACGAAAGCGTAGGTTGCAGCATCGCTGCCCCCTACCCCGCCCGTGCCAAGCACTACCGGCGTGTTGGAGTACCCATCGAACGTCTGAATCGAGCAGTAACGATCTGTGGCGGGCTTGTACAGCAAAACCGGCTCGGCTCCCAAGTCCAGATAAGCCTGCGAGTACACTGTATCCACGTTAGGACGCGTCAGGCTTACCATATCAGGCGTCGCCAGCGTTTGAGCATGGAACAGCTGGTTGATGGGAGCGTGCTCCGCATCGGGAACCACCACGTTCGTCGTCCGATCCTTGATGACGTCCATGAGCACCAAGGGATAGGCGTATAGGTACGCCTCCTCCAGCAAAGCCACGGTTTCCTCAAGCGTCCCGAACTCGTTCAAGCGTACAGAAGCATCCATGTCGTCTCCTCACCGCATACGTTTTCGGCATCGGCTCAAACGCAAACCCCATCCGACACCCGTCCTTTCAAGTGTAATCCCTTCGGATATCGAAGCAAGCCCCTTGCTCCTTCACTTCGAAACCGGAGGACACCGCAGCGAAAAAGGACGGGCGATGAGACAAAGGGACGGGGTCAATGTCTCATTTTCTGGCCTGCGGCCGAAAATGAGACATTGACCCCGTCCCTTTGTCTCGCTCCGTCCCCGTCTTATCCAGGGTCGGTTTCGTCGCGCGGGGGCGGAGGCTTCAACCTGCCCGCTTCGCTCAACGCGCGACGCAAGATGAATTCCACCTGCGCGTTCACGCTGCGCAAGTCATCGGCAGCCCAACGCTCGATGGCCTCCCATAAAGCGGGATCCACGCGCAAGGGGTATTGTTTGCGTTTCGCCATATCGTCACCGCATCGGCGCACCCGGAAGCAGGCCCGAGTGCGCCGATTCCTTTTACTGGTAAAGCGTGCCCGTATTCAGCACGGGCTGCGCGTCAGAGTCTCCGCAAAGAACCACCATCAGGTTCGAAACCATAGCGGCCTTGCGCTCGTCGTCCAAGTCTACCACGTTCTTGCTAGATAGCTCGGAAAGCGCCATATCGACCATGCCCACGGCACCCTGTACGATCTTCTCACGCGCAGCGATCACCGCGTCAGCCTGCTGGCGACGCAGCATCGCCTGAGCAATCTCCGGGGCATACGCAAGGTGCGTAAGGCGCGCGTCGTCAATCACCACGCCGGCCTTTTCCAAGCGTACCGAAAGCTCTTCTTTAAGGGCGGCGGAAACCTCCTCGATGTTGCTGCGGAGCGTGATCCCACCCTCGGGCTCGCCGGGCATCTGATCGTAGGCGTACGCGGTAGCCACGTGCCTCAGAGCCGTTTCGCTTTGCGTATGCACGTAGGAGTTGTAGTCATCCACATCGAACAAAGCCTTCGCCGTGTTCTCAACGCGCCAAACAACAACGTCTGCGATCTCGATGGGGTTGCCGCATTTGTCGTTCACCTTCAAGTGATCGCCATTGTACGTACGAGCGCGCAGCGAGATCTTCGTATTCATGGGTACGGCTTTGCCCGTAGTGGGATCAACCGTACTGCCAGCACTGCGCGAATAGAACGGGTTCGCCCAATGGAAGCCCTCGTCCCGCACCGTACCCTTGTAGTCGCCGAACAGGATGAGAACGCGCGCCTGGTTCGGTTGAATGGTGAAGAAGCCCATAAGCAGAATCAACGGAACGATGCATACTCCCACGATACCCGAAACAAGCAGCCCGACGCCAAGCGCCTGCGCTGTAGTGGTCACCGGAACATCGTCGGGAGGAAGCATGGTGGCCCCCGTAGCGATGATCGCAGCAAATGTGACGACCAAAACCACCGTCAACACCAACATCGGCCAGCCGCTTCGTACGTGAACGGTCTTTTCAACGGACATGACGTTTCCTTTCTCAGATTGTCGATACCAACATGATATCACATTGAGATCTCGAACGGGGCAAAAGAAAAGGGACCCGCAGGTCCCTTTTCTTCAACGTCTAACAGTGCAGCTTATTCGGCAGCAGCTTCCGTGTAGTTGCGATTCACGCTGGAATCAACGGACACGCCCGGCGTCATGGTGGCCGAAACGGAGATCGACTTCACGTACTTGCCCTTGGCCGCAGACGGCTTCATACGAAGGATCTCGTCATACACGGCACCGTAGTTCTCAGCAAGCTGCTCAGCCGTGAAGCTGGCCTTGCCGATGACAACGTGAGCGATACCGTAGCGGTCCGCACGATACTCCACGCGGCCGCCCTTGAGCTCGTTGATGGCCTTGACAACGTCGTTGGTCACCGTGCCCAGCTTGGGGCTCGGCATCAAGCCGCGGGGGCCCAGGATCTTGCCCAGACGACCAACTTTGCCCATCTGGTCGGGCGTCGCAACAGCGGCGTCAAAGTTGAACTCGCCAGCCTGGATCTGCTGAACCAGCTCGTCGGTGCCCACGATGTCGGCGCCGGCTTCTTCGGCGGCGCGGGCAGCCTCGCCCTCAGCGAACACGGCAACGCGAACCGTCTTGCCCGAGCCGTTCGGCAGGCTCACGGTACCACGCAGCTGCTGGTCAGCCTGACGGGTGTCGATGCCCAGACGGAAGTGAGCCTCGACAGTCTGGTCGAACTTAGCCGTCGAAACCTCTTTCACAAGGCTGAACGCTTCGAGCGGAGCGTAGGTGGACTCGCCGATCTTCTCGAGAGCCGCACGGTAGTTCTTGGACATTTTCATGATGTTTCCTTTCGTGGTGTGTAGCGGACGCAAAGCGCCCTTCCACTTTCCTGTATCGTCAAAGCAGCTGCGCACATCATGCGCAGCTGCGATCACGCATTGCAGAAGACGTCGTTAGTCGATCGTCTTGCCCTGGAGCATAGCAGCAACCTTCTTGGAAGGCACGTACTTCTTCTTCATCTCGCGACCCTCGATGCGCACGCCCATGCTGCGCGCCGTGCCGGCGATGATCTCCATGGCAGCCTCAACCGTGTTGGCGTTGAGGTCCGGGAGCTTGATCTCGGCGATCTCGCGAAGCTGGTCCTCGGTCAACGTGCCGACGGACTGCAGCTGCGGGATGCCGGAGCCGCTGTTGATGCCCAGCTTCTCCTTGATGAGCACGGCCGCCGGAGGAGTCTTGCACACGAAGGTGAAGGACTTGTCCTCGTACACCGTGATCTCAACCGGGATGATGTTACCGGACTGGTCCTGCGTCTGAGCGTTGAACGCCTGGCAGAACTGCATGATGTTGACGCCCTGGGCGCCAAGCGCCGGGCCAACCGGAGGAGCCGGGTTCGCGGCACCCGCGGGGATCTGAAGCTTGATAAAGCCGGTTTGCTTCTTTTCAGCCATGGTGAACTATCCTTTCAGCTGACTGTCACACATAAAGTTAAACGTTGTTTCTATCAACAAAGCGGCAGGTTTCGAGTGAGAAGCCCCGGTCCACGCGGGCACGCGAAGCCGCTTTTGTTCGCACCTTTAGATCTTCGCCACCTGATCGAACGAAAGCTCGACAGGAGTTTCGCGGCCGAAGATGGAGACCATAACCTTCACCTTGCCCGCATCAGGCGATACCTCGGAAACCACGCCATCGAACTCGGCGAGGGGACCCGACACAACCTTGACCGACTGACCCACTTCCAAGCTCGAAGAAACCGCAGGCTTCTTCTTCGTGTCCGTGCGCTTCATGATCTTGTTGTACTCTTCGCGCGTAAGAGGAGCAGGGTTGCCGTCCGCACCCACGAATCCGGTCACACCCGGCGTATTGCGAACTGCGGCCCAGCTGCGATCGTCCAAATCCATGCGGACGAGGACGTATCCGGGAAACACCTTCTTCTCGCTCTCGACGCGACGACCACCCTCTTTGATCTCGGTGACCGTCTCCGTCGGAATCTCGATAGCGAACACGTTGTTTTCAAGGCCCATCGTTTCAATACGGGTCTCGAGGTTTTTCTTGACTTTGTTCTCGTATCCTGAATACGTATGCAGGACGTACCACTTCTTAGCCATCTGCTAAGCCCCCAAACCAGAAATCCCGATCAACAACGGCGTGATAACGACGTTGTCAAGTACGGCGACATACACACCGAAGAACAGCAGTGCAACAACCACGACAACGCTCCAACGGAGCACGTCCTGCTTCGTCGGCCAGGTAACGCGCTTCAGCTCGGAGCGCACGTCCTTAAGAAAACCGAAGCGGCGCTTCTTCGCCGGCTTCTTCTCAGCCTTCTTCTCAAGTTCCTTGCGCTGCGCCTTTTCCTGCTTGCCGTCGTTCACGGACGTTTCGTTCTTCTGGGATTTCTTGAAGAACTTCCTCTTGGGCGCTTCAGTTTCAACAGCGTCTGCCTCAGCGACCTTGCTCGCCTCGGCTTCGGCAGCCTGAAGCTGCGCCTGCTCCTTGCGAGCAGCACGAGCAGCAGAAGCCTTCGCACGCTGTGTCTTTGATTTCTTCGCCATCTGATTCCTTAACCGGGGATCGTTATCCGTCTAAACGCCAAACAAGCAGCCTGATTCCAAGCTGCTCATCCAAGCAACCTGAATGCAAGCTGCTCATATCTCGAGCTGGCAGGCCAGGAGGGACTCGAACCCCCAACATGCGGTTTTGGAGACCGCCGCTCTACCAATTGGAGCTACTGGCCTATGCTCGTGCAAACCTCTGATACGCTATCGGGTTTCCTTGTGCACCGTGTGGCACTGGCACCACTTGCAGTACTTCTTCAACTCGATACGATCAGGATTGTTCTGCTTGTTCTTCTTGGTCGTGTAGTTACGGCGC
>ENA-OQNO01001207-OQNO01001207.1-human-gut-metagenome-genome-assembly--contig:-NODE-1207-length-18398-cov-4.533523_pt1 | contig 18398 bp, 19 predicted proteins | sample MGYA00242629_ERZ504880 | MGnify/ENA primary metagenome ERZ504880 (study PRJEB26092, sample SAMD00036377) | human gut metagenome | host: Homo sapiens | study: EMG produced TPA metagenomics assembly of... | reverse complement strand
GTGTCGCCCATGCGCAGCACCTGCTGGGCGAACTCGCCGTTGTGGCAGAGCACGCCGTCGAGCGTCTGCAGGCTCACGTTGCGCCGGTACAGCTGGTCGAGCACGCGCACGGAGTGGACGTTGTGGTTGAAGTAGCGCCCCGTGCGCCGGTGGTAGCACGCGCTCAGGTAGCGCTCGCCGGCATGGCCGAACGGCGTGTGTCCCACGTCGTGGCCGAGCGCGATGGCCTCGATGAGCTCCACGTTGAGGCCCAGAAGCGAGCCGATGCCGCGCGCCACGCGGCTCACCAGCTGCACGTGCAGGCCGCGGCGGCTGATGTCGTCGTTCTCCACGAACGAGAACACCTGCGTCTTGTCGGCGTAGCGGTTGTAGGCCGGCACGTTGAGTATCTTTTCGATGTCGCGCGCGAATGCGGGGCGCGTGAGCGTGGCGTCGTCGTGCGGGTTCTGCTCGCGGCGGAGCACCCGCGCGTCGTCGAAGCGGTGCGGATGCATGCGCCCGGCGGCGCGGTCGGCCCGGATGGCCTGCTCGATGGCGGGATCGAGCGTGAGGTAGGGGATATTCTCGTGTTCCATGCGCGTCCTCTTTCGTGTTGTTCGAGGACATTGTAGCGCATGGATGCACCCCGTACAAATGTTTCACGTGAAACATCGGCCGCGGGACGCATCCTCCGGTATTCTCCGTTCGGGGGATGGTATCCTCGGCGTCCGCGCGCTATCGTGGGCCCATCGGAACCATCGGGAGGAACGGCTATGAACCAAGCGGCAACCGGGCGCTACATCCATCGGAAGCGCAAGGAGAAGAACCTGACGCAGGCGCAGCTCGCCGAGCGGCTGGGCGTGTCGAACAAGACCGTGTCGAAGTGGGAGAACGGCAAGTGCATGCCCGACTACGGCATCGTGGAGGACCTGTGCGACGAGCTGGGCGTCACCATCGCCGAGCTCATGGACGGCGCGAGCGCCGCCGAGCGCGCCGGAGAGGGCGCCGTCGCCGCGCCCGACCGCGGCGAGGCGCAGCGCGCGGCGTTCGCCGGCATGCTGCTCGTCGCCATCGGCGTCGCGCTGCTGGCGGTGTCGCGCACCCTCGGCGGCTCCGACGTGCGCGACCTGTTCTCCGGCGCGCTCATGGGAATCTCGCTCGCCGTGACGCTGGCAGGCGCCTACTGCATAGGCAAGACCCTGCGCAAACGCTAGAGGCTCTTTAGTAGCGGTACAGGGCGGCTATGCCGGTGTCGCCGGGCACCTGGGAGGCGTCGAGCTCGATGACCTCGGCGTCCTGGGCGAGCGCGGCGCGGGCGAACTGGTCGGCCAGCTCGGGGCCCTGGAAGCGGCCGTGCGGCTCGCGCTCGAACAGGGAGACCTCGCCCGTCTCGTCGTTGAAGCCGCCCGGGATGTAGGCGCCTTCGGCCAGGAACAGGGCGCGCACCTTGCGCTCCACGAGCGCGAGCCCGATGGCCTCGAGGTCCGATGCCGCCCCGCCGCGCCCGACGGCGTCCTCGTAGGCGCCCAGCAGCTCGACGGCATGCGCCTCGCGGGCGTTCTCGATGACGTCTTTCGCGCGGGCCAGCAGCTCGGGCGCCTCGATGCCGCCCACGTCCTTCTCGATGCCCTCGTCGAGCAGGTGCTCGATGGTGGAGATACGGCGGAACATGGTCTGGTGCTCGGGCAGGCTCACCAGGATGACGGGCAGGTCGGTGCCCTGCACGAGGTGCTCGGCCACGGCCTTGTTCACGTAGCGGAAGAACTTCTCGGCCTCTTCCTTCTTCACGTCGTTGCGCGACTTGTACCCGTGGTAGGGCGGCAGGTGGTTCTCGAGCGACTCGTAGTCGAGCGCGCCCTCGTGGCCGTCGTAGACGAGCGGGAACTCCTCGCTGAACTCGTCGAGCACGCCCTGGGGCAGCTCGACGCGCTCAAGCGAGCCGAAGTCGCCGTGGATGAACGCGAAACGGTCGGCCGACAGGCCCAGCAGGAAGTAGCGCGAACCCCAGCGGAAGTGCTTGAGCAGCGGCTTCACGTAGAAGCGCTCGCCCACGAGCGCGAGCGGCTCCACCGGGTAGCCCAGCTGGTATATATAGGTGCGGTCGTTCGACACGAGGATGGCGAGCGCCCCCTCGGCCGCGGGTCCGAACAGCTCGTCGAGATGCGTGGCCACGTAGTCGAGCCGCGCGTCCACCCCCCTGTGCTCGCGATGCTCGCGTTGCTGGGCCAGCTTCTCCTTGGCCTCGTCGAGCAGGTTCTTGAACTGGATGCGGTCCTGATCGGTGTCCTGCGTGCGCCCGTGCGTGGGCAGGTACAGCGATACGAGGGGCGGCTCGACCTGCTCGAACAGGGCAGAATCGAAGTCCGCCAACAGCGTGATGTCGTCGTTCATGGCAAACCTCCATGTCAGTGATCGTGCGGAACGCCGCCGAAATCGGTCGGCCGATTCAGCATAGCAGCGCCCTCGGGCGCGTCCGAAACTGCCGCGGTTTTGTCAGCGTTCGTTAGGCGTCCTGTTAAGCGCGGCCCGCCGCGCGCCGTCGCGCGCGCTTGCGCTATACTGGGAGCCGTCAAACACGGAAAGGGAGCACATGAAGAACAAGGAGCGGATCTACGCGATCGTCGCGGTGCTGAGCTTCGTCGCGATGACGGCGAGCCTCGTGCTGGCATCCATGAACGCCGGTGAAGCGGGCCTCGGCTTGCGCGAGCTCGGTCCGGCGTTTGCGTGCGGGTTCGTGTTCCTGGTCAGCGTCGTGCTGGCGAAGCAGAACAGGCGGAGGTAGGGCGCACCCATGGCAGGCGGCATCAGCGAAGAGGACATCCAGAAGGTACGCGAGGCGAGCGATCTCGTCGCGGTCATCGGCGAACGCACGCCGGTGAAGCAGCGCGGGCGCGATTTCTGGTGCTGCTGCCCGCTGCACAACGAGAAGACCCCGTCCTTCAAAATCGATCCCGCGCTGCAGCTGTGGCATTGCTTCGGCTGCGGCGAAGGCGGCGACGTGTTCGGCTTCATCATGAAGACCGAGGACCTGTCGTTCCCCGAGGCCGTGCGCCGGTTGGCCGAGCGCGCGCACATCGAGATCGCCGAGAGCGGCGGGCGCAAGAGCATCGGCAGCAGCCGCAAGGCGCGCCTCAAGGCCATCTGCGACGAGACGGCCGACTTCTACCACGCCCAGCTCATGCGCAACCCGAGCTCCGACGCGTCGGCGGCGCGCAGCTACCTGGGCGCCCGCGGCCTGGGCGGCGACGTGCCCAAAACCTGGCAGCTCGGCTTCGCGCCGGGGCGCGGCCAGCTCGTGCGCCACCTGTCGGCCAAGGGCTTCAAGCCCGACGAGATGGTGCAGGCCAACGTGGCGCTGTCGGGCGACGGCGGCAAGCTGCGCGACCGCTTCTACAACCGCGTCATGTTCCCCATCAACGACCCGCAGGGCGAGTGCATCGCCTTCGGCGGGCGCGTGGTGGGCAAAGGCGAGCCGAAGTACCTGAACTCCCAGGAAACGCCCCTGTTCCACAAGTCGCAGGTGCTCTACGGCATGGACAAGGCGAAGGCCGCCATGGCCTCCTCGGGCGTGGCCGTGGTGGTGGAGGGCTACACCGACGTGATCGCGCTGCACGAGGCGGGCGTGAAGAACGCCGTGGCCACGCTGGGCACCGCGCTCACCATGCGCCACATCCGCCTGCTGTCGCGCCACGCGCAGCATCGGATCGTCTACCTGTTCGACGGCGACGAGGCCGGGCAGCGCGCCGCCGACCGCGCGCTCGCGTTCATCGACGACTCCATGACTCCCGAGGCCGGCAAGAGCCGCATCGAGCTGGCCGCGGTCACACTGCCGGACAACCTCGATCCGGCCGACTTCGTGGCCCATCGCGGGGCCGAGGAGCTGCAGAAGCTCATCGCGCATGCGCAGCCGCTGCTGAAGTACGGCATCGAGCGCCGTCTCGCGCGCCACGACCTCGGCCGCGCCGAGGGCCGCGCCGCCGCCCTCGCCGACGCGCTCGAGGTGCTCGCGCCCATCAAGGACTCCATGCTCGCGCGCGACTACGCCGTGCAGATAGCCACGAGCGTGCGCGCCCGCGAGCAGGACGTCATCGACCAGCTCGAGCACCTCAAGGCCCCGCGCGCCGAAGGCGAGCCCGACGAGCAGGCCGAAAGCGCCTCCGCCGCTCCCGCGTACGCGCCGCGCAGCCTGCCGCGCGCCGAGGTCAACCGCCGCCGCTTCGAGCGCCAGCTGCTCACGCTGGCCGCGCGCCGCCCCGACCTCGCGCTTCTGCACGCCGACGCGCTCGCGCAGACGCAGTGGCACGAGCAGGCGCACGCCGTGATCGCGCAGAGCATGCTCGACACCCTGGCCGACGACCCCGCCTCCTCGTCGGCGCGCCTCGTCACGGAGGCGTCGCGCGCGCTGCCGTCCGCCGCGAGCGTGCTCACGTCGGGCACCGTGTCGGAGACGTCGACGCCCGAGCGTCTGGCCGCCTTCCTCGTGGAGGAGCTGGCCATCGGCGACGTCGAGGACGCCATCGGCTCGCTGCGCGCGCAGATCGCCGACCCCTCGCGCCTCGACCCCGACGAGCTCGAGATGCTCTACGAGACCGTGGCCGCCATGCAGCGCGACCTCAAGCTGCGCCGCGCCGCGCACAAGCCGCTTTCCTAGCCGGGTTGCCCGCGCCCCGCGTCCGGGCGGCGTGCGGGATGGTATACTCGACGAAGGAGAAAGGAGGAGCCCGTGAGCCCCTTCATCTGGTTAGCCGTCGCCGCCGTCATGGCGGTGGCCGAGGTGGCGTCGTTCGGCCTCATCACCATGTGGTTCGTCATCGGCGCGCTCGTGGCGTTCGCCGCGAACCTGCTCGGCGTCGATCTGCTCGCCCAAATCGTCGTGTTCCTCGTCGTGTCCGTGGTGTGCCTCGTGGCCCTGCGCCCCGTGTTCGTGAAGTACCGCGACCGCGGCAAGCTGGAAGAGCCCACGCACGTCGGGCAGACCGCCATCGTGGTGGAGGACGTGAACAACGAGGGCCTGACCGGTCGCGTCGAAACCGACAATCGTATGACCTGGGCCGCCCGTTCCGCGGACGGTTCGTTCATTCCCGCAGGCGACATCGTGCGCATCGTGGGGCAGGAAAGCGTGAAACTCATCGTCGAAAGGAAGGTGTCCTGACATGTTCACCCTCGATCCACTGTTGATCGGCATCATCGTGGTGGTCGTGCTCGTGGTGCTGTTCTCCATCACGTGCATCAAGATCGTCCCGCAGGCCGAAGCCGCCATCGTCGAGCGTTTGGGCTCGTACCTGGCCACGTGGAATAACGGCCTGCACATCAAGGTGCCGTTCATCGACCACGTGCGCCCCTTCATCTCGCTCAAGGAGCAGGTGTTCGACTTCCCGCCGCAGCCCGTCATCACGAAGGACAACGTCACCATGTCCATCGACACGGTGGTGTTCTTCAAGATCATGGACCCGAAGCTGTACTGCTACGGCGTGGAGAACCCCATCATCGCCATCGAGAACCTGTCGGCCACCACGCTGCGCAACATCATCGGCGACTTGGACCTCGACACCACGCTCACCTCGCGCGACACCATCAACGCGAAGATGCGCGCCATCCTCGACGAGGCCACCGACGCGTGGGGCATCAAGGTGAACCGCGTCGAGGTGAAGAACATCACGCCGCCTACCGGTATCCTGCAGGCCATGGAGAAGCAGATGAAGGCCGAGCGCGAGAAGCGCGAGGCCGTGCTGTTGGCCGAAGGCGAGAAGCAGGCCGCCATCACCATCGCCGAGGGCAACAAGCAGGCGCAGATCCTCGCCGCCGAAGGCGAGAAGCAGAAGGTCATCCTCGCGGCCGAGGCCGACCGCGAGAAGCAGATCCGCGAGGCTGAGGGCCAGGCCCAGGCCATCAAGGACGTGCAGCAGGCCACGGCCGACGGCATCCGCATGGTGCGCGAGGCCGGCGCCGACAATGCCGTGCTCACCCTGCAGGCGTTCGAGGCGCTCAAGAAGGTGGCCGACGGCAAGGCGACGAAGCTCATCATCCCCTCGGATATCCAGGGTTTGGCCGGCTTGGCCGCCAGCCTCAAGGAGATCGTGGTGGACGAGAAGAAGGACGGCGGCATCGCGTAGAGGCGCAGACGTCTCTTCCCCTTCCCACCTCGCGTTTTGTGGAGCTTTCGGCGATGATATGGACAAGCCGCGCTCAAAACCGGACAATACGAATCCAGCGATTGTAACCGCGCCGCCCTCATTCGGGCGGCGCGTCCCATAGAAACCCGAAGGACGTGTTGACCGTGATCTCCATCGTGCAATCTCCCAACCCCATTCTGAACCAGGTGTGCGACCCGTGCGACCTGGACGACAAGAGCTTGAAGAAGCTGGCCAAGCAGATGGCCCGCGCCATGTACAAGAACGACGGCTGCGGCATCGCCGCGCCGCAGCTCGGCGTGACGAAGCGCCTCGTGGTGATCGACTGCGATCAGGACGACGGCGAGCAGAACCCCATCGCGCTCGTGAACCCCGTGCTCGTGGACACGCAGGGCGATCCCATCGTGGTGGGCGAGGGCTGCCTGTCGTGCCCCGGCATCTCGGTTCCCATCGCCCGCCCGCCGTTCGCGCGGGTGCGCTACTTCGACCTCAACGGCGAGGAGTGGGAGATCGAGGGCGACGAGCTGCTCGGCCGCTGCCTGCAGCACGAGCTCGACCACCTCGACGGCGTCACCATGTTCGAGCGCTGCGATCCGCTCGTGCGCATCCAGGCGCTGCGCGACTACGAGATAGCGCTCGCCGCCGGTGCGAAGCCGGGCGAGACCTCGCTCGAAGCGCGGGTGCGTTAACATGCGGGTCGTGTTCATGGGCACGCCGGAATTCGCGGCGACCATCCTCGACGACCTGGTGCAACATCATGACGTGGTAGCCGTCTACACCCGTCCCGACGCGGTGCGCGGCCGCGGCAAGCGCCTCGAGCCGTCGCCGGTGAAGGTGGTGGCCGAACGCCATGGGCTCGCCGTGCTCACGCCGCGCACCCTGCGCGACGAGGAGGCGCAGCGCGAGCTGGCCGCCTTCCGGCCCGACGTCATCTGCGTGGCGGCCTACGGCGCCATCCTGCCGAAGGCCGTGCTCGACATCCCGACGCACGGCTGCCTCAACGTGCACGCGTCGCTGCTGCCCCGGTGGCGCGGCGCCGCTCCCATCGAGCGCGCCATCCTGGCGGGCGACGAGGAGGCGGGCGTGTGCATCATGCGCATGGAGGAAGGCCTCGACACGGGGGCCTACTGCGTGTGCCGCACGGCCGTCGTGGGACGCAAGAACGCCGCCGCCCTCACCGACGAGCTGGCGAATCTGGGCTCGCATGCCTTGCTCACCGCGCTCGTGCACGTGGAGGAGGGCGCGGCCGACTGGACCGAGCAGGACGAGGACGAGGCGACCTACGCTTCCAAGATCGAGAAGCGCGAGCTCGACCTGGCGCCGGACGATGCGGCCGTGACGGTGGAGCGCAAGGTGCAGGCCTCGAGCGCGGCGCACCCGTCGCGCGCGGTGGTGGCCGGCCGCGGCGTGACCGTGCTCGACGTCTCGGCGCCCGAAGGGACGCAGGCGCGCGAGCTGGCGGCGGGGCTCGAACCCGGCGCTGTGCGCTTCGCGGGAAAGCGCCTGTTCCTCGGCGCGGCCGACGGAGCGGTGGAAGTACATGAAGTGAAGCCTGACGGCAAGCAGGCCATGGACGCGCGTTCGTTCGCCGCGGGCATCCAGGGAATCAAAGACGGCGGCCTGACGTGGGAGGAACTGCATGCCTGAGAAACTTGAACGACCCGAGAACCACCAGCCGAAGGGCTATGCCGGCCCCGCCGGCGTGCCGAAGAAGCAGCGTTCCAAGGCGAGCCCCGCCCGCCTGGCCGCGCTCGACGTGGTGCGCGCCGTGCGCGAGCGCGACGCGTTCGCGCAGGACGTCATCGGCACGCGCATCGACCGCTCCGACCTCTCGTCGGAAGATCGCGCCTTCGCCACGAAGCTGGCTCTGGGCGTGGTGAGCTCGACGGGCGCCCTCGACGACGTCATCGATCGGGCGCTCAACGATCCGGCCGACGTGAAGCCCGACGTGCGCGACGCGCTGCGTCTCAGCACCTACGAGATCATCTTCCTGGGCAAGTCGCCGCATGCGGCCGTCGACCAGGGCGTCGAGCTCGTGCGCTCGTTCGCGAACAGCGCGAGCGGCCTGGCCAACGCGGTGCTGCGCAAGGTCGTGCTGCTGCGCCAGTCGTTCCCGTTCGGCGATCCCGCGCGCGACCTCGAGGCGCTCGCCCGCCTGCACGCGTTTCCCGTATGGCTCGTGCGCAAGCTCGTCGCCGATCTGGGGCCGCAGGCGGCCATCGAATTCATGCGCGCCTCGAACGACCAGGCGCCCCTGTTCATCGCCGTCAACGCCGCGAAGACGAACGACGAGGCGCTCGTGGCCGCGTTCGCGAAGCTCGACGAGGACCTCGAGCCCGTGGCCATCGATGACGAGATCGTGCCCGGCTGCTACCGCGTGCTCGACACGCGCGCGCTGCTGCTGCCCGAGGTGAAGCGCCTGTTCTCGCAGGGCAAGATCCTCGTGTCCGACGCCGCCTCGCAGCTGGTGGCAGCTTCGGTGCTGCCCGAGCAGAAGCCCGGCTCGCTGCTGGAAGTGGGCGCGGGCCGCGCCACGAAAACCATCCTGCTGCAGAGCGACGCGACGCGCGCGTACGGCTCGCAGCTCGTGCTCGCCACGCTCGACAACCACGCGTTCAAGACGAAGCTGCTGCTCGAGCGCGCCGAACGCTACGGCACGGAGGTGGCCGAGGCGCTCACGGGCGACGCGCTCGAGCTGGACGCCGTGGTGGGCGAGCGCCGCTTCGACGAGATATTCATCGACGCGCCGTGCTCGGGGCTGGGCACGCTGCGCCGCCATCCCGAGATCCGCTGGCGCATCGCGCCCGCCGACATCGTGGAGTTCGCGCGCGTGCAGCTGGGCATGCTGCAGGCGGCCGCCCCGCACGTGGAGGTGGGCGGCACGCTCGCGTACGCCACGTGCACGGTGACGCGCGAGGAGAACAACGGCGTGGTGAAGGCGTTCCTCGAGAGCGAGGCCGGCAGCGGCTTCGAGCTCGCGCCCATCAACGGCCGCGCCTGCGTGGCCACGCGCCTGTCCGTCGGATCGTCGGACGCGCACTTCGCGGTGCGGTTCGTCCGCACGGCGTAGCACCGGGCGCTCGGGCGCCGTGCCGGGCATGGAGGAGAAGACCACGCTGTTCGCGTACGTCTACTGGAGCATCCAGCAGGACATCGTCGCCGGCGTGCTGCCGCATGGCTCCGCGCTGCCCTCGCTGCGCCAGCTTGCGGCGCGCTACCACGTGGGCATGCGCACCGCGCGCGACGTCATGGCCGCGCTGCGCGAGGACGGCTACATCGAAACGCACGAGCGCAGGCGCGCCACGGTGCGCTACGGCGACGGCGCGTCGGACGAGGCGGCGCAGGCGGCTGCGGCGCTGCTCGCGCGCCGCGCCACCATCGAGCAATCCCTGGACACGATGGCGCTCGTCATGCCGGCGGCGTTCGCGGCCTGCGCGGCGGGGCGCTTGCGGGGCGGCCGCGGCTCGTTTCGCCTCGACGGGGGCGGTCGGCGCACGTCGGCGGACGACCTGGGAACCTCGTCCATGGTGCTGCACGAGGTGCTCGAGGCGGCGGGCAACGCGACGCTGTCCGCGTGCTACGCGCGGCTCGAGCGCGCGGCCGTGCTGCCGCAGGTGCGGGGGTTCGCCCATCCCCATGAGGAGGCGCGCCGGGCGGGCCGCGGCCTGTACGCCGGCGCCGTCGCGGCGCTGTCGGCGGGCGACGAGGAGCTGACGCGGACGCGCTTCGAGGCGCTGTACGCCGATGCCGTCGAGCGCGCGGCCCGGTACTTCGACGCGGTGGCAGCCGCGTTCCCTGAGATCGAGACGCTGCCGCCCGCGTTCGAATGGAACGCGAAGGCGGGGCGCGTGTACGCCCACGCCGAGGTCGCGCGCGACCTCGTGGCGTCCATCGCCACGGGCGCGTTGGAGCCGGGCTCGTTCCTGCCCTCCATCGACGAGCTGTCCGCGCGCTACGCAGTGTCGCCCATCACCGTGCGCCGGGCGCTCGGCATGCTGCGCGACCTCGGCGTGGCCGAAACCATCAACGGCCGCGGCACGCGCGTGGCCTCCTCGACGCTGCGCTTCGAGGGCGGTGCGGGCGGCGAGAACGCGTTTCGCGCGGGCATCGAGGTGTTCCTCGACGCGCTCGAACTGCTCGTGGAGGCGCTGCCCCTCGCCGCGCGTCAGGCGTTCGGCACGCTCGCGGCCGCGCCGGAGGCGGGCGATGCCGCAGGGCGCGCAGACGGCGACGGCGAGGACTGGTCGCTCCCGGACGACCTCATGCGGGCGCTTGCCGCCGCCCAGCCGCTCCAGCCCTTCCGCGTCATCCTCGAAGAGCTCGAGGAGCTGCTGCACTGGGGCTACGTGTTCCTGCTGGCCCGTCCCGGCAGCGACGCGCGCCGGCAGCTCATGGCCTGCGCCCGCCGTGCGGCGCACGCGCTCGCGGACGGCGACGAGCGCGCCTACGCCGACGCCCTGGCGGCGTACTACCGCACCATGCTCGTGGAAATCCGCGGCTACCTCGCGCAGACCGAGATCTCGGCGTAGCGCTCGCGGGCCCATGCCTCGAACTCGTCCACAGGCAGCGGTGCCGCATGCACGAACCCCTGCACGGCGTCGCAGCCGATGGCGCGCAGAAACGCAATTTGCTCCGGCGTCTCCACGCCTTCGGCGACCGCCGACACCCCCAGCTTGTGCGCCAGCTGCACGATGCTCTCCACCACGTCGCGCGTGCGTTGCGTCTCGTCGAGGAAGAAGGCGCGATCGAGCTTGACGGCGTCTACGTCGAACCGCGCGAGCAGCCCGAGCGACGAGAAGCCGGCCCCGAAATCGTCGAGCGAACAGCGGAATCCGTGGCGGTGCATCTCGCGCACCGCCCGGGCGACGCGCTCGATGCCCTCGTCGTCGAGGAACACGGACTCGGTCAGCTCCATCTCGATGATGCCGGGCGCCACGCCGTAGCGGTGCGCGATGCGCGCGAACCGCTCGATGAACGCGTCGTCCTGCACGTGCAGGCGCGAGAGGTTGACCGAGAGGGGGAGCGCCGCGTCCTTCTCGCGCATCCATCGCGCTTCAAGGGCGCAGGCCTGCTCGAACATGTGAAGATCGAGATCCAGGATGCCGCCGCTGCGTTCGAGCGCGGGGATGAACGCGGCGGGGGAGATCATGCCGCGCTCGGGATGCGCCCAGCGGACGAGCGCCTCCGCGCCCGCGAGCGACCCGTCGGAGGGCCGCACCTTCGGCTGCAGGTAGAGGACGAAGTCGCCGCGCTCGATGGCGGCGTCCAGCTCGTCGTCGAACACCTCCTCGCGCAGTGCGTCAACGGTTCTCCTGCGATCATCTCCCATAGGCGCTCCCTTCCGGCTCCTAGCTTGTATATGACGTACACAGATTTTACTTTGGAACCTACCAGAAACGGCGCGCTTGCGCAAGACGGGGCCTGCCGTTCGCGGATGCGCGCAGATATTTCCTCCATTTCCGCCCTATTCCAACCGGCTTGCTATACAATAGGAAAACTTTCCACCTGGATATATGGACGAGCGCCCGTTGCGACGGGGGCGTCCTTCGTGGAAGCTCATACGGTCGAACAGCGCATACGCAAAGGAGGTCTGAGGTTATGGAGCCGAACATCAAAGAGGTGGCGGGCCGCATTCGCGCGCTGCGCGAGGACCTGGACCTGACCATGCAGGAGATGGCCGACGCGACGGGTCGCTCGGTTGCCGAGTACGCCGCGCAGGAATCGGGCGAGCAGGATCTGTCGTTCACCTTCCTGTACAAGTGCGCCCAACGCCTGGGCGTCGACGTCATCGAGCTTTTGACCGGCGAAGCCCCGCACCTGACGGGCTATTCGCTCACGCGCGCCGCCGAAGGCCTGTCCATCAAGCGCCGCGCCGGGTTCGAGTACCTGCACAAGGCGCCCCACTTCAAGAACAAGCTGGCCGAGCCCTTCCTGGTGACGGCCCCGTACCTCGAAGAGGAGCAGCGCGAGCCCATCCACCTGTCCTACCACAAGGGCCAGGAACTCGACTTCATCATCTCGGGCCGCATGCGCTTCGCCTACGAAGACCATATCGAAGAGCTCGAGGCGGGCGATCTGCTCATGTACGACTCGAGCCGCGGCCACGGCATGATCGCCGTCGGCGGCGAGCCGTGCACGTTCCTCGCGGTCGTCATGAAGCCGAACGGGGAGATTATCTAGGCGCTGCCCGACGGGCCGCGACCCGCGTCGCGCCCTGCACAGCGCCTCGCATCCGATGATCCCATCCGTCTCGCGGCGGGTCCTTCCGCTGCATCCCGCGTAAGAAAGACACCATCATGAGAAACATCAACCTCCGCTTCGTCCAGGAAACCTACGACGAGGACGGCATCTTGACCGACTTCGAGGTCACGTGCCCGCCCGATTTCAACTTCGGCTACGACGTGGTGGACGACATCGCCGAGAACGATCCCGACCGCCGCGCCATGGTGTGGTGCAACCCCGAGGGCGAAGAGCACGTGTTCACGTTCGCCGACATGAAGCGCTGGTCGGACAAGACGGCGAACTTCCTGGCCGCCCAGGGCATCGGACGCGGCGACATGGTCATGGTCATCCTGCGCCGCCACTACCAGTTCTGGTTCGTGGCCCCGGCGCTCGCGAAGCTCGGCGCCGTCATGGTGCCCGCCACGTTCATGCTCAAGGAGCACGACCTGGAGTACCGCCTGAACGGCGCGTCCATCAAGGCCATCATCGCCACGTCGCTCGGCGACATCGCCTCGGTGGTGGACAACGTGGCCGACGCGTGCCCCACGCTCGAGTGCCGCATCCTCGTGAACGGCGCGGGCGGCGGCCTCACGCCCGAGGACGAGAACGGCGCCCTCGTGTTCCCCGATGACGGCCTGCCCCTGGGAGCGGCGCTGTCCGGCCCGGACGGCGTGTGCGCCTCGCCCGTCGAGCGCGCGGGATGGCTCGACTTCAACACCTGCGTGCGCGAAGCGCCCGAGCACCTCGAGCGGCGCGAGACGGCGGCGGCCGACCCCATGCTCATGTACTTCTCGTCCGGCACGTCGGGCAACCCGAAGATGGTGCTGCACGATTCCGAGTACGCCATCGCGCACCTCGTCACGGCGAAGCACTGGCACAACGTGGAGCCCGACGGCCTGCACTTCACCATCGCCGACACCGGCTGGGGCAAGGCCGTGTGGGGCAAGTACTACGGCCAGTGGCTCATGGAGGCGTGCGTGTTCACGTACGACTTCGACCGCTTCCATCCCTCCGACATCCTGTCGCTCATCGGCCGCTACGGCATCACCACGCTGTGCTGCCCGCCCACGATGTACCGCATGATGATGACGGAGAACATCGACGGCTACGATCTGAGCTCGCTCGTGTACTCCACGACGGCGGGCGAGGCGCTCAACCCCGACCTGTTCGACTTCTGGAAAGAGCACACGGGCCTCACCATCTCCGAGGGCTTCGGCCAGACCGAGACGCCGCTCACCATTGCGAACCTCACCGGATCGACGCCGCGCCCCGGCTCCATGGGCAAGCCCGTGCCGCTGTACAACGTGGAGATCCAGCGCGACGACGGCACCCGCTGCGACACGGGCGAGACGGGCGAGGTGTGCATCGACATCCACGGGAAGGCCGCCGGCATCATGCTCGAGTACTACCGCGACCCCGACAAGACGGCCGCCGCCATGCACGACGGTTGGTACCACACGGGCGACACGGCCTGGTGCGACGAGGACGGCTTCTTCTGGTACGTGGGGCGCAACGACGACGTCATCAAGTCGAGCGGCTACCGTATCGGGCCCTTCGAGATCGAGAGCGTGCTGCTCGAGCACGAGGCGGTGCGCGAGTGCGCCGTCACCGGCGTGCCCGACCCCACGCGCGGCAAGGCCGTGAAGGCCACCATCGTGCTGGCCGACGGCTTCGCGGGCTCTGGCGAGCTCACGCGCGAGCTGCAGACGTGGGTCAAGCGCAAGACGGCGCCCTACAAGTACCCCCGCATCGTCGAGTACGTGGACGCGCTGCCCAAAACCGTGAACGGCAAGATCCGCCGCGCGGCCATCCGCGAGTCGGACGAGGCGGCGAAGGCTCCCGAGGGGCTCGTGTGATGGGGGAGGACGCCCTCGAGGCCTTGCGCCCCGTCTTGGCCGCTCCCGTGGTCGTCGTGTGCGGCCATTACGGGGTGGGCAAGACGAACCTCGCGCTCAACCTGGCCCTCGACGCGGCCGACGCGGGACGCGCGGTGACGCTCATCGACCTCGACGTGGTGAACCCCTTCTTCCGCTCGAGCGACTATCGAACGCTGCTCGACGAGCGCGGCATCCGCTGCATCGCGCCCATCTTCGCGGGCACGAACGTCGACGGGCCCAGCCTGTCGGGCACCATCGCGCCGGCCATCGAGGGGGCGGGGCGCGCGTGGGAGCAGGGCGACGAGCGCCCGCTCGTGCTCGTCGACGCCGGCGGCGACGACGTGGGCGCCACGGCGCTCGGCCGCTTCGCGCGCACGGTGGAGGCGGCTCCCTACGAGATGCACTACGTGGTGAACCGCAGCCGCAACCTCACGCAGGAGCCGGCCGAAGCGGTGGAGGTGCTGCGCGAGATCGAGGAGAAATCCCACCTGCGCGCCACCTGCGTGGCGAACAACACGCACCTGCAGGGCGACACCGACGTGGCCCTCGTGGAGGCGGGCATCCCCTTCGCCTGCGCGGTCGCCGATGCCGCCGGGCTGCCCCTTGCCTACACGACGGTGCCCGCCGCCCTCGCTTCGCAGGTCGCCGACCGACAAACTACCCACCACGCACCGAATGGGGATCGGCAAACGCTCTATCCTGTGCAAGTATATGTAAGAACTCCCTGGGAATAGACGAGAGAGCTGCGCGCCGGACGCATCGCGTCCGGCCGTTGTGCATGAAGAGACGAGACGAGGAAGGCGAATCATGGCGAGAATCAGCGTAGACGACTCCTTCTGCAAGGGGTGCGGCCTGTGCGTTGACGCGTGCCCCGAGCAGATCATGGCGCTCGATCACGATAAGATCACCGCGAAGGGCTACCACCCCGCATACTGCACCGACATGGAAGCGTGCACGGGCTGCATGTCGTGCGCGACGATGTGCCCCGACGTTGCGATCACGGTAGAGAGGTAGACCATGGCAGAGAAAGTGCTCATGAAGGGTAACGAGGCTCTGGCGGAAAGCGCCCTGCGCGCAGGCTGCCGCTTCTTCTTCGGGTACCCCATCACGCCGCAGACCGAGCTTGCGGCATACATGTCCAAGCGCATGGAGAAGGTCGGCGGCACGTTTTTGCAGGCCGAGAGCGAGATCGCGGCCATCAACATGGTGTACGGTGCGGCTGCGGCCGGCGCCCGCGTCATGACGTCGTCCTCCTCGCCGGGCATCTCGCTCAAGGGCGAGGGCATCTCCTACATGGCCGGCGCCGACCTGCCGGGCGTCATCATCAACGTGCAGCGCGGCGGCCCGGGCCTCGGCGGCATCCAGCCGTCGCAGGCCGATTACTGGCAGGCCACGCGCGCGCTCGGCCACGGCGACTTCCATGTGGTCGTGTACGCCCCGTCAACCGTCCAGGAAATGGCCGACTACGTGTACTCCGCCTTCGACGTGGCCGACACGTACCGCACGCCCGTCATGATCCTGGCCGACGGCATGCTCGGCCAGATGATGGAGCCCGTGGTCATGCCCGAGCCGAACGACGTGCTGCCCGAGAAGCCCTGGGCAACCGTGGGCCACGGGCACAAGCGCGCGCACAACGTGGTCAACTCGCTGTACCTGACGGCCGAGGCCCTCGAGGACCTCAACGTCGAACGCTACAAGCGCTACGCCGCCATCGAGCGCGACGAACAGCGTGCCGAGTCGTTCCTCACCGAGGACGCCGACATCGTGGTGGTGGCGTTCGGCGCGAGCGCCCGCGTGGCCCGCAGCGCCGTGGTCGCCGCCCGCGAGAAGGGCATCAGGGCCGGCCTCATCCGCCCCATCACCCTGTGGCCGTTCCCCGTGGACGCCATCGAGGCCACCGTTCCCCAGGCGAAGGCGTACCTGTCCGTGGAGATGAACATGGGCCAGATGGTGGACGACGTGCGCCTCGCGCTCGCCGGCCGCCGTCCGGTTGACTTCTACGGCCGCACCGGCGGCGTCATCCCGACGCCGGTCGAGGTGCTGGCCAAGCTCGAAGCTATGAACGAGGAAATCGCTACCTGCAAAGGAGGGGAGTAAGCCATGGCTGAGAAGGAAATGAAAGTCGTGTTCGAGAGGCCCCATGCGCTGCTGCCCGTCGTGACGAACTACTGCCCCGGCTGCTCGCACGGCATCGTGAACCGTCTCGTGGCGGAATGCCTCGACGAGCTCGACGTGGAAGGCGAGACGGTGGGCATCGCGCCCGTCGGCTGCACCGTCACGTCCTACGACTTCTACGGCTGCGACATGATCGAGGCCGCCCACGGCCGCGCGCCGGCGGTGGCCACCGCGGTCAAGCGCGTGCTGCCCGACGGCGTGGTGTTCGCCTACCAGGGCGACGGCGACCTCGCCAGCATCGGCATGGCCGAGACCGTGCACGCGGCCACGCGCGGCGAGAACATCACCATCATCTTCGTCAACAACGCCATCTACGGCATGACGGGCGGCCAGATGGCCCCCACGAGCCTGCCGAACCAGGTGACGCAGACGTCGCCCTACGGCCGCGACACCGAGACCGCCGGGTTCCCCATCCGCGTGTGCGAGCTGCTGAGCTCGCTCGACGGCGTGGCGTACCTCGAGCGCGTCACCGTGGACTGCCCGAAGAACGTGCGCAAGGCGAAGAAGGCCATCAAGAAGGCGTTCCAGACCCAAATCGACAAGCGCGGCTACTCGCTCGTGGAAATCGTGGGCACCTGCCCGACGAACTGGGGCATGACGCCGCAGGACGCATTCGCCTGGATGAACGAGAACATGCTGCCGTACTACCCGCTGGGCGTGTACAAGGACGTGGTGGCCGACGGCTACGCGAACGCGGCCGAGGCTGCCGCCGACCGCGCCGCCGCGTGCCCCATCGCGAACCCCGCACCGGCTACGGAAGGAGGCGCGCGATGAGCCGCTCCCTCAACATCGTGCTGGCCGGCTTCGGCGGCCAGGGCGTGCTCTTCGCCGGCAAGCTGATCGCCTACGCCGGCCTGCTCGAAGACCGCGAGGTGTCGTGGCTGCCCTCGTACGGCCCCGAGATGCGCGGCGGCACGGCCAACTGCAGCGTGTGCCTGTCCGACGACGCCATCGGAAGCCCGCTCGTGCTCGTGCCCGACGTGCTCGTGGCCATGAACCAGCCCTCGCTCGACAAGTTCGAGACGAGCGTCGCTCCCGGCGGCATCGTAGTGGCCGACTCCACGCTCATCCAGAGCGTCCCCGAGATCGAGGGCGTGCGCATGTGCGCCATCCCCGCGACGGCCATGGCCGAGGAGGCGGGCTTCAAGAAGCTCGCGAACATCATCTTGGCCGGCAAGCTGTTCGCCGAGACGAGGTTCTGCGAGGAAGAGACGCTGTGGAAGGCCATCGAGAAGTGCGTGCCCGCCAAGAAGACCGCCATGCTCGACATGAACAAGCGCGCGCTGCAATTGGGTATCGACGCGTAGGGAAGGACACTGATGGTAGCTGAACTGGCCGAGATCGGCCTGCGCATCAAGGGGCTGCGTGAAGCGTGCGACGTATCGCGCGAGGACATGGCGGCCGAGCTGGAGGTGCCGCTGGAGACGTACGTGCGCTGGGAGGAAACCGGCGACGACGTGCCCATCTCGGCCATCTACCACATGGCCCACCACTTCGGCGTGGAGTTCACCGAGATCCTCACCGGCACGGCGGCGAAGCTCGACACGTACCAGGTGGTGCGGTGGGGCGAAGGCCGCGAGGTGGATCGCTATCCGGGGTACCACTTCGAAGACCTCGCCTGGCGCTACACCGGCAAGATCATGCAGCCGCTGCTCGTGGTGCTCGACCCGTCCGACGAGCCCGCGAAGCTCGTGTGCCACACGGGCCAGGAGTTCAACCTCGTCATCGAGGGCACCGTTGTGGTGACCTGGGGCGACAAGGAGTTCGAGCTCAATGCCGGCGACAGCATCTACTTCAACCCGGAGCATCCGCACGGCCAGCGGTGCGGCGGCGACGTGCCCGCGAAATTCGTGACCATCATCGCCGAGTGATGCGTCCCGCCGTTCTCCGAACGGCGGAACTGCTCGACGCTGCGACGCGTTGTGGCAGCTCATCTTGCCCCTCCAAACCCTCATCTCCTACACTAGGTTCGCCTGCGCTGGCTTTCTCCGCAATCCGAACAACCACCACGCTT
>ENA-OQNO01001206-OQNO01001206.1-human-gut-metagenome-genome-assembly--contig:-NODE-1206-length-18410-cov-3.541705_pt1 | contig 18410 bp, 14 predicted proteins | sample MGYA00242629_ERZ504880 | MGnify/ENA primary metagenome ERZ504880 (study PRJEB26092, sample SAMD00036377) | human gut metagenome | host: Homo sapiens | study: EMG produced TPA metagenomics assembly of... | reverse complement strand
CGTGGGCAGCGGCTGGGCGTGAAGATGTTCGCTGGTCAGACTGTCGAGACGTGCAACATCATCGTTCGCCAGCGCGGCACGCACATCCATCCGGGCGAGAACGTCGGCCGCGGCAAGGACGACACCTTGTTCGCACTGTGCGACGGCACGCTCGAATTCACGCGTGGCGTCAAGCGCAAGATCCATGTGCGCCCCGAGGCGTAAGGGTCTGCTGACAACGACAGCATAACGTTCTTATGTTGAGCGGTGCCCCCTGTTCGTCAGGGGGCACTTTTTCATATACAATCCGTAAGGTTGGATACCATCAAACCGCAGCTCCCCGATGCGAGATGCGGAACGAATACGAAGGAACGCTTCCGTGTTTATCGATAAAGTGCGCATTCACGTAACAGGCGGCAACGGCGGAGCAGGCTGCATGTCGTTTCGCCGAGAGGCCCATGTCCCCAAAGGCGGGCCCGACGGCGGCGACGGAGGTCATGGCGGCAACGTGGTGGTCGAGGCCGACGCCAGCTTGTCGTCCCTCATCGAATACCGTTTCAAGCACCATTTCAAGGCCGAGCGCGGAACGCACGGCAAAGGCAGCCGCATGCACGGAGCCACGGGCGAGGACTTGGTTCTGAAGGTGCCCGTCGGCACCGTGGTGCGCGAGTACTTCGAAGACGAGAAGGAAACCGGCGAGCTCATAGCCGACCTGACGCATGATGGCGAGCGCGTGACCGTGGCCGAAGGCGGCATGGGCGGCCGCGGCAACATCCACTTCGTCACGTCCAGAAGGCGCGCTCCAGCCTTCGCCGAATTGGGAGAACCCGCCCAGGAGGGTTGGATCGAGCTCGAGATGAAGCTCATGGCCGACGCCGCGCTGGTGGGCATGCCGTCGGCGGGCAAGTCGTCGCTCATCGCCAAGATGAGCGCCGCACGTCCCAAGATTGCCGATTACCCGTTCACCACGCTGGTCCCGAACCTCGGTGTGGCGCGCTCGGGCGATCTGAGCTTCGTCGTGGCCGACATCCCCGGCCTGATCGAGGGCGCTCACGAGGGCAAAGGCCTCGGCCATGAGTTCCTGCGTCACATCGAGCGCACGGCGCTCATCGTGCACGTGGTGGACTTGACGGGCGATTGGGAGGGCCGCGATCCGCTTGAAGACTACGAGATCATCAACCGCGAGCTTGCGCTGTACGCTGACGAACTGGCGAATCGCCCGCGCATCGTGGTGGCCAACAAGATCGACGTGCCCGGCGTGGAGGAGGCGTGCGAGCTGCTGGCCGAGCGCGTGCGCGAGGACTCCCTTGCTGCGGCCGACGGCGACGAGTTCGGGCAGAGCTCCATCGATCCGAAGCTGTACTGCATCAGCGCGCTGACGGGCGAAGGCGTCGACGGCCTGAAGGCCGCCATCGCCACGAAGGTGCACGAGCTGCGCGAGGCCGCTCGCGCGCATGCCGAGCAGGACGTGCAGTACGAGCACGTGTGGGAGCTCAAGCGCGAGGCGCGCGACAAGCGCTTCAAGGTGTTTCCGTTGGGCGGCGGCGTGTTCCGCATCGAGGGGCCGCAGGTCGAGCGCATGGTGGTGCAGACCGACTGGGAGAACGAGGAGGCCATTCTCTTCCTGCAGCATCGCTTGAAGCGTCTTGGCGTGGAGCAGGCGCTCGAGCGCGCAGGCGCGGTAGACGGCGACGAGATCCGCATTGTGGGGCGCGCGTTCGAATTCGAGTCGGCTCGCACGGCGGAGGATTTGTACAAGGAGCTTGATCTGTAATGAAAGCAGACCGTGTGGTCGATGCGGCGCAGCCGATGCAGGGGAAGCGCCTGGTTATCAAAATAGGGTCGTCGACGCTCACCACTTCGGAGAGCTCGATCGACTATGCGTACCTGCAGAAGCTGGCCGATCAGATAACCCGTGCGAAGAGCGTCGGCTGGCAGCCCGTCATCGTGACGTCGGCCGCTATCGCGTGCGGTTTGGAGGCGCTCGGCATTGCCAAGCGGCCTTCGGACATGCCCAGCTTGCAGGCTGCGGCTTCGGTGGGGCAGAGCGCGCTTTCGACAGCCTACGCCGAGGCGTTCGCGCCTCATGGCATCACGACGTCGACCGTGCTGCTCACGCGTCGCGACACGGCGGATCGAAACGCGTACCTGCATGCGCGCGACACGTTGCTGCGCTTGCTCGACTTGGGTGTCGTGCCCATCGTGAACGAGAACGACACGATCTCGGTTGAGCAGATTCGCTTCGGCGACAACGACACGCTCGCCGCTTTGACGGCGTGTCTCATCGACGCGGACCTCATGATCATCTTGTCCGATATCGAGGGCTTGTACGACGCGAACCCGCATCACCATCCCGACGCGCGCCTTATCTCGTGCGTCGAGGCTATCGGACCGGAGGTCATGGCCGTGGCGGGCGGCGCGGGCACCACGGTGGGGTCGGGCGGCATGATCACCAAGATCAAAGCGGCGCGCGTGCTCATGGTTGCGGGCATTCCCATGGTCATTTGCCATGGCCGTCGCGAGAACGTCATCGTCGACGTGGCTGCCGGCGAAGACGTGGGGACGCGGTTCGTCGCGGCTGAAAAGCCGCACGAGATAACCCCGAAGAAGCTGTGGATCGCGCTCGGAGATTCCGCGCGCGGGTCGCTGGTGGTGGACGACGGCGCCAAGGCGGCGCTCACGAGCAAGGGCAGCTCGCTTTTGTCGGTGGGGGTGCGCGCGGTGGAAGGTCGCTTCGATCCAGGCGACATCGTTGACATCAAAGACGGTGCGGGGCATCTGTTCGCACGGGGCAAAGCGGCGTTTTCAAGTGATGAGACCGCGCTTGCCATAGGACGCACACGCTCGCAGTTGCAGGCGAATCGCCTGTTGGCAAGCTTGGCGGAACGCCCGCTTGTTCACCGTGACGAGCTTGTGGTGTTCGAGTAGGCCGGTTCGGCTATGGGCAAGGCGGGACAAGGAGGCAACGATATGATCGACGAAACCGTGCGCGACGAGGTACGTCGCGTTGCTGAGTCTGCTCGGGCCGCAAGCGCGGCGCTGGGGCAGACCACTGCAGGGGAGCGCAATCGGGCGCTCATCGCAATGGCGCGGGCTCTGCGCGAGCATGCGGTGGATATTATCGCTGCCAACGGACGCGATATGGACGCGGCGCGCGAGGCCGGAACCAAGGAGAGCTTGCTTGACCGCCTCATGTTGGATGCGGATCGCGTCGATGCGATGGCGTGCGCCCTTGAGGATTTGGTCGCCCTGCCCGATCCGCTGGGATGCGTCCAAGACGAGCGCCAGCTGTACAACGGCATCGAGCTTACGCGCGTGAGCGTGCCTTTGGGCGTGGTGGCCGTGGTGTACGAAGCGCGTCCCAACGTGACGGCTGACGCGGCCGGCATTTGCCTGAAGTCGGGCAACGCTGCGGTGTTGCGCGGCGGCAGTCTGGCCTCCGCTTCCAACGAGGCCGTCGCGCGCGTGCTCCATGACGCTGCGGTGGGCGCCGGCATGCCGCAGGGTTGCATCGGGCTGATCGCCTCGACCGATCGCGCTGCAGCCGACGAGCTCATGCAGCTTCACGGGGTGATCGACGTGCTCATTCCGCGGGGCGGGGCGGGGCTTATTCGCCACTGCGTCGAGCATTCCAAGGTTCCCGTTATCGAAACGGGTACGGGGAACTGCCATGTGTACGTGCATGCTACCGCGGACTTGGAAATGGCGCGCGCTATCGTGCTCAACGCGAAATGCCGCCGCTACGGCGTGTGCAACGCGGCCGAAACGCTGCTGATCGACGAGGCTGCGGCGGATTCTTTGCTGCCCGCCCTGCTTTCCGACCTGCGCGCCCAGGGCGTGGTTTTGCATGCGGACGAGTGCGTTCTTCGAGTAGCGCGCGCTCATGGCATTGAGGCGCAGGCCGCTGTCGAGCAGGATTGGGCTACCGAATACCTGGCGCCTGAGATCGCGGTGAAATGCGTTGGCGGCGTCGACGAGGCCGTCGATCACGTGAACCGGTACGGCACGCGGCACTCCGAGGCTATCGTCGCCGACCCCGCCGATGCAGAGGGCGCGGCGGCGCTGGAGGCGTTTCTCAATCGCGTTGACGCGGCTGCCGTGTACGCGAACGCTTCCACGGCGTTCACGGACGGCGGGCAGTTCGGCCTGGGAGCCGAGATCGGCATCTCCACCCAGAAGCTTCATGCGCGCGGCCCGTTCGCGCTTGCGGCGCTCACGTCGTACAAGTACGTGCTGCGCGGCACGGGGCAGGTGCGCGCGTAAGTGGCCGTCATCTGCGATAGGTTCGATCAGCTGGGCATGGACGGGCGTCCTGCTCGGCTGGGTATCATGGGGGGCACGTTCGACCCCATCCATATCGGGCACCTTGCGTGCGCCGAGCAGGCGCGCGAGGCTTACGGGCTGGACGGCGTGGTGTTCGTTCCCGCAGGCAATCCGGTGTTCAAGAAGGACAGGAGCGTGACCCCAGCTGCGCACCGTCTTGAGATGTGCCGCGTTGCGGTTGACAGCAACCCTGCGTTCGACGTGAGCTCGATCGAGATCGACCGCGGCGGCGACACGTACACGGTGGACACGCTGCGCCAGATGCGCGTGCATTACCCGGCCAACGTGGAGCTGTGCTTCATCACCGGGGCCGATGCGGTGTACCACATCCTGCAATGGCGGGAAAGCGCGGCCATCGCCGATCTGGCTCGCTTGATCGCGGTTACAAGGCCGGGCTACGCGCTGTCCGAATCGCATCGTGCGGCCATCGCCGAGCGAGGGAGCTTCACGGTCGACTATCTGGAGGTTACGGCGCTTGCCATCTCCTCGAGCGATCTGAGGGACCGGGTTGCGGCGGGAAGGTCGATTCGCTATTTGACCATGCAGGGCGTTCTCGACTATATTCAAGCGCACGCGCTGTACCGTGCGCACCAAGGCTGCGGCGCATGCGGCGGCGCGGAAGGAGGGTCGTTGCGATGAGCGAACGGGATACGTCGAGCGCGCCTGCTCCTTGTGGGGACGATGCGCTTTCCGACGCGTTTTTCGAAGCGCGCAGGCAGGATTTGAAGGTAAGGCTCAAGCGCTCTCGATACGAGCACACGCTGGGGGTGGCCGACACCGCCGTGCGGCTTGCGCGTTTGTACGGCGTCGACGAGCGCAAGGCGCGCTTGGCGGGGCTGCTGCACGACTGGGACAAGGACTTCGACGACGAGGGAATTCTTCGACGGGCCGAAGAGCTGGGGCTCGACGGCGATCTCTCTGCGATCGGGGACCTGCCGGCGCTTCTGCACGGGCCCACGGCCGCGCTCGCGCTTTCGCGCGCGTACCCTTGCCTCCCGCGCGATGTCGTGCGAGCCATCGAGCTGCATACGACGGGCGCCGTCGGTATGAGCGATTTGGATATGGTCGTGTACGTTGCCGACGCTATCGAACCTGGTAGAAAATACGACAAGCTGGAAAGGCTGCGCGTGTTGGTCGGCCAGGTCTCGCTTGAAGAGCTGTTCTTGGCTACCTTCCAGCACGTTCTTCTCAACCTTATCGATCGGCGTAAGCGGGTGTATCCGCGAACGCTCGAAATATGGAACCATTACCTTGTCCGCGCGCGAGAAGCCGCAGGCGAAACACCGAAGAAAGGAACAGCGTGACCGAAACGAAGAACGAGACCCCCGAGGTGACCTCTCGCGAATGCGCGCTCATCGCTGCGCGCGCCGCTGACGAGAAGAAGGCTACCGACATCATGGTGCAGGAGGTACGCGAGCTTATCGGCGTAACCGATTACTTCGTGATTGCAACCGCGTCGAACAACCGCCAGGTCGAGGCTATCATCGACGAGATCGAAGAGGCCGTTCGCACGCAGGGTCGCCTGAAGCCCCTGCATCGCGAGGGAACGCAGGACGGCACCTGGTCGCTGCTCGATTACGGCAGCTTCGTCGTGCACGTGTTCCAGCCCGAAACGCGCGACTACTACCGACTGGAGGCGCTCTGGAACGACGCGCCCGTGGTGGATCTGGCGAAGGAAGCGGGTCTGACCGAGATCGAGTATTCCGATCGCATTGCGAAGATGCTCGGGCGCAAGTAGCGGTCATCCGCACGCTATACGGTTTGCAACGAGAAACGGGGCTTCGGCCCCGTTTCTCGTTGACCAGGCTGTTTCGATGCGCGCTGGATGCGCGTGAGAAACGTTCTGGGCTTTCGCGCGGTCCGCGCTGGATTCGCGTCAGGAGCGTGCTGGATTTTTGCTGGGAAGCTGCTGGATCCGTGGCAAATCAGGTCGGATCCGCGCTGGATATGCGCCATCTGCGCGCTAGATTGCCTCGTTATGCTTTTGCGAAGGTGCTTGACGCGGCAAGTTGTATCCTATAAGATACAAAGGAGCAAAGATGGCAGACGATTCGTGGACGGTAGAAACAACGCCGTCGTTTGACAGGTGGATGCGCAGGCTCAAGGATAGAACCGCAGCTTCTATGGTGACGATTCGCATCCGTAGAATGCAGGTAGGTTTGTTCGGGGACGTGCGGGATGTCGGCGAGCACGTTTTCGAGATGCGCATAGCCTATGGTCCCGGCTACCGCTTGTACGGAACGCGGGCGGGAAGCTCGATTATCGTACTGTTGTGCGCAGGGGATAAAAGTTCGCAAGCTCGGGATATCGTCAAGGCAAAACGCATGGCAAAATCTTTTCGCAGAAAGAGGTAAACGAGATGAGGACGAAGGAGTTTTGCGTCGAGGACTATCTAAGGACCGATGAGGAGATTGCTGCGTACCTGAGCGCCGCGCTTGAAGAAAACGATCCTTCGTTTTTTAACATAGCACTTGGGGACGTGGCCCGCGCTCGAGGCATGTCGGCTGTAGCGGAGCGTGCCGGAGTTGGGCGTGAGAGCCTGTACAAGTCCCTTTCGAAGGACGGCAATCCTCAGTTCGGAACGATAGTCGATGTTTTGGGTGCGCTGGGCTTCAAGCTTACCATCGCGCCTAGCTCGTAGTCGTACGCAGTCCCTTCGGAAGGGGGAGAGCTGCTCCTAATGCGGCTGCGGCGATCATCACCACGACGCCTTTCACCGGGAAGCACAGGAACAGCAGCAATACGGTCATAAGCGGTTGGCGCATGACGCCGCCGACGAGCGCTGCCGTGCAGGCGCACAGGCAGAACACGGGGTCGGCTCCCGTGAGCGCCGCCATGCCGTAACCGATGGAGACGCCGGCGAAGATGACGGGAAAGAAATGCCCGCCCCTCCAGCCGAATCGGATGCACAGGGGCGTGATGGCCACTTTCGCGAATCCTGTTGCAAGCAGCGTGACAGCCCCCATGCTCATCCAAACTTCGTTAAGCTGCTCGGTTTGCACTTCGCCGGCGAACATCGTGAACGGCAGCGCTATGCCCATGGTTGCAAGGGCAAGCCCCGCGATGACCGCTTTCAGCACCGGGCGGTCTCCCATCTTGTCCGATGCTCGCTTGAAGCAGCCGTCGAACGCGCAGAACAGCCACCCGCCCGCCGCGCCGATCAAGGCAAGCGGCAGGAACCAGACCACTTCCGTCGCGCCGACGTGGATGTTGCTGTAATGCGGAAGCGACATGCCTCCGCCGAACAGCGACGACAAGCCCATGAGCGCGCCCAACGCTCCTGCTATCGCGCAAAAGTACACGACCAGCTTCGAGGTTTTCGGAAGGGTGATGGTCTGCTCGGACCCTTCGGGCTCTCCGCCGTAAAGCGGTGCGGCGAACCCGAACAGGGGTGCGGTGAATATGGCGGAAAGCGCAGCCATGGTGCCGACCGAGGTGAGCTGCTTGAAGTCGGATCCGAAGCGCTTCATGCGGTCGCCTACCCAGGTGCAAATGCCGGCGATCGCCCCGGTCAAGCCGGCTTCAGGGCCGATGGATCCGCCGAAGAACAGAGGAAGAAGCGCTGCGATGGACATGGTTCCCAGCTTGTCGTATTCGTAGCGGCCGTCTTGCTTTACCTTGGCCATGACCTCGTTGAGGTCTTCCGGGTAAGGGCCGAAGCGCTTGGTGAACAGGCCGATGATCAACCCTCCCACCAAGCAGGCCGCCAGGGGGAAGTACGGCCCGAAATGCGCGGGCATCTTCTCCCATATAAAAGAGATGCCCAGGTTCATGACGAAGAGGAGAAACCACACGAACGCTCCCGCTATGGCTCCGGTCACGATGACCGACGCGACGAACAGTGAGCGGTTTGCGAACTTCGCTGCCTTCACGATGCGCTCCTAACGCGCGACGATGTCTCGGGCGCAGGGCAGGCCGTGCGCGCTTTGCGCCGTTTGCACGGCGCGCACGACGGCGCCCTGCATGGCTTCGGTGGCCTGCATGGCCAACGAGTCGTAGTCGGCCTCCGCTTCGCACGAGGAGAACGTGAACACGGTGTCGCCGTCGCCGGACGTGTGGACGGGCTTGATGGCCCGCGCGTACGCGTCGTGGACGGTGGATGATACTTTAGTGGCCTGCGCCTTGGTTATGCGAGCGTTCGTGAGAACCAGCCCGATGGTGGTGTTCGGGCAGGGCCCTTCGCTTGGGATTGCTCGGCTTCCGTCGTCTTGGATGCGGCTCGCAAGCTCGGCCAGCGCATCGAGCGGATCCATGACAAGGCCGTTTTCTCCTCGGCATCCGGCGATCCACGTGCCGTCGCTTTCGCAGACGTTGCCAAGTGCGTTCACGGCGACGATGGCCACCGCCACCACGTCTCCCATGCCCAGCCCGCAGATGCCCAGCCCGGCCTTCATGGCCCGATCGCCGCCCAGGAGCTTTCCAACCGTGGCCCCGCATCCGGCGCCGACGTTTCCTTCTTCAAGCGGCTCGGTTGCTTTACGCTCGAAAGCCGCGCGGGCGGCAGCGCGGCCCATGGTTGCGTCGGGATGCGCGTTTTGGCCTACGAGCAGGTCGAACAGGCACGCTCCGCACACGATCGGCACCCGCGCGCTTTCGACGGGAAAGCCGATCCCGCGTTCCGCCAGCTCCTCCATCACGCCGGTCGACGCCGCTAAGCCGAAAGCGCTGCCGCCCGAAAGGACAACGGCGTGCACGGCTTGGATCATGTTCTCCGGCTTGAGCAGATCGGTCTCGCGCGTGGCGGGTCCGCCTCCGCGCACATCGACGCCGCAGACGCCGCCTTCGGGCGCGATGACCACGGTGCAGCCCGTTGCCGCAGCGGCATCGTGCGCGTGCCCGCACAGAAACGCGGGCAGATCGGAGAGGGAAGCGGGCTGGATCATGGCGGTTCCTTCCTGAGGAGACTGGTCATGCAGTAGTCGCATTGTACACCGTGGAAGGAGCCTTCGCTGCTGAAGGATACGACCGAATCCGGCGTGGAGGAGGGATCGGTCCCTGTTGCGCGAACCGGCCGGTGCCGTGCGGGGGCCGCCGGGAGCCGACCTTGCGCGAATCGCGGGAACGGGTCCGTTGCCGGCGAGGGCTGCGGCTGCGCGGGTGCCGTCAAACCGCCGTATCCGCGTTCCTGCGTGCACGAGCAACGTTCCTATGTGCACGATTCTTTCTCCAATGTTGCGCGCGAGCGCATGCCGAGGCTCTCTCGTCGGCGGCGAAAGAACGCGACCAGGCGAAACGCACGGTCGTATCGAAGGCCGTCTCTCCGCGCGCCTCTCAAACGCAACATTGGGGAAAGAATCGTGCAGCAAGCAAGGTGCCTGCCGTTGGATCCATGCCGACGCGCGGGGCCTTTCCGAATCGGACGGCTTGCGATCGGGCGAAACGGGGCCTTTCCGACGGCGAAGGGACGTTCCGGAGCGCCTGCGAGGTTTTCGCGGGATGGGGGCATGATGTATGCCTATATGGGTTTGCCGGTGAAAAGGTGCCGGGATCGAACTTATGTCGGCTTGCGGTGCCCCTTTCGCAGTGATACGGTGAAAACCCTTTCAAACCGCTGCATCCCTCCCTTACGATGGGAGTGATTCGCATGCCAGATTTTCTGACCAAGACCGCTTGTCGCGGACGTCGTCCGCAGCGATTCGTCTCGGCCCGCCACTATCGGCGCCCCGACCTCATTGCGAAGTTGCTGAGGGAACGCCATGTTCCCCGGTTCATCGTTGCGCCCGAAGGATTCGGCAAATCGTTCGTAGCGCTGGAGTATGCGGAAACGGTTTTCCGGTTCGAGCACGTGTTTTGGATCGACGCGAAAAGCCCGTGCTTTTTGCGCGATCTTGATGACGGGCGCATTGCCAAGACGCTTTCCTCGGAAGACCGTGCTTCGTTCTTGGCCGTTGTCGAGGACGTGCCCTCGCTGGACCCTCAGCGCGTCGAGTTGCTGTCTCGTGAGATGGACGCGCTGATTGACCGTGGCTGCGAGGTTCTGGTCACCTGCCTGCCCATGCGCGACGCCTTTCATGGGCAGCGGGATCGCCTCAAGCTGGGGGCTGCGGACTTGCTGTTGACCGATGTCGAGCTTGATGCTTTGCGTACGGCTGCCGAGCGCGAGGCCGAACCCGCTGCCCTCATGCCGACGGCGCGCCGCATCGCGACGCTTGCGTGGGGGACGTCCGGCGATCGCGCGGCGTTTCTCGCGTCGGTTGCGAAGGAGGAGCTTCCTACCGATTTGATGCTCCCCTTGTTTTCGATGCTGTGCCTGCAAAGCGGTGCGCTTGCCGACCTTGCGGCGTTCGGCTCCTGCGAGGACGATTCGATTGCGATTTTGTCAGAGCAGTATCTTTACCTGGGAATCAACTGCAGGAAAGAGCGCTTCGACGCTGCCTCTTTTTCCATGGACGAGTTGTCGGAGGCGTTTTCGCCGACGTTGCCCGACCTTGCGAAGAGGTCGGTGTTTCCCGACGCCGATGCGCTCGCGACGCACATTGCGGACGCTTTGCTGAAACGCGAGCAGTTCGCGCGTGCGTGCGACGCGGCTCGCTTGCTGGCATCGCGCAAGGCGCGCGCAGCGTGGTTGGCAAGCCGGGGACGCGAGCTTTCCGACGGGGCCTGCCTGGTCCCCGCGTGCGACGTGTATCGTTCGCTTGGCGCAGAGAAGGCCGGTCTGGCCTGCGCCCTCGACGCCGCCGAAGCCGCGCGTCGCGCTTTGTTGGGAGATCGCGACTCCGCCTGCGCCGTTGCACGACGGGTGAGCGGGTCTTCTGCCGCCGCGGTTGGATTGAGGGCCGCTGCGGCGCTCGTCTTGAGTCGATGCGCCGAAGAAGGGGAGCGCCGCCGCGCTGTTCGCCTCGCCTCTTCGCTGGCCCTTGCTCCCGAAGCCGCACGTGAGGATGGCGGGCTTTTGCCGGATGCGGACTGGCGGTCTCTTGCGGCGGCGGCTGCCGTGCAGGATGCGCTTGAGACCTCGTGCACGGAAGGGGCTAGGGCGTGGCTTGCTTGGTACGAAGGCGGCGTTCGCGGGCGCATGATGGCCTATGCTGCAGCTTGGGTGCTCTCTTGCGCGGAGCTTGAGGCGCGCACCGGGCAATCGCGGGCCGAGGCGTTGCCCTCGGAATCGGTCGACCAGGTGGCTGCCGTGGTGCGAGCGCGGGTCTCGACGCTTGCGCAGAACGCATTGCGGCTCTTCGATGGAATGGCGGGCGCGGAACTCGAGCGCGCATGCGAAAGCGGAGCGGTGTCGGTTCCTTCTCTTGACGCGCGCTCGTCTTTAGCCGTGCGTCGCGTCGAGATGGCCCTGTTCTCTCAGCGTGCGGAGCATGAACGCATTGAGCGCGAGCGCGCCGAGCGTCGCTTCGTGTTCTCGACCACCCATCCTGATGCGTTCAGAAGCCAGTCTTGCATGTCTGCGCCGTCTGCGGCCATTGGGGCGACGCCGAGGCTCACGGTGAACCTGTTCGGCGGCTTGGACGTACGCATAGGGGGCAAGCGGGTCGACGATGCGCTGTTCAGGAGGCAGAAGGTCAAAACGTTGCTGGCTCTTCTCGTGCTCAACCGGGGGCGCGAGTTCTCGCGCGACAAACTGGTTTCGCTGCTGTGGCCGGAAAGCCCGCTGGAAGCGGCGCGCAAGAATTTCTACGGGGTTTGGAGTCTTTTGCGCCGCGCGCTCAAAACGCCGGATGGCACCTGCCCATACCTGATTCGGCAGCAACGCGGGTTGCGCCTCGATGCCGACCTGCTGGACAGCGACGTTGTTCAATTGGACGACGTGTGCAACAAGCTGTTGTTCGAACAGCCGGGATACGGGGGATGGGCGTACTTGTTTTCGCAGGTAAATGATAGGTTCTCAGACGATATCCTTCCTAGCGAGAATAACAATGACGCTCTTGTGGGCAGGCGGGCCGAGTGTCGCGACAAGTTGGTGGACGCTTTGGTGGCGGCTTCGACGCGGCTGGTGGGAGCGGGCGAAACGCGCGAGGGGTTGTGGTTCGCCCGGGCTGCTCTGCAGCGCGACGGCGGGCGGGAGGATGCGTACGTGGCGCTCATGGAGGCCCAGATGGGAGCGGGGCAGCGCAGCGCGGCGCTCGAGACGTACTTCGCATGCCGCCGCTACTTGGTAAACGAGCTGGGCATCGATCCGTCCATCGAGACCACGCGCCTGTACCGTAGCATCATCGAGAGCGAAGAGACGCTCGAATGATCAGCCGTCGACCGCAAAGAAGCAAGGAAAAACGCTGTTTCCGCAGTCTCGCGCGTCGTCACTCGCATCGGGGCCAGCGGTGCGAAAATGCTGTTGAGATTATTGACCGGCCGATGCCGACGGGTTCGTTATGTTAGAGTGGTTCGTGCTGTATTCAAACGTTCGACCGCGCGACCGGCGCAGTTCCGGCCGCGAAAAGGATGGCGCATACATGGCTGGATTCCTATCCAAGCTGCTGACGCTCGGCGAGGGCAAGCAGATGAAGAATTACGAGGCGACCGTGGCTAAGGTCAACGCCCTCGAGACGCAGATGCAGGCGAAGACCGACGAAGAGCTGCGCGCACTCACCGCCGCTTTCCGCGAGCGCGCCCAGGGAGGGGAGGACCTCAAGAGCCTGCTTCCCGAAGCGTTCGCCACCGTGCGCGAGGCGTCCGTGCGCACCTTGGGCTTGCGGCACTTCGACGTGCAGCTGATCGGCGGCATGGCCCTGAACGACGGCCAGATCGCCGAGATGAAAACCGGCGAAGGCAAAACCCTCGTCTCAACGCTTGCTGGCTACTTGAACGCCCTTTCGGGCAACAACGTGCACGTGGTAACCGTGAACGACTATCTGGCCAAGCGCGACAGCGAGTGGATGGGGCAGGTGTACCGCTTCCTCGGCATGGAGGTGGGCCTCATCCAAAACGGCATGCGCCCGGACAAGAAGAAGCCCGCGTACTTGGCCGATGTCACGTACGGCACGAACAGCGAGTTCGGCTTCGACTACCTGCGCGACAACATGGTGACCCGAGCGGAAACGCGCGTCCAGCGCGGGCACCATTTCGCCATCGTCGACGAGGTGGACTCCATTCTCATCGACGAAGCGCGAACCCCGCTCATCATCTCCGGCGCGGGTACGCAGGCAGCCGAAACGTACAACAAGTTCGCCCGCGTCATGGCCGGTCTTCGCCTTGACGAGGACTTCGAAATGGACGAGGCGAAAAAGACCATCAACGCCACCGAGAGCGGTCTGGAGAGAATCGAGGCCATGCTGGGGATCGACGATATCTACGCCGATCCGTCCGGACAGCTTCCGAACCACCTTCAGCAGGCGCTCAAGGCCCAGTTCCTGTTCCATCGCGACGTGGACTACGTGGTGGTCAACGGCGAAGTGAAGATCGTCGACGAGTTCACGGGCCGCATCATGGAGGGCCGCCGCTATTCCGAGGGCCTGCATCAGGCGCTCGAAGCGAAAGAGCGCGTCCTTGTGCGCGAGGAGAACCAGACGCTCGCCACCATTACGCTGCAGAACTACTTCCGCCTGTACGAGAAGCTGTCGGGCATGACCGGTACGGCCATGACCGAGGACGCCGAATTCCGCGAGATCTACAAGCTGCCCGTCGTGGCCATCCCGCCGAACCGCCCGGTTGCCCGCAAGGACGAGAACGACCTGATCTACCGCACGGTGGATGCCAAGTTCAACGCCGTGGCCGACGATGTTGCCGAGCGCAACGCGAACGGCCAGCCCTGCCTTATCGGCACGGTGTCCATCGAAAGCTCGGAAAGGCTCTCGCGCCTGCTGGACAAGCGCGGCATCGCGCACGAGACCCTGAACGCGAAGAACCATGAACGCGAAGCCCATATCATCGCGCAGGCGGGCCGCGTGGGCGCCGTGACCATCGCCACCAACATGGCCGGCCGCGGCACCGACATCTTGCTGGGCGGCAACCCCGACGTGCTCGCCGACGATGTTCTTCGCGCGCGGGGCTTCGATCCCGAGCTGGACGCCGATGCCGAGGCGGAAGAGGGCAAGGCGCCCGCGCCCACCGCCGAACAGCGAGCGGATGCGCTCGCCGAGGCCAAGCGCGTTTGCTCCGAGGAGCATGACGCCGTGATCGCCGCGGGCGGCCTCACCGTCATCGGCACCGAGCGCCATGAGTCCCGGCGTATCGACAACCAGCTGCGCGGCCGCGCCGGTCGTCAGGGCGATCCGGGCGTGACGCAGTTCTATTTGTCGCTCGAAGACGACCTCATGCGCCTGTTCGGCGGCAACCGCATGGACTCCATCGCGCGCATGATGGAGAAGACCGACATGCCCGACGACATGCCCATTCAAGCCGGCATGGTGTCGAAGGCCATCGAAGGCGCGCAGCGCCAGGTGGAAAGCATGCACTTCGCCGCTCGTAAGAACGTGCTCGAATACGACGACGTCATGAACCTGCAGCGCGCGGCCATCTACGGAGAGCGCAACGCCATCCTGGACGGCAAGGACATGGACGAGCGCATTCCTCAGATCGTGAGCGACGCGGCGGAGGCCGTGGTGCAGGAGAACTGTCCCGCCAAGGCCCCCAGCGACGACTGGGACAGCAAGGCCGTGGAGGCGTGGGCCGCCAACATGACGGGCCGCGACGACTTCCGCGTGGGCGACGTCGATCACGACGACGATCCGGCGGTTTTGGCCGAGGAATTGACGGGCTACCTTGAGCGCGTGTACGCCGAGAAGTCGGAGCAGTTGGGCGAGTCGGTTATGAAGATGCTCGAGAGCCAGGTCATGCTGCGCATCATCGATACGCGCTGGATGGCTCACCTTCAGGAGATGGATTACCTGAAGGCTGGTATCGGCTTGCGCGCGTTCGGCCAGCGCGACCCTTTGGTCGAGTACAAGAACGAGGCGTACAACGCCTTCCAAAGCCTGACGGCGGGCATGTACGAAGACTACCTGCGCACGCTTTTGCGTCTTCAGGTGGCCGTGAAGCAAGACCAGCCCGAACTGGCCGAAGAGAAAAGTCCGCTCGATGGCAAGGTGAGCTATTCGTCTCCCGAACAGGTGCTTGAAGAGACGGGCGTCGCCGCTGCTCGCAGGCAGGCTGCGGCCTCCGGAACTCCGACCGCCGACGGCCAGCCGGCAAGGCCTCCCAAGCCCGCAGCGGCCAAGCCGCAAACCTATGTCAAGGACAAGGACGATCCCTTCGCCGACGTAGGGCGCAACGACCCGTGCCCGTGCGGCTCGGGCCTTAAGTACAAGAAGTGCCACGGTAAGAATCTGTAGGAACATGGCTGATAGAGACTTGAAAGACTTAGAGCAGGTGGCCCGTCGCGTGGAAGACGCGCGCGGGTACCTGCACATCGAAGACAAAACGGCGGAGCTTGAGAAGCTCGACGCCGAGATCGCGTCGCCGGGCTTTTGGGATGACGCGTCCCATGCCCAAAGCGTGTCGAAGCAGGCCAGCGTGCTGCGCGACACGATCGGCGAGTACGACGAGGCGGCGGCCCTTTTGGAGGACGCGCGTGCCGCGTTCGAACTGGCTGCGGAAGACGAGCTGTTCGCCGACGAAGCCCAATCCGCGCTCGACGTGCTCGACGGCATGCTGGACAAGCTGGAGATCAGCTCGTGGTTCTCCGAGCGCTTCGACGGGGGAGACGCCATTTTGACGGTGAACCCCGGGTCGGGCGGCTTGGAGGCCCAGGACTGGACCGAGATGCTGTATCGCATGTACGCCCGCTACGCCGAGGGCAAAGGGTGGAAGGTCACCGTGCTCGACGTGGTTCCGGGCGAGGGCATCGGATTGGACAAGGCTACCATCCAGGTGGAGGGCCGCAACGCTTTCGGCATGCTGAAAAGCGAAAACGGCGTGCATCGTCTGGTGCGCATCAGTCCGACCGACGATAAGAAACGCAGGCACACCACGTTCGCCGGCGTGGAGGTGCTCCCGGTGCTTCCCGATGACATCGAGGTGGATCTCAATCCCTCCGACGTTCGCGTGGACGTGTATCGGTCGAGCGGCCCGGGCGGGCAATGCGTCAACACCACCGACTCGGCCGTGCGCCTCACGCACGTGCCCACCGGCATCGTGGTCACGTGCCAGAACGAGAAATCCCAGCTGCAGAACAAGGAAGCCGCGTTTCGCGTGCTGAAGGCGAAGCTCTACGAGCGCGAAGAGCAGAAGCGCGCCCAGGAGCTGGCCGAACTGCGCGGCGAGCGCATGGACTCCACGTTCGGCAGCCAGATTCGCAATTACGTGCTGTATCCCTACCAAATGGTTAAAGACGTCCGCAGCGGCATCGAGACCGGCAACGTGGAGGCGGTCCTCGACGGCGATCTGGACGAGTTCGTAGTGGGCTATCACCGTTGGAGAGTGTCCCAATAATGAAAGGAACAGGAATGACCGAGCTTGAACGGCGGGCGAACGAGATGCGCAAGGACATCGTGCGCATGATCGCGGAAGCGGGAAGCGGGCACCCGGGCGGGTCGCTCTCGTGCGCCGACATCCTATGCGCGCTGTACTTCGGGGGCGTCCTCGAGCACGACTCCCAGAATCCCGACGACGAGGCGCGCGATCGCTTCATCCTGGCGAAAGGCCATGCCGCGCCGGCGCTCTACGCCGTGCTCGCGCATGCGGGCTACTTCCCGCGCGAGGAGCTGCTGACGCTGCGCAAGCTGGGGGGCCGTTTGCAGGGTCATCCCGATTCCAGCTTGGTTCCCGGCGTTGAGGTGTCCACCGGCTCGCTCGGCCAGGGGCTGTCCGTTGCGGCGGGCGCTGCCGCCGGCTTGAAGCTTGACGGGAAGGGCCAGACGGTGTTCGCGCTTTTGGGCGACGGCGAGTGCCAGGAGGGCCAGGTGTGGGAGGCCGCTATGTTCGCGGCTCACCGCAAGCTGGACAACCTGGTGGCCATCGTGGACCGCAACTGCCTGCAGATCGACGGCGACACGGCCGACGTGTGCGATCCGGGCGATCTGGTGGCGAAGTTCCAGGCGTTCGGTTGGGACGCGTGCGAGGTTGACGGACACGATATAGACGCCCTTATCGAGGCGCTTTCGGCTGCGAAGGCAGATCGTCAGGGCAAGCCCCATGCGTTCATCGCGCGCACGGTGAAGGGCAAGGGCGTGTCGTTCATGGAGCATCAAGCGGGTTGGCACGGCAAGGCGCCGTCGCCCGAGCAGACCGAGGCCGCGCTGGCCGATCTGGCGGCGCTGGAGGAGAAGGAGGCCTGCCGTGGTTAAGCTGGCAGACGAAACGCAGTCCCAGGTCAAGCGCGCAACGCGCGCGGCGTACGGAGCGACGCTTGCGGAGCTGGCCGGCGAGGGCCTGCCGGTCGTTGCCGTGGACGCCGACCTGACGGGTTCCACCACCACCAAGAAGCTGGCGGATGCGGGCTTCGAGGATCGCCTGTTCAACTGCGGCATCGCCGAGCAGAACATGGTCGACGTGGCGGCGGGCCTGGCCATCACGGGCCATGTGGCCTATACCGGCTCGTTCGCCGTGTTCGGCACGGGCCGTGCTTACGACCAGATCCGCAACACCGTGTGCTACAGCAACTTGGACGTGAAGATCGCTCCGACGCATGCGGGCATTTCCGTCGGCCCTGACGGCGGCAGCCATCAGATGCTCGAGGACGTCTCGCTCATGCGCGGGCTTCCCAACATGCGCGTGCTGGTACCGGCCGACTATGCGGCTGCGCGCGCCGCAATCCGCCTGGCCGCGGCTACGCCCGGTCCAGTCTACGTGCGCATGGGCCGCGCGTCCGTTCCGGCCGTCTACGCCGACGGCGTGGAGCTGGAGCTGGGACGCGCCTATGTGCTGCGCGAGGGTTCCGACGCCACCATCGTGGCGTGCGGCGTTGAAGTGGAGCAGGCGCTCAAGGCGGCGGACATGCTTGCCGAAGAGGGCATTCAGGCCGAGGTTATCGACGCATTCAGCGTCAAGCCCCTTGACGAGGAGACCGTCGTTGCGTCAGCAGCGAAGACGGGCCGCGTAGTGGTGGCCGAGGAGCACAGCGTCTACGGCGGCTTGGGATCGGCTGTGGCGGAGGTGCTTGCGCGCACGAACCCGACGCCGGTCGAGTTCGTGGGCATGTGCGATCAGTTCGGCAAATCGGGCGAGTTCGAAGAGCTGCTCGACTACTTCAACCTGGGTTCGCGGGCGATTGTCGAAGCTGTGAA
>ENA-OQNO01001200-OQNO01001200.1-human-gut-metagenome-genome-assembly--contig:-NODE-1200-length-18441-cov-3.526701_pt1 | contig 18441 bp, 17 predicted proteins | sample MGYA00242629_ERZ504880 | MGnify/ENA primary metagenome ERZ504880 (study PRJEB26092, sample SAMD00036377) | human gut metagenome | host: Homo sapiens | study: EMG produced TPA metagenomics assembly of... | reverse complement strand
TCAGCAGTTTTCTGACCAGCGCATCCGTATCCTCCGGCAGTTCAAACAGGATAGTAACTTCCTTCGCCCATGTTTTGCTGACCTCGCAGAATGGCTTCGAAGACTCCATCAGGAAACCAGCCTCCAGGAACAAAAGTACTGTCAAAAACTGCAGTGCAGAAAGCCATAATTCATCACGAACACCGTATACCACGAAACCGGACGCACCGGAAAACAATACAAAAAAGGCGCTCAGCAAAAAAGCCGTGAACGCCGCTGTCTTTCGTTTTCGTACCTTACCCTTTTTCACCACAAAATACTGGCAGATGAACTCCATTGCTATAACGGCCATCAGAAAAAAGAATACGGTTCCTTTTGTCGAATAAAAAAAGTGAATAAGAAAAGTATATCCAAACGCCAGCATCGGAACAATCCCTTACGCACACGCCAGACAATCACAGCTTCATTATAACGCTTTGAGTGAAAATATGCCTGTTATTTGATGACATTTTCGTCTATCTTTGATGACATGGGGCCGATTCAAAAGCTCATCTCCTGTACGTGCAGTACATACCCGGTATCGGTTCATCAAGAACTCCTGCATTTCCATCTCATATTGAACGCTCGTTTGGCCTTATCTCCAGGCGGCGCAGAGCATCTTCAAACCGTCTGACGTTCTCCTCCTGCCCCGCATACTGATTCGCTGCCAGCATCTTCAGGCATTGAATCCTTAATCGATCCCCATTCACACACAGGATCTCAAAGATACACCAATCTGAAAAACGAACTTTCTCTTTTACATGCCTGACATCAAGCGAATACCGTTCTGTCCACGCTGTTTCTTCCATTGACGGCCGTTTTAAGACGGCAATAAATAGATCACTTCCGCTAAGCCCCACAAAACAGGGCCTTTTTTTCCACCTTCTGCCCTTTTTCCCACGTCTGTCTGTGATGCCATAAAAACAAAGCTCCAATTTTTCTCCCGGATTCAATAAGCCCGACAAAGCAGCCGTCACCTGTTCTTCGTTTTCTCTTTGGAACTCCTGATAATTTCCATCCTCCAAAACCTCTAAAAATGAAAAATCTTCACTCCCGGTCAGACCTTCGGGCCATCTTTCCTGCAGTTCTTTTCTGCATTCAAGAGCCTTGCTGCGCTGTCCTAAGTTTAAATAGCACAGAAGCATCTGGGCAACTGCCGCCTCCTGTCCCGTATTCTTTTTACGAAAAGGCCAGCACCAGCGCCGGCATACCTCTGTCCAGGCATGACGCCCATAAAATGCATAGCTCTTCCTGAAATACAGGATTGCCTCATCATAGTTCCGTTTTCGGCTCTTTCTCCTGCCTTTTCTTTCATATCTGTTCAGCCACCCCTCGAGCAATACGGGGATGGCAAAAAAAAGCAGGAACGCCGCCAGTAACTCCATCTCAGACAGATAGATTGTACTTATAAAGCAAAAAACAATATAGATAACATTCTTAACAGTGTTAATCAACATAAGAGCCCCCATGCCACACCCACACAGCTTTGCGCTGTCAATGCCTGATCGTCAGACCGTGATGTGCTTCAGGAAATCCATAAATTCCCTGAATGCTTCTGAAAACTCTCACTTGCCCATACCATGCAGTGCAAAGTAGACCGGTGATTTTTCCAGCGTAAGATCAATACAAAAAGGATCGGCTTCCCTGTCCGCAATCACAAGATAGTCTTTATTCCAACTGTCAATACTCTTTTTTCAACCGGATTATAGCTGTAGCCCCTCTGATAACGAATGAGATTTTGTGCTCCATATCCTGTAACAGGCCCATGATATCCTCTCAGCCTGAAATCCGCTCTAAGAGGAGAAGCCTTTGAAAGGAAATCCCTGTAATCTTCTGGCAAATGGTATTTCCGGATAATCTTTAAACACGCTCCCCCCTCTCATTCCGCCAGTACAGCGCCGCCAGCGGTATCAATTCCGGGGCATCGGTTCACCAGCTCTTCCTGAAGCGCCCTGGCTGATTCCTGCGACGTCTCTGCCCATGCGGTTTTATTGTCTCTGCTCATCAAATTGATTGTCAGATAATGGGCCTTTTTCTGCGTCTTTCCAACTTTGACATAATACGTGTTATCCTTTAAGTGAGCCTCTGTAAGCCGGTCAAGTTTCAGCACACGGGGCATATTATTGTTGTAAAGACAGATATAGTCCCTGGTCAGAATTCCATCCTTCTGTCCGGCTGCAAAGGATTTCAGCTTTCCAAGGTGAATTAAAATCAGGCTGTCCGGCTCCATCGCCTGCCTGTCGAATTCCCTTACCTCCTGTTCACTTAAACCACCAGCTTTGTCAACGATGCGGATCCAGTCGTCTGCGCTTTTTCTCATGCCTTTTACAATTACATAGATAAGCGCTCCAAACCCAATGGCCAGCAAAAGGAAAAAGACAGAAATCCCAATACCAACCCCCAGCATATCCTCCTCTGCATCTCTGATGATTTCCTGTATCCTGTTGATGGACCAGACAAAACCGGCCAGACTGCCCGCCAGAAAAAGTCCTATAAAAAACAGGCTCAGGACCGCATTCGCTCCTTTCTGTGTCTTCTTATGGGCCGCAAACACGGAGCGTTCCGGATAATGCTTTTCTCTATATTCTTCATTCATATGTTTTAAATACAGTTCTTTGTTCTGAGCTTCCATTTACCATTTTCTCCTTCTGTTATACCTTTTTTAATAAGTTTGTTTTATCATACCAATGTTGCGAAAACCTAATATGCAAAAAAGCCATATCCCATTTTTACATTGTAAATCCCGAAACAAGACAATGTGTCAGGAAGATTTCCGTCTGCATCCGCAAAATTCCAGCCCGGATACCAGCTGAGGAGGTCCTCCGGAAGCCCCTCCTTCTCCGTCTCCGGCAGATACAAACGATATTCCGTCCCCTCCTCAAGACCATACGGATCGGATGCTATGTGAAGAATGCCCTCTTCAATCCATTCCTCTCCGGATTCTTTTTCTGTTGTGATTTCAGAAAGCGTCATAGAGTATGTATTGCTGTCTATCTGCACGACGGTATCGAATCGTCCACTGAAATTGCATATATATTCCTTTCCATGAGGATACGCATCCCCGCTGTCCCCCATATCAGAATCACAATATTCACCGCTAAACGAGCCATCCTGATTCAGTGTAATGACGGTATACCATGCGCCTGCCCCGCTGCTAAACCTAAAGTCCAAAGGCAATGCGTCCGGAAGCTCCGATTCCTTCTGCACGGCGCTCTCCGTCCCTGAGCTGCCGGTGCCTGCCGCTTCTTCGGATGAAATGGAGGCCAAAGGCATTTCCTCTTCTGTCACTTTTTCTGTAGAAGCAGTACTTTCTGTGGGAATAATACTTTCCATAGGAGTAATACTTTCTACAGCAGCCTCTGTTGGTATTTCTCTACTCCCGCAACCATTTAAACACATCAGGCTGCCTGCAATGCCAATCAATATTACTATTGTTCTAATTCGCTTCAAATCTATTTCCTTCCTTTGCAAACGATAATTCACATATTCTTTTTTAAGTCAACCCCCAGATTCCCACAGCACCTGCCAGCAGAACAATTCCTATCCCCAGGAAAACAGGGCCTATCAACCGTTCTGCGGCAGGCCTATGGTCCGCAAACCGAAATTCCTCAGGATTCTCAGGATTATAATAAATCGTATACACTTCATCCAGGGGATAGGGACTCGGTTCGCCATCGCCGCAGATCACCTGTTTTCGCTCCCCTCCTGCGCCATACTCCAAAACAGGCTGATAAGCATATATAGGAATGTCACCGGGCCGTTCCAGATGCACGGTACTCTTTATATTGTCAATCACCTTCGCAGTAGTCATTACCGTGCATACTTTCTCTTTTTTACGTGTTTGCCGCATATACCCGATGGCTAAGACAGAAAATATCGTTCCACCAGTAAAAGCAGTAAAACCGCACACTATCCGATCTGAAATCAGAGGAAAAAACGGAAAAACCATGAAAGGAGCTACAAAAAGCACTTCCCAAATGAATATCTTTCCCTCCCGCATTCGTTTGGGAAAACTGATAATCCAGGCGGCTAAAACAAGGAAAAACATGAGGAACCAAAGAAGCGCCGGAATCGCGTCCCTAAGCCATTTGGGGTCTTTTCCATAGGTAAGCCCCAGCCCTGTCATATAGGCGGTTCCCATGACCAAATCCAGGAAAACCGCTTTCCACATCAAATTTTTCCTGTATTCGGCAATTCTCTTATTTTTGATCTGATATTCGTTCCATTCCGTCTCCCCCATAGATTCCCGCCGCTGTCGGTCAGACTCTATTTTTCTCTGGTTGCTTCTTATCACTCTTTTATCCTGTCCAAAGCCCAATCCATACTCCATGCCAATAAGAACAATCAGGCTGATCAATATGTTAAGTGAATTGAGAGCCTCCTTCGCTGCCCCAAAGACATAGGCCACTAAGAAAAGCCATACAGTAAAAATTCCAATTGTCCGCCAATATCTTCGAAAATATCTTTTATTCATCTGCAGTTGTCCCCTGATTTTCCTCTCATTCATTGATACAAAGAAAGTATCTTTTTGACCTTTTCTTTTAGAATCTCCCTTGCCTGAGCAGGTTCTATTATTTCAACATATTCGCCAAAGGAAAGCAGATAAAGGAACGTCCACTCATTGAGCTGGTAGCGGAACGATACTTCCAGGGTGCCATCATCCAGTTTTTTAATGTACTTCTCCTGAAATTCATCGTAGACTTTATACGCAATTTTTTCAGAAAAATGTAATCGAAATATCGGTATATTGTATTCTTCTTTATATTCAGGAGTAATGGAAAAATCCTGCGGCAGTACACGTTCAAACAACTGGTTTGTCACCTGAAGTTCTCTGATACGGGACATTTTATAAGTACGAATATCATTTTTATGAAGAGACCAGGCAACAAGATACCAGGCGTGTGACTTAAAAACCAGTTTCAGCGGCTCAACAGTTTGGGCGGTTACCGTCAACTCTGTATTAAAATAAGTGAATGTAATCACATACTTATTGATGATTGCACGCTCTAATGCTGTAATATTGACCCGTTCCTTTTCAGGGCTGCCCCAATACGAGAAATCAATCTCTAACCATTCCGACTGCATGTTGTGGCTGAACAATCCGGCTACCTTGTTCAGGGTTTTATCAGCATCCGGGTAATTGGATGATTTCAGGATCTGTAACGCCTGTATCATATTACTTTGCTCTGCCTGGGTGAAGTAGGATTTGTCCAATGAAAAACCTTGCAGCAGAGACAGCCCTCCGCCATATCCTTTTTGTGATGTGATTGGAATGCCCGCAACCGAAAGTATATTGATGTCCCTATAGATTGTGCGTGTGGAGACACCAAGTTCCTCTGCCAGCTGTTTCGCGGTCAGGTTGTTACGGCTTAACAGCAAAAATACAATTTGTATCAGTCTGTCTATCTGCATATCATCCCTCTGCCTGTCTATCTGCTGCGGCAAGCTGCTTTAATCTGTTCAGGCCATCAGAACTGTCCCCCAGCTGTTCTTCAAGTAACGAACAGGGAAACTCCGTACACTCCGCACAATTTTTACCAGCCCTTTCTACACCGCATTTTCTTATTTCACAATCCCCACACATCTTCTTAGATGTAAATTCAGAATGGCAGCCGAAACAAACCATATCCTCTTTTGAGAATTGATAGTCGTCCGTCGAATACTCTTTTGCCAGTCTGATTTGTTCTGCCGCATTTTTGCTGACAGAGGCAGTATAAACAGGACATTCGTCGCATTTTAAGCCGCAATACGCTAATTCCACGAAAACATCCCCTCTCCTAAATATTTGTCATGGGGCGCCACCAGACATTTTTCTATCGACTTCCAATAGCTGTCGTAGAGATTTTTTTGTGCTGCCCCATAGCTTTCTTTCGTATCAAATTCCCAATAGAGCATATACTTAACGCTTTTTACAATGCGCGTGATCTTAGGCGGCGGCAGACCTTCTTTAATCTGCTCCATGTCGATATGGTACTCTCTCTTTACGAACCGCAGTAAGAGCAGCCCCTTTTGCTTTTCCAAAAACTCTTTCGCTTCCAGCATCAGCGCCTCGAATTCGTCAACCTTTTGTGGTTTGACTTGATAAATACATAGTTCAGTAAACGGCATACCCCATTCCTCCTTTGTCTCAGATGAGTTTATCATGAGAAATGCGACATCAGTCTGTCGCATTTCTCATGAATTTGAGATCATTCTCTGACATACATTGACCTGCTATTATCAATATATCTCAACCACAGCTTCTTTCTTACCTTCCAATGGGTAGAAAAACCACTTGAAATTCTTCCCAGACAACAAGCATATCTTCTGAAAAATTCATATGGATCTCTGCCAGTTCATCCGCGAAAGCCTGCGCATGGACCGTTCTCCAGTATGTTAAGCTCCGATCTCCTTCTCCCTCCTTACAGGCATGTTCCGCACTCACCTGCCATAAAAGGTACTACAGAAACGCGGGTCGTCTTTGTGACACACACAGCTTCCCCATTGGTACGCAGTATGACATTGTGCTCTCCCACACGGGTTTTCCTGAATATAGGCTGCCCACATTTCTTTTTCAGTCATTGCATTCCCTCCATAGTAATCAGAATATTTTGTGGCCTCTGAAACCGCAGAGGCAGCGGCAGACCTTCTTTAATTCTTTCTAAATTGGTTTTTTGATGAACTCAAATCTCCTCCTTTCTTTCAAACAGTTTTGTGAAAAAGTTCAACTGGCCCTGCTTCACACCCAACATTCGTTCCAGATGAAAAGTGAACGCCTCGATACGGGCGGCAGATTCCGGCTCCGTCAGTTCAAAAACACCATCGTCAAGAACCATTTTCAGATAGATGACCGCCAGTTCCATACACACAAGAGGGTAGGGCGTTTCAAACAGCCCCTCCCGAATGCCGTCCTCCAGGATGCCTGCCAGTATAGGAGGAACCTGCCGCATCGTGATCTGATTGATTTTTTGCTGCATAAGCGCGTTTTGTGGCTTATGGAGATGTTCCGTCATGGGACTGCCTTCCTCACCAATGTGAAGTGCGGTAATTGTACGGATAATCCGTTCCTCTACCGGGACGCTCAGATCCGCCGCTGCTTGTCGGGCTGCTGACAAAATTTTTTCCATCTGCCGATCAATGAGCGCATCCATCACCTCCTCCTTGGACTTAAAATGATGATAAAGGGTGCCTCTTGCAATCCCCACTGCTTCTAAAATATCATTGGTACTGGTATTGTCAAAACCCTTTTTCATAAACAAAACCGCCGCCGCATCCAATATTTCATTTTTCCGTTCAGTTGCTTCCTTGACAATTCTCATGTTTCCGTCTCCCCTCTGCAGACCGACTGTCTGTCTATCACAGAGTAGCATTTTTTCATCTACGTGTCAAGTAGGGAATTTTATTTGCCGAGGGATATCATCACAGGCCGCTTTGCCAACTGCTTTGACGTATCCCCTGATTGCCCAGTACCTCCTGCTGCCGCCCCCAGACAAGATACAAGGCGGAAAGAAATCGCATGATACGCGGCGGCACCGTCTGTTATCTGTTCCAGCACTTCTATCCTCTCAGACTAATACGCATGGTCTGCCAGATACAGTTTCTTATAACCCTTTGCATTCGCCAGCGGATCAATCGGACGGTAAATCCCCGGTTCAATCGGTCCCCCAGTTGTCTTGCCATCCCCATAAGTGTTAATACGTAATACCTCTCATCAAACGTCTTGTCCTTCATGTACGAAATCCCTGTCTTTTGGTAGATTTTCAGCAGTGTGATAATGTCGTGAAATGTCTCGTTATCTTTACCTGTATTTTTCTTCGTGATTATTCCTTATTTTCCCATGATTGCCTCCTAATCAGGTATCTAAGGGGAAAAATTGAAGACAAAAAAGGACTGGAATCCTATTTGAATATTTCTGTTCAAATACTGTCCAATCCTTTATTTTAAGAGGTTTCTGGTGTAATCTAACTTCAAAATTTTTACGCCAATTACATTTCTTATTTTACGCCAATTTTACGCCAATTGAGCTGAAAATCATAAAAACTTATAAGAAGTTACAAGAAGTAAAAAAATGCCCCAAACCCGCATGAACACTACATTTCCACGGGTTTTAGGGCATTTATCTTTCACTCCGAACAATTACTTCGCGTAATCTGTCACTCTGGACTCTCTGATCACGTTGACCTTAATCTGTCCCGGATATTCCAGGGCTTCTTCGATCTTCTTGGAAATATCGCGCGCCAATAAGATCATTCCGTCATCGTTAATCTGTTCCGGTACTACCATAATCCGAACTTCGCGTCCCGCCTGAATGGCGAAAGACTTGTCGACTCCCTTGAAGGAGTTTGTAATATCTTCTAACTGTTTCAATCTGTTTGTATATGTTTCCAGTGTCTCTCTTCTTGCACCCGGTCTTGCGGCAGAAATCGTGTCCGCCGCCTGTACGATGCAGGCGATAAGACTCTGTGGTTCAACGTCACCGTGATGGGATTCTACGGTATTCAGCACAACTGCGGGCTCTTTATACTTCTTACAGAGTTCCGCTCCCAGCTGAATGTGAGAACCTTCCATCTCATGGTCAACGGCTTTCCCAATGTCATGTAATAAACCGGCACGTTTAGCCATACGGACATCCAGCCCGATCTCTCCGGCAAGAAGCCCGGATAACTGGGCTACTTCGATGGAATGCTTTAACGCATTCTGTCCGTAGCTTGTCCTGTACTTCAGTTTACCAAGCAGTCTGATGAGTTCCGGATGCAGACCGTGAATACCGACCTCAAGGGCCGCGGCCTCACCTTCCTCACGCATGTTGGTTTCCACTTCTTTCTGTGCTTTTTCTACCATTTCCTCAATTCTGGCCGGATGAATACGTCCGTCCACAATGAGCCGTTCCAATGCGATTCTGGCTACTTCTCTTCGAACCGGATCGAATCCGGATAATACAACCGCCTCAGGGGTATCATCGATAATGAGTTCCACGCCCGTCAGGGTTTCTAACGTACGAATGTTGCGTCCTTCACGTCCGATGATTCGGCCTTTCATCTCATCGTTCGGAAGCTGCACAACGGAAACTGTCGTCTCTGCAACGTGGTCCGCAGCACATCTCTGGATGGCTGTCACCACATATTCCCTCGCCTTTTTATCGGCTTCCTCTTTTGCTTTGTTGTCAAGTTCCTTGATTAATTTCGCAGTGTCATGTTTTACATCATCTTCAACAGATTTTAAAAGATATTCTTTTGCTTGTTCGGAGGTTAATCCGGAAATCTTTTCCAGTTCCTGTATCCCTTTTTCATAGAGAGACTCTACTTCGGCGTTTCTCTTATTCAGGGCTTCCTCTCGAGCAGCAAGACCTGCTTCTCTTTTTTCCATTGCGTCGGACTTCTTGTCCAGGTTTTCTTCCTTGCTTAGTACTCGTCTTTCATAACGTTGAAGCTCAGCTCTTCTTTCTCTGGTCTCTTTTTCCAGTTCATTCTTAGTCTTCAAAGACTCTTCTTTTGCTTCAAGGAGAGCTTCGCGCTTCTTTGTCTCAGCGGTTTTTAATGCTTCATCTATTATTTCCCGGGATTTTTCTTCTGCAGAACCAATCTTGCTCTCATACGATTTCGTACGATACGCGATGGCAGCAGTCCAGGCAATAAAAGCAACTACAACTGATGCGACGATTGCAATCAATGCAGCCGTGAATACTGATACTGACACAGGAGCACCTCCTTATTTAATTTTCATTGTACATCAATACAACACTACAATTTTAAACTGTTTTATACATTATGTCAAGTATTTAACCGCTGTTTCCAGTATACTTATACACATTTTCGTAACGGTTCAGACGGCCATCTTCTTGACCGAAAAAGCCGGTCAAGAACCATTGGATATTCATCCGATGTGAAAATTGGCACATAAACCCGCTTACAAGCACGCTTGACGCTGCTTCCTGCACCAGTTTTCCCGCCGTCTGGACTGTTACACATTTTCAGAATGTCCCGTCATCACCGTACTTACTGCCGAAACCCCTGTTGACTGTCTCAAAGGAAAATCCTTTTCTTCCCAACGCTGCCATAGCTTTTCTCCGCTCTTCCAGTGTCATGGCTTCCGGCTCCAGTCTCTTCCGTCTGATGTAGTCCCTGATCTGCGCCTCCTCGTCCACCGGATGCTCCTCTAAAATGTCGGAAACCGCCTCCTTGGAAAGCCCCTTTCGCTGTAACTCGTACTGAATCTGCCGCTTGCTTTTCTTTGTGGAGTGATACTCCACGTAGCGCCTGCCATACTCTTCATCGTTGATATACCGGTGCTTCTTCAGGAATTCGATGGCATAATCAATGGCTTCCCCGGGATAGTATCCGTCCTTCAGCTTCTTCCGCAGCTCCTGTTCCGTCTTATCGGAAGACTTCAGCAGGTAACAGACCCGCTCCACCGCACGCTTTAAAAGGATCTCTTCCATGATCTCCCGATACGTCTCCTCCGGCAGTTCCTCTCCCGTCTCAATGTGATACCGCTTTATTTCCCCGTTATAAAGCGCAAGAGCAAAGTCTTCATCCAGAATGACTTTACTCCTGCGCTTATCAAGGGGTGTGATCTCCGTAACTGTCATACCTGCCCCTTACTTTTGTTATTTACTTATTTTATGAATCGCTGTCTTTATGGCTCACTTTTTATGATTCCCTGCCAACTTATTAGCCAGACTTATGATTCCTTCGGTTCGGCCTTAATTCTCTTACTCTCTTTTTCCGGAGCAGCTTCTCCCGCGGGAACGCCGCCTGCCGGAGCACCTGCCGGAGCCGCACCATCTTCACCGAGTCCGTAACGGGCGCGCACCTTATTCTCGATCTCCTCACAGACAGCAGGATTATCCTGGAGATAAATTTTAGAATTCTCACGGCCCTGGCCGATCTTTGCTCCGCCGTAAGCGAACCATGCGCCGCTCTTCTCCACAATATCTTCCTTCACCGCCAGATCGAGCACATCGCCTTCTTTGGAAATACCCTTTCCAAACATGATATCAAACTCCGCTTCTTTGAATGGCGGAGCAATCTTATTCTTAACAACCTTCACACGTACGCGGTTACCAACCACTTCGCCGCCCTGCTTTAAGGATTCAATTCTTCTGATATCCATACGTACAGAGGCGTAGAATTTCAGGGCACGGCCGCCAGTCGTTGTCTCAGGGCTGCCGAACATAACGCCTACCTTCTCACGCAGCTGGTTGATGAAGAGTACCGTACAGTTGGACTTACTGATGACACCGGTCAGCTTTCTTAACGCCTGAGACATCAGACGGGCCTGCAGACCTACATGAGAGTCACCCATGTCGCCTTCGATCTCCGCCTTCGGAACAAGGGCTGCAACCGAGTCCACGATGATAATGTCAACCGCTCCGGAACGCACCATCGTCTCTGTGATCTCCAGCGCCTGCTCTCCGTTATCCGGCTGAGAGATATATAAATTATCGATATCTACGCCGATCTTCTTCGCATACACCGGATCAAGGGCATGCTCGGCGTCAATAAAGCCCGCGATGCCGCCGCGTTTCTGAACTTCTGCAATCATATGTAAAGCCACGGTCGTCTTACCACTGGACTCCGGGCCATAGATCTCCACGACTCTTCCCTTCGGGATTCCACCGAGTCCCAGGGCGATATCAAGGCTTAAGGAACCGGTCGGAATAGTCTCCACGTTCATCTTCACGCCGCCGTCTCCCAGCTTCATCACGGAACCCTTGCCATATGCTTTCTCAATCTGTGTAATGGCGGCATCAAGTGCCTTTAATTTATCATCTTTATTCATGTTATCCTCCAATGCGAACAAATGTTCTTTTCCTGCTTATAATCATAGTATACTTGTCCCTAAATGTCAACTGGAATTTTCCTGAATTCCCGCGTTTTTACACTGCTGAAAGCAAAAAAATTCCTGCCCCTATCCCCTCAAAACGCATCACTCTCCTGTTCTCTATTCTCTTTTGTAGCTTTTCCTGAAACTGCGGCGAACTGCCGGTGAACTGCAGAAATAGAGAACGGAACGTTCTCCGATACTCTTTTACTATATCATAGGGACGGTCTTCATGCAATTGGTATTTTCTGTTTCTGGTAAGTATACCGGTGCTGCTTTTTTAATTTTATGTTTAAATGATTTTTTTGGTTTTCAATTGTGTGATTTTTTTGTATATCCATTGTAATTTTTTTCTGGCTTTCTGCCGTAAATATGGTAAAATAAAAGCAGTCTCTGCCGCACATTCCTGTGCACAGAGCCGTTCATCAAGTCCGTGGCTGTCATCTGTACAGCATACGGCGTCATACGGGATCAGACGATGCCGTCAGGGCCAGTTCGGCCATAAGTTTCCATCGCTTATTTTGGATACACCGCAAACAAAATATCTGACTCAAAGGGGGAATGTCTGTGAATACCTGTTGATACCTGACGCATTTTTGATTATAATAACAGGAGAGGAATCGATGACGAAAAAAGCTTTACAGTGGCATCCGGCTTTCCAGGCAGCCTTACAGATTGAGTTTATGGATGAGCCCTGCCGGCTCGAATTTCTGAAAGAATTCAATCTGACCGAAAAACCGCTTCAGATTGATACCCTTGTGATCAAACCGGAGCCGGATAAAATTCTTTCTAAAAGTATCGGTCATATTTTCCGGAAGTACAATATTATTGAGTATAAGAACCCGGAAGATTATTTCAGCATCAACGATTATTACAGGGTAACAGGGTACGCCTGCATTTACCAGTCCAACACAGAAAAAGAACGGGAAATTCCTCCGGAGGAGCTTACCATCTCACTGGCTGTCAGCCACTATCCCAGGAAGCTGGCTGCATTTTTAATGGATCTCTATCATGCAGACATCTCTCAAAAATATCCGGGGATCTACTATGTGACGGGACTCATGTTCCCGATGCAGATTCTAATTCTCCCCAGGCTTTCCAGCGAAGAGTTCACCTGGCTGAGCCGTCTTCGGACGAACCTGAGCCTTCAGGAGGACATCGAACCGCTTGCCAAAGCTTATGCAGGGAAAGAAAAGAACCCGCTCTACGAGGCGGCCATGGATTTCATTGTACGTGCAAACTGGAGAAAATATAAGGAGGGACGCGATATGTGCAACGCATTGGAAGAATTATTTGCAGATAAGCTGGAGGAACGGGAAAAGCTCGGCATGGAACAGGGGATGGAGCGGGGCATGGAACAGGGCATCCGTGCATTCATCCTGGACCATATTGAAGAAGGCACTCCTAAAAACATAATCCTTCAGAAGCTGGAAAAGCGTTTTTCCCTTTCGCCGGAGCAGGCAGAGGAGTACTTCTGCCGCTTCCGGGAAGGCTGACTTGAATAAAATGCCGGTACGGTCTGGGACCGTACCGGCATTCTCATTTTATTCCGCTTTCACCTCCGGAATCAAGCTGATTCCAAAGGAAAATTCTTCCTCATCCAACCGATACTTTTCAATCAGTCTCGGTCCGCAGCTGTTGGAACCGATGCCATTCATCCGGTAATCGAGACACAGCACCGTATAAGGCGAACGGACCAGTTCGTAATTATGGTCTTTTTCCGTCAGTTCCTCCTGGGTATACACGGAGGCGTTAAAGGAGAAGGTCTTATCTCCCGCTGCCGTCAAACCGGCTCTCCGGCCAGCCAGCGATACGAAATCACAGTCATCGTGGCTTCCGTTTTCCTGCGGACGGATATAGTCCTCATGAAGCTCTGTCACATGAGCCGTAAATGTCCCGTGGCTGGACGCCCTTCTCTTGTCACAGTAGCTCTCCACCGGCCCCAGTCCGTAGTAGGTGACGTCCTCCATGTCCTTCGGCAGGAATAAGCGGAGGCCAAATCTCGGAAGCTCCGGCAGCTCGGTGTCGCGCTTCACGTTTAAGTTCACATCCACTCTTCCGTCTGCTCCGATCAGCCACTCTGCCTCCATATTTAAAATCCTCTGGATAACCGGTGAGAGAATCGCAAGTACCGAATGGATACGCACGCCTTCCGCTGTGACAGAGTAATCCGTCTGATACGCCCTCGAATACGTGATATCGTAATGGGCCTTCTGCCATTTCAGTTTGATGTAGCGGTCATTATCCGTAGGCGCCCGCCATATGTTGTATTCCACAGGCCGTTCCAGGAGGCGGCACTGGTTGACATTCATCTCTTCCAGAACGCCGGTCAGTTTATTGTAAACGTGAGCAAAATTCGGTCCGGACACAAAGAGACGGCGGTCGTCTTCTTTTACCGTGAACGGGCTGGACTGGTTCCTGTCCGCATACGCCTTGCCGCACCGTGCCAGCATGCGCAGGGCGGTCTGGTTTCTTCCGTCTTCGTTCTTCAGCAGAATTTCATCGAATCCCAGCTCTGTCCCGGCCTCCGTCAGTCTCGTGCTCTCTCTGCGGATATAACGGAGCTTTAAGAAACATTTTCCCGCTTCCGGCACTTGAAAGTCCAGGCGGACGGCGGCTTCCCCGTGGGGCAGAATATCCGGCATCGCAGCCCCTTCCAGAACGCCGTCTGCGATGCACGCTCCATCACACGTCACTTCCCATGCAACAGACGCATACTCCTTTAAATTGGTAAAATCCAGATAGTTACGGATCACGGCTTCCCGTGTCTCCTGACAGAAGGAGCCGACTCTCGCCGGACGGTTCACATTTTTCAGTTCCTTAAGGCCTGTATGAGGCGTTCTGTCCGGATAGACCAGTCCATCCATACAGAAATTACTGTCATGCGGATATTCTTTATGGTCTCCGCCATAGAGGTACATCGGGCGTCCCTCCAGGGTTCTGCCCTGGTAAATTCCGTGATCGCACCACTCCCATACAAATCCGCCGCAGAGGCCGTCATACTGCTCGATCACTTCGAAATAATCCTCGAGGTCTCCAGGCCCGTTGCCCATGGCATGGCAGTATTCGCACATGACGAACGGCTTCTTCGGATTCTCCGCAAAATACGTGTGAATGTCCTCCAGAGGCGGATACATCCGGCTGTATAAGTCAATGTTGGAAAAATCGTACGTTTTTTTGCTGTCTCTGTAGCGGGCGCTCTCAAAGTGAGTCAGTCTCGTGGAATCAAATGCTTTCGTCCATGCTAAGGCAGCCTCAAAGGTGCAGCCGTAGGCGCATTCATTTCCCATGGACCAGATGAGGACACAGGGGCGGTTCTTATCGCGTTCCACCAGACGTTTTGCACGGTCCACCGTGGCCTCAGTAAATGCAGGGTTATCGGAAATCGCGTGGTTCCAGCGCTCTCTCCAGCCGGCCTCGTGGTCCTCTTCCATGTAAATATCGTTGGTTCCGTGGCTCTCATTATCCGCCTCGTCGATCACATAGAAGCCAAGCTCGTCGCAGAGCTGGTAAAACTGCGGGGCGTTAGGGTAATGGCTGGTGCGGATCGCATTGACGTTATGCTGCTTCATCACCTGGAAATCCTTCTTCATCTGATCCAGGCTGATCACAAAGCCGGTGACCGGGTCGCTGTCGTGGCGGTTTACACCGCGGAACTTGATTTTCGTTCCATTGACCAGTACGACTCCGTCCTTTACTTCGATCTCCCGGATTCCAAGGCGGTCTGTGATGACCTCCTTGCCGCACTCGTATACCACCGTGTAAAGATAAGGCTGTTCCGCATTCCACAGAACCGGACGCTCTACCGTAAGGGATAATCCAGCTTCTCCCGGTACGCCTTCCGCCGACGCGGCCAGATTTCCTTCCTGATCGTATACCGAGCATTTGACCGGCATCTTCTCATCGAAAAAGGAAAATGTCACATCAATCTGCGCCTGCTGCTCACCAGTCTGCGTTTTCAGAAAGTAATCAAAGATACCCTGTTCCGGCCGCTTTAACAGATAGACATCCCGGAAAATACCGCTCATTCGGAATTTGTCCTGGTCCTCTAAGTAGCTTCCGTCACACCATTTTAATACGAGAACCGCAAGCTTATTTTCGCCTGCCCGGATATAAGGCGTTACATCAAATTCGCTGGTAGAGTGGGACACCTGGCTGTAGCCCACATAGCTTCCGTTCAGCCATACGTAGTAACAGGAATCCACGCCCTCGAAATTCAAAAACGCCTTCGGCGCCGCCTCGTTGGGCTCATAGACAAAATGATGGATATACGCTCCGCAGGGATTTTCCTCGGGAACGTAAGGCGGGTCCATGGGGAACGGGTATCTCGTGTTCGTATACTGATGTCCGTCAAAACCGTAATTCTGCCAGCAGCCCGGCACCGGAATCTCTCCGAAGCCCTCTTCCCCGTATCCTTCCTGGTAAAATTCATCCTTTAAATCGTAAATACTGTCAAAATACCGGAAACCCCACATTCCGTTCAACAGCTGAAAGCGTCCGGAATGCTCCCTGTTTTCCACCAGATCGTCAAACCGTTCTTCCGCCGGAATGTAATAGGATCGGTTCGCCACCGTATTCTCATGCAGCACATGCAGATTTTCGTAATGTTTCGGTATTATCATGGATTTTCAATCCTCCTCTTTCATTCTTTCCTTTATTATAAAATAGCGGGCTGAAAAATCCATATCCTTCGTTAGACAAAACATGCACAAAATGATACAATCATAGAATAGAAGGTATCGCAGACCTGAAAGGAGAATCAAGCCATGTATACGAATACGGGATATCTGGACATATCCGACGCGGAACTGGAAGATAATACGATCCCCCTGCGGATCAACTGCTGCGGTGTCTACCGCCTGCTGACCCGCGTCTCCATGACCACCATCAGGGCCACAGGCCGGCCCGATTACCAGCTTCTCTATATCGCCTCAGGCAAAGCCGAATTTGTCTTAAACGGTGAGGCAGTCACCATTCCCGCCGGGAGCATGGTTTTGTACGGGCCGGGAGAATACCAGCAGTATACGTATCTCCTGGAGGACAGGCCGGAGGTCTTCTGGGTCCATTTCACGGGATATGAGGCGGCGGGGCTTCTCTCCAGCACCGGCCTGAGTCTGGAAGGCCGCCGCATTCTGCGCACCGGCTGTGTCTCCCGCTACCAGGAGCTCTTTCTCTCCATGATCCGTGAGCTGCAGCTGCCGCGCCCTTTAAGCGGTGATTTCTCCTCGCTGTATTTTAAACAGCTTCTTCTGACCGTACAGCGCCAGATCGCAGAGGGCGGAAAAAATAAACCGCAGATCCAAAAAGATATGGAGCATGCGGTTCAGTTCTTCCATGAAAATTTTTCTGCGGACATCGATATTTCCAATTACGCGGCCAGTCTTCATATGAGTACCTGCTGGTTTATCCGGAGCTTTAAGCAGTACGTGGGCGTGCCGCCCTGTAAATATCTGACTTCCATCCGGATCAATAAGGCGAAGGAGCTCTTAGAAAGCACCGACTGCCCGGTCAGCGAGATCGGTTCCATCATCGGCTACGAAAATCCGCTGTATTTCAGCAGAATATTTAAAAAACAGACAGGACTTTCACCGGCTGCTTACCGGAAAGTCCTGCCATAACAGTGCCGCATCAGGGAAAGCTCCCCGTTATAGGGTACGGGGAAGCGGATGCGGCCTCCTCAGTCTTTTCCCTGACATCTTTATGATTTTATGACGCGCCCTGAAGCGCGGCGGAAAATATTTTCAAACACGCTCCCGGGCAAAACAGCTTTAGCACTCAATCGATACTCCGCACGGATACTTGGTATCGTCGATCACAACAAAGACCTCGTACGTTCCCTTCATTCCCGCCTTGTTCACATTGGTCTTCGTCACACGCTCATCGGACTCCAGAAACGTTCCGCAGCACATGGCCTTGTGGGAAACTGCTGTGGTGGAAATATAGTAACGGTGTTTCTCTTCGCCCTGCTCCAGCATGAGCATAACCAGCTGGCCCTTCTCGAATTTCGCATGGAAGGTGAAACGGTCGTCCTCATCCTCGATTCTAGCCTCATAGCGGTCCGGAATCAGTTCGCTGCTTACCGGAGCCGGGATATCTGTGTCAAATTCCTTCGTAATGCCCATTTCGCCCAGCACGGAGCCCTCGCCCAGCTCTAAATTGCCCTGATCCGCGTACAGCTTCATCTTCTCAGCCCTGTAGTAATTGCCCTTGGTATGCAGCTCCAGCATCTTCTTGTCGTCACAGAGTTCCACCGTTGTGGCAAAGAGCGTGCCGCCCATGTTCTGCTCCAGCGCACCCAGAGATTCGGAAATCTCGCCGTCCTTATTGTAGGCGCTTCCACCGGAATGAACCATGTAATGGCCTTCGTTATAGTATTCTACGTTGCAGATATAGGGGGAGAAGAACCTGGCGCCGCGGTCTTTTCCGTACTGCCAGATCTGCTCGATCGTCATATCCTTCGTATTAATCCTGTAACGCACGCCTCTGGAATAATTATTCTTCGCCGCGCGGTAGTTCTCCTTTATCTTGGATCCCCAGTGGTGGTTGTCACAGCACATGACGTCGCCGTCAGGGGTGTTCAGGCACGCGTGCTGCTCTTACTGCCCCTCGACGTCGGCTCCT
>ENA-OQNO01001191-OQNO01001191.1-human-gut-metagenome-genome-assembly--contig:-NODE-1191-length-18493-cov-3.711804_pt1 | contig 18493 bp, 21 predicted proteins | sample MGYA00242629_ERZ504880 | MGnify/ENA primary metagenome ERZ504880 (study PRJEB26092, sample SAMD00036377) | human gut metagenome | host: Homo sapiens | study: EMG produced TPA metagenomics assembly of... | reverse complement strand
ACGTCGACCCGGTCGCCGTCGCCCTGACGGCGGGCGGCACCGAGTCGATCACCGACCGTGCGGCGGCGGCCGACATGGCGCTGCGCACGGAGGGCCAGACGATGACGGCCGCGCTGGACGTGTCCTCGTCCCAGCGCACCCAGGCCACGCGCCAGGACGCCATCACGGAGCGTATCTCCGACCTTGAGGTCAAGGCCGCACAGGCTGAGGAGGAGGCGAAGCAAGCCAAGAACGAGGCCGACGCCAAGCTCACCGAGCTCAACAGCCTCAAGGAGCAGGCTCAGGCCAAGCAGGCCGAGTGGGACGCCCAGAAGGGCCAGGTCGAGGCCTCCCTCAGCCAGGCGGAAGCCGACTACCAGGCGCGCAGCGCCGAGCTGGCGGCCATCGATGCGGCGAACCGCGCATCGGGCGCCTCCTACGTGTCGGCCTCGGGCTTCCGTAACCCCCCCGACATTCCGATCGTGGTCACCTCCCCGTTCGGTATGCGCTACCCCCCCGTGCTGGGCGTCATGAAGGGCCACTCGGGCACCGACATGGCCGCCGACTGTGGCACGATCATCCGCGCCGTGGCCTCGGGCTACGTGAACGCCGTGTCCTCCGATGTGTCGGCAGGCAACTACGTGGATATCAACCACGGCCTCGTCGGCGGCAACTCCGTCATCACCGAATACCTGCACATGCAGGCCCAGTACGTCTCTCCCGGACAGTACGTGAACGCGGGCGACGCTCTGGGTGAAGTCGGCTCGACCGGCTACGCGACGGGCTGCCACCTGCATTTCGGTGTTCGTGAGAACGGAAACTACGTTGAACCGATGGATTATTTGTAATCCGCGTTAGGATGGACCCTCGTAGCGATTTCGCTGCGGGGGTCTTTCCGCATGAGTCGGAAACCGAGTTTGAAAGGAGGCAGCATGCCCAAGGAATGGAAGAAGCCCAAGCCTACGGACGGGCAGCGCGCCAAGGCTGCCTCCGACGCGAAGAAGACGATCGCCCGTAACAAGAAGGCGCGCCATGACTACACGATCGAGGATACGTGGGAGGCCGGCCTGGCCCTCATGGGCACCGAGGATACGCGCCAGATTGGCATCGGCTACATCAAGAACTTCGTAGCTGTGTGCCTGGCGGGCATCATCATCCTCGTGCTGCTCATATCCTTCCCGATAATCCTTGGCGGCCTCAATGCGGCGAATCCCGGAACAGGAACGCCCATCGACGGCATCGCCAACGGGCTCACCTATGCGCTTCAGTACCTGGCGATGTGCATCCTGCTCATCTTGTCGCTTGTGAAAAGCGGCACGTGGGCGCGCGACATCGTCGGCGGATAGCAGAGGGGAGGTGATGTGAAGTGCATGACTACGAAACCTGCCCTTGCGAGCAAGCTGCTTGGCTTATCAGTGATTGTGCAGGTACGCGCCGCTCAATGTACTTCGAGGCCCATGTTACCGATGACGATATGAGCCCGAACGGCCACGGTTGGTATTTCTCTTCCTATGAACGCGCCGTAGATGGCACATGGACCGAATACGACGGCGGCATGTACTGGGATTACGAGAGCGCGAAGCAACTCGAAGATGTCATTGGCGAGACCGTGCCCTTCGAATCGTTTGCAGCTGAACCCATTGATTATCAAGAGTTTGAGCGCGCAGTGTTCTCGGACAACCGCCCGCTTGCCCGGCGCGCACAAGACGCGCGCGATTCTTGTGCACAGAGCAAACGCTCAGGGGATAGGGACACACGGGAGCCAAAGCACCAAGAAGAGACGCGCAAACGTTAACAAGCGGGCGCGTTATGTACCCGAAATACTACAGAGAGGAAGTCTTGAAAATGACCGACGCAGAAACAAGGAAGAACACCTACTTGACCTTCCATAAGAACTTCGTGCGCACTGATATTGAGTACGCGGACAAGCAAACCGGCGAGATGAAAACGTTCAACCAGGTGACGCTGCCTAAAGGCACTGTCATCGACGGTAAGGATATGGGCGGCTACCAGTTCAGCCCGCTGTTCGTGAACGAGTCGCGCTATCGCGGCGATAACTATCGCGATGTGCCGGTATTGACGAATCGCGAGTTATGGCTGAGAAAGTCGATGCTCGATGAGCAGGGTCAGCCTGTGCTTGATGCTAACGGCAAGCAAGAACGCGACGTGGTGAAGGTTATGCCTGCCGTAGTAAAAGACGCGATGGATCAGGCACTCAGCCGTTACCTGGCTGATCATTCTCGCCCTTTAGCTGAACGCGCTGAGACTGCACGCGATGGCTCCAAGGCGCAGTCCCACAACGCACGCGATGCCAAGGTTCAGGAAAGGGGGTAAGAGATGATGGATAAGATCAAGAATGCTACTGGCGAAAAGGCCATACGCGTGGCGCTTTCGCTTATTCTGCTGCTATCGGCAGTGTTGACCGCGACGTCGGTTGATGTGCGAAGCGCCCATGCGGCAGAGCCCGCCAAGCTCGATGTCGGTGGTATGATTTACTACGGCGGCTATGGCACGAGCTGGATGCATGCCGATGGCGAGATGGCGTACTGCGGCAATCCCAGCGCGGCCACGCCCTCCGAAGGCAGCTACTCCAAGCACAAGGTTTCCGCCTCGAGCGGACGCGATGCCGAGACGGTGGCTGACCTTTGGTTCTCATACGGCAGCCCCGGCTTCGATAAGTCGCTGTGGCCGAGCAAGTGGTATGACGGCACCGCCATGAACGACGGTCGCTATGCCGCACTCGCGCACATCCTGCTGTCCGACACGTTCTCCAGCAACGGCGACTATGCGCTCTACGGCTGCAGCGATGATTTCAGCAGCTGGGTGCGCAAGAACGTCATCGGCTTCAACTCCAGCGGCGAGATGATTAACGACGACGCCACGGGCCGCCAGATCGCCGCGCGCATGGGCGAGGTGCCGAATAACTTCGAGGCTTTCATGCTCTACACGGGCGAGGGCACGCAGCTTATCCTGTCGTTCAAGTACACGCCCTACGGTGCGGTTGACCTGACCAAGACTTCCTCCAATGTGGGCGTCACCAACGGCAATGATTGCTACTCGGTCGAGGACGCGGTCTACGGCGTTTACTCGAATGAGACCTGCACCAAGCTGGTGAAGACCATGACCACGGATGCCAACGGCTATGCAAAGGCAGACGAACTCGAAGTGGGCGAATACTGGGTCAAGGAAGTGACGCCATCGAAGGGTATGGCGCTTGACGAGACAATCTATCCCGTAACAGTCAAGTCCGATGAGACCACAGCCGTCAACGGCGGCACGGTTATCGATTTTGCCCGCACCGACCCGGTTGGCATGCTGGTGGGCAAGGTCGATGCGACCACCAACGCTCACAGGCCCCAAAGCGTGGCCGACCTTTCCGGCGCGCAGTTCAGTATCAAGTACTACGATGGCTATTACGACAATGCCGAAGATGCAACAGCATCGGGCGAACCTACGCGTTCATGGACGTTTGCAACCGACGAGGACGGGTTTGCCTACTTCTCTGACGAATACCTTTTCGCGGGTGACGCGCTCTACTACCAGACCAATGGAACCACGGCATGTATGCCGCTGGGCACCGCGGTAATTGAAGAGGTCAAGGCACCCGCTGGTTACAACCTCGACGATGGTGTGAGCCCCAACAACCCGCCTAAGAAATTCTGCGTGCAAATCACCAACGACGGCATTATTGGTGAGAGCGTGTATTCATGGAACAGCCCCGAGGTCCCCGATACTATCCAGCGCGGAGACTACCGCCTGTTCAAGGAAGTCCCCACCAACAACGATGACGAGGACCAGGAGCTGACCCGCATCGCCATCGAAGGCGTTCAGTTCCAGATTATCAACGAGAACGAGAATACGGTCGTGTCTCCCGACACGGGCGAGGAAGTGGCAACCGGAGGCGTCGTTTGCACGCTGACCACAGACGAGAACGGCTTCGCCACCACCAAGACGCACGTGCCCGCAGGTTGGAGCGCGGCGCTTGCCTATGGCGAGTACACCGTGCACGAGATCATCCCCGACGACGTTACCGAGCGCGTGAAGGCCGAGCATGGCATTACGCTTATCGGCGTGGACAACTGGAAGATAACGGTTTCTGCCGAGGGCCAGTACGACCCCATCCAGGTAGTGGCGAACCACATCCCGCAGACCCCGCTCACCATCCAGAAAATCGACAGCACCACGGGCAAGTCCATCCCACTCACGTGCAGCTTCCAAATCTTCGATGAGGATGGCAAGCTGGTCACCTATACCGACCATATGAATGAGGTGGTCGTGGACACCTGGACCACCATCGGCAAGACGGGTCATGTAACGCTTCCCATGAAGTTCAACGAGGGAACGTATACCATCCATGAGGTGCAAGCACCCGAGGGCTACGTGCTGGGAGATGAGGACATCGCCTTCACGGTGGACGAATACCGCACGTGGGATGACCCCATCACCATCACCTATGCCGATGCGCCCATCCGCGCAGAGATCCAGCTGCTCAAGACCGACGGTACCACTGAGACGCCTGTCGAAGGGGCCGAGTATTGCATCAAGGCCGAGGGCGACGTTGTTACCGGCGACGGCACCGTGCGCTTCGAAGACGGACGAATCGTCGGCTACGTGACTACGGATGCAGAAGGCAAGGCCGCAATCGAGGATCTGTACCTGGGCAACTACGTGGCCTATGAGACCAAGAGCCCAGAAGGCTGGGCGCTCGACACCGAGGAACACCACATCAGCATCGTGACTCAGGGACAATTGGTTCCCATTGTTGTCGAGAACTTCGACGCGGTTGACATGCCCACCACGCTCAAGCTGCTGAAGGTGGATTCCACCGATACCACCAAGGCGCTTGGCGGCGCGACGTTCCGCATCACGCAGACCGCGCCTGCGACAACCGACGAGCTTGATTCCGGCTTCAACGTCAACTGGGAATACGAGCTGACGACCGAGGCTGACGGCACAGCTGCTCTGCCGTACATGCCACATGGCACGTTTGCAATCGAAGAGATTCAAGCTCCCGCTGGCTACTTCATGCCGACGGATGCGCATCCTGTTGCCTTTAAAGTCGATGATCAGGGATTCATTGGGCTGGACCTGTAGGGTACCCAGTTCAGCGACACGCTTGAACTCACCTTCAGGAACACGCCAACCGTGCTTGATATCAGCAAGATCGACGCCACCACGGGCGAGGAATTGCCTGGTGCCACGCTCGTCATTACTGACAGTGACGGCAACGTAGTAGAGGAGTGGGTATCAACTGATACCGCACATCGCATCGTCGGCATCGAGCCTGGCGACTACGTGCTCACCGAAACAATCGCGCCCGAGGGTTATTTGGTGGCAACCTCGGTTGAGTTCACGGTCGAGCCCACCGGCGAGGTCCAGAAAGTCGAGATGAAGGACGACTACACCAAGGTCGACATCTCCAAGACCGACATCGCCACCGGCGAAGAGCTGTCTGGCGCGCACCTGCAAGTGATCGACAAGGATGACAAGGTGGTTGCCGAATGGGATACCGACGGCAAGGTCCATCGCATCAACGGCCTCGAGCCCGGCGACTACACCCTGCGCGAGACCAGCGCCCCTGATGGCTACGAGCTTGCCGAGGACGTGGCGTTCACGGTCGAAGCCACAGGCGACGTGCAGAAGGTCGAGATGAAGGACAAGGCAACGCCTGGTACGCCGGGTAAGGAAACCGATAAGTCCGGCCTCGTGAAGACCGGCGACAGCTTCCCCTGGTGGATTGTGACGCTTGCAGCTGCTGGTGCCGGCACGACGGCGGGCACAGGCATCTACCTTCGCCGCCGCAAGGCTGCCGATGAGGCTTCAGAGGTAGAGGAGGACCTGCAATGATCGCCTGGCTTATCGGCACCCTCATGGGAGCTGTAACGGTGGTAGCACTAGCCTGCTGCCAAGCCTCCGGCCAAGCATCCCGCTGGGAGGAGGAGCACCTGATTAGCGAATAGAGAATAATTACGGCATAAAGAAAGGCTGCGGTCCGCTTATGGGGCGCAGCCTTTCGTGCGTAATGGGTTGATTCTTCTACGGGTTCCTACGTTTTTGCCGTCTTCTTTTCGAGTTTAGCTAAACGCTTTTGGAATTCCTCCACTTCATAATCTTGTTTCCATGAAGAATAGTAATCGATGGCCTTTTTGGCGATATCGGTAGCTGATCTGACGTCACCGTCTTTCTAATAGATTATGGCTAGGCGTTTGAATGCGGGAATGCTGGCATATAGTCCTCTTTCGGCAATTTCTTTATTCCTTGCGTCTATTTCTTTGTTGCTATGTATATCGCGGAGGCTTTCGTTCCTCCGAATTTCCTCAGCGACGTAAACTCGCTGAATCTCTGGCAGCAAGGCAATATCTTCATTGCAAAGATCTATACATTCCTGCAGGTAATCTGGTCGAACGTCTCTGTATTTATAGCAAAACTCAGACAGTGCAATGAGGGCATAGTGCTTCGACACTGCGTTGCCGGCATTCTTCAATGCGCGTCTAAGCTCCTTTTCCTCGCTGGCATCAATCGGCTTCTTTTTGACAGCTTGTTTTGTTGGCTCAGGGGCAGAGCCAGCCTTCCTCATTTGAGCAAGGTCTTTTTTCGTAGCTTCGTGGACTTCGTTTATATTGTTATCTTCGGTGTTTTTTCCGAATAGCCTTCCCCGCAATCCCATGCTAAATCAACTCCTTCCAAGACGTTGAATCAATGATATTACTAATAATGCTTACATATAGGCTCAACTGAATTTCGCGCCGCTTTGAGCAGATGGAATACGATTAGAAGCACACTGCTGCCTAGGCAACGGAGCAGAATCTAAATTGCTGACATGAGGAGCCGCTCTGCGTATATGTGTGCTTGTAGTTGTGAACGCAGCCATAGCGGCTGGTGTAGGCAATTACCTCTGTCGTCACAAGACAGTAGGTGTTGAAAAAGAAAATGATGAACAGTTAAATTAACTTGAGCCGCAACCCTGCAATTCGAATTGCAGCTCGAGTACGTTTAATGCGGTGTTTATAACTTTATGTATTGTTGAACCTTTGAAGAATTCTTTTCAGCTTTCGATATGCCAGGTAGCTGTCCTTTGTCAACCATTCTGCAAAAAGATGTGCCAACTGAGAGCCTGACATTAATGCTTAAACTTCGCCATTCCTCTTGGTCAACCAACGACATAAGAGTAAAAGGTTTGTTTGGCTCGTGCTTTAGAGCCTTATCAATTAGTTCACTTAGTAATTTGTTCGGTTTATCTGTATTGGTTACACGGCTTTTCGCAAGCTGATTAACGGTTATTCCCGCTAATGTAGCTGCTTTTTCTAACTCCTGAAACTGTTCGTTTGAAATGTTAATCCTAATTTCCATGATGAACCTCTTTTCGTTTTTTTGTCTATACTCAGGTTAACGCGCTAACCAGAGTATAAACCCTTCAGGTTAGCGCGTCAACCTGATTTTTATTACACCCAATGCCTCCTGATTCGACGGGCGAATAGTGGCCTTCAGCCGGATGGCTGATGGTGTTGTATCCGGTGATTACCTGTTTGTATTCCGTGTGGTGACCAGACCCTTCACCTGCCACCATGTGTGCTTTGCCATGTGCTGCTTCGTTGCCGGTGATGACCTGGTTGCAGATGTTGCAGATTGACTGCTCTTCGTAACCGTAGATTGGCACGCTTTCGGTCCAGGCGGGCGAATCCTCTACCCATACCTGCTCGTAGTCAATGGCCCAGTGCTTCTCGGGTGCTGACGGAGCAGGGGCGCTTTCTCCGCTTGAAGTGCTGTCGCTGTTGCCCGACGACGTATTCGGCTGGTTGTTTGATGATGCGGTGTTATTGTCTTGCGTTGCATTGGCGGACGGTTCGCTAGTGTTGTTGCCAGGTGCCGCGCTTTGTCCAACTTGCGAATCGGTAGCGCCTTCGGAAGGCTCGTTCTCTTCTTCAGCTGGCGGTTGGCCTTCGCCATCGTTTTTGATGTTAGGCAGCAGACCCCCAAACCATTCAAACGACGTGTCGCCGATGGGGTTTCCATCGTCTTCGGTTTGGTGGGACACGGTGTCCCAGCTCGAGCATTGCGAAAGGCATAACGCGGTTATGGTGGCTATAACGACCAGTGCGGCAACGGTGATGATGACGGCTGCGCGTTTATGTTTTGTCAGCTTTGCCCTGATGTCTTGAAGCATCTTTCTAACCTCGTTCATAAAGCTCATCTCCTTACATGAACCATCTGAATACGGCCCTGAACAGCCACCTGAAAAATCCGAATAACAGCCTCATAGCCCTCGTTCCTCCTTCAACGTATCGAGCCAGCCCTTCTTCTCCGTTAGTGGCTCGTCTTCATTCGCGCGTTGCTCGTCGAGGCCATCCTCGCCAGCGTCAGCGGGAGTGGCTTGCATCAGCTCCGCGTCGAGCACTTGGGCATATGCCGCTGCAGTGAAGCCGAAGAGCGCGCAGATAGCATCCTCGTCTGATGCGATGTCGGGGTTCGCCCGTGCCAGGTAGTCGTGAAGCGCGACTGCCCGGGCATTCAGGTGCGCCGAATCTTTAACCGGGCAACTTGTGCGCGCCGCCTGGGCGAAGCGGATGCCGTTGACGAACGTGCCGCCTTGCCTCCAGCCCGCATCCTTATCGTTCACCGTTATGCGGGCAACCGAGTCGATCTCGCTTTTGTCTACCAAAAGGAAGCGCCAGCCCATCTTCCTTCGCGCCACGGGAACCTCGCCTGCGGGCGTTTCGGCGGCGTAATCGGACCTCGTATCGTAGTAGTGCGCATGCAGCCAAAGGCTCTCCGTGGCAAGCATGTCGAAGCGCACCTCGAAGTTGGTAAGCATGTTGTCGCCCGGGTAGGGCTGCGGCAGCGTGAAGTTCTCGGTGTCGAACTCATCGACGCGGCCGTTCTCGTAGAAAACCTGGATGTTCATGGGCTATCTGTCCTTCCTCCTGCTTGGGCGGTTACGTTGCGTTTGCTGCTTATGATGCGAGCGCTGGCTGCGGCGCTGGCTTGAGCGCGCATCGTCATCGGAATCGTCGTTGCGTACCGATCGGGTTGGCCTTGTTGCGGGTAGCAGTTCTTTCATGGCGGCGGTACTGCGTGCCTTCTCCAATGCGGCGATAGACCTTCTCGTTGCGGCTGCCTTTGAAGGGGCTTCATCCTTCACGCGCTCTTGCAGCCGCTCGATACGCATGTCAAAATCAGCCATCGAGTGGATGCCGAAGCGGGCGCTCACCTCCATTGCGCTGGCAATCGTCGAAAGCTGCGCCCAATCTTCGATCTCGACGTATTCGATGGCATGAACCATGAGCTCACGGGAGGCAGCAGGCATCCAGGCCGTTGCATTGCCACGTGCGAACCTTGCCTCGAGCGCCGTTTTGCCGAACGTCAGCCCCATGCTCTCGCCTGAGATCTTCCACGTCGGATGCCCTTCCAAGGAGAAAACCCAGTCGCTTCGCTGAGCGAAGGGCGAGTTTTCGCGCATGTTCACGCCCAGCAGGTCGAGTATCTGCTCGAACTCGCCTGCGTTTGCGGCTAGCTCGCGGGCCACGGTGACCCTGCTCCTGATGTCTGCGACCCACGAGTACTGGCCTTTGGCGTTGAGCTCTGCCTCGGCGCGGCGAAGGTATGCCTCCTGCCGTGTTTTCGGCTGCGGTGTGCGTGATTCGCGGTTGCGAGCCAGCGCGGCGAAGCCATCGGCTGCCTCGGGCTCGGCATCAAGCGATGTCATGCCCCGTTCGGCGGCCAGGCGCTGAAGCGACGCCGACAGGACACGCGGCTTGAGAACCTGAAGGCGATAGCCCGTCTCCAAATCGGTGTTGTTCACGACGATATGCGCGTGAGGGATCTTGCCGTCGTTGTCGGCGTGGTAGCAGATCGCAGCCTCGTGGTTGGGGAAGTTCTCGTGCGCCCATGCCTTCGCAAGGCTGCGCAGCTGCTCCAGGCTCACCTCGTCTTTGGGGTTGGGCGAAAGCACGTAGTGCATCCACGTGCGCGCACGCAGGCCACGCTATTGGGCGTCGTTGCCGAATGCCTCGCGGGTCGCATCCATCTCGCTTGCCCAATCAAACGTTTGCTTGAAGGATTCGTCGCCCGTCCCCATGGTCAGATCGTCCCAGGAGAGGTTGAGGAAGTCCTGCGCGAGCCCGCGTCCGTCGTGGATGAGGTATTCGCGCACGCCCTTGGCTGACGTGTGCCCGGCAATCTGCTTGAGCACTGGCATCACTCATCACCCACTGAGGGCAGGCCCTGTAAAACGACGATCTGGTAGGCGATATCCTCCGATCCTGATCTGACGTCGTCGAGCTTCGAGCTGATCTTCTCGAGCGTCACGGCGAAGTATTCGGTATCGAGCTGCGTTTGCGTGCGCGTTGCGAGCGCGAGCGCGTTGAGCGCGTGCACCGCCTGGTTGTAATGGTGTCCCCAGCGCACGAGCTCGCGGCGGATGCCGGCAAGCGCCCTGCGGTCGAGGACCACGACGGGACTGCCGGATTCCGTGTCGTGGAAATCGGTTGGGAGGCGTATGAGATAGCGCAAATACTGCGACGGCTTCAAGTCGAAAAGCTCGGCCGACGCGCGAAAGCGCGCGCTGTCGGCGTCTGACAAACGGCACGAGAAGGTGTGGGAATAGGGCATGGAAGCTCACTTTCTTTCTTATCGGGAGACGGCTTGTCTGCCGCCGGTCTTGGTCGGGAAGGGGCACGGGGCATCCCCCGTAACAGCAGCGCCACGGCAGCCACCGGCAGGGCCGATCGGCCCCGCAACAGCTGCGCCCCGATCACCGCGAAACGGCGCTTGCTGCCGTGATGCGGGGATGCTTTTCGCGGCCGCGGATGCGACGTGGAAAAGCAGGCTGGGCAAGCGTCTATGGCGGATGTATTACGCCATAGGTAGCTTGCTGGGAGGGGCACCCTGCACGTGTAGTGGGGTGCCCCGTGCTTGAATCACGTGCAATCCCCGATGCTTTCCAGGGCCCGCGCGATGACGGCGAGCGCATGCCCGTCGGCCTCGGTGAGCTTTCGGGGACGCTCGGCGAACCGTGCGAGCTGGATCGCCGCACGCGCCAGCCGGGGGTCTGCTTGGACGGGCTTCGGCTTGGCGACCTTCTCCAGAAACGCCACCGTCCGCCTGGCCTCCGGACGCTCTCGCTCGAAGGCGTCGTGGGCGCGCTTCTGGACCTCGGAGTCCATCTTCGCCAACACGTCGATCGCCTTGTCGGGGATGGCCGAGGCGGCGACCTCGGCGCGCCATTCGGGCACGAGCGACTCGGCCTTGCGGGCGCGCGACTCCTGGCGTTGGATGGTCTTGCCGGAAACGGCGCGCCCTGTCTGCTCGGCGATGATCGCGGCCTTCACGTCCTCGGTGCGCATGCCCACCATGTCGGGGTTCTCGGCACGTGCCCGCTCCACCTCCGCGCCGAGCGCGCGCGAGGCGTCGGCGCGCTCGAGCACGCTCAGGGTGCGGGTGAAGAAGTTCGCAGCGTGCAGCAGCACCACGGCTCGCTCGTCGTCGACGTCGTCGGCGATGCGCACGGGCATCTTCGAGAACGCGTCGTCCTCCCGCGCCAGAAGCCCGTAGGCGGCCTTGCGGCGGTGCCCGCTTATCATCTGCAGGCTGCCGTCGGCCATCCTGCGCGCAAGCGGCAGGTCCGTCAGGCCGTCGCGGCGGATTGAGGCGGCGAGCGCCTCGATGGATGCTGCGTCCATGGAGTAGGCGGCGTTCGCCGGGTGGTCCGCCAAGTCGGCCAGCGGCACTTCCTCTACGGGGTGGCGGCCGCGAACCTGCGCGCGCTCGTCGAGCAGCCCGCTGATGGAGAAGCCGCTGGCGACGTCGTCGAACCCGCTCATGCGGCATCGTCCCGCAGCCCGCTCTCGCGACGCAGCGTTATGTAGTGCGCCACAGCCTCCTCGAGCGAGCATTCGCCTGCGAAGGAAACCTTCACCACGAGCCCGCAGCTCTTGTAGCAGTAGGGGTTTCCGATCTGCTCGAGGAAGCTCGCGAACCGCTCCTCGTCGGAAAGGCCCTCGTCGACATGCGCGTCGGCAAGGTCGCGAAGCGTGCTCCTGTCGACGGTGCACGGGTCGACGTTTCGGCATTGCTCCAGGTACTCTTCAATGCCCATGGCTATTCGCTCCTCTCGCTCGTAAGCGCCAGCTCGTCTGCAAGCGCCTCGTAGTCCCTCGCCGGGCGGCTGCTCGGCTCGAACGCCGTCACCGCCTGCCACTGCCAGCTGCCCTCGGCCACCTTCGCCGACTGGTGGATGACGGTCGCCAGCTGCTCGGCGGGGAAATAGCGGTCGAGCACCGCGGCTCCCGTGCGCTCGGCGTTGGTCATGCGGCCCGGCACGATGGTGCGCAGGATGCGGTAGCCGGGCACCGGCACGCGCAGCGCGCTCGCGATCGAGCGGATGGCCGACACGGTGAGGGCCGTGCCGCGCATGACGGTCGCGTCGAGCTTCACGGGCACGACCACGCATCCGCGGCCCGCGCATGCCAGGTAGGCGTTGAAGGCGAGGCGCTTCATGTTCGGCGAGCAGTCGATGACGGCCACGTCGAAGTCGTCCTCGGCGTCCTCGAGCGCGAAGCGCAGGCGCTGCTCTCGCAGCACGAGCTCGTTCTGGTCGATGAGCCCGATGTCTGCGGGCACGCAGCGCAGGTTCCCGACGCGGGTGTCGTGCGCGGCTTCTGCCACCGGCATTCCGTCGTAGAGAAGGCCCGTCGCGGATCGGCCCGTGGACTCGGCTGCGTCGTAGAGCCCGAAGAAGTCGGTGGCCGACGCCTGCGGGTCGAGGTCCACGAGCAGCACCCGCTTGCCGCGCGCAGCCCATATGCAGGCCAGGTTGACGGCGGTCGTGGTCTTTCCCACGCCGCCCTTGTAGTTGCTCGTCGCGTAAACTTCCATCTTGATTCCTCCGTATCGTCGGTGGGACACGGTGTCCCAGCAGTCTTGATGCCCCTGTAATACAAGGCGGCGAATCGCCCTTTTGGATACCTCCGGAATCCGCCGCCTGCCGCCCTGGCGCGGGGCGGCTCGTTGGCTTTCCGGCTTGCGCTACGGCCTCGGGACGATGCGCGCGGTTCCGCCGCACAGGAAGTTGTTGGGGTTGGTGTCGTAGCGCCCGCCGTTCTCGTAGAGCCTCACGTACGGCAGCTCTTCGCCGTGGCCGAAGCTGCCCGGGCACTTGGCGCGGCCCAGCACCTCGCACGCCTTCGGTACGGTGCCGATGCTCTGCATATAGGCAACATCACCCGCCTCCACCTCGGATACGGGAACGATTTCGGCGTCGAGGTACGCGCCCAATTGCTGGTCCTCGGGCTGTGCGCGGTCGATGGCGTGCAGCATCTCGCCGTGGTCGTATTCGGCCTGCTCCTCGAAGTCCTCCCACGGGTAGCGGCGCTCCACTATCTCCCAGTCGCGGACGACGTAGTCGCCGTTGTCGGACATGGGGTCGCACTCGCGGCTGTAAGGTGCGATGCCGCACGAGAGCCCCTCCGGTCCCATGAAGTTGCAGGCGACCTGCGCCAGGCGCGCCCAGCCGTAGCAGTCGGCCTCCGGCGAGCGGAACCCGTGCAGGCGGCAGTAGTCCAGGAACGCCTCCACGCTGTCGCGTCCGCCCTGCCAGTGCAGGTACATGCTCATGCTGAAATCCTCGGTTGTGATGATTGCCCGGTTGCCCATGATGTGAATCCTCTCTGCGTTCGAATCGGCCCGCCGATTGCAAGCCTGCTTGCTTCGGCATGCCTGCCGCCCGGCACGGGGACCGGCTCCCGGAGTCGCTTTCGCAAAGCGCGCAAGCGCGCCATCTGCACCAAGCCGCCCGCAAAGACGTGGGAGATGGCGGCTTTGTGGGGATGTTGCGCGGGTGGGCGCAGGGCGCCGGTTCCCGTGCCACGAGCCTCCGCGGCATCTGAGCGGGAGGGAGTCCGAAGTCTCGCCGCAGGCGCGGAGGAGGGGTGCAGGGGCGCCGCCGCCCCTGCCCGGGGTACGGGGCGGGCAGCCCCGGATGCGCGAGGGGAATCGGAGGAGATCCGGCTTCGGACACTCTCCCGACATGTCCGAAGCCGCTGCGGGTGCAGGGTGGTCCCCACCTTGCCGAGGGGGTTCGGGGGCGAGCAGCCCCCGGCGAGAAATTCGCGCTATCCGCAAGCGATGGGAAATGACGCCAGAGCGGTTGTCGAAGCGTCCGCCGCCGTTGCGCTTCCATCGGCTTTGCGACGGTGAGCGGCAAACCAGCTAGAGGCGTTGCGGGGATTCTGGTGCAGTATTCTGTAGAACTATTGTAGAAAATACTAGACTAGCTTATACTTGGTGCATGGAGAAACTTGTTGAAATACTCGACGACGCTTACGGCAGGAACGTTCCGATCTTCCTCGAGGAGATCCTCGACGCCTGTCCCGACGTCACCGCAGACGGCACCTACCGCCGTATACGCAGGGCCGTCGCCGACGGCGACCTGGTCAAGCGGGAGCGCGGCGTCTACTACCTGCCCACGCGAACGAGCCTCGGCACGTCGGAGATAACCGACGATGCGGTGCTCGGGAAGCGCTACATCTCGCACGGCGACGACGTATACGGCTACGTGACGGGCCTCGTGCTTGAGAACAGGGCCGGCATCTCCCAGCAGGTCCCGGGCACGCTCGAGATCGCAACGAACGGCGAGTCGACGCGCTCGCGCAGGCTCGGCAGGCGCGGAGGGTGGCGCGAGGTGATCCTCCGGCGTCCGAGGTGCAAGGTCACGCCTGAAAACGTCGCCGCGCTCGAGGCGCTCGACCTGGTCACCGCCGCACAACTCGAATCCCTCGAGGAGTACGAGCTGGCGAACCTGTGCGAGAGAGTACGCGCCGTGCCGCGCCAGGTGCTGCTCGCATGTCTAGAGTCGTATCCGGCAAAGACCGCGAAGAAGCTGTTGGAAAGCGAGCTGTATGTCATATCTTCATGAGAACGAAGAACTCTTCGGCGACACCGTTGTAAGGACGGCGAACGCGCTTGGGCTGACGACATCGTTCGTCGTCAAGGACTACTTCATCTTCGAGATGCTCAGGTCGATCGTCGGCATCAACCCCTCGGTCGTGTTCAAGGGTGGCACCTCGCTTTCGAAATGCCACCACGTAATCGACAGGTTCTCCGAGGACATCGACCTGGGACTGGAGGTCGAGCACGCCACCGAAGGGCAGCGCAGGAAGATGAAGGCGATGGTGGTCGGGTCCGCAAGGAGGCTCGGCCTCGAGGTCTCGAACCTCTACGAGACGAGGAGCAGGCGCGAGTTCAACCGATACGTACTTCCCTTGCCGACGGTGGGGGACCCGTCGATGGCAAGCGACACGCTTGTCGTCGAGACCGCCGTGATGACGCCTGCATCGCCTGCGGTGCGAAGGGAGATAGACAGCCTGGTCGGCGAATACCTCAGGGCAAACGGCTTCGGGGACTTCGCGGTGAAACACAGGCTGCTTCCGTTCGAGCTGAGCGTCAACTCGATCGAGAGAACGTACGTCGACAAGGTCTACGCCCTATGCGACTACTACCTGGACGGGGCAATACCGGCAAGGCAGTCGCGTCATGTCTACGACCTGTACAGGCTGCAAGGGTCGATCGTCTTCGACGAGACGCTGGCTGAGCTGTTCGCGAAAGTCGGCGGCCAGCGAAATGGCCTGCCGCGCTGCCACTCGGCCGAGGACGGCATCCTCCTTTCCAGCACGCTTGCGGCGATCGACTCGTCGGATGCCTATCGAGGCGACTACGAAAGCGTGACGTCGAGGCTTTTGTACGAGGACGTTCCCTACGACGTCGCGCGAGAAGCTTTCCCGACCGTGATTGATTTCCTGCACGCGAATGGATTCTAAGCTCGCTGCGGCACGGTGCGGCGTTCCAGGGGCTGCCCCTCCGACCTCGCCGCGAGTTGTGGCGGGGCTGGAGGGGATGCAGCTAGCTGAAGTCGTCGCTGGCCGCCGAGATCGCGTTGACGTGATGGCGGATGAGCGCGCGGTCCTCGCTTAGGACCAGCATCGACACGACGTCGAACCTGACGGCACCCTCGGGTATGCCGGGCCGCTCGGCCAGGTAGGCCGCCGCCACCCTCTCGAATGCCCTGCGGCTCGCCTCGTCGCTCGGGATGCCGTTGCCGTCGTTCTCGCGGATCCGCACCGCTACGAACACCAGGTCGTCATCGTCGCGCACCACGAAGTCGATCTTGTCCCTGCCGTGTGCCCAACCGCGCTCGACGACGTCCATCCCGCGACGCTCCAGATACTTCTCGATGCCGCGCATTGCCTTTTCGGTGGTGCTTGCTTCCATGGTAATGACCTCCTGCTGCCTTCGGTGTGCCCCCTGTGGGCGAACCTTGTGGCTCGGGGACCGCCCGGGTTCCGGCGTAGGCGGCAAGGGGTGAAAGCAAAACGCGGAGCGCTTGAGTTTTCGGGTCGTTTCTCCTTCCAAAATCCAACCGAAAAGTTTTTGCGGCCCTTGCGCCGATGCCGGGTTCAGGGCGAGTCTGCAGAGTCCAAGAGGACGCCTCGGCGGGGTGCCGGTTGGTGCCGGTGCGTCATATGGGAGCCTCGATGGAAAGGCGAGATGCGCTCGGGAGCGTGGCAAGCTCGCATAGGGTTTAGTCGATGCCGGTTTCACGTCAGGTGTAGAATTGATGCGATACGCGAGATGAGAAAGGGTTTCCGGCATGCGCATAGGCTACGTTGGGACGCATCAGGTAAGCGACGATGATCGAGCAAGGCTTGTGGAAGCAGGATGCGAGCGGGTTGAGCACGGCAGCATCAAAGATGTGCTGGCAATGGTGGCACCTGGCGACTGCATGGTCGTGGTGAGCCTGCCCGCGCTCGGCAACGGCTCCCCGGCGGTCCTGGCGGCGCTTTCCCGCATCCGCGATCGCTCGCTGCGGTTCGTAGCGCTGTCCGAAGATATCGATACAGGCAGGCCTAATGGAGAAGCTTTCCTTGACTATGCTGCGCTGCTTGCCTTGCTTGATGGACCTCGCCAAGGTGGACGGCCAAAGGCTGATCCGGCGGCAGTTGAAAAGGCGCTTTCGATGAAGGCGAGCGGCGAGTACGACATGTCCGAGATCGTCGAGGCCACGGGCCTCAGCCGCGCAACCATCATGCGCTATGCCGCCAGGGTTAAGCCTGCTCCGACTTAGATAGCCGGGGGCAGCGGCGGCAACGCCCCCGAAGCGCTCGATGAAGCCGAATATGCGATTGCAAGCACGGTTGCCGAGGCGAAGAGCCATGCGAAATCGCCATCGCGCCTTTCGCCTGATTATGCGCGCTACGCGCGCGCCATGGACTCGCAGCGCGGATACCGCCGCGCGTGGGCGTACGAGGCCTACTTGCAGGATTGCGATGCTGCGGGGTTGCGGCCCTACGCGCGCGGCACGTTTTACATGGGGCTGTCGAAGTTCAGGCGCGAGCGCATCTTGGGCGCATCGCCCGAATGGCTTCCCGGCGAATATGCGCGCACGTTCTGGTCCGATGTGACGGTCCGCATTTCAGACGAGGCAATCTGCGTGCGCCTGTTCGTCTGCCAATTGGCGGCAAGCGACAAGGCCTTCGTCTGCCGTGCCGAGGGCAGAGGCGTCCAATCCTGGATGCGCTGCTGCGAGCGCGCTTTCCGCTCCTTCGGCGGTGCGCCGCACGTCACCGATTGCACCATGGCCGCTGCCGTGCATGGCGAGGCGGGGTCGGCGACGTTGTCGGCATTCGCAACGCATTGCAAGACCGTCCTGTTCGGCGCCCGCCCGAAGACGGCGAAGACCGCAGCCGATGCCGTGAAGCCCCAAGACGTGCGCAACTCATCTGTCGTTCTCAAGTGCGTGCGCAGGGAGCTGAAGGGCAATGCGTTTTCAACGGAAGACGAGCTCGATGCAGCCGTCGCGCGCGCATGCGCTGCCGCCAATGGCGAGCACCGCGAGGATGGGCTGTCCCGAGATGAGGCGTTTGCCGAGTTCGAGGCTGCGCATCTGCTGGCGCTGCCGAGCGAGCCCTATGCCTTCGAGCAGTGGGGTGTGCGAAGTGTTGGCAACGACTACCATTTCCTGTGCATGGGCACGAGGTTCTCCGTGCCGTGGCGCTATGCGAACGCGCAGGTGCGCGTGCGGTTCGACGAGAAGCGCGTGCGCGCCTATTCGGGAGGCGAGCTCGTCGCCGACCATGAGGTGCCCGTCTCCAAGTCGAACATGGCCGTCACCGACCCCGCCCACAGGCCGACCGGGCACCGCGTGTTCGCGGCCCGCATGGACGAGCGATTCCTTCGCCTGGCCGAGCCTTACGGAAAGCCCGTCTGCCGTGCGATGCGGCGGCTCCTGCGCGACTGCAGGCGCGAGGGTACGGGGTATCTTAGATGCAAGCAGCTGATAGACTTGGCACGCGAGCCGCATGCGATCGAGCTTGAGACGGCTTGCGGGGTCGTGCTGGCCGAAGGCGGGCTGCTCAGCGTCGAGCGCGTGCGCGAGGCGATGGACGGCGGTGCTTCATGACGGCGGCGTATCCCTATCGCGAGATCATCGAGCTCGCCTCGACCGGCATATCGAGGGCGAAGG
>ENA-OQNO01001182-OQNO01001182.1-human-gut-metagenome-genome-assembly--contig:-NODE-1182-length-18614-cov-4.013956_pt1 | contig 18614 bp, 18 predicted proteins | sample MGYA00242629_ERZ504880 | MGnify/ENA primary metagenome ERZ504880 (study PRJEB26092, sample SAMD00036377) | human gut metagenome | host: Homo sapiens | study: EMG produced TPA metagenomics assembly of... | reverse complement strand
GCACGCCCCACACCTGCACGTTGCGCCCCTGCTGCGTAGCCATCTGCTTGAACTGGATGTCGCTCACGCCGCCGTCGGGGTACATGACAGCAATGGACACGCCGTCCTGGTCGCGGAACCCTTCGAGCGCCGCTTTGCCCGTGTCGCCGGAGGTGGCTACCAGAATGAGGAATTCGTGGTCCAGCTTGCCTTGGTCGCGCAGCTGGCTGGCGCTGGCGGAGAAGAACCGCGGCAGGCACTGCAGCGCCATGTCCTTGAACGCGCTCGTGGGGCCGTGCCACAGCTCCAGCACGTGCGTGTTCGCGTTGAGCGACGAAATGGGGCAGACGGCCCGGTCGTCGAAGTTGTCGCCGTAAGCCTGAGCCATAAGCGCGTCCACGGTTTCGGCCGGCAGGTCAACGTCGAAGGCGCGGTAGACGTAGGATGCGCGCTGCGCGTACGGCATCTGGGCCAACGCGGTTATATCCTCAAGAGAAAGCTGCGGAATGTTCTGGGGAACGTACAGCCCGCCGCCTGCGGCCAGGCCGTCGACGACGGCTTCCGTGAACGTAACCGGGCGCTTGGTCCGCCCGCGCGTATCGATATAGAGGTTTTCAGCCATGTTCTGCGCTTTCTGCCCGAAGTCCTGCAGTTCATTATCCATTTTCAGTATACTATGCGGCCCTCGTCGGCAGGCGGGAGAATCGGCAAGGGAATTGCGCGCTTCGCCGAAGGCTGCGCCCATCGTGCGCTCCAAGACCGCAATTGGCTTGCGATCTCGCTTTCACGCCCGTCTGTAGAAAATGTTAACTATGGCTTCCATTTGCGGAATGTTTGCTATAAGATACTTTATGTTACACAAAGCTAACTCGATGGGAGTCGACATGGACAACGCAGTGGCTGCCAGCACGCAGGGAGCTATTTCTCAAGTCTCGGTGCCGAGCGCAACGGTTCATCAAATGCCGCTATCGTTTTTGAGAAGCGGGGAGGTGGCCGTGATCGCGAAGGTGCGGGGCAAAGGCGAGTTGCGTCATCATCTGGAAACCTTGGGATTCGTCGAGGGCGTCCAGGTGCAGGTTGTCGCGCATGCGGCTGGCGACTTGATCGTGGAGATCAAGGGTTCCCAGGTTGCGTTGAGCCAGCAGGTGGCATCGCGCATCATTACTGCAGCTTAAAAAGCGGCTTCTGCGCGGAAGCACGGTCTTTCACCGTGCGCTTTCGTGCGTGCTTCGCCCCACGCCGTGCCGAACGGTTTCGCAATCAGCGACCAAGGTGCCGCGCGCGGGGCGTTTCTGTCGGGTGAGCAAAGCGGAACTAGAGTTAAGGAAGGAGAACGTGCATGACTGAAGGTCAGAACAGAACGCTGCGCGACGTGGCAATTGGGGAGGTGGCTACCGTTCGCCGTCTAACGGGGGAAGGAGCCCTTAAGCGCCACATCATGGACATGGGCATCACGAAGGGCACGGACGTGTTCGTTCGCAAGGTTGCGCCGCTTGGCGATCCGCTCGAGGTTACGGTGCGCGGCTACGAGCTGTCGCTGCGCAAAAGCGAAGCGGAAAGCATCCTCGTCGGCTGACGCTCTCGCGCGTGCGCGAAGCATGCGTCAGATGACGAGGATCGGCGCGAAAGCGCTTCTTTTTTGGGAATGAGTTAGCAGAAGTTAACTTGCTGGAAAGGCAGACCATGACAATTCGAATAGCGCTTGCCGGAAACCCGAACTGCGGCAAGACCACGATGTTCAACGACCTGACCGGTGCAAGCCAATACGTTGGCAACTGGCCGGGCGTGACCGTCGAAAAGAAAGAGGGCAAGTACACCCGCAACAAAGACATCGTCATCACGGACCTTCCGGGCGTGTACTCGCTGTCCCCGTACTCTCCTGAAGAGATCGTGACGCGCGACTACCTGTTGAAGGGCGGGCCGAACGCCGTTATCAACTTGGTTGACGCTACGAACCTTGAGCGCAACCTGTACTTGACCACGCAAATCCTCGATCTGGGCGTGCCGGTGGTCGTTGCGCTCAACATGATGGACCTGGTGAAGAAAAACGGCGACAAGATTGACGTTCCCGGCTTGTCCGCACGTCTGGGCTGCCCGGTAATCGAGACTTCGGCGCTCAAGGGCCATGGCATGGAGCAGCTTTTGGACGCCGCCGTGAAAGCGGCGAAGGAAGGCGCAGCTCCGAAGCCCCATCTGCCTTTCGATGCGGTCGTCGAAGACGCCGTTGTCAAGATCGAGGGCATTCTGGGCAGGCGCGTTTCTCCTTCTACGGCGCGCTGGTTCGCCATCAAGCTGTTCGAGGGCGAGGACATGACCGTTGCCAGCTTGGACCTTCCCGCAAAAGACCTCAGCGCCATCGATGCTTTGCGCAAAGAGGTCGAAGACGCGCTTGACGACGATGCCGAAAGCATCATCACAACCGAACGCTACGATGCCGTCACGCAGGTGGTTGCCGACACGGTGAAGCGCTCGAACAAGGGCATGACCACAACGCAGAAGATCGACCGCGTGGTGACCAACCGCTGGCTGGGCCTGCCCATTTTCGTAGTGATCATGGCGCTTGTGTACTACCTGGCCATTTCCGTGGGAACGGGCGTCGTTACCGACTGGGCGAACGACGGCATTTCCGGTGATGGATGGCTCTATACGGGCGGGGAGCAGTACGAGGAAGCGGTCGGGGCCTGGGAAGAGAGCGTGGCCGAAGCCGAGGAGGCCGGGGCCAGCGAAGAGGAGATCGCATCCCTCAAAGAGGAGGAGCCCGATCCCTCCGAGTTCGGCCTGTGGGTTCCTGGCTTGGGCACGGTGCTGGGAGAAGCCCTTGAATCGGCCGACGTCGCCCCGTGGCTCCAAAGCCTTATCATGGACGGCATCGTCGCGGGCGTGGGAGCCGTTATCGGATTCGTTCCGCAGATGATCATCTTGTTCTTGCTGCTTGCGTTCTTGGAGGGCTGCGGGTATTTGGCGCGCGTCGCCTTCATCATGGACCGCGTCTTCCGCCGGTTCGGCCTGTCGGGCAAGAGCTTTATCCCCATGTTGGTGGCCTCCGGTTGCGGCGTGCCTGCCGTCATGGCCACGAAGACCATCGAGAACGAGCGGGATCGCCGCATGACCATCATGACCACCACGATGATTCCCTGCGGCGCGAAAATGCCCATCATCGCGCTTGTGTTCGGCGCCATCGCGGGCGGCAATACCGCAGAAACCTGGTGGGTTGCGCCGCTGTTCTACTTCCTGGGCGTCATCGCCATCATCGTTTCCGGCATCATGCTGAAAAAGACCCGCATGTTCGCGGGCGAGGTGTCCCCGTTCGTCATGGAGCTGCCGTCCTACCATCTGCCTACGGTGAAGTCCATCTTGCTGGCTACGTGGGAGCGCATTCGAAGCTACATCGTGAAGGCCGGTACCATTATCTTCCTGTCGACCATCGTCATTTGGTTCCTCATGAACTTCGGCGACACGGGCATGGGCTTCGGCTTGCTTGATTCCGAGGCCGAAGGCTATATCCAGCAAAGCCTTATGGCTGGCTTGGGCAATGCGATCGGCTGGGTGTTCGCGCCGCTTGGCTTCGGCGACTGGCAGGCTACGGTCACGTCCGTCACCGGATTGGTGGCGAAGGAGAACGTCGTGGCTACCGTTGGCATCATCACCAGCTTGGGCGATGCGGGCGAGACCGACCCCACCATGTGGGCCGCGTTCGCCGACATGATGGCGGGCTCCGTTCCGGCGATCTTGGCCTTCTGCGCCTTCAACCTGCTGTGCGCGCCGTGCTTCGCTGCTATCGGCACTATCCGTCGTCAGATGGAGAGCGCGAAGTGGACCTGGTTCGCCATCGGGTACATGACCGTGTTCGCATGGTGCGTGGGTCTTATGTTCTACCAGTTCGGCGGCTTGTTGTCTGGCGAGGTGGAGTTCAACGCGTGGACGGTTGTGGCCATCGTGGTTCTGGGCGGCATGTTGTTCCAGATGTTTCGTCCCATGCCGTCGTACAAGAAGAAAAACGCAGTCGACGGTTTGAAGGTCGAAGGCGGCACTGCGTAGGCTCGTGAAGCTGGATCGCGAACAGGAATCTTGCTGAAGGGGTTGGGCGGCGCGCCAAGACGGGGCGCCGCCCGCCCGCATTTGCAGCGTATCGGAAAGGAGAGCTGGACATGTTTGGTTTGGAATTCACCCCTGCTACGGTGATCGTGGGGCTGTTGGTTGCGGCGTTGGTGTTTCTGGCTGTGCGCCGCATGTGGCGCAACGGCATGTGCGACTGTCACAAGGGCGATGGTGCTCACGGAGGACCGTGCTCGGAAGGTTGCGGAGGCTGCGCTGGCTGCGGAGCCGTCGACCAGATGGTGGCCGACATGAAGAAGGCCGCGGACTCTCATCGCTGAGCGAGCATCGAAGGGGATCGCCCCCGGCTCCGCGATATATGGAGGAATTGTATGCCAAGGCAAACTTTCCTCGAAAGTAGTTGACGTGCGGATCAAAGTTAACCTATACTAACAAATGTCAACAGGGACGCGAAAGCAAACCCGAAAGACACCTCCTCTTTTGCTGACCCGGTGGTGGAGACTCCCTCGTCTGGTCGTCCACCACACAGCAGCCGGCGAGGGATCTTCCCCCTCTTCCCTCGCCGGCACTCTCCTCGCGCTACTTCCATTCTGTTTGGGCTTCCCCTGCTCTTGCGATGTCGTGTGGTACCATAGCACGGTGATCGAAGGAGGATTCAGTGGAAAAGATGTCCATGTCGCACGAAGACTACCTTGAGGCGATCGTCATGCTGGGGGGTACGACGGAAGTGTCCGTGAGGTCGGTCGATATTGCGACGAAGCTTGGCGTTTCCAAGGCTTCGGTGAATAAAGCCGTTTCGCTGCTCAAGGAAAAGGGCCTGGCCGAGCAACCTTACTACGGGGATATCACGTTGACCGACGAGGGGTACGAATACGGCGCGTCGGTGCTCGATCGGCATCACATGCTGTTCACGTTCTTGACCAAGGCTCTTGGAGTACCGGACGAGCAAGCCGAGAAAGAGGCGTGCCTCATGGAGCATGCTATCAGCGATGATTCGTATAAAAAATGGAGTTCTTATATTAAGAAACTCGATTTGTAAGGGTGTTCGGGCCGCGTTCGCGCGGCCCTTTTTTCGCGGCTATCAAGGCGTTCAACAAATTGGAGACAGGCTGTTTCGAGCCGTTGCCTTCGGTAGCAGCTCGGGTTGCGGTGTGGTATCCTTGCAGCAGCTCTCGCATTAAACAAACCATTCAACGAAACACGATGCAAAAGGGGCGCAATCCAGGTGTCAAGGCAGGCGAATATTCTCTCGTTCGATGAGGCAAAACGCGACGTGGGCGCATACCGCTCATCGAGGGTCGTGCCATCGATGCCCCCTCGGTTCTCCGATGATCTTTCCACCTTCGAATCGCCGTTTAGGCAGACTTCTGCCCGCGGCTCTTCGTCGCGCGCTTCGGTGTCGACGGTGCGCGCCGTTGCATCTTCGCGTTTCGAACAGCCCCGCGTTTCTGCGCGCGGCGGAAGGGATGCCGTGCGCGTGGAGTCGTCTCGCCCGGCTTCGGTCGGCCGCCATGCCCGCTTGTCCGATGATCCGTTCGGCGCTTCAAGCCGTTCGGCAGCGGCGGATCGTCCGGTTTCGCGCCGCGGCGACGAAGCGGATCGAGACGATGGCGATCGCGCCGAGAACCGCGGCGGCGAACGCGTGTCCCGGATGGCCGCTTTCAAGAAGAAGCGCGCCAAGGACAAGGCGGGTCGGGCGTTCGCCAAGCAGTTCGGGGACGCGCGTCAGGGGTCGGACGGGGAAGCGTCGGGCTCTCGCGCTGCCGTGTACAAAGGCGAGATGGGCGCGAAGCATCGACAGGCTGCGCGCATGCAGAACGAGTCGAGCCCCCGTGCGTCCAAGAAGCGCGGCTTCTCGTTCGGCTCCGTTGCGGCGTTGAAGTCGTCTCCGAAGTTCATAGCCACGGCGGCGGTTGCCGCGTGCCTGGTTCTTTCGTGCGTGTTCCTGTATCCGGCCGCCCAGCAGTACTATCACGCGGTTCGTGAAAACGATCGCTTGCAGGCTGAGTATGCTGCTCTCGAAGAGCGCAACGAGGCCCTGCAAAGCGACGTGTCGTCCCTTCAGACCGATTCCGGCGTGGAGGCGCGCGCTCATGAGCAGTTCGGATGGGTGAAAGACGGCGAAGAAACGGCTACCGTGCGCGGCCTTGAAATCGAGAAAGAGGACGCCAGCACGTTTCGCGCCAACATAACCCCCGGCAGCATCGAGGCTCCCGATACCTGGTACTCGCCGTTTTTCGATGCGCTGTTCGGTGTCAAGTAGGAGGCCTTTCGTGGAAAAAGACGTTGACGGCTCGCGTGCGCTGCATGCCGGCCGATACGCGGCAATAGATATCGGAACCGTGACGTGCCGCATGTTGGTTGCGGACGTGGACGAGCAGGGACGACTGCACGAGCTGGATCGCGAATACCAGATCACGAACCTCGGCGAAGGGGTGGACGCTTCGGGCGTGCTGAAGCCTGAAGCCATGGAGCGGGTGGCGTCTGCCGTGAAAGGCTATCGCGAGGTGCTGGATTCCTTCGCCTCGCCCGATCATCCGCACGTGCGCGCGACCACTATGGCCACGTCGGCAGCGCGTGACGCGCGCAACGCCGCGGAGTTCGCAGACATGCTTGCCGCGCTGGGCGTTTCCCTGTCGGTTATTCCGGGGCAGAAGGAAGCGTCGCTCTCGTTCAAAGGGGCTTCGTGCGATTTTCCCGGCGAGCAGCTTGTGGTCGTCGACATCGGCGGGGGCTCTACCGAGATAGTGGCAGGCCCTTCGGGCGGCGATCCCGTGAAATCCCATTCGTTCAACATCGGATGTCGTCGCGTGACGGAAAAGTTCTTGGCCTCCGATCCTCCAAGCTGCGCCGAGTTGCAGGCCGCTCGTGCGTGGATTTCTTCGGGCATGTCCTCGTTTTTCGAAGAGTTGAGGGCGTCGGGTTTTCATGCGGATCGGCTGGTCGCGGTGGCGGGAACGGCTACAACGGTGGTTTCCATTCGCGAGCACATGAGCGTTTACGATACCGCTCGCGTTCACAAAGCGCTGGTTGACCGTCCTGCGCTCGACCAAGTGTACGAACAGCTTCGCAGCGTTGCGCTTGCCGATCGCGAGCAGATCGTGGGGCTGGACCCCGGACGCGCCCCCGTGATCGTGGCGGGGATGGTCATCTTGCAGAGCGTGCTTGATTCGGCGGGCATGGATTCTTTCACGGTAAGCGAGTCGGATATCTTGCACGGCATTATTCTGGATGCGGCAACGCGCTAGTTCATCCGGTCATACGGCTCAAAATTTGCTACCATATACCGCATCGAAAAAAGCCTTGTGCGTTTGGGGCTGATCGACGATGCGCGGCAACGGGGGAGCGTGGCGGAATTGGCATACGCAGCGGACTTAAAATCCGCCGGCTTCGGTCTTGTGGGTTCGAGTCCCACCGCTCCTACCATACTGTACGCGCGTGCGGCAGCCGTGTGAGGCTGTGGCCGTTCGGCTATTTCGCGTTCCTGATGCATGGCGCTGCCCCGTTCGGTGAGGCTTCATGCTTTCGGCTATGTTCCATTTCGCATAATCTTTGGCGGATATGCGGAGAAAGCGAAAAAATGAACCGCTGGGGAACCGTCGAGAAACCATATTCAATTCTTGTGATACCATGAGATTTCCGAAATTTGTCAAAGCCTACAGAGAAAGCGCTATGGACAACATCAACGAGATCATCGCCGCAGTTGAAAAGACCCCCGAGTCGTTCGAAGAGTATTTGACGGTCTATGCCGATCATGTCGGCAGCCTGGTCAATGCCTATATTCCGAAGGGCTCGCACCCCGATATGGATCGCTACCTGTACGATCCTCTTATCGAGTACAGCAAAAACGGGGGGAAGCGCCATCGGCCGCTCATATGCTTCGCTGCATGTCGCGCCGTCGGGGGAGACATGTCGCGCGCCACGAGCGCCGCAGCTGCCATCGAGCATTTCCATACGGCCGCGCTTATTCACGACGACATCGCCGACGAAGCGGAGTTGCGGCGCGGCGAGCCGTGCATGCACTTGACCGAGGGCTACGGCTTGGCCATCAACGCAGGCGACCTCGCGCTTTCCCTGGTGAACGGGACCGTGATCTCCGATCCGAATCTCGACGACTCCATGAAGGTGCGCGTTATCTCCGAGCTTATCGAAATGACGCGCCGAACCATCGAGGGCCAGGCGCTTGACATTGGCTGGGCGCGCGACGGTCGCTACGACATCACGCCCGAGGATTACTTGGTCATGGCCACGCACAAGACCGCGCATTACTCGGGTGCGGTGCCCTTGGCTATCGGCGCCATCATCGGCGGCGGTACCGAGGTTGAAATCGAGGCTCTGCGCAACTACGGTTTGGACACGGGCCTTGCATTCCAGATCCAGGACGACCTTTTGAACCTTGTGGGGTCCGAGGAAAGCACGAAGAAGGACTTCCGCAACGACATCACCGAGGGCAAGCGCACGCTTGTGGTGGTTCATGCGTTGCAGAATTCCCCAAAGCGCGACCGCTTGATCGATATTCTTTCGTCGAAGGAGAAAGATCCGAAGGTGCTGGCCGAGGCCGTGGCCATCATGGAGGAGTCTGGCAGCATTGATTATGCGCGCAATTACGCCGAAAACCTGACCGGCATCGCCAAGAATCGCCTGATCGATTTAGTGCGGCCGTCGACGGCGCTCGACCTGCTGGTCGGCATGGCGGATTGGTTCGTCAATCGCCTGAAGTAAGGTAAGGAATGAGACAAAGGGACGGGGTCAATGTCTCATTTCGATGAACGAGCGATTCGAGCAGGGCGACCGAGCGGTCGCCCTGCTCGCTTTCCGCTCCGGACTCGTGGTTCGCTGGGGTTCGGGCGGGGCGCGAGGCTTTGGGCGAGGCGGACTTTCCCGTTGGATCTTTTGCTCTGTTCCTCTTGTGGAACATCATATGGATCCCGGGTTTGTTCGACGGGGGTACGCTACTATGGCAGCCATGGATACCATTAAGCGACATGACACCGGTCCGGCCGTCGAAGACGTGCAGCAGCGTTTGGCGACGATCGGCTTGCTGGCTCCTGCGGGCGTTGACGGAACGTTCGGCGAGGCGACTGCCGCCGCCGTTCGCGCGTTCTGCGGGCAGCGGAACATTCCCGTGACCGACGAGATCGACGATCGCGTGTGGGCGGCTTTGGTCGACGCCTCGTTCACGCTGGGCGATCGTACGCTGTATCTGCGCATGCCTCATTTTCACGGGCATGACGTTTTGGAGCTTCAGCGGGCGCTGGGCGCGCTCGGGTTCGCCTGCGGCGCGACCGATGGGATTTTCGGCGCGTTCACGGAGCTGGCCCTTCGCAAGTTCCAGCTGAACATGGGATTGCCTTCCGATGGAATCGCCGGGGCGTACACGTATGCTGCCATTCGCAATCTTCATCACTCCTGGGAGGGCAAGGAAGCGGTTCACGGCTCCAATCACCTGGGTTTCGCGCGTGCTGCCGACGTGCTGGAGCACAACGCGCTTTGCCTGTTCGGAACGCAGGAGTTCACGCGCAGCGTGGCTTCGCGCATGTCGAACTTGGCGTTGGCAACCAACCCTGCGTCCAAGATCATGAGCGCTGATTCGCTGCTGGTTGCCCCTGATGACAACATGCTGCTTGTTCATATTGTTTTACCTGACGAGGTTACCGAGAACGTTCCTCGCGTGAGCTTTGACGACGAAGGCACCTTGTCGCTTCGTTTGGAGACGGCCATCGGGGTTGCTGATTCGTCCGCTCCTTCGCGCATTGCCATTGAGCTGCCCGGCACCATGTGGGAGGATGCTGGAGTCGGTCGATCCGCCCAGCACTTTGCGATCGCCTTGCTCGACGCGCTGTGCACGGCGCTTTCGTAAACGCGATTGCCTTCTGGGTTTTCCTTGCTTTCGAAATGCTCTCAAAGACCTTCGGCGGAGGGTCTTTTTTGCGTGCAGAGCATGGAGCGCCCGCTTCGTCTCCTTTTTTCAAGCTCCACCATCCGATGTATTTGGGTTTCGATTCGTTGACGGTGCTCCTTTGCGGTGCGCGCGCCCTCTATACTGGGGGAGGTGGTATTGACGTGCCGCGCGTTTCGTCCATGCGAGACGTCTGAGAAAGCCGCATCGCATGGACGAAAACGAAGTACACCGATGGAAAGCAGGTTCATTATGAGCGAAGAGAACAAGAACGATCAGGTTGTTCCCGAGGCCCCGCAGGCTTCCGAGCAGCAGGCAGCTCCTCAGCCCCCGACGACAGCTCCGGTCCCTCCGCAGCAGCCCCCGATGGGCCAGTCCCAGCCCCAACCTCAGGTTCAGCCCCCTTACGTCCCGCAGCCCGTCTATCCGCCTGCGCCGCTCATGCAGCTGACCGGCGGCATGAAGTTTGGCTGGCTGGTAGTGGGCGCTTTGCTGGGCATTCCGGGCATCATCATCGCCTGGTTGGTGAACGCCGACAAGGTTGCGCAGGTGAAAAACGATGCGCTCAAGTTTGCGATTATTGGTTTCGTTATCTGGATCGTGCTCGGCTTCCTGCTGAGTTTGATGATCGGCGGCATGGTTACGGCGCTCGTTGCGGGAGCGATGGGCTCCGCCGGCTATTACGGCTACGACTACCACGGATCTTGGTAGTTGGCCGGCTTTATCTGGAAATAGCTTCACATTGAAGGGCCCTTTGGGGCTCTTCTTTTTTACCGGTAAATCCCAGTGGTACAATGGGCAACGATTCCCTATCTGCTCGCGGCTCGAACGCGAGTCCAGACGAGACCACCGCATACAAAGGAGTGAAACATGGCACGTCCCATGACCATGGCGGAGAAAATCCTTGCCGCCCATGCGGGGCTCGACGAAGTAGAGCCGGGTCAGCTGATCGAATGCGATCTCGACCTCGTGCTATCCAACGACGTCACGGCCCCTATCGCCGTCAAGGAATTCCGCAAGATCGGCGTTGAGAAGGTGTTCGATCCTACGAAGATCGCCCTAGTGCCCGATCATTACGTTCCTAACAAGGACATCAAAAGCGCCGAGCAGGCCAAGATCGTCCGTGACTTCGCGCGCGAGCAGGGCATTACCCATTACTACGAAGTGGGCTGCATGGGCGTCGAGCATGCGCTGCTGCCCGAACAGGGCGTTGTGGGCGCGGGCGATCTTATCATCGGTGCGGACAGCCATACTTGCACGTACGGCGCACTTGGCGCGTTCGCCACGGGCGTAGGCTCCACCGATGCGGGCGTGGGATACGCTACCGGCAAGGCATGGTTCAAGGTGCCCGAAAGCCTGCTGTTCAAGATCGACGGCGAACTTGCTCCCGGCGTGACCGGCAAGGACGTTATCTTGCATATCATCGGCATGATCGGCGTAGACGGCGCTTTGTATCAAGCTATGGAGTTCACTGGCAGCGCCATTTCCAACATGGGCATGGACGAGCGCATGTCCATTTCCAACATGGCTATCGAGGCGGGCGGCAAGGCGGGCCTTATCGAGGTTGACGACGTGACGCGCGCCTACATGGACGGCCGCGTTGAGCGTCCTTATACTGAATACCATTCCGACCCGGACGCGCAGTACGCGAAGGTCTACCGGATCGACGCAGCGTCCATTCAGCCGACGGTCGCGTTCCCGCATTTGCCGTCGAATACGCGCCCGGTTGCCGAAGCGCGCGACGTGCGCATCGACCAGGCTGTTATTGGAAGTTGCACGAACGGTCGCATTGTGGACATGCGCCAAGCTGCCGACGTGTTGCGCGGTCGAAAGATTCATCCCAACGTGCGCTGCATCGTGATCCCGGCTACGCAAGCGGTGTACCGTCAGTGCATGGAAGAGGGCCTGATGGACGTGTTCCTCGACGCGAACTGCGCCGTATCCACTCCTACGTGCGGTCCGTGCCTGGGCGGTTACATGGGCATTCTTGCCGCTGGCGAGCGCGCCATCGCTACCACCAACCGCAACTTCGTCGGCCGCATGGGCGACCCCACCAGCGAGGTGTACCTGTCCTCGCCGGCCGTTGCTGCGGCAAGCGCCGTGCTGGGTCATATCGGCCTGCCGGAAGACCTGGACTAGGAAAGGAAGGCTGCCATGCATTTCAAAGGAACCGCGCACCGTTACGGGCGCGATATCGATACCGACGTTATCATTCCGGCTCGCCATCTGACCACGTCTGATCCGGTTGAGCTGGCGAAGCATTGCCTGGAGGATCTGGATGCCTCGTTCGTCGAGCGCGTCAAGCCGGGCGACATCATCGTAGCCGACGAGAACTTCGGTTGCGGAAGCTCCCGCGAGCATGCGCCCATCGCCATCAAGGCGGCGGGCGTTGACGTGGTCATCGCCAAGAGCTTTGCGCGCATCTTCTACCGCAACTCCATCAACACGGGGCTGGCCATCATGGAGTGCCCCGAAGCGGTGGACTCCATTTCTCAAGGCGACGTGGTGAGCGTGGATGCCGATGCGGGCGTTGTCACGAACGAGACCACGGGCGACGTGTTCCAGGCTCAGCCGTTTCCGCCGTTCATTCGCGAGATCATCGAAGCTGGTGGCCTGATCAACCGGACTAAGTCGAAACTGGGCAAGTAAGCCGTTCCGCCGTTTTGCGAACGGCGGAACAATTCGACGCTGCCGCAAAAAGCCTCGTTGACTTTATCGGACCTGTAACGTAAGGAAACCCATGACCAAAACCTACAACATCTGCCTGCTTCCGGGCGACGGCATCGGTCCGGAGATCATCGCCGAGGGCGTCAAGGTGCTCGATGCCGTGGGCGCGAAGTACGGCACGACGTTCTCCTATACCGAGGCGCTTATCGGAGGCTGCGCTATCGATGCGTGCGGAACGGCGCTTCCCGACGAGACGCTGCGCGCAGCCGAAGCTTCCGACGCCGTGTTGCTGGCGGCTGTCGGCGGCCCGAAGTGGGATACGACCGATCCTGAGAAACCACGTCCCGAACAGGGTCTTTTAGGCATTCGCAAGGCGCTTGGTCTGTATACGAATCTGCGTCCCGTGCAGATTTTCGACGCGCTTTCTGAGGCGTCCACGCTCAAACCGGAAATCGTGGAGGGCGTGGACATGATGATCGTGCGCGAATTGACGGGCGGTTTGTATTTTGGCAAGCGCGAGAGATTCTACAACGAAGAAGGCTGCGGAGCGCAGGGCGCTCTCGGCCAGCGCGCCTACGATACGCTGGAGTACCGCGAGTACGAAGTGGAGCGCATCGCCCGCCAGGCGTTCGAAGCCGCGCGAAGGCGCCGCGGCAAAGTGACGAGCGTCGACAAGGCGAACGTGCTGGAAACGAGCCGCATGTGGCGCGAAATCGTGCATCGCATCGGCGCCGACGAGTATCCGGACGTGGAGCTTGAGGACCTGCTGGTAGACAATACGGCCATGCAGCTGATCAGCCGCCCGGCTGATTTCGACGTAGTGGTGACCGAGAACATGTTCGGCGACATCCTGTCCGACGAGGCGGCGCAGATTACGGGTTCTTTGGGGATGCTTGCCAGTGCAAGCCTTGGCGACGGCACGGCGCTCTACGAGCCCAGCCACGGCAGTGCGCCGGATATCGCAGGTCAGGGTGTTGCGAACCCGCTTGCGCAGATCCTTTCGGTGGAGATGATGCTGCGCTACAGCTTCGGCATGCAGGAAGCAGCCGACGACATCCATCGTGGTGTGACATGCGTTCTTGACGAGGGGTGGCGCACAGGCGATATCAGGCAACTTGACACGCCTGCCAACAAGGTTGTCGGCACGGTTGCGATGGGCGATCTGGTGGTTGCTTGCATGTGATCGGCTCTTTTGCGCGGCGGCTTTGACGGCTGCAACTGCAATTGCGGCCGCAGCAAGGGCTGCGTGCGCTACCGGATTCGGGTATGCCGGAGAACAAGAGGTTGCGGGGATGAACAGGCCCTGCAACCTCTTTTGCGTTTTTTGAGGTTCGAAGAGCTCCTCCGGCGTGTTTCCCTTGGTTTCTCTACGAGCTCCCGACGAATGCGCAACAAGTGCCAATCGCTTAACTGAGAGCGGGCGTCACGCGTGGCTTTGTGCCATGGTGAAGGGGCCGGCCGTTCTCCGAACGGAAAGGAGACCAGTTGTGGTGATGTATGGGTATGCAAGAGTTTCCAGCAAGGATCAGAATTTGGATAGGCAGCTTGACGCGTTGGCGGATTTCTCCGTTCCTATCGCCAACGTGTACACCGACCGCATGAGCGGCAAGAACTTCGACCGGCCTGGTTATCAGGCTTTGACGGGCGTTCTTGCGCCGGGCGATACGCTGGTGATCAAAAGCATCGATCGCTTGGGTCGCAACTATGACGAGATCATCGAGCAATGGCGATTCTTGACCAAGCAGCTGAATGTGGACGTTGTGGTGATGGATATGCCGCTGCTCGATACGCGAACGAGCGAGCGAAACGTCACGGGCACGTTTATCGCGGACATCGTTTTGCAGATCCTTTCGTATGTGGCGCAAGTCGAACGCGAGAATATCAGGCAGCGCCAAGCGGAAGGGATAGCGTCAGCTCGAGCTCGCGGCGTGCGCTTCGGCAGGCCGCCGAAGCAGCTGCCTTGCGATTTCGGGTACGTGTACTCGATGTGGAGGGAGGGCGCGATTGGAAGCAAAGAGGCGGCGAGTCGGCTTGGAGTTGCTCGGAGCACGTTTTTCAAATGGACGCGCGAGCACGACGCCACTCGGTGAAGATATATTTAAGTTCAACGGTAGGATTTCGGGTCTGAAAAGGTAGACTTTTTCGAAACGGTCGGCTATTATCGTATTTTATTAAAGATCGAGGAACGCACTCAGGAAGGGCATGCGTATTCGACGGTACGACGCGCCTTGCCACACGGTCTAATAACGTCTGCTATTTCAGCCGGAAGATGGGCAAGGGCAGAGGGAGGAACGCTTGTTGTGATCATGTCCCTGCTTGATTATCTGGTTTTGAATACATCCGCCGCTTACCTGTCTGATCTGCGCTTTAGGCTGGGGGAATGCGCTCATGCCCTGCGGGAGCTTGACAGCCCGGAGGCATTCACCCTTGACGAATGGAACAGGACGGGCACCTATCTGGTTTCCGCATACAAGCCCCAATCTTCATGTCGTGCCGCTCAGGACGCGATTGTGCGCTCTTTGGACGCGGTTTCGTTGTAGCTTTTTGCTTCATCGGGGCTTGTCGCATTGCGAAGTCGGTGCGTCGGCGAAGCACCTGCTTTCTGAAAACCGCCGTGAGATCGCGTGCGGTTTCGATGTGAGCTGAATCCTCAAGGACAGCCATTCTTGAATTCGCCATTGCTCAATGAGCGGGCGAGGATCAGGCGAAAAGGGCGCATTGTCGCGCCACGTTCCGTTTTGTCGTTCGTAAAAAACTTCTTTCGACATCTATATGTTGACAGCATGCATGTTGAAGGAGTATATATGTTCATGTCATATAGTACCCTGCACGAAGGAGGCGCTATGTCGCAAAGCGATTGCGAAACGTCGGGCGCCCGAAATGGCGCTTCTTGCGGTGGATCCAGCTTGGGAGCGGGCCGCAAGCCTTGTTGCCGCAGGCGAGGCGGCGGCGGTGGCGCGTTGGTGGAGCCGGCGGCGCTAGCCGCTCTTTTGCATGCGGGTGGATACGGGTACGACATGCGCAAGATCATTCTTGAGAAAACCGACGGTCACGTGGACGTTGACGTGGGCGGTCTGTACCGCAGCTTGCGTCGATTGGAAGAGGCTGGCGCGGTGGTGTCTCGTTGGTGCGACGAGGAGTCGGGCCCGCGAAGGCGGGAATACGAGTTGACGCACATCGGCGTGGAGATGGCCGAGCAGTGGCTTGAGGCGCTTCGCGATCGGCAGCGTCTTGACGAGTTGCTCGTCGGGTTGTTGGAGAGCGGTTTGGAAGAATCCGACCGGAGCGTTTCCGCGTCGGATGATGCGGATCGAAGCAGCATCGCTTCGAAGAAAGAAGGAACAGATGAGTGAAACCATGAAGCTGGCCGTGCCCACGATGGGCCAAGCGGGACTCGAGTCTCAGCGAGCGGGCCACTTCGGCCATTGCGATTGCTTTACGGTGGTCGAGATTGCCGACGGAGAGATCACCGGAACGACCGAGGTTGCAAATCCGCCGCATGAGGAGGGCGGATGCTTGCGCCCGGTGGGCCTTCTTGCCGACGCCGGCGTGGACGCGATCGTGGCTGCCGGCATGGGGATGCGCCCGCTTATGGGCTTCAACCAGGCGGGCATCACGGTCTACTTCGACAATCAGCATCCTATGGTGGGCGATGCCGCCAGGCTGGTTGCAGCTGGCGACGCTCTGGTGATGTCCGCTGATCAGGCATGCAACCATCATCACTAGGATTCCTCCCGTCCGGCGGTGTCCTTGCCGCCAACGGCGATGCTCTTCTTCTGGAGGCGCCCCCGGAAAGCATGTGCGATCCGGGGGCGCTCGATGTTGTACGGTGCTTCTGTCGTGCTATGCTGCTCGGATACGACCAGGAAGGAACATCCGTGCAGCAGGTAGCAGGGCAGGACGGTCTGTATCGCATGAATGTGGGCGACAGACTCTTTAACAAAGTGCATGTGCTTGAGGCCGGAATGCCTCCCATTCCGGGTGCGTTGGACGAACCCGGTTCGTACGGGTTCGTTTCTCGAGGGCTGCCGACGCCCGGTACGGGCGGATCGTACGTTGTTGCGATTCCCGACAAGCTTACGGTGCGCGTTCTGGCTTACATCGATCCGTACGGACGCGTGTTTTCGACATCCGAAGCGTTGAGCGCGCCGCCCGCGCGCCAGCCCGATCTCTCGTTCGCTCGCTACTCCGATCAGCCTTCTTCGTCGCGCGAAGAACGCGGTTGCGTGTACGTGCACGAAAAAGATACCAAGCGCGAGGTCGCGCAGTACCTCAGCGCTCAGGGGAGGTACGCGCTGTTCGACTCCTGGTACGATTTCGGGCCTTATGCCGGAGGACTTCGCTACGATCATGCGATGGCTCGGGCGTACCTGGCTTTCGTGCATCGGCCTTCCTTGGGCGCGCCGGCGGTACCCGAGCGTGGCCTTGAGAGCGTGTTCGAGCGCTTGCGCGGCGACAAGCCTTTGGCGGCCATGCGTTCCGTTGTTCTTGATGCGCGCAAAGCCGAGAGCGATCCTGCGTTTCGTCCTCCTGCGCTTGTGCGGTGCTTGGCGCAGTGGCTGGAAGACGCGGGGTTGGACGACCTCAAGCGCGATGCGGGGGACGAGTCGGTGCGTCTTGTGCGGACTTCTCGCTACGCTGATACGTATTATGTGGCGGTCGATGACGAAGAAGCGCGGATACCTGCGCCTACGATATGGGCGCTTGAAGCTGCCCTCAATAGGTTTTTGCTGGTCAAAGAGGCGTTTGGGGATCGTGCGGCGTTTGCTACCGACATTGATTGCGCGCGATGGGACGCGTACCTCATCGAGGCGGTCGCCGTGCAGCGCCCGCAGCTCGATCGGGCGGTTGACGCGCCCGAAGGCGAAGAAGGTGGCGAATGGGATGCTCGCTGCAGGATTGCCGCTGCGATCGAGCGTCTGCGTTTGCCGTTTCGGATCGACGCGTCCTTTCGATTGGACGTTGCAGCAGGCGCGGTTGCCTTTGACGTGACGGTTCCCGACGCCTTGCTTATGCCGACGTGGATTTGGAGCGAAGGCGTCGGTCAGGATTCGTCGGGGAGCTGGGTCGAGGTTGATGGGGAATTTCGCGATGCGCAGGCGCGCCGGTACGCTCTGCACCTTGGTTTGGTCTTGGTTTCGATCGCGTTCGAGGCGGTAGCGTCGGCGAGCAGGGTGGACGTGGGGGTGCGCCTTCTTCCCCGGAAGCAGGGCGACCAGGCATCGGAAGGGGGAGAGTTCCCGCAGGAAGATCGGGCCCCCGCGTATGTTCAGGCTGCGTTCGACCGTGCGACGTACGAGCGTTTCGACGGCTTCGAGCAGGCCCGTGCGTTCGATCCCCTGCCTGCGTATCAAGCGTGTGCCGCCTGCTTTGATGGCGATGATGCTCAGGCGTTCGCGCACCTTGAAGGGCTCGCCTCCAGTTCCTTGCGCGCCGATCTTCCTGAAACGTGCGACAAAGAGCTTTCTGGCAGCGCCCGTCCCGTGTTGGGAGCGGATGGCAGCCGCGACATGCGCATCAGCTACGATGCGGCGTACCGTCGGTTGGCGGAAGGGCTAGCCGATCGTATCGTGCAAGCTGAAAGCGCTTCCGATGCCATTCGCATCGTTCGCGCAGCCCAGGAAGAGGCGGCTGCGGCTTCTGACGATCGTGCCGTTTCTTCGTGTACGCGCTTGATGGCGGCGCTGGCCGCTGGCAGCTTGGATGCACGCGACCAAAACGTCGTGGTTGGCCGGTATTTGGGGGAAGATCGCTGTTTGGTTGCGCTTGGCCGTGCGAAAGCGCTTGTCTGCGCCGTTTTGGCCCGGTGTGAAGGTGATGTTGCTGCCGTTTTTGTTGAGGCAATGTCCTGTGGTGACCACGGTACTGGCGGCGACAAGTGAACCTGTGCATCGATCAGTTCCACCAGCATGCGTGGTGTAGGTGATGAGCCCCACCCAACGGAATGGTGCTATGGTGGTCGTGGTGACTTGGGTACGGGAATCGCACGCAATGATTTTTTCTTAAACGTTGT
>ENA-OQNO01001181-OQNO01001181.1-human-gut-metagenome-genome-assembly--contig:-NODE-1181-length-18677-cov-3.401294_pt1 | contig 18677 bp, 17 predicted proteins | sample MGYA00242629_ERZ504880 | MGnify/ENA primary metagenome ERZ504880 (study PRJEB26092, sample SAMD00036377) | human gut metagenome | host: Homo sapiens | study: EMG produced TPA metagenomics assembly of... | reverse complement strand
GAGAATGGTAGACATAGCATACCAGCAGGGTACACGTAAAATGATCGCAACCCCTCACTACCATATCGGTCATCATAAAAAGAGCAAAGAAGAGTTAAAAGAGATTCTGAAGAATACACAAGAAATGATACATAAAAAATATACAGATTTTGATCTCTACTTAGGAAATGAATTATTCTGTTCAGACGGAATTATCAGAAGAGTAGAAGAAGGAAAGGCATTAACCCTGGCAGGCAGCCGCTATGTACTGGTAGAATTCAGGACAGATGAGTCTTATCGTAAGATTTACGAAGCAGTAGCAGGCTTCTTACGTGCCAGATATATACCAATCATAGCCCACGTAGAGCGCTATAAAAATGTAATGGATAATCCCCAGAACCTAAAAGAACTGAAAAATGCAGGGGCATTACTTCAAATGAATCATGCAAGTGTGAAAAGACATTTGAAATTGATAAAAAATGGCGATATAGATTTCCTAGCAACAGACTGTCATGATGCGGGACACCGCAATCCGGAAATCAAAGAGTCATTGCAGCATCTGGGAACCATCTGCGATTCTGCGCAGATCAAAAAATTATTAGTAGACAATCCCGAATGCATTTTACAAAATAAATACATTTAGAGAAAGGTAATTTACGAATGGAAACCAATCAATTACAAAACGACGAAGTGGAAATTGACTTAAAAGAGATATTCTTTGTCCTCTTGCACAAATTGTGGATCATAGTGCTGGCAATGATAGTTTGTGCCGGAGTTGCTGGAGTATTTACAAAGACGATGATTACACCTCAGTTTAAATCTTCATCAATGCTGTATATTTTGACACAATCAACAAGCATAACATCTCTGGCGGATATTCAGATGGGTTCACAGCTTACAAAAGATTATTCTATATTATTGCAAAGCCGCCCGGTTGTAGAAGAAGTGATTAAAAAGCTGAAACTTGAGATGAAGTATGAACAGATGGTAAAGAAAATCGAGATTGCAAATCCGGCTGATACACGTATTATTACAATTACTGTTACGGATCCGGATCCGAAAATGGCAAAGGAAATTACTGATGAAATAGCTGAAGTTGCATCAGATCGGATTGCAGACATAATGAAGCAGGAAGATAAGCCGAGTATTGTAGAAAAAGGACATATTGCTGAGACAAAGAGCAGCCCAAGTACTGTGAAAAATTGTGCTATAGCAGGTCTCTTAGGCGCAGTAGTTGCTGCATTTATTATAATATTGATCTTTATGATGGATGATACCATTAAAACAGCAGATGACATTGAGAAGTATCTTGGAATTACAACATTAGGAACAATACCAACTGGTGATAAAAATAAGAAACAATCCAGACAGAGAAGATTACCATTCAGGCGGTAAGGAGAAGAATATGAAAAAAGTTATATTTGAAAAAATTGATGCGTTAAATTTCCAGACAAGTGAAGCATATAAAACTTTTCGTACCAATATACAATTTTGTGGAGAAAAAATTAAAGTTGTAACATTTACAAGCTGTCTTCCGAATGAAGGAAAGTCTACTTTGGTTTTCCGCCTTGCAAGTTCTATGGCGGAAGCAGGGAAAAAAGTACTAATGATCGATGCTGATATTCGTAAGTCAGTAACAGTTGCCAGATATCAGGCGGATAAAAAAGTACAGGGATTGTCAGAGTATTTGACTGGTCAATGTACGCTGGATGATTGCCTGTGCTGTACAAATATTGAAAATATGGATTTTATCTTTACGGGTCCAGTTGCTCCGAACCCTTCAGAGTTATTGGGAAGTGATAAATTTGAAGAATTAATCGCCCGGTTACGTCCGGAGTATGAATACATATTTATTGATTGTCCGCCTTTGGGAAGTATTATCGATGCGGCTATAGTTTCCACGGTAAGTGATGGTGCAGTATTTGTAATTGAAGCGGATATTATTAGTTATAAATTTGCTCAGAAGGTAAAACAGCAGTTGGAGAAGAGTGGATGTAAAATCCTTGGAGCAGTATTGAATAAAGTCGATATGGATGGCAAAGGTTACTATGGCCGGTATTATGGAAAGTATTATGGTAAAAAATATGGCGGATACTATGGCTATGGTTACGGGGAAAAAGATGTTCAAAATGCAGCAAAAGAGGCAGTAGCGGGAAATTAGTTTATATTAATAGGAAACGGGAGAGTTATGAATGAACCCACGCGCAAATAAATTATATAGAACTTACATAGCATTAATTGAATTTGCAATACTGACGGCAGTTTATTTCTTGTGTATATACTTAAGAACAGGAAATATAGAATTATTTCAAAGCAGCGTATTCTTACTGGGATACTTTTTGCTTGTGGTATTGCGGGTTTTATTGATTAAGATTTTAGAACCATATCAGGATATGTCTCACAGAGGTCATTATAGGGAATTTCGGAATGTATTAAAAATTAATACATTTGAGGTGGCTCTGTTGATTGTGACTTTATATATGCTTGGTAAAGGAAGAGAGTTTTCACGGACAGTATTTATCGTGTTTTATGTGCTGGAAGTGGTTTTTGACTGGATCGTCCGTTACTGGTATAAGGAGTATTTTAATACGAAGCATAAAGGAAATGGGACAAGCCAGAAACTATTGGTGATTACCACCTCTGATAAGATTAATGGTATTCTGAAGAGCATGAATGAGAACGATGATTGGTTTTATGATGTTTTTGGTTGTGCTATCTTAGACAAGGAGATGACTGGGCAAACGATTGCGGGGGTTCCTGTGGTCGCAGGACATAGCACGGTGCGTCAGTATGTCATACAAAATGTGGTAGATGCCGTCTTTTTAGATGGTAATATGAAGAATGATGATTTTCAGAAATTAATAAATCTGGTTAGTGATATTGGTAGTATGCTATATATTAATTTGGCTAACTTTGGGATGGAATTGGCGAATGAGAGAATTATCAGGATCGGTGGATTTACTACCTTAGCTTCCAGTCGAAGAGAGATTTCGCCTATTCAGAATATTGCTAAGAGGGCTATGGATATTGCGGGTGGGTTGGTTGGAAGTATTTTCACAGTGATATTAACTATTATACTTGGATTGATTATAAAGATAGATTCTCCGGGACCAATTTTCTTTAGGCAGGAGAGAGTTGGCAGGAATGGGCGGCGTTTTAAGATGTTTAAGTATCGTTCGATGTATATTGATGCGGAAGAGCGTAAAGCAGAGCTTATGAAGCAGAATAAGATGAGTGGACTCATGTTTAAGATGGATAATGATCCACGTATTACCAAGGTTGGTAAATTTATTCGGAAGACTAGTCTGGATGAATTTCCTCAGTTCTTTAATGTGTTGATGGGGGATATGAGTTTGGTTGGGACCAGGCCGCCTACTGTGGGGGAGTTTCAGCAGTATGAATCTCATCATAAAAAGAGGCTTAGTATGAAACCGGGTCTTACAGGGCTTTGGCAGGTTAGCGGGCGGAGTGATATTACGGATTTCGAAGAGGTTGTGGAACTGGATTCTAAATATATTGATAGTTGGGATATTGGGATGGATGTGAAAATATTGGTGAAGACGGTGGGAGTTTTATTTGGGGATAGGCATGCGAGCTAGGTGGAATATATAGACAAGGTGTGTGGCTTACAAATCGTTTGATGTATAAATGACATGTAAAAGGTTATTTTTGCGGGAAACTTGACAAAGAGTAGAGAAAATGGTAGTATAAGCGAGAAAATAAAAGGGTTTGCGATATTATAGTAGAAAAACTATAATATTGCAAATAGAAAGTTTAAATAATAGCAATTTGGAGTTGGGAAGGGATGATGGAATTATGAAAACATGTTTTGTTGCTTCGTCAGGAGGCCATTGGGAAGAGTTGATGTGTTTAAATGAAATAACTGTTGAGAATGAGACTTTCTATGTTACCGAAGAAGGAGGACAGGCCTCGGACAGTAATATTAAGAATATATATTTATTACCTCAGATTAATCGTCACGAATCTGGTTTTGTCTGGCATTTCATTAAACTTATATTTATAACTAACAAAATATTAAAAAAAGAAAAGCCCAAATTAGTTGTGACCACTGGAGCATTAATTGCATTTCCATTTTGTGTTTTTGCTAAATTAAGAAGAGCGAAAGTGATTTATATTGAATCATTTGCGCGAGTTAATAATGCATCTTTGACAGGAAAGTTGACATATTATTTAGCAGATCTGTTTTTAGTTCAGTGGGAATCTCTACTAAAATTTTATCCTAAAGCGAAGTACGTCGGAGGGATTTTTTGAGGTATATTTAAATGATTTATGTTGCTGTGGGAACACAAAAATTTCAATTTGATAGATTGTTAAAAATAATAGATAAACTTATTGAAAACGGCTTGGTTAAAGATGAGGTTTTTGCTCAGATTGGATATAGCAAATATCAACCTGTGAATTATTCGTACAAGGAATTCTTAAGTAAGAAAGAATTTGATGAATATATAATTAAGTGTAATCTTCTTATTACGCATAGTGGTGTAGCAACAATTATGGCAGGTTTAAAATACAATAAACCGATAGTTGTTATGCCGAGGCTTGCTAAATATAAAGAGCATGTTGATGATCATCAGGTTCAAATTGCAGAAGCGTTTACCTCAAAGAATTTTGTACTTAAATGTGATGAAAATGATAATTTGTATAATTTGATAACAGAGGTTAAAAATCATAAGTTTGATCAATATATCTCTCAAAATGAATTTATAATTAGTACTATACGGGATTATATAAAAACTATTTAATATTGTATATAGGGATGTTTAAAGATGAATAAAAAAATTAGAATTTTAATGTGTGGTTCGGAGTTAGCAGTGAAAGGCGGGATGGTTTCGGTTATTAAGAATTATCTCGAATATGATAAATGGGAAGATTTCCATATAACATATATTCCTACTCATATAGAAAAGAACAAATTTCAATTAGCACTTTATTTCGGTGTTGCGTATTTACGTATTTTACTTTATGCCATTTTTGGTCATTATGATGTTCTTTATTTACACACTGCAGAGCGCGGGAGTTTCTACCGTAAAGCAATACTTGCAAGAACACTGCGAAAGTTCGGCATTGAGACAGTGATGCATCACCATGCTGCTGAGTTTGAAAAATTTTATGCTGGACTTACTGCGAAGAAAAGAAACTTTGTTAAAGAAACATTGGAACTTGTGAGTCTTAATATAGTACTAAGCAATCGGCTCATCCCCATGATAACAGATAAAGCACCAAAGGCAAGTGTTGCAGTACTTTATAATGCTGTTAATACATATGAGAAGAATCCATATAATGAAAACTCACAAAATTTACTCTTTCTTGGGCGTCTTGGAGCTAGAAAAGGAACATACGATTTATTGAGGGCAATAAAGGAGTTAGATGACGTACTGCCAACTGAAGTCAAGGTTAATCTATGCGGAGATGGCGATGTGGAAGGAGTCAATGCTAAGGTGAAAGAATACGGTATAGAACATCGTATTGTTCATATTGGCTGGATTGACAATAATCAAAAGAGGGATTTCATGGAGAATTCTATGGTGAATGTGTTGCCTTCCTATAATGAGGGACTTCCGATGAGCATCTTAGAAACAATGGCATATGGAATTCCTAATATTAGTACAAATATTGCATCTATTCCGGAAGTAATTCATGATAATATAAATGGGTATATGGTTTTACCGGGAGATATTGAAGGCCTAAAAAAAGATATTTTGTCACTTTGTTGCGACGAAAAATTACGCGTTAGATTTAGTTGGCAGGCTTGGCGCGATATTAACGAAAAATTTGCAATAGATGCGCATATTTCTCAACTAAAGCAATATCTGCAGAAACTTGTTTGAGGTGAATTAGAGATGAAAAAAATAGGTATTTGTGCATGCTATGACACAAGGAATTATGGCAGTATGCTGCAATCCTTAGCAACGCAAGCTATAATCGACCAAATGGGCTTTAATAGTGAGTTCATCATTTATAAAAAGAAGAAAACACTTGGCTTTTTACTGAGACAAGTTCCACGTTTGCTAAATAAAAATTTGATGTTTGATAAAATGCTTGTTTATAAGAAAAAAAAAGCTTTGCGTAAACATCCTGACATCAGGAAGATGGAGTTGGTGAGGGAAGGTGCATTTAAGAGTTTTCAAAAGAACTATTATAAACATTTTTCACCTGTGTATTACGGCTATGCTGCATTGTGCGAAGGTGCCAAGAATTATAAATCTGTAGTTGTTGGAAGCGATCAGCTCTTGACTCCTGGTGGATTAGCGACTAATTTTTATAATCTGCTATTTGTACCAGATGAGATTAACAAAGTTTCTTACGCGACTAGTTTTGGCGTTGACAAAATACCAATTTACCAGTTAAAAAGAACGAAAGATTATCTCAGGCGAATTGATCATATAAGCGTGCGTGAAGTAAAGGGGGCACAAATTGTAAAAGAAGTTTCTGAATGTGAGGCAAAAATTGTTGCAGATCCTACGCTTCTTTTAACCCGAGAAGAATGGACTAATCTGATTCCTGAAAAAAAAATTGTTAAGACACCCTATATTTTTTGCTATTTCTTGGGCGAGAACGTACAACACAGGGAGGTTGCTGAACAATTAAAAGAAGCAACCGGACTGCAGATTGTATGTACGCCATATTTAGATAGTTTTGTTGAGCGAGATATGACATTCGGAGATAAACAGTTATTTGATATTGGTCCGGATGATTTTATTAATCTGATCAGAGGGGCAGAATATATACTTACAGATTCATTTCATGGAAGTGTTTTTTCTATCTTGCATCATAAGAAGTTTGTTATATTTAATCGTTTTACGGATGGAAAACATTCCCGAAATTCAAGAATTGATAGTTTGTGTAAGTTGCTCGATCTGGAGGTCTGTCGTTTTAGGGGAAATGTTGTCCTGCAAATATATGAGCCAATAAAGTATACGTCTGTAGACGAGAAGTTACATCTGCTTCGATCAGAATCATTGGAATTTTTACAATCAGCATTAAGTTGAGGGGGAAAGGCGTTATGCTAAAACTGGAAAAAAAAGAACAGTGCTGTGGCTGTACAGCATGTGCTAATGTTTGTCCTAAAAATTGCATTAGTATGAAAGCCGATGTAGAAGGATTCCTATATCCAGTAGTTGATATATTGAACTGCATTCATTGTGAACTATGTGAAAATTCATGTCCAGTACTCCATAAGCAAAAGGTTCATAATATGGAGCGTAAAACTTACGCCGTACGCTCAAAAAGCTTTGACAATCTTATGCACAGCACATCTGGTGGTATATTTGAGCCTTTTGCTGATTTTGTATTAAAAAAGGGAGGTGTTATATGTGCGGCCTCATACGATAATGAATTTAATGTCAGCCATATAATAATAGAACATCGCAATATTAATTTATATGATAAAATCAAAGGTTCTAAATATGTTCAAAGTAATATGAAGGATTGTTTAGGGCAAATTGAACAGTTGTTATGTAGGAAGAAACTTGTTGGGTTTGTTGGTACGACATGTCAAGTGGCAGGTTTAAAGTCTTTTTTAAAAAAGGACTACCCCAATTTAATAACGATAGATTTGGTATGTCATGGTACACCATCTCCTAAATTATGGCGTAAATATTTGGATTATCAGTCGATTAGATATAAATCATGTATAAAAACAGTATCATTTAGAAGCAAAGTATATGGATATCATAGTGGCGGTATGATGGAAATCATCTTCGAAAATGGAAAAGTATATCGTAGTAGTGCCAGAACAGATTATATGTTAAAGAGTTTTTTTACAGAAATCGCCTCACGTCCTATATGTTATGAATGTCCGTTTAAAGCGCTAGAGCGAGTTAGTGATCTCACCGTCTATGATTGTTGGCATTTTAGCCAACTTGTAGTTGAAAAAAAAGATGATGATAAAGGCTATACAAACGTTATTGTACAATCTTCCAAGGGTGAACAATTGTTAAAAAATCTTAAGGATAGTATAATATGTCATCACGTAGATACTGAATTAGCAATAAATTATGATGGGATCATGATTAGGGAGATTGCTAAAAAGCATAATAGAAGGGATGAATTTTATATAGGATTGGATAAAGCTCCTTTAGCAGAACATATTCAGAATATGATCCCAGTAAGTACTAAAGATTATACAGTTGAAACGGTAAAACAATTACTTTATAAAATTGGTATTTTGCAAAAAGTACGCAGATTTATGAAGTAAAGAGTAATTCTATATATTTAAACTGAGGGAAAACAATGTGTAATAAAAAAGTCAATGATACTCCGTTTTTTAGTTTGATTATACCTGTTTATAATTTAAAAGGTTATTTAGAGAATTGCTTGCAAAGCATTAAAATTCAAACTTTTGGAAATACGGAAATAATATTAATAGACGATGGATCTACAGACGGAAGTGAACGTATTTGCGATCAATATGCAGAGGAGGATGATCGGGTCATAGTAATTCATACGGCAAATGGTGGTGTTTCGGTAGCTAGAAACTTAGGGTTGCAAAAGGCTAGTGGCAAATACATTGTTTTCATCGATGGTGATGATATTATCAAATACAATTATTTACAAACATTTTATAAATTGATCTGTATTGAAGACGATGTGGATATAGCATTTTGTGGAGTTGAGATTTATGGTCGCAATTCTGTCTTACAAGGAAGTCATGCTAAGGATGGATTGCTAACGAAAGAAGAAATGCTAGAGCATTTATACCGAAGAGATTCATTCAGAGGATATTTGTTTAATAAAGCTTATAAGAAAAGCATAATTCAAAATAATCATATTACTTTTCAAAAAGATATACATATTTGTGAGGATTTATTATTTAATACAGAATTTATTATTAACGCCGATATTGGTAGACTGGAGAATTGTGCTAATTATATCTATGTTCAGAGACAAAATAGTGCGGTACATGCAAGATTTAATTTAAAGCAGTATACTGTAATAAATGCTTATTTTCAAATAGAAAAAAAACTTCAAGGCTATAGTAGTGATTACATATTTAATTTAGTATATGGTAATTTATTAGCTCATAGTGCAACTTTATTTTTGAAAACAATATTAACAAGAGACGGAGAAGTACTCAAAATTCATCATAATTTAAAAAAAATGATAATCAAAAATTTTGGGTATTTTTTTAAAAATAAATATGAAAAAAAAGTTTTCTTTAAGATTCTATTAGCTCGGGTATTATCAGTATTTTAGGAAGGACATATATGAAATGACGTTCAGAATTAATTTGAAAAGAGATTTTTTACCAATTATGAATCTTTTTTTGTTTTCTATAATGATTTTATTGAAAGCTTATGGAGATGCCATGCTGGCTAACGATAAACCATTAGGTACAACTGATGATTTTAAATATGTTTTATTGATTATTTCTACATTTCTATCCATGCTTCAGGTAGTAAAACGCGGTAAAATGCACAATATATTTGTTAAAGATTTTAAACATTTTTGTACTCTTATTTCTATATGGCTATTGATTTCAGTCGCTTTAAGTTTTAATGCTAAGATGCCCCGCATTGATTCCATAAAATATTTATTATTTATCATTATGGCGTTTGTGTATGCATATGGTATGATTAATATTCTTAATGAAGATATGTTACAAACGTATTTTAAAATGGCGCTTGTTATTTGCTTCGCTTGTTATTTTATCTTTGAAAAAGGAGTAGCGTTATTTTCAGAAAGTAATTTAGTATTAATTTCTTTTGCTGATTCCGCTTCTCCGTTTGAATCAGCTTATGCTGCTGGCACATCAATTGCAATGTGCGCTTTTTTCAGTTATTATAGAAAAAATAATTTTCTTTGGTTAATAGTGAGTATGCTTTTTTGCTTTTTAACATTTAAAAGGGCCTCTGTTATCATGATGTTTATCTATTTTTTTATACCTCTTCTGACAGATAAAGATAAAATAATACATAAACGAACAGTGTGGCTACTGGGGGGGGCATTCACGATAGGCACGGTGTTCATGTCTTATTTATTTAGATATAGGTATATCGATATTGTGAATCATTATTTCAAAATAGATTTAAATCAATTGTTTATGGGAAGAATTAGGCTCTATAATACTCTTTTACAAACCGATTATAAGATGGCGGGTTTAGGAACTTCTCTGGATCAAATGCACTATTTAGCAAATAAGACAAACGGAATTGAACTTGAGTTAGTCCAATTATTACTAGAAGTAACTATCATTGGTTTAATTGCATTTATAATCTATTGTTTATCGTTGACAAAGAGAAATTTATATTGCGTAGCTATTATTATATTTACTTTATTTAATATGATGACGTCCTCTTCGTTATCAAGTCCGTTTGCATGGATATTTACTTATCTGACAATTTGGAGTATTCGTAAGAGGCATGTCAGTTAGGAGCTTGTGTTATGGACGTAAAGTATTCGGTCATTGTGCCATTGTATAATACTGAAAAATACATATTTGAATGTTTGAACAGTTTATGCGCTTGTGACAGAGCGAATTTAGAGATAATAGTAGTGAATGACGGCTCTACAGATCATAGTGTTAAGATTGTAGAAGCATGGCAGAAAAAAGATAGTAGAATATATATGTATCATCAGAAGAACTCAGGTGTTGCAACTGCAAGGAATAATGGTATAGAAGCTGCTAACGGTGAATGGATTTTTTTCGTTGATGCTGATGACTATGTATTACCCGGTATGTTTCAAAAAATAGATGATGTAGTTAAGCAGTATCCTAATTGCGACTACTTTTGTTTTGCATATGACAGCGTAAAGAAAATAGAAAATATTCAATTATCAGATAATAAAGAAAAGCTAGTTCTTTCAACGTTAAAGGTAACCAATTATACCAATGAATTCAGTACAGTGCCAAGGTTAGCAGGAATTTGCGGGAAGATTATCAAAAAAAGTTTCATTAAGAAACATAGAATTCACTTTATACCTGGACTTGTTATGGGAGAAGATATGTTATTCAATATGGAGATTCTAATGAATCTGAATCAAATAGTATTTATACCTGGAAATTTTTATTACTATAGAATAAATAATCAATCTGCCAGTCGTGGATCAAATAATAAGATTCCAAAAAGTGACTTGAAATTCCAAATTGAATTAGAAGCATTTGCAAACAAATATGAATTGAATGAAGTACGAAATACAGGATGTATACGCTCTGCACTTGGTGGTATACTAATAAGCTGTAATTCTTGTTTTTACCGATATCCAATAAAAGACTACAAAAAGTTTAAACATAACTTGATGAGATTTATTTCAAATTCAGTTTATGCAAATGCGTTGAAGCAAACAAAAGAGTTTTCAGGATTTAACTTATTTCAAAAAGCTGTACTATTCGGACTGAAGCTGAATATTTACTGGCCTGGTTATTTCTTTAAAAAATTTTATTGGAAGTTTTCAAAAGGATTGTAAGGGGAAAATAAAAATGAAGGTTGGAATTGTTACATTGGTAGGTAATAATTATGGGAATAGATTGCAGAATTATGCACTACAAGAATCTATTAGATCATTAGATAGTAATATTGAAGTATATACATTTAAAAGAAACTATTCAAGAGATGTTTTCTTGGGAAAATGTAAGCATCTATTTAAAAGTATTTCACATCCTGATAATTCTATAAATCGAGAAATTAAAAGAAAATTTTCTGGATTTAATCATAAATATATAACCTTTTCTAAAGAGATACTATATAAATCAAAATTAAATACTACTTTAAATGATTATTATGATTATTTTGTTGCAGGAAGCGATCAGGTATGGAATCCGTTTTACACTTTAACTTCTGGTACAGATTTCTTAACTTTTGCAGATTATGATAAAAGAATCTCATACGCTGCTAGTATGGGGGTTAGTACTTTTCCGTATACAAAAAAAGATACATACAGGGATTGGATTTATGGAATGAAGGCGATTTCTGTTAGGGAAGAGCAGGCTAAAATTGCAATTGAAGCATTAACAGGCAGACAAGTTCAAGTTCATTTAGATCCGACTATGCTATTAGATCGTAATGAGTGGGAAAAAATTGAAACTAAGCCATCTTGGTATAAGAATGATCGATATATACTTATGTATTTCCTGGGTGATGAGCCAGATATTGTAATGAACAAAGTGAAAAAAGAGTCATTAGAATGTGGTACAAAAGTCATATATATTTACAAACCCTCTCAGGGGAAACAGTATATTCATGATCCGGCAGAATTCATTTGGTTAATGCATCATGCAGAGAAAATTTATACGGATTCGTTTCATGGATGTGTATTTTCATTAATATTTGGTAAAATTTTTACCGTATTTGAAAGATTAGGAAGAGAAACTAATACTGGTTCGAGAATCGAGTCTTTGCTTAGTAAATTTCAATTGTACGATAAAGCTGATTCTTATGTGGAGGTAAGTGGATACGATAAGGAAAAAGTATTATCACTGATCGAAAACGAACGAAAAAAGGCAAGACTGTATTTGTGTGAATGTTTAAATATTATTTAGAGCCGGAGGAATGTAAGTGAGTCGAAGTCAAAATGCTGTCAGAAACATCGGGTGGGGGGTTTTGAATAAATTAATAGCAACTTTCATGCCATTTATAACAAGAACGGTTTTATTGTATAAACTTGGTACAGAATATATCGGATTAAACAGTTTGTTTACATCTATTCTAGGACTTCTCAGTCTGAGTGAACTGGGGATAGGAACCGCACTCATATTTAGTATGTATGAACCCCTTGCAAAAGGAAATACGGCTAAAGTTTGTGCATTGATGAAATTATATAAAAAGTGTTATTTTTGGATAGGGGCCATTGTCCTTTTGATTGGACTGATTATAATGCCTTTTTTAGAGAAATTGATAGCGGGAGGTTATCCAAAGGATATTAACATCTATGTACTGTATACTGTATATCTGTTTAATACAGTGTTAACATATTGGCTTTTTGCGTACAAAAAATCTCTTTTAATAGCTTGCCAGCGAGTGGATATGCAGAGTAATATTAATTCTTTTGTAATCATGGTACAAAATCTAGCACAATTTATACTGGTATTAATATTTAGTAATTATTATTTCTATCTGTTGGTTTTGCCATTATGTACTGTTTTAGAAAATATACTTGTATTAGTTATTGTTGACAAAAAATTTCCGCAATATAAACCTTACGGGAAAATCGCGATATCTGAACTAGGCGGGATTAAACAAAAAATTATTGGATTGTTGTTTCAGCGAATAGGAAATGTTGTACTAAGTTCAGTAGACAGTATAGTGATTTCAGCATTTCTTGGATTGACAGTACTTGGAAGCTATAATAATTATTATTATGTAATCAATGCAGTTTTCGGTTTTTTGGCAATTATGCAAACGTCTTTGAAACCGGTTGTCGGAAATGCAATCGTATTGGAAAGCCATGATAAAAACTATGAAACATTCAGCATGATTAATTTTTTATATCTATGGATAGTAATTTGGTGTTCCTGCACTTTAATGTGTTTATACCAGCCATTTATGGAATTATGGGTTGGAGAACAAGCGGTTTTTAATTTTAGCATGATAGTTATATTGGTGATTTATTTTTTTACATATAAATGGGGAGATATTCTGTTTGTGTATCAGGAAGCGGCTGGCATATGGTGGGAGAGCAGATATGTTCCGCTGATTGCAGCAATTCTGAATTTGGTAGTTAACATTGTGTTGGTTAAGTTAATTGGATTAGCAGGAATCCCTATTTCTACCATCATAAGTGTAGTTTTTGTTTATAATTATGGCTATGCGAAGATATTGTTTAAAAACTATTTTGGAAGTGAAAAACTTGTAATATTTATACGACAACAGTTTGTTTATCTGGGAGCTGGATTAATTATATGCATTGTGACTTATTCAATATGTTCGTTATTAGAAACACAAAAGGTTGTCACTTTGATTGTGCGTTTTCTGATATGCCTCATTGTTCCGAATATTTTTTTGCTGATGATGTTTTTTAGAAAGAAAGAGTTTAAAAGTGCGCAGAAATTGATTGTTAATAAATTTCGAAGAGGAAAATATGGTGAGTAAATTATTACGCAGGATAAAAAAATATTTTATAGCTATTTATAATATCATATGGTTTACGATTTATACTAATAATGCTGCTCCGCTTAAATCTGATTATTCTGAAGACAGTATCTGGAAGGGTATTGTAACATTTACTAATGAAAATAGAAGTATCGAATATAATTTCTTTTTAAAAGAGTTTGGAAAAGAGAATGAATTCAAATGGGTTGGCGGTGTCTATACTGGTAATGCTATTGTTGGAATTGCGAATGGCGCTGTATCTTGTATGGTGCTGGATTTGAAAAAGAATCAGCTTTCTAACATCGGTTCTCTTAACGTTGGTGATTTTAAATGGAGTGGAGGTTGTTTTTTTAATGGAACTGTTTATGGTTTTCCTAGAAAATCAAATAATTTAATGGTATTTCCAATTTCGGATGGATTGCCTCCAGATGAAATAAGTTTAGAAATATCTTATAGCAAAGAGCATCATTACGGAGGTGTATGTACAAAGGATGGAATCATATATCAGCCGCCAAGAAATTCTAATACTATACTTAAAACTGATCTAAAAAATAACAAAACTAAAGAAATAAGTATTAGCAAAGATAGAAGAAAATTTAGATATTGTGGATCTATTATACATCCGAATGGATTGATTTATATGTTCCCGGAATATATGGAGAAGGTAATGGTTATTAATCCAAAGACAGATAAAGTTTACTTTATAGGTAAGATTTTCTCATCTATGACCTTTGATGCATGTATTGGATATGATGGAAATATTTATGGTTTTAGTGCATATTCAAATGGAATTTTGAAAATTGATGTAAATAAAAATACTGCAAATATGTTGTTTGATGATAAAAAATTCGGATGTTATGGATCGATATTAGGAGCTAATGGAAATGTTATAGGGGTACCTGGGGATGGTAATCAAATATACGAGTATAATATAAAAGAAAATTGCGTGAAAGTAATTGCATCCTTGGAAGAAAAGGGCCCCGCAAAATGTGCTGGATCTGCAGTAAGCGATGATGGAACTATTTATTGTATTCCTGCCTTGGGTAATAAAATATATATGCTGAAACCAGGAGAGTCTATAAAGATACCTGGAGAGCTGTTGCAATCATCCTATTTTAATGGGAATTATTAATAATGGGAGAAAATGAAAATGGAAAAATTACTATATAAGATACACAAAAACTTATGCGGTTTAAAATGTAAGTTGTTTTATAAGAAGTATTTTAGCGGAAATGGAAAACTTATCACGGATAAAAATACAATATTTATTTTTGAACCTGGAAGTATGATCTATATACAAGATCGATTGACGCTAAATGGAAATAGTCGTTGCAATAATGGGAAAACATCTATTATCCGCTTGGATGAAAATGCGAAACTGAATATCAAAGGCAATGGTAGCATATATTATGGTGCAGATGTGATTTTATTTAGAGATGCTGTATTTAATTTAGGAAATACATTCATTAATAGTGACTGTAGGATAAGATGCCATAAACAAATATCAATTGGTGATCATTGTGCTATTTCACATGGGGTAACTATTATGGACTCAGATGTGCACAGCCTTAATGGTAGCCGTAATACTAAGCCTGTGTATATTGGGAATTATGTGTGGATTGGAACACGCGTCACATTATTAAGTGGAGTTCGAATAGGTGACGGAGCTGTTTTGGCTGCGGGAGCGTTGGTTACATCTGATGTACCACCAAAAACATTAGTGGGCGGGGTTCCAGCTCGTGTTTTAAAAGAGAATATAGAGTGGGAGTTGTAGAAAGTGCCAATCCAAATTATAGATAAAAAAAAGTGTACTGGTTGTGAGGCGTGCAAAAACATATGTCCTAAATTGTGTATCAATATGAAAGAGGATCTGTTAGGTTTTTCATATCCGGTTGTTAATTACAAAAATTGTATTCATTGTGAACTTTGCATCAAAACATGCCCATTAATCAATATAAATGAGGATATCGGAATTGTAAAAAGAGATGTGGATGTATATGCGTGCTGGTCATTAGATAGGGAGATAAGATATCATAGTACTTCAGGTGGGATGTTCTCAGAGCTATCTAAAATAGTATTAGAGGACGGAGGATATCTTGTTGGTGCAGCATATAATCTTGAATGTAATGTGCAACATGTGATAGGTGCTAATGATTTTGACCTCCAAAAAATTCGTCAATCTAAGTATACACAAAGCAGAATAGGTGAGGTATTTATTCAAGTGAAGAGATTATTGGATAATGGAGAAAAAGTCTTATTTTGTGGGACACCTTGCCAAATAATGGGGTTGAAAAAATATCTAAAAAAAGAATATGAAAATTTAATTTCAGTGGATTTTATATGCCGAGGAGTGAATTCTCCAAAAGCCTATCGCTATTGGTTAAAGGAATTAGAGGAAACAAATAATAGTAATGTAACAAATGTTTGGTTTAAGTATAAATCTGGAGGATGGAAAAAATCTCCTATGTGTACAAGGATAGACTTCCAGAATGGGAGAAAATGTATTCAAAAAGGAAATAAAAATTATTATATGCGTGGATATTTGGGGCCTAATCTGTACATTCGGCCAAGTTGTAGCGACTGCAAATTTAAAAGTGCAAATAGAAGTTCAGATATTACTTTAGCGGATTTTTGGGGAATATCTAAAGAACTAGATGACGACCAAGGCACATCGCTGTTGCTTATTCATACTGAAAATGGGAGAAAACTTTTTATGCGCTGCCGCAATAATTTATTCGCGGAAAAAAGAACATTGGATGAAATACTAGAGGGTAATGCGTGCTTCAATGAGTCAGTTAAAATAAATTCTAAAAGTGAGGAATTCTTAGCCAGATTAGGAGAAAAGCCATTTTCCAAGCTGGTAAAAGAATATACATATGTTCCCTTGTATTCAAGAGTGAAAAACAAGATTTTTAGAACGTTTAAGAAAATAGATAGGATGGTGAAGCGATGAATTTAAAAAATGAATTAAAAAAAGTTAGAAATTTCTTCGTTCCTTCCAAAGTAATTCACATATCTGTATCAACGTCATCTCCTAATGATCTTCTAAGGGGAGAAGTGATTCTCATTACTGGTGGTGCTACAGGTATCGGTAAATCTGTTGCGGAATATGCTGCAAGGCAGGGAGCAAAGGCGATTATTATTGGCAGGCGAAGGGAGAAACTGGAAGAGGCATGTGACTTTATTGGAAATGATACGTGTAGATTTCTTGAATTTGATATAACTAAAAGTGTCGAGTATCAAGAATTTTTTAACAAAGCAGAAAAAATTTTTGATATGCCTGTTACTGGATTGGTAAATAATGCAGGAATATATATACAGAAAGGCATGATGGATTTTTCAGTTGCAGACTATGATAATATATTTAATGTAAATTTAAAAGCGCCGCTTTTTCTAATGCGGGAATATGTAAGATATTGCATGGTAAAAAAAATAGCAGGTAATTTGGTTGTTACCGCGTCAAATAGGGGATTGTATGGGGACGTAGGCCCTTATGGCATCAGTAAAGCAGCAATTGGCAATTATGTTGAAGGAATGGCAAGAGATTTAATTGGAACTGGTATTAGGGTAAACGCAGTTGCGCCAGGGATGACTGCGTCGGAAATAAATCATATTGATGTTGAAGGCAACATGTATACGTCATCTGCTAAAGGGGAGAGGGTTTTGCTTCCTGATGAGATTGCGGAAGTGATCTGTTTCCTTTTGAGCAATAATAGCAAATGCATTACAGGTGCTATTATTCCTTGTGACGAAGGGGACAGACTTAGATAATTTTCCAGACGATACAACTTTACTAAAAGTTTATAAAATCTGCCTCAGATTGAGAACTGACAAAACCGCTCTCTTACAGAGGTCTATAGGGTTAACTACATTAATGCCATCCACTACTCCGTACATGATATCGGTGTCATCTGTAAGTTTGCCTCTTCTGTAATTCCTGACAATAGAGGTGGATAAAAATGAAAGTTCGAAATATAGACTGTCTGTTTTAAAGAGTTTGAAAGAAGGGGAGTAAAATATATATTAATCTTTGTGCAGATGGGCTGTGCGGAATGAAAGAAGCCATAGCAGCTGCGTATCCAAATACCTTATATCAGGGGGATTGTACATCTAGCATATAATACTATTAAATACGTTGAGGATAAGGATTGAAAGCCGTATTGTGCGGATCTAAAAACGATAAATTAGATGCCAACATAAGAGATAGCTTTGGATGTACTTCTCGGATCATCGAAAAAAATTCGAATTTGATGAGAAGCTTGAAACAGAACCAGTATGCTATCTCCTGATATTCAAGTTTCCGTAACGGTAAGAAAATTAATGTACAGGACAAATGTGATAGAATGCCTGAATGCCACCTAACGCAAGTTAAACCGTTAGGGCGGAGTTTTAGCTTGCTTTTGATTATATCTGCATTTGCTATTATATATTACTCAAGGACTGAACGCATAGAATGTCATTTCAGCTCAATCATTATTATATAAGATGAGTATTCCATATTTGTTTTGTATTTAGTATTTAGCGTAGCAACTAGTTGTTATTTAAACTTTATCATTATAAAGTCTTGTTTTACAAAAGTGTAACCTTAGGATAAAGAGACTTCAGATTTATTCGTGCATCTGCCGTTGTAAACTGCCAGTCTACAGTACC
>ENA-OQNO01001178-OQNO01001178.1-human-gut-metagenome-genome-assembly--contig:-NODE-1178-length-18715-cov-2.815419_pt1 | contig 18715 bp, 11 predicted proteins | sample MGYA00242629_ERZ504880 | MGnify/ENA primary metagenome ERZ504880 (study PRJEB26092, sample SAMD00036377) | human gut metagenome | host: Homo sapiens | study: EMG produced TPA metagenomics assembly of... | reverse complement strand
TTGCCGAAAATAATCCCTCTGACATCAGATATCTGGTCACCTCCTCCGGCTACGTGGAAGGCTGGGCAACCTACGTGGAATCATACGGCTATGAATATGCCGCCTCCCTTATGAATGATCCGGATTCCGCCAAAAATGCCGTCCGGCTTGCCTGGTTAAACAGGAGTATGAATCTGTGCATTTACTCCCTGATCGATATCGGCATTCATTACAGGGGCTGGGATGCAGCCCGCACTGCTGTCTTTCTGAAAGCATTTGGCATCAACAATGCTTCCACTGCTGCCGAAATCTATCAGTATATTGTGGAAACGCCCGGTAACTATCTGAAATACTATTGGGGATATCTGAATTTCCTTGACTTGAAAACAGTCTGTCAGAAAAGACTTGGAGATGATTTCGACCTGAAAGAATTTCACCGCCGGATTCTGGACATCGGACCTGTACAGTTTCCGGTTCTGGAAAAATACATGAAGCAATGGAATTAACAGCTTCATATAGCTTTTCTATAGTAATTCCATAAAATGTCCTGACTGTAATATGTGTGCTCACAAAAATGGGACTGCCGCACTGTTATTACCTGCGACAGCCCCATAATTATTATTTCATACGTATTGTTTACCTGCTCATGATTGCTTTTCTGATAAGATCCACCGGTATAATAAGTACTGCAAGTACCATGGATACCAGTAATGCCTTTGGCTCAAGCAGAGTTGTGTTAAATACTTTTCCGCCGATTTCAATGATAATGGTCTGAAGAACAAAGATTGCTCCCATTACCAGTACGAAGTTCTTATTCTCCCCGATATGCTCAAACAGATTAAACTTCTCAGATCTGGTATTCAGACTGTTAAAGATAATCGCATAAATGAAGAACGCAAACATAAATGTTTTCTCATAAAGCTTCGGATCTGCACAGCCCGCAGGGATTACCCAACTGGTAATGCCACCGATATTCTCAAGTATCAGGATAGAACCAAGGGTAATAAATATTGCACTTACTCCGATCGCTGACTTGATGTACGGAGTCAGAATATTATCTGTTCTCTTTGCCGGCTGATCTTTCATATATCTGTCAAGAATAGGTTCTCCACCAAACGCCATGGCAGCCAGTGTATCCATGATCAGGTTGATCCAAAGGATCTGGACAATGGAAAACGGCTCTGTCCATCCCAGGATCGGTGCAATGATATTCATTAACAGAGTACTGATATTTACAGTAAGCTGGAAAATGAGGAATTTTCCAACAGATTTCGCCATAGTCCTGCTGTTAAGCACACAGTCTTTAATGGAAGTCAGACTGTTATTAAGGATAACAACATCTCCTGCCTCCTGTGCAACTGCTGTACCATCTCCCATTGCAAAACCAATGTCTGCCTGTTTTAATGCGGGAGCATCGTTCACACCGTCACCGGTCATAGATACGATATTACCCTTGTTCTGCCATGCCCGGACAATACGGATCTTATGTTCCGGTGAAACACGGGCATAGACACTGATGTGTTCCACAAAGTTTTCCAGCTCTGCATCGGTGAGATTTTCAATTTCTGCACCCTCGCATGCTTCCGAGATATCTTTTAAAATACCGATTCTTTTCGCGATAGCAGCAGCAGTAATTTTGTGGTCACCGGTAATCATAATCGGTTTAATACCTGCCTGAATACATTTTGAAACCGCTTCTGCAGATTCCTCACGGGGAGGATCCATCATGGAAATGAGTCCCAGGAAAGTAAGGTCGTCTTCAAAATCCAGGGAAAGGGAAGCAGGTGCAGGAAGGACTTTATATGCAAATGCCAGAACACGCAGTCCGTTCATGGAGTAGTGTTCGTTCATTACAGCAAGATCTTCAGCATCTTCCGGTGTAAACGGACAGGCTTCGCCTTTTTTCTGAATGGAGGACAGGCGGTTGCTCAGAACATCCACCGCACCTTTTGTAATCATGATGATACGTCCGTCAATGTTGTGTAAGGTGGACATCAGCTTACGATCGCTGTCAAACGGTATTTCACTGATACGCGGGAATTTGGCACGTGTAGGAAGTGCTTGCACACCTACCTTGTCACCCAGGTTAATCAGTGCAGTTTCCGTAGGATCACCGATTTCTTTTCCGTCCAGATTGGTAGAGTCATTACAAAGGATACTGGAATATAATAATTGTTTCTGAAAGGTATCTCCAGGATCAATGTCTTTGGCGGCAATGTTCTTACCATCGATATAGTAGTTTTCTACGGTCATTTTGTTCTGAGTCAGCGTACCTGTTTTGTCGGAACAGATAATAGAAACACTGCCCAGTCCTTCCACTGCCTGGAGCTTTCTGACAATGGCATGTTCCGCTGCCATTTTCTGCGTTCCAAAAGAAAGTACAATAGTTACAATGGAACTCAGGGCTTCCGGGATAGCAGCTACCGCTAATGCTATGGCAAATAAGAAAGAGTCTCCGATTGGATTACCACGGAAAATATTGATACCAAATACCAGGGCGCAGACTACTAAAATAAGTATGGAAAGCTTCTGACCAAAGTTATCCAGATTCACCTGAAGGGGTGTCTTTTTCTCAGAAGTGGATTTTAACAGGCTTGCGATTTTTCCCACTTCTGTTTCCATACCAATTGCAGTTACCAGGAATGATCCTCTTCCGTAAGTCACGAAACTACCGGAAAACAACATATTTGTCTGGTCACCCAGAGGTTTTTCACCGGTAAGTACCTGATCTGTCTTTTCTACACTGACACTTTCACCGGTAAGCGCGCTTTCATTGATCTTAAGGCTTGCATTTTCAATAATACGTCCATCAGCAGGAATGTAATTACCGGCTTCTAATACAACCAGGTCACCGATAGTTACTTCGGCAGATGGAATTTCATGTACAATACCGTCTCGCATAACTTTAGCAGTAGGAGCTGACAGCGTTTTTAAACTATCCAGTGACTGTTCTGCTTTAAGCGTCTGGACGGTACCTAATATGGCGTTTATGGTAATTACAACAAGAATTACTATTGTGCTTTCAATATCTCCTAAAAATCCGGATACGACAGCGGCAACGATTAAGATAATAACTAAGAAATCTTTGAATTGTTCCAGAAATATCTGTAAAGTACTTTTCTTTTTTCCCTCAACCAGAACATTTTTTCCGTATTTGTTCTGATTTGCAATGGCTTTATCAGTGGTCAGATATTCACTGCTGCCATTTACCTGTTCCATAACTTCTTCTTTGGAAAGGGTGTAATAATTCTTCATATGAATGCCTCCTTTATATGGTTCCTTGTATGCATAAAAAAAACGATACCCCTATTGCATACAATTCACGCTGCAATAAAAGTCTCGCTACTTAGTTACGATACGGATGGAAACCATCGTACTGACGACATCGTAAACACTCTCGTGTTAGCTACTCCCTTTTACTTCTTTAATAAAGATAAGACATAAATGAGAAAATGTCAAGGGAAAAATATTTTTTCAATCGGGCAGAGTTGTATTTGCAGCATTATAGCAGTAGTATTTGACAAAAAAGTGGAAATTACTCAAAAGTTTTAGAGATATATGGGAATAAGTGAGACGAATAAACTAAATATGATAACAAATGGAATTCCCAATGAAATTATCTGTGTGTTGCTAAGTAGTGTAATGCCGTTTGAGGAATATTTAAATAATATCCTCATATAAAGCCAAAGTATGAGAATTAATATAAATGCGATTAATATATTAAACCGAATCCACATATAACATTCCTGTCTCAGCGTAAGGTCAAGAATACGGCTTTCCACAAATAAACTGGGCTGGAAGGCTAACAGGCTCCCCGTGCCCAAAGCCCCTATGGTAAGAGCGGATTCAAGTTTCAAACTACGGTGCTTTAAAATGTACAGACCAGGTATCAGACTTATAACAGCGATGATATCATAAATATTAGTGTAGCTTAGAAAAAATGTTATGTTCATAATTATTCTATAGTATGGTCGATTTCTTGTAAGCGATTCATGATATTGTTTATAACCGTAACGGAAAAAACTATCTATATCAGGTACTTCGGACTGCATATGGATAGCATTATATATGATAATGTGGGAACTGAACAATAAAATAATAATCAGAAAAATAAAAAAAAGTGCAATTATTTCTTTGAATTTATGTTGTTGGTGATTGCTATTGTTTATCATCTTATGTATCCTTTTAGTGAGAAAAATTTTCTGTAAACATGATGAAGAGTTCTTTCTATATAAAATGCAGTTGTGTATAAAATACAAATATATTATACAAATTTTAAAGTATTTGTGATCATAATTGTATTAAACTGTAGATTTAATGTCATGAATTAAGATCAGACGGGAGCGAACACTTTATATGTGTTCTGCTATTACTCATTATATTTGGGTTTTGCTGAGTAAGGACGCTTTGTAAATGATAGGCAGTGTACAGAAAGAGAAGGGGGCGGACCAGGACATTGGTTTGGAATGCGTATAGCAGAGCTGAGCATTTACTTACCTTGCCGGAGTGTTTTTTGGCGGATACAATTCGACTGGCTCCCATCGGATTGTAAGCGGGCAGTGAGCTGCGAAATGCATCAGGATTTCGGAGCGAATGCCCGCGTGCCGCCAAAAAGCGCTTCGGGAAGGTTAGAAAATGCCAGTTCTGCGTTAAGCCTTCCAAACCAATGTCCTGGTCCGTCCCCTTCTCTTTCCGTACACTACCTCTGCATACAAAGCGTCCCTTACTCAGCAAAACCCCAATATAAAGCATTCACTATACTACTAGAAAATGTACAAGAAACCTAAAAGTTTTCAACTATATTCCAGTTCGGTTAAATGATATAGTAAATGTATCAAATAACAAGGGAGGGAATAAAATGGGAAACAAAAATGGAAAATTTTTAAGTCGTTTAAAAGCGAATAAAGAGCTGTTGTTTTTAAGCCTGCCAGGCGGCATATGGTTTCTGCTGTTTACCTATCTGCCTCTGTTTGGAATTTTAGTTGCTTTTAAAAAATTTCGGATAGCAGACAACGGCGGATTTTTCAAAAGTCTGATTGAGAGTGAGTGGGTCGGATTTGACAATTTCAAATTCCTGTTCGCAAGCGGGGATGCAGCCAGAGTATTTTTAAATACAGTCTTGTATAATCTGGTATTTATCATATTGGGAGTGGTGCTTCCGGTTCTGGTTGCCCTGCTGCTCAATGAGATTCGTAACAAAGGCATGGCTAAGATCTATCAAAGCGCCATGTTCCTGCCATATTTTTTATCCTGGGTTGTGGTCAGCTACTGTCTATTCGCATTATTAAACCCGGAAAAAGGTTTTGTCAACAATGTCCTGCAGCAATATGGAAAAGAGGGAATTTCCTGGTATACGGAAAAATCCTGGTGGCCATTTCTGATTATCCTCATGAGCCAGTGGAAGGGAATCGGGTACAATACGGTAGTTTACCTGGCTTCTATCTGCGGGATTGATAAGACATATTATGAGGCTGCAGTCCTGGATGGGGCAACAAAGTGGCAGCAGATCAAATTCATTACATTACCCCTGCTAAAACCGGTTATAACCATTTTACTAATCATGTCAATCGGAAAAATATTCAATGCAGATTTTGGTCTCTTCTACCAGCTGCCTAAAAATTCAGGAGCGCTGTTTGATGTGACGAATGTTCTGGATACCTATATCTTCAGGGCACTGCGCGCCAACGGAGAGATCGGCATGAGTTCTGCGGCGGCATTGTTCCAGTCAACGGTAGGATTTGTATTGATTATGGCTGCAAATAAAATCGTTTCCAAAGTGGACAGCGATAATGCACTATTTTAAGGGGGGAATGGAATGTTTGCCGGATATAAAGAAGCGAAACTTGAAAAAAAGATTCAGAAAATAGAAGCAGAACAGTGTAAATATAACAAAGTAAAGAAACCCACCAATGTGGTTTTTAATATTATTCTCAGTGCGCTCTCTCTGTTTTGTGTAATCCCATTTATTTTTGTCATGATTATTTCTTTTACGGATGAGAAAATCCTGGCTGTGAATGGTTATCAGTTCTTTCCTGAAAAACTGAGCCTTTATGCATATCAATATATCATCAATGCCGGAGAAAATATAATCCGGAGCTATGGGGTTACCATTTTTGTTACCGTGATCGGAACGGTTATCGGTCTTTTGCTCACAGGTACATACGCCTATGCCCTTTCCAGAAAAACCTATGCCTACCGGAAGTTTTTTACTTTAGTCATTACCGTGCCAATGTTATTCAGCGGCGGAATGGTAGCGAATTATTTAGTAGTTTCTAAATTTCTGATGCTGAAAGATACAGTATGGGCACTGATCTTACCACTATGCCTGAACACATTTAATGTGATAGTACTGCGGACCTTTTTCAAAACCAGTATTCCGGATGCAGTTGTTGAATCTGCGAAAATAGACGGCGCATCCGAATGGAAACTTTTCTTCAAAATTGTGATTCCAATGGCACTGCCGGGGCTTGCCACAATAGGTTTATTTCTCACGCTGGCATACTGGAATGACTGGTTCTGTGCCATGATGTATCTGGACGGGAAAGAAATTATGCCGCTGCAATACCTGCTGATACAGATTGAAAATTCCATTGACTGGCTGGCAAGCAATAAATCCATGATGGGCATTGACGGGATACAGGCGGCAGCCAATCTGCCAAAAGAGACCATTAAGATGGCGATTGTGGTTATCTCCACGTTGCCAATCGTCTTTGCTTATCCATTTTTCCAGAGGTATTTCATCAATGGACTGACGATTGGAGCAGTTAAAGAATAGAGAGAAAGCAAATTGATACGTGTAGAAATGTAAATAACCACATGGGCTGTGGAAATGAAGAAAGGGACAGGAATTATGAAATTTAATAAAATCAAAAAAGCAGCAGCAATCATCGCTGCAGGAGCACTGGTTCTGGGAACGGCAGCGGGGTGCGGCAGTAAGGAAACAGCAAAAGGTACAGACGGAGAAGAGGTGGTAACGCTCATTTGGTATCAGGATGGGGATGCACAGAAAGATACTCCTCAGGTGCTGGAAAAAATCAATGAGTATACAAGAGAAAAAATCGGTGTGGAGATCAAAATCAATAATATCGGCTGGGGTGATTATAACCAGAAGATGCAGGTAGTCATTAATACCGGGGATAACTGGGATATGGCGTTCACCAGTTCCTGGGCAAATGATTATCTGCAGATGGCTCAAAAAGGTGCATTTCTGCCTCTTGACGATTACCTTCAAAAAGAGGGAAAGGAAATGTATGAGAAAATTGACAAGCGGTTCTGGGATGCGGCTAAGATAGGCGGCGTAACCTATGGCGTACCAAATGAAAAGGAGATCGGCAGCTATCCAATGTGGGTATTTACCAAAGAATATGTGGATAAATATGATATTCCGGTTGAAGATATCCACACATTAGATGATCTGGAACCCTGGCTGAAGCTCATCAAGGAAAAAGAACCGGACGTGGTACCCTTGTATCTGATTAAGAGCTTTACTGCTCCAACCTATATGGATAAAATTCAGGACCCGGTAGGAATCGAGTATGGGGATGACACATTGACGGTGAAAAATCTGTTTGAAACAGATCAGATGAAAAACACCCTGAATACCATAAGAAAATATTATCTGGCGGGATATATCAATAAAGATGCGGCAACCGCAACAGATGACAAATCGGTGAAACGGTTTGTGACAAAAGGGGATGGACAGCCCTATGCAGATGTGGTCTGGGGAAAAGATCTTGGATACGAAGTAGCAAGTTCCCCCATTATGGATATGCAGGTGACCAATGCTTCAGCCAGAGGTTCCCTGACTGCAATATCAAAGAACTGTAAATACCCGGAAAAAGCAGTGGCATTTTTAAATCTGGTCAACACGGATGAATATTTGAGAAATCTTCTGAACTATGGAATCGAAGGTGTACATTATGAAAAAGTACCGGTGTCGGCAGAGGAGAAAGAGGCCGTAAAAGGAAAGCCATATATATACGACACGAAAGTGAAGCTGATTGAGGAAAAAAGAAAAGATTACTCCGTTCCCTACTGGATACAGGGTGGTTTGTTCAATACTTATGTGCAGGATACAGAGCCGGCAGATAAATGGAATACGTTTAAAGAGTTTAACGACCAGGCGGTCAATGCTCCGTCCTTTGGATTTGATTTTGATGCTGAACCGGTGAGTACGGAGATTGCGGGATTCCGGAACATTCTGGATGAATTTGGACCGTCCCTGTTTACCGGAAGTGTTGATCCTTCAAAATATCTGCCGGAGCTGCAGAAAAAACTGGAGGCCACAGGATTACAGAGGGTAATCGATGAGATGCAGAAGCAGATTGATGAATGGAAGGGGAATGTGGCAAAATAATTCTATGGAAAGGTCATGCCCCCAAATTTCTCCTGAATCCAGACAAAGTATTATTGAGGTATTAGTAAACTTGGTTTATAATATAAGTATTAACAAAAACATAACGAAGGGTTACAGGGTTTACAAAATATAATTCAGGAGGAAAAATCTATGGTTACTCAGATGTTACAGGATAACTTCAGAATGCGAAGGCTGGGGGAAGGGGAATGGCTGCCTGGGGTTGTACCGGGTACGGTTTACACGGATTTACTTTTAAACGGGGAAATGGAAAATCCATTCTGGAAAGACAATGAGGAAAAGGCGTTAAAACTTATGGAGTATGACTATGAGTACAGCACTATGTTCCAGGTGGATCCCGGGGTGTATGAAAAAGACCGGGTATTACTCCGGTTTGACGGGCTGGATACCATTGCCGATGTTTATGTAAATGGAGAGCTGGCTGGACAGGCATATAATATGCACCGGACCTGGGAGTTTGATGTAAAGAAGCTGTTAAATCCGGGACAGGACAATGAGCTGCATGTAGTGCTGCATTCCCCCTTGCAATATATCCGGGATGCATTTGCAAAATCTCCCACCAGGGGATCGGAAGATGCCATGGATGGATTTGTCCATATCCGAAAGGCTCACTGCATGTTTGGATGGGACTGGGGCGCACACTTGCCGGATGCTGGAATATTCAGACCGGTCAGGCTGATTGGCATTGATCGTGCCCGGATTGACAGTGTTTATATTACCCAGATTCATCAGGAGGAAAAAGTACGGCTTCAGTTCCGGGTAGAGGAAGATAAGTGTGAGAGTGTTTCCACTACCTATGATGTAAAGGTTACAGATCCGTACGGGAAATGTACAAACTATGTTAATTCACCCTCTGAAATCACCATAGAACTACCCCGTCTTTGGTGGCCAAACGGATATGGTGCCCAGGATTTATATGAAATAGAAGTCATTCAGAAAACCGGAGGGACTGTGACAGATTCCTGGAAGCGCCGGATTGGTCTGAGAACCATGACCATGGAGATCGTAAAGGATCAGTGGGGATCCTGTTTTGCCCATCAGGTAAACGGCATTTCTATGTTCGCTTTGGGAGCAGACTATATTCCGGAAGATCATATCCTTGGCAGAGTGAACAGCAAAACCACAAGAAATCTCCTGGAACAGTGCAAAGCGGCAAACTTCAACGCGGTACGTGTCTGGGGAGGCGGTTATTATCCAGAGGACTGGTTTTACGATATCTGTGATGAATTGGGACTGGTGGTGTGGCAGGATTTTATGTTTGCCTGTGCCGTTTATGACCTGACTCCTGAGTTTGAAGCAAATATCCGCCAGGAATTTACAGATAATATTAAGCGTCTGCGCCATCATGCATCACTGGGGCTGTGGTGCGGTAACAATGAGATGGAGCAGTTTGTCAAGGAAGGCAATTGGGTGAGCAGGCATTCAGAAGTAAGGGATTACATTCTGATGTATGAGCGTATCATTCCGGAAATTTTAAAAGAATACGATCCCAATACATTTTATTGGCCAGCAAGTCCTTCCTCCGGCGGTTCTTTTGATGAGCCAAACGATCCAAACAGGGGAGATGTACACTACTGGGAAGTATGGCACGGAAACAAACCATTTTCCGAATACCGGAAGCATTATTTCCGTTATGCATCTGAATTTGGCTTTCAGTCCTTTCCAAGTGTCCGGACCATAGAAACCATTACTGACGCTCCCAGGGATATGAATATTTTTTCTTATGTAATGGAGAAGCATCAGAGGAATTTCGGTGCAAATGGAAAGATTATGAATTACCTTCAGCAGACCTACCGCTATCCTTACAGCTTTGAAACGGTGATCTATGCGTCTCAGCTGCTTCAGGCAGATGCAATCCGCTATGGCGTAGAGCATTTCAGAAGAAACAGAGGACGCTGCATGGGAGCAATATACTGGCAGCTTAACGACTGCTGGCCCGTAGCATCCTGGTCATCCATCGATTACTGCCAGCGATGGAAAGCACTTCATTACTATTCAAAGCGGTTTTTTTGCCCGCTGATGATATCCTGTGAGGAAGAAGGACTCTTAACACAGGATGCAGATATGAACAGACAGCATTACCATATAGAAAAGTCGATTCATTTAAATGTTGCAAATGAAACCAGAGCCGATGAAGCCGTAACGGTAAAATGGCAGCTGAGGAATGCGGATGCGGTTGTGCAAAGAGAAGAAAGCAGTGATATTACGGTTCCTGCGCTGACCAGCGTATGGCTTGAGAAAGTAAATCTGCAGCAAGCAGATATGTTTACAGAATATGTCAGCTATCAGCTGATGAAAAATGGAGAACTTATATCAGAAGGGACTGTGATATTTTCCCTTCCCAAGTATTTTAAATACAAAGATCCTCAGCTAACCTGCAGAATAGAGGACGGGGAAATCATTATTCAGGCAAAAACATACGCAAAAAATGTTGAGATTTTAAACCAGAGGGAAGACCTGATTTTATCCGATAATTATTTTGATATGAACGCCGGAGAAAAGCGAATCCGGATAATCAGCGGAAAGCCGGATAAACTGCGGCTCAGAAGCGTTTATGACATTGGATAATGAAAAATTACCACCCCCATCATGAATTTGTCAAGGGCTAAAAGTTGACATAATTTTTTTCATATTTGAATATTTGAGAGCCATAATGTGAATCATTCTATTAAACAAATTAATAGGAGGATGAACGTTATGGCTCTTAATAAAGTAGAAATTTGTGGTGTGAATACATCAAAGCTTCCCCTTTTAAACAATGAAGAAAAAAATGCGCTTTTTGCCCGGATTCAGGAGGGCGATGAAGAAGCAAGAGAACTATACATCAAAGGAAACTTAAGGTTGGTATTAAGTGTAATTAAACGTTTTTCAAGCAGTAATGAAAATGCGGATGATTTGTTTCAGATAGGCTGTATCGGCCTGATTAAAGCAATTGATAATTTTGACTCCACCTTAAATGTAAAATTTTCTACTTATGCGGTTCCGATGATTATTGGTGAGATCCGCAGATACTTAAGGGATAATAATTCGATCAGGGTAAGCAGGTCACTAAGGGACACGGCTTACAAGGCAATTTATGCAAAAGAAGGCTATATGAAGAAACATTTAAAGGAGCCTACCATTAATGAAATTGCCGATGAGATTGGTATTGCGAAAGAAGACATTGTATTTGCCATGGATGCCATCCAGAGCCCGGTCAGTCTCTATGACCCGGTTTATACCGAAGGCGGAGATACACTCTATGTTATGGATCAGATCAGTGATAAAAAGAACAAAGAAGAGAACTGGGTGGAATCCATCTCTTTGAACGAAGCAATTAAAAGGTTGAACGAGCGGGAACGCCATATTATTGAACTGCGTTTCTTCCAGGGAAAAACACAGATGGAAGTAGCAAACGAGATCAACATTTCCCAGGCACAGGTCAGCCGGCTGGAAAAGAATGCATTAAAGAGCATGAAGAACTATTTGAGATAATGAATGATATAAAAGAATGAGGTGAATTCCTCAAAAAATCAGGTATGAAGGTGAGCACATGGAATCAATATGGAGTAAAACAGCAGAAGTAACAGCGATGCCGTCCCTTGCGGATAACCTGGAAACAGAGGTAGCTGTAATCGGCGGAGGTATGGCAGGGATATTAATTGCATATTTTCTACAGCAGGAAGGCAAAAAAGTAATTGTATTTGAAGCGTCCAGGGTAGGAAGCGGGCAGACGAAGAATACAACTGCTAAGATTTCATCCTCTCATAACCTGATCTACCATAAATTAATTCGGGATTGTGGTATTGAGAAGGCGAGACAGTATGCCCTTGCCAACCAGAAAGCAATCAAGGCTTATCAAAATCTGATTGATAAATATCAGATCTCCTGTCATTTTGAGGAACTGCCTTCGTATCTATATTCAGTGTCCAAATCAGAGAGTCTGGAAGCAGAGGTAAAAGCTGCTCAGAAACTGGGGATACACGCAGAATTTACGACCCATACAGAATTGCCCTTTCCGGTTGCAGGGGCAGCTAAATTTTATGGACAGGCACAGTTTCATCCATTGGAATTTCTGGATGCGATCATAAAGGAACTTACGATTTATGAAAATACAAGGGTAAAAAGTGTGGAGGGACAGGAAATCGTAACGGATTCCTATGTAATCCATGCAGAACAGATTGTATTTGCCACTCATTATCCCTTTATCAATGTACCGGGATACTATTTTATGCGGATGCATCAGGAGAGAAGTTATGTACTGGCGCTGGAAAATGCAGCTCAGTTAGACGGCATGTATCTGGGGGTTGACAAAGATAACAGCTTTTCTTACCGAAATTATGAGGATCTGCTTTTAATAGGTGACAGCGGTCACCGTACCGGAGAAAATAAAGCAGGAGGCTGTTATCAGAAATTGTGGGAAGAGGCATCCAGATACTGGCCCGGCAGCCGGGTATCCGCGTCCTGGTCGGCGCAGGACTGTATGACTCTGGATGGAATACCTTATATCGGACAATATTCCAGCCAGACACCGGACTGGTATGTGGCAACGGGATTTGGTAAATGGGGAATGACCTCCTCTATGGTATCCGCAATGCTGATTTCCGATTTGATCATGAAGCGGGAAAATCCATTTATGGAAGTATTCTCACCCCAGCGCTTTCATCTGTCGGCGTCTGCTAAAAATGCAGTGACGGATGGGTATAAGGCAGCCAAAGGGATCTTGTATGAAAACCTGAAAATACCAAAAGAGAATATAGAGGAACTTCCGCTGTCCCATGGCGGCATTGTAGAATATGAAGGAAAAAAAGCAGGTGTATATAAAAATGCAGAAGGGGAAGTTTTTATCGTTGATACCAGATGTCCCCATTTGGGCTGCCAGCTGGAATGGAACCCGGATGAACTGTCCTGGGATTGCCCCTGCCATGGATCCCGGTTTGATTATAAAGGGAACCTCATAGACAATCCGGCGCAGGAGAATCTGAATACGGAGTAAATACGAAAAGGGGAATTAATATGAAAAAAGTCCGGCAGTATCTGACAATACCCAGAAAAAGTTTCCATGGGGAGAAAAAGAAAAAAAGTTTCTTTGAAGGATGGTATCTGAAGCATCAGGCGGGGAGAGAATCCTTAAGTTTTATCCCGGCTTTTCACATCGATGAACAGGGAAACCGTTCGGCTTCCATTCAGGTGATAACCAATGATGAATCCTTTTATACAGAGTTTCCCGCCGAGTATTTTTATGCCAGCCCTATGAACTTTTATTGCCGGATCGGAAAAAATACCTTTTCTGAAAAAGGAATCATACTGGATATTAAAACCAGGGATTTAAGAGTGATAGGAAAGATAAGATACGGTGAACTGAGAACTCCCCGGAAAGACATAATGGGACCGTTTCGGTTTGCACCATTTATGCAGTGCAATCATGGTGTACTCAGCATGCATCATGAACTGACGGGGACGGTTGTTGTTAATGGGCACAGATATGATTTCTCGGGAGGTACCGGCTATATAGAAAAAGACTGGGGCAGCAGTTTCCCCAGTGAATATTTCTGGACTGCGTGCAGCTGGAACGGCGGTGCCGCCGGAGATCTGATGCTGTCACTTGCTAAAATACCTTTTCTAAAAGGAAGCTTTACCGGATGTATCTGCTGCATTATACATGGCGGTAAAGAATACCGGCTTGCCACCTACCGGGGTGTTCGGATCCTGATCTTTAACGCTGAAGAGGCACTGATCCGCCAGGGTAAATACTGGCTACATGCAGAAGTCATTAAGCAGAATCCCTCTGATCTGAAAGCTCCTGTCAAGGGCAGCATGGGCAGGGCAGTGAAAGAGAGCTTAAGCTGTGAAATGCGATACCGCTTTTGGAAACGGGATGAATTAATCTTTGATGTTATCAGCCCCCAGGCAAGCCTGGAAGTAATGAAGGAAAAATATACGCTGTAACGGAATGGATAAACAGGCTGTAAGTATAAAATGCTATTTTATACTGCAGTCTTTTTTGTACGGTAACAACAGCAAGACCTGGTATATAGCGAGGGAAAAAGCTTGAATGTTTCTTGAAACTTTTACCGGGAGTTATCATGTATAATAAATTTAAATTCAATTAGTAGAAAGGCAGGGAGGTGAATTGAGCGCTAAGGAGCGGAGGAATTCACATTTAATAAAAAAATAAACAAATAAACAAACGAATTGTGACTGAAAATGGACAGGAGTTTATGCTATGAAGGAACAAAAGGAATGGAAATCAGGCAGACAGCTGGGAAAAAGAGTTTTGAGCATCCTGCTTGTTTGCGTTATGGTTCTCTCATCAGGACTAACGGCATTTGCCCAGGGAGGTGGACCGGGAGAAGGGATGAAGGATTTAAGTTCGGCGGAAATCAGGATTTCGCCAGACTTTGAGGCCGTTTTTGACGGTACGCCAAAGACACCGGAAATTACGGTGGTGCTGGGGGATGGAACATCGGTAGATCCCAGTAATTATGCAGCGTCCTATAACTATAATATTAATGCAGCAGAAGGAACCTGGACAGGAGAAGTCCCTACCGTTACCATACAGGGAATTGAGGAAAATGGCTATACAGGTAAGGTTGAATCGCACTTTACCATTTTGCCTGCGGATATTAACACGGCGGATTTAACCTTTGTAAGCGATCAGGATGATCCTCTTGCGGATGTTCTGTATACGGGAGAAGAAGTAGATTTTAAAGCACAGATGCATTTAAAAAATAATCAAATTGCAGATCAGAATTATGCAGATCTCCACGACGATACATGGAGTATTGCAAATTACACCAACAATATAAATGCTACTCAGGAAGGCAGTCCCATTACGGCGGAAATCAGTGCCGATGCTGGAAATTATACAGGTACCAGAGTGGTAACGCTTCCGGTAAAGATACTTCCCAAAACGATATCAGATGAGACGTTCCTTGTAGAACTGGGGATGGATGCATCTACAGCATATACCGGAGAAGCAGTGGAACCGGAAGTAGTGGTGACAGATGGAAAAGTAACGCTTGTCAGAGACACCGATTTTACCGTATCCTACAGCGGAGAACATAAAAAAGCGGATGAAGAAGTTACCGTAACCATAAACGGTATTGGAAATTACACGGGAAAGAATGAGACATTAAAATTTATTATTGGTAAAAAGTTAATCTCACATGCTTCCATAACGATGACTCCGGAAACCATAGATGACCAGCCTTATACAGGAAGTGAATGCAAGCCGGAAATTACATTAAAAGACGGTGCAAAGACATTAGTGGAAGATACCGACTATACCATTTTGTATAAAAATAATATGGATGTTGCCCAAAATAATGAAAAAGCCGAAATTGAAATTACCGGAATCGGGGATTACTCCGGAACCCGTACAGCACAGTTTACGGTTGTACCATGTGATCTTGGTAAAGAAGAGAATGAGGCGGCTATCGGAGCTATTGCAGACCAGATGTACCAAACAAAAGGCTGCAGTCCGGAAGTAACGGTTACACAGGATAAAAAAGAACTGGTTTTAGACACCGATTATACGGTTACATATGAAAATAATGATAAAGCCAGCACAGATTCCGTAAAGGCAGTTGCGAAGGTTACCGGAAAAGGTAATTACACCGGTGAAATAACGAAAGAATTTGTAATCCAGAAGAAATCTTTACTCTCCCCGGATGTGGAAATGACGAAAGCCCAAGATCAGGAATATACCAGTATGGACATAGAGCCGGAAGTGGTAGTAACGGATAACGGAGAAGTGATTCCTGCGGATCAATATATTATTGAGTATAAAAACAATCACGATCTGGGTACGGCAACGATACTGCTGACCGGACAGAATAATTACAAGGGAACCATTGACCAGAAATTTACTATTATCCCGGCTGATATTAAAAACGCGAAATTTTCGTACGCGAAACCGGTATATGATGGATCTGAAAAACAGCCTTTAGAGCTTAAGGCAGTTATGGTAATTGGGGATCAGGAAGTTCCTCTATCCGAAAATAAAGAATATAAGATTACCGGCTATACCGATAATACAAATTCTACCACAGCGGATGCCAAAGCAAAATTTTCGGTAGAAGGAATTGGTAATTATCAGGGAACCACAGAGGTTTCTTTTGATATTGATGCAAAGGATATAGGATCAAATGGTATATCAGTAGCTGTAAAAGAAGGAAGCAGCTACTTATACACCGGAAAAGAAATCAAGCCGGTTCTGGTTGTAAAAGACAGGGATCAGGATCTGACAGAGGGTACAGACTTTACAGCCGTGTATGACGGTGAACTGGTAAATGTAAGCGGAAACGCTGTAAAAGTAACAATTACCGGAATCGGTAATTACACTGGAACGAACAGTACGTTTGAATATACCATTCAGGCAAAGGAACTGGAAGACCGTTTTATAGCATCTATTGCAGCCCAGACTTATACTGGCGGGCTTCTGACTCCGGCACTTACCGTAGTGTATGGAGAAAATGAACTGCAGCAGGGTAAAGATTACAGGGTGGATATGCAGGATAATATTCATGTGTACACCAATGGAGCAAAAGTGACCCTAACCGGTATTGGAAATTATACTGGCAAGGCGAAGAAAACATTTGAGGTTCTCCTCAGAGATATCTCAGAGTATCAGGAACAAATTTTGCTGGAGGACGTTATTTATAACGGATCTGAACCAAAACCAAGTGATGACAGACTTCAGTTAACCGGTGCCAATCATTTACAGGTCAATTACGGGGTATCTTATTCTCAGGACGTAATCAACACTGGAACCGTAACGGTAACATTTACCGGAGGAATTGATTTTACCGGGTCATTCGAAAAAACTTATGAGATTAAAAAAATGGATATCGGGCAGGGGATGGCCAATGAAATGCAAGTTTCCGATATTCAGGATGAGATCTACTGCCAGGCACCATTTGAACCGGAGGTAAATGTTTCCGTAAAGGATAAACCTTCAGAAGCGGTATTTGATGCATCTTGTTTCGATGTAAGTTATGAAGATAATACCAATGCAGGAAAAGGTAAAGTAATCGTTACAGCGAAAGAAGACAGCAATTATACCGGCTCGGTAACAAAAGAGTTCAACATACAGAAAAAGCCATTAAAAGCGGATTACTTTGCGGACATACCGGATCAGGAATACAAAGGTGGACTGGTTATTAAGCCTGCAGTTTCTTCCACAGAGGATGCAAATATTCCAGAAGCATAATAGACGCTGGAATATCCGGAAGTATATGAAGTAGGAACAAAGGCAGCTGTAAAAGTCACAGCAGCTGAAGACGGGAACTATTCCGGAACAGTAGAAAAACCATTTACCATTATAAAACGCAACTTAACAGATGCCGATGTCACAGCAATTGCTGACCAGGAATACCAGGGGCAGGAACTGACACCTGAGATAATCGTGATGAACGGCAAGGTAAAACTGAAAAAGGGAATCGATTTTGAAGCCGTTTATAAAAATAATACCGATGTAACAAGTGCAGACTCCAAAGCTGTAGTAACCATTACCGGAATGGGTAATTACGATGGTGTAGTAACCGCAGAATTTAATATCACACCAAAGCCTATTGCTAAGACAGCAATCACAAATCCGGACAATGCTTCTTATACCGGTTTGGCAATCGTGCCGGAGGATGTAAAAGTTACGGATGGAGCAAAACAATTAACAAAAGACAGTGATTATACTTTTGAAGTAACGAATAATATCAATGCAGGCACAGCAGCGGTAACCGTAACCGGAAAAGGCAATTACGGTGGAACAGCAAATGTAGTCTTTACGATTCTTCCAAAAGCATTAACCGGAGTAACCGTAGAAAAGATTGCGGATCAGATTTACACCGGAACAGAAATGAAACCGGAACTATCCGTCTTGGATGGAACAAATCCGTTAACGGCAGATGTGGATTATACCCTAAACTTTGCTGCAAATACTGCAGCGGGCAAAGCCAATGTTGTGATTTCCGGAATAGGGAACTATACCGGCGCAATGAATACGGTATTCACCATATTGCCAAAAGATTTAGAGGACAGCACCATAGATAAAATTCCGGCACAAATCTATAGCGGCTACGGCATCGAACCGGCAATTTCCATGATGGACGGTGAAAAAACACTGGTACAGGGAGAAGACTTCACTGCAGTGTATAAGGACAATACCGCTGTGGGAAAAGCGGTAGTATCCATTACTGGAAAAGGCAATTACGCAGGAAGTAAAGACACCGAATTTCAAATTACCCGCAGAGGAATAGACACCGTTTCCATACAGGTATTTAATGCGATGCCATATACCGGGGAAGAAATTATTCCGATGGTAACTGTGAAGAATCAGAATCTGCTTCTTACAGAAGGCAGCGATTATAAATTAGAGTATCAGGA